>JAESFV010000192.1_pt1 | contig 74408 bp, 44 predicted proteins | sample 9269471 | NCBI WGS metagenome assembly JAESFV01 (sample SAMN14502647, study PRJNA617108) | algae metagenome | isolation source: Symplocastrum torsivum CPER-KK1 and co-occurring heterotrophs from... | place: USA: Central Plains Experimental Range, Colorado | collected 2001-01-01
AAGCGTACCGTTTTGTCGTCACTGCCGCTAACAATCATCTTGCCATCGGGACTGATGGCAACAGCTCTGACCGTACCTGTATGACCTTGTAAAGGTTGCCCAATTGGGTTGCCCAAAATGTTCCACAGGCGCACCGTTTTGTCGTCACTGCCAGTAACAATCATCTTGCCATTGGGACTTATAGCAACAGATTGGACAGCATCTGTATGACCTTGTAAAGGTTGCCCAATTAGGTTGCCCAAAATGTTCCACAAGCGCACCGTGCTATCTTTACTACCACTAACAATCATCTTGCCATTGGGACTTATAGCAACAGATTGGGCAGTATCTGTATGCCCTTTTAAGGGCTTCCCAATCGGGTCAGAAATGTCCCACAAGCGCACCGTGCTATCTTTACTACCACTAACAATCATTTTGCCATTGGGGCTTATGGCAACAGATTGGACAGTATCTATATGCCCTAGTAAGGGTTGCCCAATCGGTTTACCCGAAGTATTCCATAAGCGTACTGTGTTGTCATAATTACCGCTGACAATGGTCTTACCATCAGGGCTGAAGGCAATAGATAAGACAGCACTCGTCTTATCTGGAACCAGTTGCCCAATTAGTTTGCCCGAAATGGCCCATAAGTGTATTATCCCGTCGTTCCTGCCACTGGCTATCACCTTACCATCAGGACTGATCGCAACAGACCAGACATGGCTCTTTTTATCTGGAACCAGTTGCCTAATCGGTTTGCCCTGTAAGTCCCACAAGCGCAGCGTGTTGTCCTTACTACCACTGACAATCATCTTGCCATCGGGACTGATCGCAACAGACCAGACAGCATTTGTATGTCCTTGAAATGGTTTTCCAATCGGTTTGCCCTGTAAGTCCCACAAGCGCACCGTGCCATCCTCACTGCCGCTAACAATCATCTTACTATCGGGACTGATAGCAACAGATTGGACTGGAAGTTTGTGACCGCTTAAGGGTTGCCTGATTGGTCTGCCCTGTAAGTCCCACAAGCGCACTGTGTTATCTTCACTAGCACTAATAATCATCTTGCTATCAGGACTGAAGGCTACAGATGTGACAGGGCGTGTATGTCCTTGAAATGGTTTCCCAATCGGGTTGCCCTGTAAGTCCCACAAGCGCACCGTGTTATCATCACTAGCACTAACAATCATTTTGCCATCGAGACTGAATGCCACCGAGCGGACAAACATTGTATGACCTGTAAAAATGTTTCGTTCTCTGTTTACTTGTATTGCATTAAGTAAGCTAAATTTCACAGGGTTAAGTATATTCCACGGCATCCATGAACGGTTCTGATCTATAGCCTGGATTGCCAGAACGAGTCCATCTATAGGGGTGGCATTTAGCAGATTTTCTACTCTAGCTGCTTTTTCACGTAAAAGCGAAAACTGTAGTTGAATAAAAGCAAAAATGGTTAATCCAGACAGCGAGGCAATTACTCCAGTTACAATACCAATTGTGCGACGACTGTTGTTTTGTCTCCTCTGGACGCTGCGCCTTATAAACTCAGCCTCTACTCGGTTAAACCAGTTGTCATTAGAATTGAGTACCTGCTTCAACAAATCCAAGCGTGGATCGGCATTCCAGAGAAACTTAGCCTGTTGCTGACTTTTCCACTCAAAAGCCGCAGGTGTCAGCCGCCGTTGTAAAATTAAACTTTCCTGTTCCTGTTGTTTCCAACTCAGTAGCTTTTGCCATCCCCGCACTAAAACATCATGGGCAGGCTCAACATACTCCTGATTCTTTATATCTCGTCCTTTCACTAACAAGCGAGCAGCGACAAAGCGCTCAATTACTTCCTTGACTCGCGCATTTTCTGGCTCTGGATACTCTAGTTCATTACATAGCACCCGTCTGCGAGCCAACTCACCTCCACCCACTGCCACCATCCGCAGCATCACATGGCGCACAGTTCGCTCGTATGCTAAATCGCGCTTCTTCAACTCCTCATATTCACAGTCCGCTCTTTGGGTGAGACTTCGCGCCACTCCCCCCAGTTGTTCATAATCTTCCTGAGTAATCGCCCGATTATTCCGTTTGCCTTCTTTGACACTTTTGATGTACTTGAGATAAAGCTCACTTAAGGTAAAAGAAAGCAGGGGCAGCGCTCCTGGCATCTGCACCACTTCATCAATCAAGTCGTCTACCAGCTTTGGCGGCTCGAAATACATCACCTTAGCGGTGGCGGGTTCTACAATAGCTTGGCGTAATTCCTCCCGCGTCATCACTGGGACAATAAATCGCGCCCCACTCCAATAAGGTTCTAAAGCAGTCTCTCTAAATTGGGGTTCAAAGTCACTTCGCAGTGTCAGCACAATCCGTAACCAATCAGGAAAGGCTTTGAGCGCCCTTTCCAAACCCTTGAGAAACATTTCCCGCACAACTTCATCCCGGCTGAGAGTGACTAATTCTTCAGATTGGTCAATGACCAGCAACAGCTTTGAGTTTGGGTAAAGTTCTCTCCAAGCCACCAAGTTGAAAGACAGGTTCTGCAAGCCTTGTTCATACCACAAGGTATTGTCGCTACTGTTGCCCTCTTTGCTTGCGTCCCCAGAAGTCAGGTCATCAGTCGCCTGATTGGGAATAGCAAAAACAGGTAACTTTTCTCGTTCCAGTGCCTGGTTCAAAGCCCGGAAGGGAGACTCTCCCGGACGGATGGTTTCTAAGACACGCCATTGCTCCCGCTGTTTCTTCAACTGTGGAATCAATCCCGCTTTGACCAAACTGGATTTCCCTGAACCCGAAGCCCCTAGTACCACCGTCAACGGATGGTTAGTCACGAAGTCTTGCAGCGTTTCGATTAACGCTTTTCTGCCGAAAAACTTGTCGCTGTCGCGTTCTTCAAATGACTCTAACCCTTTGTAAGGATTCGCTTTTTCGTCGAGTTTGGGGGCTTCCTCCAGTTTATTTGCCTTAAAACCAGGGATGGGAAAGATATACTCTCCCTTGTTATGACGTTTGAGTTGACTAAAGCCTGGGGTTTGTTTGGCACTTGTATTGCCCAACTCACCGTGAATGTAGACGTACAATTCTGTGGCTGTGATCACACCGTCACATCTAAAATCGGCTTCTCCAGAGAGTCCCTTCAAGAGCAATTCGGCAAAGGGAGAGTGTCCCTCATGCTCACTGCGCTGTCCAAAACGATACAAGGAATCGGCAGCTTTTTCGTCATCGGCGGCAGAGGTAATCACCTGCTGGGCATAACCAGAGATGAAGCGCTCATAGCGTTCGCGATACATTTTTTGCGCTCGTACCGCATCTCGTTGTCCTGCCCAACGAAATGCCCCAGCAAAGCAGCAGTCAAGGATAACTAACAAATGACGGCAAGGCAGTGCTAGTAAGGCATCATGCAGTCGCTTCATCGGTAGCAAGCTGTTGTCATTATCCATCCGCGCATCTTGAGGCACCAGAAAACCCATAGGACCATCGGCGTTGTCCAGTGCATCTAGGGCGATGCCGTGTCCAGCAAAGTAGAACAACAGGCGGTCATCGGGGTGAAGTTGGGTTTTACTGCCATCAGGTAAAGGGAGTGTCTGTTGCTCAAAGGCAGCAAAGAGTTCCCTGAGCTGCGTACCAGTGGCATCCTCATCCAGCAGTCGCAGGACTTCGTATTGGTATTTGGTTTCTAGGATATGAGCGATTTTTCTAACGTCATTGACAGCAGTTTTGAGCGCTGGGATGCCATTGACGTATTGATTAATCCCGATAACTACTGCCAGACTGCGTTTAATTTCTGCCATAGATGCAATCGCTCATGTAACTTGCAGATTTTTCGTGTTAGCGTAGCGGCACGGAATCTGGATTGTCATTACTCTTACTAAGAATTAATGACTAATGACTAACGATTGACTGGTTTTCCCTTGCTTGGCTGAATCGGGTTGGGGTGATCGCTTCAACCTCGTTAAACCAAAAATTGCTCCTGCCAGCAGCAATACAATTGCCCCAATCACTGCACCATTTAACCAACTCCGAGTCTCAGCTTCTCGATCAATGTTGTCTGGTGCAATTGGCTCAGACACCGGAGGTTGTTCAGATATCAAAGGTAGAGGAGGTTGGATGGATGGGCGATGCTGGCTAGGCTCTTGGTTCGATACAGTAGTCACAGCATCTAGGTTAGGTGGGAGAGCGATGAGATTACTTTCTTCTGGAGGCATTGAAGAAGCGATAGACGAAGCCACGCCCTCCGGGTTAATTGCCTCTAATGGAGGTTGGGGTTTGCGACTTGGGCTAGAGTGGAGAGCGTTCGCTAAGGCATCCAAACCCGCCTTAGTTGTGAAGTAGGTGAGATGGTCGCAGGCAGCATCGGGTAGTAAAATCTTAGGCTGAGGCGATCGCGTAGCACTGACACTTTTGATGCTGGCTAAAGTAACAGCAATATCGTTAGGTTGCTCAAAAAACGTCAGATTGACGACTTTGTCCACAGCCTTGCCAAAGAGCCTCTCCATGAGTCGCTTTAACGAGCTAGAATCCTTCCCCAGTTGGGTTTCCATAGCCGCTGGGACAATAGAGCGGTCACCCGCAACAATCGTATAAGGAACGTGGGGGTCTGAGTTTTGTGCGATCGCTTTCAGAAAGGGAGAGTCTGGCTGCATTTGCTCTAGAGAATAGTCGTTACTCTCCAGAAATTGAAGTAAGTCAGCCACTACTTTAGTTGGCCAGACAATTGCCGAAAGTTGATTGAGTCCTATACCTAGGGCAGCAAAAATCCAATCCTGTACAGCAGGCCAAGGAGAGCCACCGTTCGGCGTGCCTAACATCACTAAGTGTTGAACTATTTGATTACCGCCTTCTCGCTCAATAAACCAACGAGAGACTAACCCCCCCATTGAGTGAGCCACAATATGCAGCTCTTTTCCGTGGTTGGGTCCCAAACCTACAGCTTCCAGCCGTTGCCTGAGCAATCGTCCATTCTCCTCAATTGTCGTTTGGAGATTCTCGTAGTCGAACCCTAAGACAAGGTCATACAGTTCGCTCAAGTGTCGCTGTTGTCCATCCACATCAACTGTGGCGCGTCGGATACTGGGAACCATACTTTGCGTATCCCCAATAATGCCATGAATGTACAGCACTATCTTCTGGGCTTGAGCAACCTGCGCCTTTACTTTCTCCTGATTTTTCTCATAAACTACTGTCTCATCATCCCTGACCTCGGCTGCCGATAAAATGGGGTACTCAAATGGACTGCCCAACTTTTGGCTCACCACTTTTTGAAAGAAGATACGGATTGAACCCTGCAAGCTGCGGCTGCTTACTAAGGGTTTGGGCAATCGCTCCAGGGTAATCTCAGTCTTGCCTTGTTCAGTTGTCACCCCTTGACCTAATGGCAGGAAAAACTCACCATCAAAAGCGATCGGCAAGAGGTGTTCACCCTCCGCCAAGGCTGTATCAACCACCAACTTAAGAGGAGCTTCTGGTGTCACAACCGTGTAATCTTGTACATCATTTAGCTCCAAGGCACTCAAGCCTGGATCACTGCCTCTAGTGGTTGTGAATTGAAACGTTTCAGTTAGAGCCGAGTCTTGCCGTAGAATAGCTGGCAGAATCAGATTTCCTAAATCTCTACTAGCCTGCGGTATGGTAGTGAGCGCCGCTTTAGCTTGCAGACTAGGATGGGGTTGCAACTCAACCACACCCTGCTGTAGAACAGTGCTTTCGTTAGACTGAAGGACTCTCCCCTCCTGGGGTCGCACGACTGTAAACGTAACGGCCTTCGTCATCCAATCATCGTAGTTTCCTCCGGAGCGCACGACCTCACGAGTATGTACTCCGCTCATTAAACGGTTGAGCGTACCTTGCCCGAATCCTCTAGTGCCGAAAGGAGGCAAGTCCAGCGCCGGTTGCTCTAGTAAACTGGCATCAAAATCTGTAGTGCTGACAATCAGCTTGAATACATCCTTATACTCAGTAATGCCCTGCTCCAAGAAGTCCTCTGGGATGACAAACACAAGGTCATCAAAGCTGCTCTCAACTGTTCCGTCTCCTTCTATGCCTTTGGGTGGAATCCGTAGACTACTTCTCTCGTCAAAAAAGGGGACACTTACAGAGAAGCTCTCTGAAATATCGATGACATTACAGAAGAGCGTTTTCTGACTGTGATTGGTTAGTTTTATTTTTATTTTTGGTGGTATCCATTCACCATTTTCATAGCTGTACTCCACACGTTGCTCAGCAGCACCTTTTGTAGAATCATTCTGAGGTGATGCCGATGTATCTCGCCCAGAAAGGATGATAACTTCCATCTCCACATCATTGGGTTTAATTCGACTGGTAGCGGGGCTGGAGAGTTCGAGAATATTATTCCAACGGGCGATATGTTCTAAGCGCTGAATAACCTGCTGTGCACGTTCAGAGGTGTAACCCGCCTCATCCGGTTTTACAGGAATTGGCGCAACTAAAGGACGGTCATCAGTCGGCTGTGTAATCCCGTACTGACCATTACGAACTAGCAGATTGTAATCAGCATCCGTACCTACGTCTACTTGATGTACGAATAATGAATGTCCTCCATCAGGTCCGGCTGATAAGAGGGCTTGGCGTACCAGTTCGATGCCGACTTCTTCACCGGGTTCGCCTTTAATAAAAACCTTCAAAGGAGGTAGTGGGAGAGCGGTTATAACTGCCCAATAGCTTTCGTTTTCGGATAATTGAAGCTCCGGTGGACTCGCTTCGCTAACGCTACCCTTGGTAATCTGCACTTTGCTGCGTTGTGGCATCACCTGAGTAACTTTAGCTTCCCCAAGAGCCTTTGAGAGTTGGCGTAACTGTTCTGGAGTACTTCCGGCTGGAAAGATAGCTAAAAAGGTATCTCCCGTTGTGGGTTTAAGGATACCGTGCAGCACTCCACCATCAATTACCCAACTATTCTCATTCTTACTACGGCTTAAAGTGAAGTAGAAGGGGCGTTCGGGAATTGCACCACCCAAGAACGGTTTGTTTAACTCTTCCGGGTCAATTGCTTCAACTTGAGGCGACTGCTCCCTGACTTTACCGCTTACCAGAGCATTAAGATTTCTGGCTAAATCTCGATAGCTTATGCTGCCATTGGTTCGCTGTAGAGTTTGCAGGAGGAAATAGGAAAAAGCACCTCTATGTTGACCATCTTCTCCCTTATATTCCTTCGCCAGCTCATAATCTCGACAGGCAGAGAACATAACGTGCTTTCCCTTAGGTAACACGACACCAGCCGTCTTCCTTTCAAGGTTACGAGAAGAGGTTAATAGTTCATCTAAGACCGTTTTTTCTTCATTAAAAATAAAGCTGCTCAAAGAGCGATCGCGAGAATCCACAGGACCACGACGCACGGTTACATCTGAAGCTAAATCTCTCGTTCCAGTACCCGAATGACAGCAGTCTAAAATAAGCAAAACATGGGGGTTATTCTTAGCAACTTTTGAAATTAGGTACCCTAATTCCTTATCAGCTAAATCTCGACCATCTGGTGTACGGCTGTCATGGCAAACTAAAGTTTCATCCAAATAATCTGGCTCTAAATTCCAAAATTCTTCGGGTGCCTTCTCTTGAGCGCCATGACCTGAATAGTAAAAGAACACGACATCTTCACTGTCAGCGTTGCATAGGTGCTGTTGAAAGCCTTTGATAATTTCCTGACGAGTCGCCTGCTCGTTTGTGAGTACCCAAGGCAGATCATCCGGTTCTACCAGGTTCCATTCACCCTCCTTAGTCCGCTCCCGAAGATATTCTTCTATAGCCCTGATATCATTAACGCAACCTTTTAGCAGTGGTACTGGGGGAACTGAAGCCGGATCGTATTCATCGATCCCAACCAGCAGTGCATAGATGTTCTTCGCCATATTTACCCCACTTCGTCAGTTTTTTTAGAAATTACTGATACATTTTTTCGCTAAATCCCTGTTACAGATAATAGAAATGCTATTAGGCTCCATGAAGGTGAGTACATAACGAAACCTAATAGTCTCTTTCCTCCGTCAACCTCAACACTTTCAGGACAGGCACTGTCTTTGTTCACTACCATAAAGCTCAACAATTACGAGTCCTACCAATAATTAGAGGTAATCGCAAGAATTTATAGTAGTCTCTTACACCGACAGTGCCTCTAGCTCAATTTACAACCCTAGTTCTATACGAGTTGCTGCTCCAACAACACCATCCGCCGTTAAACCCTTCTGCTGTTGGAATTGCTTGACGGCTTTATCGGTACCGGAACCAAACACGCCATCGGCTGTAACACTAATCTTCACCTTAACTAAGGCTTCTTGAACTTGGCGGACATCGTCACCCTGCATATAAGGTTTGCTCAGACGCAGTGTCCTTGTTGTCAGTCTCGAAGCCGTTTCCACCGTGCTTACGCCAAAGCCTGCTATGGCTGATTTATTGAGTCGGGATAGAGTAGCCTGACCACAGTCACCATCTTCTGCAATACGGTCATTGGGATTGTACCGATTCCACAACCGTTGGAAAGCCTTAATGGCAATATTGCTAATATCTGATCTTCCCCCTCCTTTATAGTCAAAGTGGGGAGGGTCACCCCGAAGTGGTCGCCAACCCTGCTTTATGAAGAACGGCTCCCAACCGCGTGGGTCATCGACATCTAAGGCTAGACCATCCTCATGGTTGCTGGTACTTGGACGAGCGGCTATAGGAATACCGCACTGTCCATTTCTGTATTGGTTGTACAGCATGAGTTGCTGAGGAAGGGTGCGGTAAGCCGAGTTGATCACCAGCGTTTGACCGCGAGCGCTAATAACGCGAGCCAGTGCCTCTTTTGCCTCACGCTGAAGGAATGGGTTAACCGCTGCACTCTTATTTTGCACATTTAGGTCGGTAAAGCTCACCAGGCAATTGGCTTCTATACTGTTCATCTCCTCAATGATCTGCTTAGAAAGCCCGCTAACCACAGCGGTTGAGCAGCCAGGTGCTTGCTGAACCGTAGTTTCGAGACTTCGAGTTGCCTCATCAAGCGCTCGACTCACCTCTTCGAGGTCATTATTAATCTCGTTTATCTCTCCACAAGGCTCAATAATGCCTCTGTCTTCAGTTTCTTCATTACTGTTTTCCTTCGTGATTTCGTCTTCGCTCATTGCTACCTCCAAGATATTTAATAGGGGAATTTTTTCGTATTTGAAACTAGAATTTGTATGAGCTTCTACAAATTATTAATGGACTCTCTTAGTCCTATACGTTCTGTAGGTGGAGCTTCATTAACACGGCTCAACCATCCATCCAAAAAGACTCGCTAGCTCGGATTGCGAGCCACTCTCTCTTTATGAAAAGAGACTCTTCTATCAATGATTTCTTCAACTTCATAAACTACCTTACTGATTAGATAAATTAATCGATTTTGTTTCTTTTTAAATTCCGAAAAATGACTTCCAACAACTTTTCGATTTGTACAGGTTTGATGAGATAATCATCGGCTCCTAGTTGCCAATCACGGGGGCTTTTGTGCAGGTCAGCCTCAGAGGCTATAAAAACAACAGGAATCTTAACCGTTTCCAAATCTTCTCGTAGATCGTTTAGAACTCTGTAACCATCTAGTTCGAGTAGATTAATGTCACAAATAATCAAACTTGGCTGAAGTTCCTTTGTTAGCTTTAAACCCTCTAATCTGTCGGGTACACTAACGATATCAAAACCTTCATCTTCTAATAAATCAAAAATACCTAAGTCTGATTTGTCATCAGATTCAATTATTAATATTAGGTTTCTCAATGTATCATCCTCAATAGGATAATTCTTATAAGCTTTCGGTAAAACAGCCTGATCAGATAGGCTATAAAAGGTTAAATTGCTTAGCATTTTAGTTTTAATCTCACATCCGTCCTTTGAGTGTCACAAGCGAAGAAGTTAGTGGAGCCGAAGGCTATCAACGTCTGCCTTGTAAGGGATTTCAAAGCTCAAGCCGATACCACGAAGCGAGAAATGTTGCTCGTAGTGCGTAGGTAATCGCTTGACTCAACTCTTGCCTCAGTAGCAGACAGGCAAGTGGCAGCTAAAAGCGTTCAGGATAGTTCCTGTGCCCTATAGTCTTTCCAACTGTTTCTTAATAGGTGTAAGTGAAATCAACTTATACACTTGTCAGATGCGATGTGATTGAAGAGTCAGTTTTTCAGTGAGCTTTCCTTGAGTTTTCCCTGAATTCTCGACTAACTGTATAAGCTCAAGATGCTGGCATTTATTTAATTAATGCAACTACTATATATAAGCTCAGGTAGTGTGAGGTGAACGCAGTAGCTATGGGTGCTTCATCAAAATACTGGAAAATTTGCCGCATCAGTCTAAAGAGTGAAACAGATGCCTATGAGTACTGTCTAGTTCCGACTGCACAGGAGTTTGTTCACAAACAAGTTCCCAATTCTCAAAATGAGGATATGCAAGCTGCTCTGAATTCCTATTTCTACGGCAATAACTCTACTGTTGATACGACAAGCCGTGCTTTGGCTGGACTTTGTCTGAGGTGTTATGTTTCTGACCCCATCCTCAAAGCCTGCAAAAAAATCGACAATCTGTTCTCTGGTGAAAAGCAATTCACCTACCAGGATTTGCTGCCCTTTGTACTCAATGACGATGGTCAAACTCTAGTCATACTAGATAGGGATGGTAAAACTCAACTCATCCTGGATGACTTGGGTGAAGTTAAGACAACGGCTTATAAATTTTTTACGGTTGAGATATTGCGAACATTTAAGCACAACTCAAGCCGTCGGATGAGCTTAGACAATTGGGCTTACTTGCAAACTAGACAAAATCCAGAACTAAAAAATTTTTTATCGGAGTTTGGCTTTAAAGCTCTTAGTGACTGGGCGCTATTGAATAGAGCTAAAGCCAAACAGCTTGAACGTTTATCCTCTCGATCGCGCACTAGCGTAGAAATCTTTCATGCCGTCTACCGTCGAGACAGATTTGGGCAACGGCAGGCGGGAGTAAGAAAATGTCCAGACCCCTCAAGCGCTCAACTTCAAGAAATGCTAACCCTCTTGCAGGAACGAAAGGTCATCATCAACAGCCCAGTTGAGTTGATGAAAGAACTTAAACAGATAGCAACAGAGTTACGGCAGTATGATATCTGGAGTTACAGAGAATCTCTGGATATCTACGACCCTGATACGGGAAGTTATACACCTAGAGCGGATTTACCTACTGATTCCTTAAATGAATTAGATGTGGAACGGCGGGAACTGATGGATTTTTTGCATCAGCAACTAAAGTTAGCTTTGGCTGGTGCGATAGAGCAAGAGATTCGTGCTTCCATTACCAAATTGGAAAAAAGTAAAACCTATGCTCCTCTAGCTAAACAATTCATTCCTGGTTTGCAACTATATTACTGTCAGGGCTTGTCTCTTAAGGAGATTGCTCCCTTATTGGGAATGAGCAGTTGGGCGCAAGCTAGGCGTGTGTTGAATCCGGGAGACCTTCTCAACAAGGTTCGGGCTGCGTGCGTGGAACAAGTTCTCGACAAGACGCTAGAAAAGGCAAGAGATAAGGGGCTGACCAAAATTCCTCCCGAACCCGACTATCTCAAAACCTTGCTTGAGCAAATTAAAGATTTTGTTGATGAAGAAGTCTTCTCTGAGGCAGTAGAAGAAATCCAAGCGGGAAAGAACCGTGAGATGAACAGCTTATATGCACAGCAACTTCGCCTTTATTTTGAACAACATATAATAAACACATATCAGGAATCCCGTCATGGTTAGTTCCCCGGTTAATCCAACTGATTTTGGACTTTTGCCGCCAGAAATAATCTGGCTTGAACCCGAACATTTCGATAGGGCAATAGAGATTACCGACTCTGTGAAGAGTGAAGCGCACAAGTGGCAAACTTATTTGAATGCTCTAGCACTACTTGGCTTTGAGGAATGGCTAAGAGAACGAACACCCAATAAAACAGTTAATCGAGATACCAACTTAATTGAGTCTGTTTGTTATCTCAAGGTTGGTGAGTTTAAACTTTGTCTGATTGCCGCCGAGCACCTGCTTGATGAAGTGGTAAATGTACCTCAAGATGCCATAGAGCAACTTGGATTGGCAGCTCATTTCTATGTAGTGCTAGAGGTATTAGAAGAGCAGGAACAAGTAATTGTTAGAAGCGTTGGGTGTTACGACCAACTGGTTAATTATCTTCGTAGGAGCAATTTACAACTCTTAAGGGATAGTTTTTACCAGCTACCGCTATCTTTATTTGATGCTGAGCCAAATGACCTTTTGGTCTACTGCCGTTTATTGGAGCCGACTGCTATATCTTTACCTGTTGCCTCAACCAGTAGTCAAGTTGCAAACGAAGGTATTACTCCCTCTGCTCCCTCTGCACTGGGAGTTCCGCCTGTTTCCGAATTACCGACATACCTGAAGGAAACCAGAACTAAGTTGAGCCAATGGTTACAGGGTATCTTTGACTCTGGGTGGCTGGGCTTGGACGCACTTATCAGCCCAGAAGCCAATTTAGCTTTGAGTACTAGGAATGCCCAATTGGGTATGAAGAGAGGCAAACTTATTGACTTAGGGATGCAACTTGGCAATCAAACTGTCGCGCTGCTAGTGGCGATCGCAGAAGAACCCCAGGAGAAATTAGCTATCTCGATCCAGTTACATCCGACGGGTGTAGAAAGGTATTTGCCGCCTCTTCTCAAACTAACTTTGCTGTCTAAAGTCGGTAAAACTCTCCAGGAAGTCACTTCAAGAGTTCAAGATAACTACATTCAATTGAAACCCTTTAAAGGTGAACCTGGAAAACACTTCAGTATTGAGGTAAGTATCGAAAATGTCAGCCTTAGAGAAGACTTTGAGCTGTAAAATGATTGACGCTCCCAGACTAAACCAAAAGTTACAGCAGTTTTCAAGTTGATGAAGTACACAACTGAGTCTGAAAGCTAGAGATAAAACCTGTTCTACTCCTGACTCCTGACTTCTGAATTCTGCTGTATACGTCTTGTAGCTTAAACCAATGGCTAAAGTTGAAGGGAAAGAACTTGGCAAGAAAACAGCCTGTATTTTTCCGCACTCTACAACCCATTTGTCAGTCTCAACACTTAGGTAGAAGTTGGATAGCTAAGCTTCTACTGGCGCTGATGACGGCATTCCTCTGCATAGTAGTGTCGCCTGTTTTGGTAAAAGCTTCTGCTGTCCACTCTACTGTGCAAAATTTGACAAGCAGCCTGGGGAGGACGCAAGACCTCGTGCAACAGGGTAAAACACTTTATGATGCAGGACAGTTTGCTGAAGCCGTCAATGTCTTGCAACAGGCGGCTGCTGATTTTAGAGCCACTGGGGATGGATTGAGGGAAGCCATGACGTTGAGCAATCTCTCCTTGGCTGATCAGCAACTCGGCTTGTGGGTTGAGGCAGAAAAAGCGATTACTCAAAGTCTCAATCTATTACAAAATTCGGATAACTCTAAAGAGCGTTCTGCAATCCTAGCCCAAACGCTCGATGTTCAAGGACAGTTACAATTGGCACGAGGGAAAGCTGAAGCCGCACTAACGACTTGGCAACAAGCCGCTGATATTTATCAGCAAATAGGTGATAGCAGGGCATTAACCCGCAACCGCATTAACTCGGCTCAAGCTTTGCAAGCGTTGGGGCTTTACCGTCAAGCTAAGAAGATTTTAACCTCTGTGGAGCAAAGCCTCAAAAACCAACCCGACTCACTTCTGAAAGCTAGCGGACTGCGTAGCCTGGGCAACGTCCTGCAAGTCGTTGGCGATTTAAAGGAATCCCGACGGGTATTGGAGCAAAGTTTAGCACTTGCTTCATCGTCGTCATCTGATCGAGACATCAGCGAGACTCTATTCAGCCTAGGCAACACAGCCCGTGCCCAGCGAGACACTTCTTCGGCTAAGGATTACTACCAACAGGCAGCAAGTGCATCGGTTGACCTAATCGCACGCATTCAGGCTCAGCTAAATCAACTTAGCCTACTTATAGAGACAAAGCAATTTCCTGATGCCTCGGCGCTGTCGTCCCAAATTCAATCTGAGATTAGCAACTTGCCCCCCAGCCGGATGGCAGTTGATGCCAAAATTAACTTTGCCGAAAGTTTGATGAAGTTAAACACAGGGGAAAGCGAGAGGAGCTTGAGTGAGGATGGGAGAACTTCCCCCCCTCACAAAATTGCCCAACTATTGGCGCAAGCCGTCCAGCAGGCGCAAAGCTTACAAGACAAGCCAGCAGAATCTTATGCCATTGGTACTCTCGGCGAATTGTATGAAAAAACGGACCAGTTCTCCGATGCCCAAAAGCTCACCGAGAAAGCTTTGTTCATAGCCCAGAGTGTTAATGCATCGGATATCGCTTATCAGTGGCAATGGCAACTGGGACGTGTACTCAAGCAGCAGGGAGATATTAAAGGTGCGATCGCTTACTATTCTGAAGCCTTCAAAACCCTCCAATCTCTGCGTAGCGATTTAGTTGCCATCAATCCAGACATTCAGTTTTCTTTCACAGAAAGTGTGGAACCCGTGTATCGGCAGTTTGTTGAATTGCTGTTGCAATCTCAGGAAAACTCCACACCCAATCAAGACAATCTCAAGCAAGCTCGTTTTGTAATTGAATCTCTGCAATTGGCAGAACTGGACAATTTCTTTCGGTCAGCTTGTGTAAATCCAAAACAGGAACTTGACCCGCTGATTGACCAAAAAGACCAACGAGCAGCAGTTATCTATCCAATTATTTTGCCTAACAGTCTAGATGTTATTCTCAAGCTGCCTAACCAAGACTTGCGCCACTATAGGACTATAATCGCCCAAGATAAAGTGGAAGGCATTGTAGAAGACCTGAGGGAATACTTAAAAGATGTAACCCGGACGGCTCAGGTGAAGCAGCAGTCCCAACAGATATATGACTGGTTAATTCGACCTGCTGAAACGGAGTTAGCCAAAAGTGACATCAAAACTTTAGTGTTTGTCCTGGATGGTGCGTTGCGGAACGTGCCGATGGCAGTTCTCTACGATTTTCAACAGCAGAAATATCTGGTTCAGAAGTATGCGATCGCCTTAACTCCTGGGTTGCAACTCCTTGACCCCAAACCCTTGCAACAGATACGGTTAAACGCCTTAACTGCCGGAGTGATGGAAGAACGCACTATTGACGGTCGAAAGTTTCTCCCCCTCGAAAATGTACCACGGGAATTAGAGGGCATCCAGTCTGAGGTACCCAGTAGTAAAGAACTTTTGAATCAGCAGTTTACCGAAACGAACCTGCAAAACGAGTTGATGGCGGCTCCCTTTTCAGTCGTTCACCTAGCAACTCACGGCGAGTTCAGTTCCGATCCTGAAAAAACCTTTATTCTCACCTGGGATGCGCTGCTCAATGTCAATGAATTTGATAACTTACTGCGAGATAGCCACGAAAACAGGTCTAGCATTATTGAATTACTCGTCCTGAGTGCCTGCAAAACCGCTGAAGGAGACAAGCGAGCTGCCTTAGGATTGGCTGGAGTCGCTGTGCGGGCGGGGGCACGCAGTACGCTAGCAACATTATGGTCAGTGGACGATCGCTCGACTGCCGATTTGATGAGTGAGTTCTACCGAGAGTTGAACGCTGGGGTGAATAAAGCCGAAGCACTCCAACATGCCCAACTTGCTGTTTTTGCGTCTGAAAAAAGCCCATATTTCTGGGCACCCTTTGTTCTGGTGGGGAATTGGTTGTAAGAGAATTTTTGATTTAGGAATTACCTACTGTACAAAAAGACCGTATTTGCCTATTTGCTTCCTACCTACTTAAAAAAACTCTTATTTTTTCTCCATAAGAGAGTTAAGGAAAGGAGTTCTGGAAGTGTGCAATGCCGCTAATTTGGTTTCCTGAAGATTGATAAAAGACTTGGTTCTTACAAGCGAACGACGAGAGCGTTGAGATATGGGAAAGGCAAAATTTTCAAGCATTTCTTGGAAATTATCTACTTGGTCATCAACTAGCCCAGCCGATACTGCCTGACTATTAGAAAGATAGTTTCCAGTAAGTAAACAGTAATTTGCAATACTTAAATTGGCTTTGCTTTTAATCATTCCAAACCCTCCTAGTCCAGGTACGATGCCAATTCTTATCTCGTGAAGCGCGAATTGAGATTTTGGTGTCGCAATAATAAAATCTGAAGAAAGCGCCCATTCAAATCCACCCCCGCGACAAATTCCATCAACAAAAGAAATTGTGGGTATAGCACACTCAATAAGGCGTTGATAACTATTGGCTATTTTGTCATAGATTTGGGTTTCTCCGTTTTTTAATTGCTTAACCGTTTCTCCAAACATCTCTTGTAAAGAAAATCCGTCTGAGAAATAGTTAGGTATTGTGCTATTAAAAATTAGGCAGCGAGTGACATTATTGCTCACTACCTCATCAACTACTGAAGTGAGTAGTTGAATATTTTCTGGATTAAAAGTATTACGTTCATTCAAGGCAAAATTGATACATGCTACACGCTGTGAATAAAAATACTCCACACTAACAGTTTTTGTGCCATCTTCTCTTGACAAAGAAACCTGAGTATGCATAAAAAATACCTATCAGTAAAATGAACTCTTCTACTTATCCAATAGGTGAAACCTCGGTTTACTTATACAGCATCAGAGAAGTTGAAGCTGTGAAGGCAGCCCTGTATCTGCGGCTCAAAAGCATTACCAGCAAAGTGTTTGGCGCTATCTACAATTCACATCCCATCTGACAAGTGTATAAGTTGATTTCACTTACACCTATAAAGAATTCAGTTGAAAAATCAATAGTTTCCAGAAATTGCTTAACGATAGAAGAAGGTGCTTGATGTAACATAGAGGAGCTTTCGGTAATGCTAGGGTGACTGAGGCACTTATAATCTGACTATTCTTTTGTCAGACACCTATGAGTAGGTTAGTGGTTTTAAGCTTGGGTCAAGGTAACCTACACCAAGGTTTGCCTGCTGTTACGGCACAGCTTGGGGAACCAGATAACTCCTACCGGATGAAATTTACTGCTAGTTTACCTGCCGCACCAGAAATTTCCGAACTTTATCGAAATTGGCAGTCGCTCTATCGGGCTTTCTATCAACGACATAGTTTGCGTGTTGGTAGCGAAGAACTTGAAGAAAATTACGATGATTTTGAAATTGAAGAAGCTTACATAACTAATGTTTCTGAAGTCGATCTAACTCATTTATGCCAGCAGTTTACAAACAGCATTAATGCCTGGCTCCAGTCAACAGAGTTTCGCAAGATTGACCAACAATTACGTACGCAACTAAAACCATCTGAGGAAATTCGCTTCATTATTGAAACGAACGATGATTTACTGCGGCGAATCCCCTGGTATCTGTGGAATTTCTTTGAGGATTACCCTCTGGCGGAAGTGGCATTAAGTGCTTCTGAATATCAACAACCGAATAAATTACCTACAAAAATTCGGATAGGGAAAGTTAGAATTTTAGCTATATTTGGCAATAGCAAAGGAATTGAGATTAGTCAAGATAGAACTTGTTTAGAAAACTTATCAGCTCAGGCAGAAATTGAATGTTTAGTAGAGCCAAAGCTAGACCAGTTCAATGACAAACTTTGGCACCAAGATTGGGATATTCTCTTTTTTGCAGGTCATAGTTCCAGTCAAGAAAAAGGTTGTCTTCAACTCAATCAAACAGACACGATTGCCCTTGACCCATTAAAGTATGCTCTCAAACAAGCGATTAGTCGTGGGCTGAAGCTAGCGATTTTCAACTCCTGTGATGGTTTAGGGTTGGCGCAGCAGCTACAAGATTTGCAGATTCCGCAAGTCATTGTCATGCGAGAACCTGTGCCGGATAGGATAGCTCAAGAATTTTTAAAGCATTTTTTAGCTGAATTTTCACGGGGACAGTCTTTATATGTTGCGGTGCGTTTTGCACGAGAAAGACTGCAAGCACGAGAGGGAGAATATCCCTGCGCCACTTGGTTACCAGTAATTTGCACCAATCCTGCCGAACCGCCAATGATTTGGCAACAGCAGCGAACTCGGACTGAAGTCGTAGACGAGGCAGACGATTTAGCGGTACCTCCCGCCGTTAGCGCCAGAGCGAAACACAAAAAACTTCGAGTGGTAAGGAGAAACACCGCCCCTGGAAACTTCAGCAGCGAGTCTGTCTCCAGAACAGCAAAGCAGAACCCGTCCACCAGACATCGCTCCTCTATTACAAGCGATCGCCATCTCCAAACCCTATTGGTAGCGAGTGTGCTTGTAGCCGCTTTGGTGATGGGAGTGCGCCATCTGGGGATGCTACAACCGAGGGAGTTGCAGGCTTACGACCATTTAATGCAACTGCGAAGTGCAGATGAAAAGCCAGATTCGCGTCTGTTAATTGTCACTGTTGATGACGCGGATATTCAGTATCAACTCCAGAAAAAGATGAATATGCGATGGTCGCTATCTGACCAAGCACTGGCTCAACTTTTGCAAAAACTGGAGCAGTATCAACCAAGCGCTATTGGTATAGATATTTATCGAGATTTTTCTGTTGACCCCGATTATCCGGATTTAGCGACTCGTTTGCGACAGGATAAGCGCCTATTTGCCGTGTGCAAAGTTTCTGCTCCTAGTGATAGCGCACCTGATGGCACTCTCCCCCCTCCTGAAGTCTCAAAAGAACGCCAGAGTTTTAGTGATTTTGTGGCGGACAGCGATCGCATTGCCCGTCGCCAGCTTTTGCATTTAACCCCTCCCCTAGAATCTCCCTGTGCGGCAAAGTATGCTTTTAGCTATCTTCTGGCACGGCACTACCTGAATGAACAAGGCATCAAGGCGGACATCAATCGAGAACGGAACTTGCAAATTGGCAATGTTGTGTTTAAGCGATTAAAATCCCACTCTAGCGGCTACCAAGGAGTGGATGCATCGGGTTATCAACTACTGCTCAATTATCGCTCCCTGCCTTCTCTCCAAAATATTGCTGATCGAGTCGCTCTCAGAGACGTTCTTAGTGACCAGATTAACCCTGAGTTATTGGAGTCTGTGAAGAATCGTATCGTCCTAATTGGCGTTACCGCCCCAAGTTCTTCTGATTATTGGGAAACCCCCTTTAGCGCTAGCGCACCAGACGAGGAAAAGCAAATACCAGGAGTGTTTGTGCAGGCGCAGATGGTGAGCCATATTTTGAGTGCCGTTCTGGATGGCAGACCTTTATTTTGGTGGTGGTCTGGGTGGGTGGAAGCGCTTTGGGTGTGGGGATGGTCATTGCTGGGAGGGGCTATAGCGTGGCGTATTCGTCAACCACTCTATCTGGGGTTAGGTATTACTGTTGCGCTGTTGACAGTTTTTGGCATCTGTTTTGGTATATTTACACAGGCAGGCTGGATACCTCTGGTTCCATCGGCATTGGCATTGGTGTCTTGTGCAGTGGTGTTGAAGGTACTCCCGCGCCCCCATCCAAGCAGCAGCAAGAAACGTTTGCAGGCTGAACTACGAGCAAAAATATGTCACCTCAAAAGCCGATGAAACTTGCTGGTGTTATTCCTTTGCTAGTCCTAATGCTTGCAAGTTACCCACCAGGTGTACAGGCAGAGCTAGCGCGATCACTAAACGCACCGTCCTCTGGACGATCGCTCAGCAATATCGTTGCTAACACACCAATCCACCTGGCACAGAATTTTCCAGATGAAGGCGATCCTAAGGGTCGCCGCCGAGGAGGGACAAGCCGTCGTGAGGGTTGTCCTGCCCTGAAAACGCCTATTACTGCCTTGGTACCGGGTGAGGAAACTAACGGCACATCGTTCTTGGCATCAACAGTCGCTGAGTATCCAACCTTTTGGGTTTATGTTCCTGAGTTACCCACGAACCTACGCTCTGGAGAGTTTGTGTTGCAAGATGAAGAGGGTAACGATGTGTTTAGGACACCGCTCACCTTGCAAGGATTGCCCGGAGCGATCGCGATCGACCTGCCGTCAAATCCACAATATGCTCTCAAGCAAAACTCGAAGTATCACTGGTTCTTCCGAGTTTATTGTGGTGACCCACAAAATCATCCCGAATATATTTTTGTTGACGCATGGATGCAACGGGTAGCGCTAACTCCCGACCTTCAGCGGCACTTGCAGACAGCAAAACCACGGGAGTACACCGCTTACGCTGCCCATAATGTCTGGTACGATGCTGTGACCAATTTAGCTGAACTACGCCGCACTAATCCAGACGATCGCGTCCTAACTGAAGAGTGGACTAAGTTGTTGAAAGCTGTTGGTTTGGAAGAACTTGCAAGAGCGCCCATTGTTCAACATTACACGCCGGAATAATAAGTTATAGTTCTGGAAATTATCAGCTTGGGCTGATGGGAGAGGGGTGTACTATGTCCAGAATAGCCCGATACTGGTGGCGTTGGTGCGGTCAAGTTGTGGCGTTAGGGAGTGGGCTGGTGCTGGGGGGAACGTTAGCAAAGCTACCTGTGATTGCCCAAGGGACACCAGCAAAGCTGAGCGAGAGATTTGCTTCTAGTGGAGATTATGTATTAGCCCAGATCGTACCCGATCGCACTTTACCCAGTAATTCTAGCGTCAGTTCGCAGGACAACATCAGAGTTATTTCTGAAGGAACTCAAGCCGGAAGCAACCTGTTCCACAGCTTTGAAGAGTTTTCTGTACCTACTGGAACGGAAGCTTACTTCAACAATACCCTGGATATTCAGAACATCTTCAGCCGCGTGACAGGTAGGTCGATATCGAATATTGATGGGCTGTTTCGTGCTAACGGAACGGCAAGTCTATTTCTGCTCAATCCTAATGGAATTATTTTTGGCCCTAATGCCAAGTTAGACGTTGGCGGTTCGTTTGTTGCAACTACGGCAAGTAGTTTCAAGTTTCCCGATGGTAGCGAGTTTAGTGCCACCAATCCCCAGGCACCACCGTTACTGACGATTAATGTAACTCCGGGGTTGCAGTGGGGAGCAAGTACGCCAGGAGCAACTATTACCAATACTGGAAATTTAGCAGCAGGACAAGACCTGAGCTTGGTGGCTGACTTTCTTGACTTGCAGGGTCAGTTACAGGCTGGGAGAGATTTAACACTCTTAGCACAAGATACAGTACAGGTGCGCGACACTGTGACGACACCGCTTTTAGCGCAAGCGAGTGGTAATCTCACCATTCAGGGCAATCAAGGAATAGACATCTTAGCGCTGAATCACCCAATGCAGATACCGTTTGTGAGTGGGCGTAATCTGAGCTTAATCAGCGATGGCATTATTTCTCTTGATGCTCGTATGAGCAGTGGTGGCAGTTTTTCCCTCACAAGTGTATCGGGAGAACTGGCAAATATGGTGAGCTTTTATGACCCGATTATCAGTGCCAATGGTGATGTGGATGTGGCGGCTAACTATACAGGAGCATCACTGTTAGTCGAAGCAAGGGGTAATATTCGCTTCCAAGGTGATATCAACATCACCGGACCAGATACTAGCACTTTGCCTCCTGGACCAGATACTGCAATACTTAGTACGAGTTCAGCATTAATCATGCGATCGGGGCAGAGTACTCTAGCTTATGGCGCTGCCAATTCTGGTGCAGTACCTGCCTATGGCACTGAGCCTGTGCCTGCTGGAATTACGATAGGTGGGAATGTTATCTTACAGCCGTTTAATGGGACTGGGGGAACAGTGACGCTATCGGCGGCATCGGGGAATGTGAGTACCCAGAGGGTTACTACTAATGGTGGCGCGATTAATATTAACAGTGCTGGAGCGATCGCTACTAATGGACAAGCCCTGGACACTAGGAATGGGGCAAACAACGGGGGTGAGATTACCCTTGTCGCCAACAACGGCAGCATTACCACTGGCAATTTGAACTCTGACTCGTACTCTAATTCTGGCAGTGCCGGAAATGGAGGCGCGATTTACCTTAATGCCATGGGGGGAAGCATTATTACAGGTGATGTAAACTCTTCCTCTTTCTCTAATTCTGGCAGTGCCGGAAATGGAGGCGCGATTAGCATGAGCGCCAACAATGACAGCATTACCACCGGCTTGTTGGCATCTAACTCGTACTCTTATTCTTCTGACACAGGGGGAAGTGGAGCGGCGATTACCCTTCAAGCCGCCAACAGCATCAAGATCGCTGGCGATTTGTTTTCTTACTCGCGGTCTGATTCTGGCAATGCAGCAAATGGGGGCGCGATTAGCCTTGGTAGTACCAATGGTCGTATCACAACAGGTGATGTAAACTCTTCCTCATTCTCTACTTCTGGCAGTGCCGGAAATGGAGGCGTGATTAGCATGAGCGCCAACAATGACAGTATTACCACCGGCTTGTTGGCATCTAACTCGTACTCTTATTCTTCTGACACAGGAGGAAGTGGAGCGGCGATTACCCTTCAAGCCGCCAACAGCATCAAGATCACTGGCGATTTGTCTTCTTACTCGCTCTCTAATTCTGGCAATGCAACAAATGGGGGCGCGATTAGCCTTCAAGCCACCAACAGCATCAAGATCGCTGGCGATTTGTTTTCTTACTCGCGGTCTGATTCTGGCAATGCAGCAAATGGGGGTGCGATTAGCCTTGGTAGTACCAATGGTCGTATCACAACAGGTGATGTAAACTCTTCCTCATTCTCTACTTCTGGCAGTGCCGGAAATGGAGGCGTGATTAGCATGAGCGCCAACAATGACAGTATTACCACCGGCTTGTTGGCATCTAACTCGTACTCTTATTCTTCTGACACAGGAGGAAGTGGAGCGGCGATTACCCTTCAAGCCGCCAACGACATCAAAACAGGCGATTTAATCTCTTACTCTAATCAGTCTGGAACTGGCAATAGCGGGAATATCACCATCAACAGTATAGAGGGGACAGTAAATACGGGCGCTGTGGACGCGGGTACATTGGCGAACAACGGGGGAACTGTTCAGATTTCTGCTTTTAGGGATATTGGTATTAACGGCAAAATAGACACTTGGACGAATGGTTCTGGGAATGGGGGTAATATCACCCTCACAAGTACAAATGGTGCGATCGCAGTTACAGGCTACTTGGACTCTCGCACTAACTCTGGCAATGGGGGAAATGGCGGTGCAATTACCCTGAGCGCCGCCAACGACATCAATATCACTGGTTATTTGCACTCTTCCTCTGTGTCCGATTATCGCAGTAGGGGTGACGGAGGCGCGATTAACTTATCGACAACGGGAGGCAACATCACCACTGGTGGCTATTTGCGCTCTTACTCGGTATCTGTTACGGGCAGTGCAGGAAATGGAGGCAATATTAGCTTATTTGCTGCAAAAGACATCAATATCAATGGCGATTTGAGTTCTGACTCGCACTCTCGCTCTGTCACAGGGGGAAATGGGGGCGCAATTAGCATTTTTACCGCAGGGGGCAGTATTACCACTGGCTATGTGTTATCTGACTCATACTCAGATCTTCGAGAATACTCTGTTTCGGGCACAGGGGGACAGGGGGGCGCGATTAGCATTTTTGCTGCCAACACCATCAAGACTGATGCAATTAACTCCACAGGGGCGCAGGGAGGAAATATTACCATCTCAAGTTATGCGCCTTTCGCTTTAGATAATAGGGTCATCTCTAGCGATACCTTTGGCTCTGGCAAGGGAGGAGATATTCAGATTACTGCTCCTGCCATTTCCCTCACAGGAGGCGCACAAATATCCGCCTCCACTCATAGCAGTGGACGGGGCGGGGATATCACTCTTAGAGTCTCCGACAAAGTAGAACTGAGTGGAGCAACAACCAATCCTCCCAAAGGCGTTTTTAGCCCCGGATTTGCCACAATTTCAGCCGGGAACTACTTAGGCGGTTTTATTCCCACTGGTAATCTTCCTGTTGATAACATTGGTTTTCCTCTGCCACCTCCACCTGGAACCATATTTCCTAGCGGTGTGTTTACTCAGGCTACAATCGGCTCCACTGGCAGTGGTGGCAACCTGAGAATTGAAACAGGGCGACTGAGCATCAACGACGGAGCAGCCATTGCTACCACCACCTTCGGGCAAGGCAGCAATGCGGGCAACATCTCAGTGCTGGCTCATGACTCTATCTCGATTGCCAATGGCTCACTATTGAGCGGGGTAGCAGGAGGAGCGAGAGGCGATAGTGGCACGATTGACCTTCAAACTCGTTCCCTTTCTGTAACGGGAGGCGGAGTTGTGCAAACGCAGACCCTGGGAGAGGGAAATGCTGGAGCGATTCGCGTGAATGCAACTGATGCAGTCACAATCTCAGGCATCAACACCACTTCTAATCCTGTCATTCGCAGTGGTCTACGCTCAGGTAGTGGTGGCAGCAATGATCTGTTGGGGACAACAGACAGCAACATTGGGCAGGGTGGCGACATCAGCATCACAACGGGTATATTGAGCGTAGTTGACGGAGCCGTTTTAGATGCCCAAACCCAGAGTAACTCTAGCGGCGGCAACATTACCGTCAATGCCAATACCTTGAGTGCTGTCAATGGCGGCCAACTGCTCACCTCTACCTCTGGCGGCGGGGAAGCAGGTGACATCACGGTGAGCGCTTCAGAATTAAACTTGACTGGCTCCAATAGCGGTTTGTTTGCCCAGACAACCAGTACAGCAAACGCTGGCAACTTGACTATTCAACCACTTGGTGAGGGGCAGAACTTGACGGTTAATTTCCGGGATGGGGCGCAGATATCAGCATCCACCTCTAGCCGTGGTAATGGAGGAGACTTGAGGATAACTGCCCCTGAGTCTATCACCCTCACTGGCAATGGCTCTCTTATATCCGCTGAAACTTCTGGCAGTGGGACAGGCGGCGACTTAACCCTAAAAACCGGAACGTTGACGGTGAACGACAATGCACAAGTCACGGTAAGCAGTTCCCAGACCGGGAATGCAGGGTCAATAACCGTTGAAGCTGACGCTATCCGTCTCGACAACAAAGGAAAAATCAGTGCTGATACCTCTGGAGGTGGGGGGAATATTGAGCTGCGATCGCGCGACTTGATACTGCGTCATGGCAGCAGCATCACCACCAATGCCAGAGGAAGCAGTATCACAGGCGGCAACATCACCATCGACACTGACAACTTGGTTGCCGTTCCAAATGAAAATAGCGACATCAGTGCCAATGCTGAAGATAGCTTCGGCGGTCGAGTAATTGTCAATGCTTCTGGCATCTTCGGTACCCAGTTCCGCGATGCGCCCACACCATTAAGTGACATCACCGCCAGTTCTGAGCTTAGTCCTCAGTTCAATGGCACCGTGGAACTCAACACACCTGGTATCGACCTCAACCGAGGCTTAATGAACTTGCCAACTGCACCCGTTGACACCGAAGTGTCCCAAGTTTGTCAAGCGGGTACCCGTCAAAATCAAAACTCTTTCATCATCACTGGACGCGGCGGCTTGCCACCCAATCCCAGACAATTTCTTAGAAGTCGAGCTGTTGAGGTAGATTGGGTGACGCTGGACGCTCCGGCAAACAATCTTACCGAGGATGTCCAGAATAGGGAAAGACAACAGCAGAGAAGCGGCGAACAAACTTCAAAAAGTGCCAATAATGTCAATACTCAAAGCTCTGAAATTGTGGAAGCGCAGGGGTGGGTGGTGGAAGCCAATGGCAACATTATCTTAGTCGCAACGGCACCGACTGCCACGTCCCATAGTTCCTGGCATACACCAGCGGATTGCCGTACAGTTGAATCAACGAAACGATCAAACCTACTTGTGGAACGGGCGCACTAGAATTTATGAGCTTTTCTAGCGTCCTAAATGATATCTGCCAGGTCGGAGAATTTAAACGCTAGCGCCTTGTATTGAACTGCGCGATCGCACTTGAATCTAACCCTGCCTCAAATCTTCTGAAGAATTAGTGCCTCACTCAAGGCGATCGCATTTTGAAGAGCGTCGTTAGTCAAGTCGAGCATCTTCTCCTCCATTTTGGCTAAGCGATCGCGCATTTTGCCTAACACTTCCCGATGTGCTTTCATTTTGCACATCGGGAGGAGACTCTCCTTGTTTTAGCGTCGCCAGTTTTCTCATCCGGGCTAATTCACTCTCAACGTCCTTCCAGACATTGGCTTCTCTGACTTTCTGCTCAATGGTTTTGTGACGTGACTGATTTTCCAAAGTGACAGTGGATTCCGTTAGCTCAGTTTATCGAATTTCTTGGAATTTCTTAGGGTTGGGTGGGATTATCTTGAGTTTGCACAATCCGCGAGTTTTCCCCAGCCGAAATTGTCGATTCGTTTTTGGTTGACTGAGCAAGTCCTGCTGCACCCGCGATCGCTGTACCTGCTAGTCCAAATCCAGCCGACCATCTGCCATCATCAAGATTGGGTGTCACTAAAACCGCAACACCAATTACTCCACCAATAGTTGCTAAAAATACAGGAGTCAAAGCCCGACTTGTCTCAGCGTTCATCGTCGTAATCGTTAATTTTCTTGTAAAAGTCAGCTTTTCAAAGAGAGCTTTCATCACTTATCGCTAGGATTTTTGAGATTTACGCAAGTGTTTTAAATTACTTGGTACTCTGCTTGAAAAGCTTCTTTTCATAAGAGCAACTACACCTTAAGGAATGGTTTTATCGTGATGAATTGTCTTGACTCGGATTGAACCGTGCAGGTCGAAATTGTCATCTTTGAGAATCTCTAGCAAGGCATCGCAACGATCCACTGATTTTGCCCATACTTCTCGAGTTTTGGGATTATGTGCGTGTTCCAAAACTTTCCGGCGTATCTTGATAAAAGCCTCTAGCCATTCTTTTTCATCAACGCCCGTCTTAGGGGTACCGCCCACTTGCTTTTGTGTACGCTTCAGTATCGCCGGTAAGCCATCAGGGTCATCTCCTTCCCCATGTTGGATAATCGTGTCATATACTGCGGCTCTTGCCAGGGCTGTGCTTAATCCCGCATTGTTTGAAAGTTTCACTGAAGGTTGATAGTATAACCTGTCATTAACCTCATCTTGAGCTGCACGAAATTTGGAATCCTTGGCGGCTTTCTTCCAAGCATTAATAAATCCATCCAGACGGCTAGTATTGCCACTTATGTTCTTAGCTAGGCGTTTAAGTTCTGGCAGAAACTTTGCTAAGACATTATCTGGCACATTCTCGCTATAAAGCTCTACGACATCCAAAGCATCCCCCCATTGAGTGGTAAAACCAGCTCGTCCGCAAGTGATACCTCTGTCATCGGTGAGTTCCTCGGCATAATGGTATTGCAGCTCAATGTCGTCAAACTCAAAAATACTAGTAAACTGCTCCGCACGGCGCTTCTGTTCCGGAGTTAGTCCACCACTAGCCGACGGCGGGGTAGTCTGCCCATTCGGTAGGCAGATTTCCTGACCCTCTTGCAAATTCTCAGCTTCCTTTTCTGTGAATGGGGTACCATCAGGCTTCATAATTTCATGCCAACGGTTCCCCTCACCTAATTCGCGATCGGCAATATCAAATAGTATGTCGTCTGCCTTTATGGTGTAGGAACTACCGATTGTACAAGTCATAATTTACCTAAACTTAGTAGGGTTTTTGCCTAGAGGACTGATGCCCTCCTTCTGATTCTTGATAGGTGTCAGTGAAATCAACTGATGCACTTCGTGAGATAGAAATGGGAAAGAGTTTCAGCTAGCTGTAGTAGCGCGGCAAGCTTAATTTGCTGGGTTAGGGTAGAGACGACGTAATTTGACCCTTGCATCCTTTGTAGTGAAACGCCACTGCACCTTCCTCGGAGCTACCGCCTTGGGAATTTGGCACTTGATATCAGCTTCCACAACACGATTGAGATAATTGTGCCGAGTGAGGTTACTGTCCTCGACACTCAGCCGACACGACATCCAATGTCGCCTGGGACAAGAGATTAAGCTTAGGTATTCTGCAACCCTAACTAAACAACAACTGATCACCACTGTTTGAGTTGAGTGTAGCGCGGCGGCTTTGATGTCAAATCTACAGAAATTGCGATCACATTCCATGACACAATAACTTTTTAGAAACCCTGTTCTGATAACTTTATGGGTTCTAGACCGCTCGGCGCTAAAGATTTAGCGCTCTCTAATCCGCTGCCGCTTACTCAGCACCCGGCGGCAGTTTACCTTGCCCTTTTAGCGACTGGCTCTCGCTCGACGATGCGGCAGGCTCTTGATGCGATCGCTTCTCTTCTTACTGATGGTCAGTGTGAGGCGATGAGCTTGGACTGGGCAGCACTACGGTATCAGCATACGGCGGCAGTTCAGACGGCACTTTCAGAGCAACACTCTCCGGCGACAGCGAGAAAGATGATGTGTGCCTTGAGGCGGGTACTCACCGAAGCGGTGAGACTAGATTTGATGGAGGCGACTGACTATGCCAAGGCTGTGGACTTACCGAAAATAAAGACGACGACTAAACTTAGAGGTCGTGCTTTGAGTGCTGCCGAGATTACGGCTTTGTTTGAGGTTTGCCTTAAAGACCCAACTCCGGCGGGTAAGAGAGATGCTGCCTTGATGGCGATTTTAAGGGGAGCGGGGTTGCGGCGAGCTGAGGTGGTTCACTTGGAGTTACGGGACTTCAACGCTGATGCTAGGGCTTTGGAAGTTCGGGGCGGCAAAGGGGGTAAAGACCGGACGGTGTATCTTCCTTCTTCGGCGTGTGAGTTGGTAACTGATTGGCTGCCGCTCCGGGGGAATGAACCCGGAGCGTTATTGTATCCCGTCACCAAGGGGCGACGGCTACTCAAGCGACACATGACTCCCCAGGCGGTGCTGATGATTGTTCGCAAACGCGCTCTAGAAGCTGGAGTGACTTCGTTCTCTCCTCATGATTTCAGGAGAACGTTTTGCTCGGATTTGCTTGATGCTGGAATTGATATTGTTACGGTAGCGAAACTAGTGGGGCATTCCAGTCCGGTAACAACGGCTAAATATGACCGCCGGGGAGAGGAGACTAAGCGAATGGCGGTGGAGCGGTTGGAGATTCATACGAATAGGAGTCGAGAGGCTCAAGGGGAGTGAACAACACTCAGCTGAAATTTTGTGATGTACAAACGGATCAAGAGTCGGGGTTAATATTAACGAAGCGGCTAGGCTAGCGCTCAAGTCCCTTTGACAGGAATTACCAGTAAATCAATCATGGCGCGGCAACTTTTAGAACTGGATACGGAGGATGGCGGCACCATTCTCGTAGCTATAGATGCACCGGAGGATGCAGTTGGTCGGGTATCTGCTCCTGGAGAAACACCTGTTAAGAAACTGGATCAGAGCTTTGAGGTGGTGCAAGCTTTAATTGTGCGAGGATGCCGTCCGCTCACTAGAGCCTTTAGGCAGCTACATCAAGAAACTCAAGCGACGAGTGCAGAAGTTGAATTTGGGGTCAGCTTTAGTGCCAAGGGGAATGTTTATCTGATGGAATCCTCTGGGGGTGCGACGCTCAAGGTTAAGGTGACTTGGAATATGGCAAGCCAGCCGAACTCATAATGACGCTGTATGAGTTGGGAACTGGTTAAAACTTGTACAGTTGCGATTGCCGCATTCGCGGCACCGCCAAGGGCGATCGCCTCTTCCGAAGAGGGCAGAATTTGGGGGACGGGCTTTTTCATCTCACCAGAAGGACATTTACTCACTTGCGCTCATGTTGTAGAAGATGCAGGTGGGTGGGAACAGGTGCGGGTTAACGGTCAACCTGTGAGTTTAGTGTATTTAGGCGATCGCACTCAAGATGATTTTGCCATCTTACAGGTATCAGACTACCAAGGGCAGGCAGTCCCCCTGTCCCTGACTTTTGAGCCGATGAACCGCTTTCTCAGTATCGGCTATGGGCGTCCTGACTTTCCAGAGGGAGCCTCGATTGATGGCACGATTACCGATCTCAATTCCCAATCGAATTTTGGGAATCTGCCGATGCTACGGTTGCGAATTAAGGCGGATGCTCAACGGGTACAGGGGGGCTATAGCGGTTCGCCTGTGTTTGATGCTGAAAGTCAACGGGTGATTGGACTGATTGCTGCCTTTGATTATACAGAAGGTGCCCTCGCTGTCCCCTTGGCGACGGTACTCCAAAAGTGGTCGAGTTTAGAACGATTTCTCAACCCCCAACCGACTGTGCCACCCTTGGAACCAACGGGTCAACGTGCCAGAGTGTTTATCAGCTATCGCAGCCAAGACCCAGATTTAACGCTTGCCCAGCAGTTTTATGAAGGCTTGAAAGCGGCGGGACATGAAGCCTTCATGGCAGGGGAGAGTATTCGACTGGGTGAAAACTGGCCGGAGCGGATTGATCGAGAATTAGAGCGGTGCGATTACTTTTTGCTGCTATTGTCTGATAAATCAGCAACCAGTGAGATGGTAACGGAGGAGGTGCGACGGGCGAGGGAACTGCGCGAGCGCCGTTCGGAACATAAACCGATAATCCTACCGATTCGGGTCAATTTTCCTATAGATTCCCCTCTAAATTACGACCTGCGAGGCTATTTGCAGCGGATTCAGCAGCGGGAATGGCACTCGCCTGCTGATACTCCGGTGATTTTGCCGGAAATTCTGAGTTTGTTGGCATCAAGTGAGGCACCAGCCCCAGCAGAATCTCCAGAAATAGCACTGCCTGTGGTGGACAGCCCTGAGCGTCCACCTTTACCAGTAGCAGAGCCGGAAGTACACAGAGAACCAGGGGGGTCAGTCCCTCTCACGTCTAGTTTATACGTGGAGCGACCACCGATTGAAGTGGACTGTTACGAGGAGATTTTGCAGTCTGGGGCACTAATCCGAATTAAAGCGCCCAGGCAAATGGGTAAAACTTCGCTGATGGCAAGGATTCTTAATCATGCTAAAGAGCAGGGCTATCAAACGATACCGATAACCTTGCAGCGGGCAGATAGTGCGCTTTTGAGCGACCTGGATCGATTCTTACGCTGGTTTTGCGAACAGGTGGGTCGCCGACTGAAAAAGTTGAATCAGTTAGAGGAGTATTGGAGTGGGTATGGCAGCAAGGATAAATGTATTGCCTACTTTGAGGAGTGTTTGTTAGAAGAACTCGATACTCCTTTGGTCATTGGTTTGGATGAAGTTGATCGGGTTTTCCCCCATCGGGAAATTGCTGATGACTTTTTTGCCCTGCTGCGCTCTTGGTATGAGTTTGCTCGGTATGGCGATATGAATAGCGAACTCTGGGAAAAACTCCGATTGGTGGTGGTGCATTCCACCGAAGTTTATGTACCCCTGGATATTAATCAATCACCGTTTAATGTGGGAACGAATATCGAGTTACCGGAGTTTACCTCAACTCAAGTACAAGATTTGGCAGGGCGTTATGGGTTGAGTTGGTCAACTCATCAGGTTGAGCAATTGATGACACTGGTGGGAGGTCATCCCTATTTAGTGCGAAAAGCTCTCTATCATATTCGTCGTCAGGATGCAATCCTAGAGGAACTAGAGCAAACGGCTCCTACAGAAGCGGGAATTTACAGCGACCATCTGCGGCGACACTTGTGGAATCTTAGACAGTATCCTTCGTTAGCCCAAGCGTTTCGTCAGGTTGTTATAAAAAATAAACCTGTGGAGCTTGATGCGGAGTCAGCCTTCAAATTAGACAGCATGGGGCTAGTCACGCTTCAAGGTAATGATGTGACACCGCGCTGCGATTTGTATCGATACTATTTCCGCGAGCATCTGGGGAATCAAAAGTGATATGAGTACAGCACCCAACCCGGCATATAAGTATCAATTCGGAGGGAGTTTAGAGAGGGATTCTCCTACTTATGTGGTGCGGCAGGCTGATGAAGAATTCTATCAAGCTTTGAAAGCTGGGGAGTTTTGCTACGTCCTCAATTCGCGCCAGATGGGCAAGTCCAGCTTGCGGGTGCAGACAATGCGGCAGTTGCAAGGAGATGGCATTGCCTGTGGTGTTATCGATATTACCTCGATTGGGAGCCACGATATTACTCCAGCCGAGTGGTATCTGGGTGTCGTTCGCCGATTGGCGCGAAGTTTGGGACTCAAAATTAAGGTAATCCAGTGGTGGAATGAGCGGGAAGGGCTATCGCCGACACAACGCTTGGGTGAATTTCTCGAAACTGTGCTGCTGGCAGAGATTCCTCACAATATTGTCATCTTTATCGATGAAATTGATAGCATTCTCAAGCTTAGTTTAAAGGATGATTTTTTTGCCCTGATTCGGGTTTGCTATAACGAACGTGCAGACAATCCAGAATACCGACGCCTTACTTTTGCGCTGCTGGGAGTAGCGACACCCTCAGATTTAATTCAGGATAAAACCCGCACGCCATTTAATATTGGCAGCGCCATTGAATTGCGGGGGTTTCAGTTGCAGGAAGTGCAGCCGTTAGAACGGGGATTACAGGGGAAGGTGGATAATTCCCAAAAGGTTTTCACGGAAATATTAGCCTGGACGGGAGGGCAACCGTTTCTGACTCAAAAGCTATGTCAACTGGTTCTCTCATCTCCATTTACGATTGCCTCTGGTAGTGAAGCTGAGTTGATTGAGGAATTAGTGCGATCACGCATTATCGAAAACTGGGAATCTCAGGATGAGCCGGAGCATTTGAGGACGATACGCGATCGCATTTTGAGCAATGAGCAACGGGCTGGATATTTGCTGGAACTGTATCGGCAGATTTGGAACACTGGAGAAGTTACCGCTAACAATAGTGAAGAAGAAGCCAGATTGCAGCTTTCGGGGTTAGTCGTCAAGCAGGCAGGAAAATTAAGGGTTTACAACCGGATTTATCGGGAGGTGTTTGACCAAAGTTGGATTGAGCGAGCGTTAGGGAATCTGCGTCCATACTCCGAGGTGTTTAGAGCTTGGGTAGCTTCAGATTCTCAGGATGAATCCCGACTGTTGCGCGGTGGGGCATTGCAGGAAGCTCAAGCTTGGGCTAGAGGGAAAAATTTAAGCTATCTCGATCAGCAGTTCCTAGCTGCTTGCGAAAAAAAGGTGATTGAAGAGCGGATTGCCGTAGCAGATAGGGAAGCGGAATTAGAGCGGGAACGCAAGGATAGGGAAGCGGCAGAACAGAGAAACCAAGCTCTCGTTGAGGCGAATCGGAAAGCACAACAGCGTATTGTCATTGGGTCTGTTGTATTAGTCACAACTTTACTGGTCGCCGTAATTTTAGCAATCTTAGCAAGGAGGGAAGTTGTAAAAGCGGAAAGTGTAAAAAATATCTCACGGTTAGCTCAAATCGGTGGAACACTCCAAGATATGGGACTAGCTTCTGAGGCCAATGAGGCATGGAATCAATCAAGTCGAGCGCTCGACATCCCAAACGATAAACTGAGACAAGCTATGCTATTCGCTTCTACTTCCTTAGCCCATCAACAACTCGGACGACAATATGAGGAAAGTGACGAGCAGAGCGAGGCTGAGAAACAGTGGGATGAGGCGGAAAAAACACTTAAGCAAAGTCTGACGCTGTTGTCTTCACAAGCAAATATGAATGTTCCCGAACAGTGGGCAATTCGCGTCCACGTCAAGAGAGTTAAGGGGAATTTGCGTAGGCAACAAAAGAAGACTCAAGAGGCATTAGAAGCTTACACGGAAGCATTCAATACCCTCAAGGAGGCAGGGAGTAAACTACCACCAGTTGATAGAGATACAGAAAATCCAATCTATGAGTTTCTTCCTGAGAAACAGAAAATTCTCTCAGCGAGCGCTGTGGAAAATCTACATCGAGAATTCCTCGAACTATTGCCCCAAACATCAAGTCCAGACAAGCAACGGAAAATTAACGAGGTTAGGGAATCTCTTAAAGCTCACTTCTTCGCTGAACTTAACTACTTAATGAGAGTCAATAACTGGAGAGAGGCTGATAGAAAAACTGTTCAAACTATGCTCTACATAGCAGACAGAGAAAAACAAGGTTATCTCGATATCGCAGATATCAAAAAATTCTCCTGCCCTGCTCTTCATACTATTGACAAGCTTTGGGTGGAACGCTCACAAGGAAAGTTTGGTTTCAGCATACAAAAGCATATTTTGGACAGCTTCCTCAACCAACCAAGGCACTACGATTGGCGCTACGATCAAATTCATGGGGAAGCTTGGGATAAGTTTTTGCGTAAAGTGGACTGGCAGAGGATCAGCTCAGAACGAGATATTATTTATAACAAAAAAAAGGCAACAAGTGGACACCTGCCTTGGGAGGGCGGCAATACGGCAGTGGTTGCGGAGCGCTGGCGGGTCGGAAACCGTGGAGGATGGAGGGCGGAAGTAACTTTTTCTCTCGCGTTGCGACTTGTAGAATGTAATATATAAGCCTTCCAGCCTTCTGTAAAAATTCCTTAACAGGGAAAATGAGCGATTTTAATTGCAAGAGAATGATCGATCGCAAGTAATGGGTTTCCAAGGCAAAGTAAGGGAGCGATCGCATTGCTGATGATGAATTGTTTCACTAATAGAGGTATAGTCTGAGCAGAAACACTCGGTACGGCGATCGTTGACTGTTGTTATTTCACTGTTCAATCAAGCGGGAGGCGTTGGAAAGTCAACGCTCACCCAAAATCTTGGCTATCACCTTTCCCAACGCGGTCATAAGGTTTTGTTGGTAGACATGGACCCCCAAGCTTCCTTGACGACGTTCATGGGGTTGGAGCCTGCGGATTTAGAGAAAACGCTCTACGATGCCCTAGTGTCTCTTGAAGAGGAGCCGATAGCGCTCCACTCCAACTTGCAGGGTATGGATTTAGCTCCTGCCAACATTGACCTGGCTAATGCGGAACAAGAACTAATCTTTGCCGAACTTCGGGAATTTCGGCTGAAAGAGGTACTGGCTCCCCTGTTGCCTAACTACGACTTCATCTTGATTGATTGTCCCCCCAGCTTGGGGATATTGAGTCAGATTAGCCTCGTTGCCTCGACTCATGTCTTAGTCCCAATTCAGTGTCAGTTCAAAGCCTTGAAGGGGACTGATTCGCTGTTGAAGACGGTGGCACGAGTGCAGCGCAAGCTCAACCGAACCCTCAAGTTCGCGGGGTTTTTCCCGACGATGTACAGTGTGAGTAACTCTCTCGACCAGCGCACTTTACAATCTATCTCGGAACAACTCTCAAGCCTTGCACCAATATTTCCCCCACTGCCCCGTGCGACAGCGGTGGCGGAAGCGGCTGAGTATGGGAAGCCTTTAGCGCTTTGCCCTAACAAAAATCAAGCTATCCTACGCCTTTTTGATGAGATTGCCCAGCAATTGGAGTGTTTACTATGAGTCCCCGACAACGTACCCAACCCCCCGCTGACCGCTCAAAGCTTAAGAATGTGGCTCTCTTTAGTGAAGAGGAAGAACCAACAGTTCCTTCCACGGTTTCCCTCGACCAAATCATCCTACCTCCCAATCAGCCCCGCCGCTACTTTGACCCCCAAGCGATGCAGTCTTTGGCGGAGTCGGTGAAGAGCGAAGGGATTCTCCAACCCCTACTCGTTCGACCTGTAGATGAGAAGTATGAGGTGGTGGCGGGAGAGCGACGCTATCGGGCGGCTCTTGAGTCCGGATTAACCGAAGTGCCGGTGACGGTTCGGGTAATGACTGATGACCAGGCGGTTCAGTATGCTCTCGTGGAAAATTTGCAACGGGAAGACCTCAATCCGATTGAGGAGACGGAAGGGATACTCAGCCTTCTTGCTTTCCGTTTGGGCTGTGACTTAGAGGAGGTCACCTCGAAGCTTTACCGGATGGAAAATGAAGCGAAAGGGAAAGTTACCCGAAATGTTTCGGGTAAGGAGGAAACCGAAGCGATCGAGCCGGTGTTTACCTCTTTGGGGCGAATGAACTGGCTGTCGTTTGTCCGGACTCGCCTCCCACTGCTCAAACTGCCGGCTGACATTTTGGACGCTCTACGGGCTGGTCGCCTTGAGTACACCAAAGCCAAAGCGATTGCACAAATTAAAGACGAAGCTGAACGTCAAAGGCTTCTGTCAGATGCGATTCATGATTTCCTGTCCTTGAGTCGAATTCGAGAGCGGGTCAAAGAGGCAAAAGTGTCGTCGAGCGAACCTCCAACTCTAGCTGAGCGGATGGGAGCCACTTATAAATTGGCTAAGAAGCAAAAAGTTTGGGATGACCCGAAAAAGCGTAAGAAACTGGAATCTTTGCTGGGTCAGATTGAAGCATTGCTCTCTAAGGCGTAAAGGTAGATCTCTTTTTTTCCTTGAATCGTTTTGGTCTTACGAGGTGCGATCGCTTCCTTGGGAACGTGGCTAGATTCTAGAGTTTATTTGTTATATCTGTTATATTTCCGTTGCCGTTAGTTTGGCTTTAGGTCATCTAACCGCAATTAACCGATACCTCACAATATTACAAGACTACAAAATAGTTCGGACTCGCCTCGCTCACACTAACCAGCGACGGCAAGTGATCGTGATCACTCTGAATGGATGAAGGGTTCAGCTATGTTGGGGCAATGAAGCTGGACGCACGTTTAGCGAAGCTGAGGTTAAACAGTTAGCCAAAGCTTTGCTAGAAATCCTGATGTACCTGCACACTCGGCAACCACCTGTTATTCACCGAGACATCAAGCCCAGCAATATTTTATTGGGAAGGATGAGAGACGGCATTTCTTTTAACAATATTCCTTACACGGAGCTACTTTCTCATTAAATGGAAACCCTAGACTTGCTTCGCTCTGGAGAGTTAGCCGGGAGCAAACGACTCAATATATCTTGCGGACTCACTCAATTTCCCTCAGAGATTTATGCTCTTGCCGATTCCTTAGAAATCTTGGATCTATCGAATAACCATTTAAAAACCTTACCCGATGAGTTTGAACGATTAAAGCGCCTCAAAATTGTTTTCTTTACCAACAATGATTTTGAGGAAATTCCAGAGGTTCTTTCACACTGCCTTGACCTCAAGATTGTGAGTTTTAAATCCAACCAGATTGCGAGTGTTGGCGAGCAGACCCTACCACAAAAGCTCCGCTGGCTGATTCTCACTAACAATAAAATTGAGAAGCTACCCACTTCCCTGGGCCGCCTGAGCAATTTGCAAAAGCTGATGCTAGCTGGCAACCAGCTTCAGTCGCTCCCAGAGTCAATGGCTTCTTGCCAGAAATTGGAACTCATACGGCTTTCGGCAAATCAGCTCACTGAGCTGCCCCCTTGGTTGTTCACCCTGCCTCGCCTGTCTTGGCTGGCTTATGCTGGCAACCCCTTGTGTAATAGAGACACTACGACAAAGCGAGTACTTCGAGACATTGATTGGTCTGAGCTGACGCTGGGGGAAATCCTTGGGCAAGGGGCGAGTGGGGTGATTTATCAGGGGCTTTGGACAACCCAGCTTGCCCAACAAGAGGTGGCGCTCAAAATCTTCAAGGGTGAAATCACCAGTGACGGGTTACCGGCTGATGAAATGGCGGCAAGTTTGGCGGCTGGGTACCATGACAATCAAGTTAACGTGCTAGGCAAGCTCAGCAACGAACCCCAGGAGAAACTTGGGCTTGTGTTTTCGCTCATCCCTCCCCATTACAAAAACTTAGGGCAGCCGCCAGACTTTGACACCTGCACAAGAGATACCTACAGTGCTTCCACCTCGTTCTCTTTGCCTGTCATTTTACGCATTGCTCAGGGCATTGCCTCGGCGGCGGCACACCTTCATGCCAAAGGCCTCATGCATGGTGATCTCTATGCTCATAATATTCTGGTGGATGAAACGGGTCAGAGTTTGCTGGGAGACTTTGGAGCCGCCTCTAAATATGACAAGAGTGATGGGGTGATAGCGCAAGCGCTAGAACGATTAGAGGTGAGGGCGTTTGGGTGCTTACTTGAGGATATGTTAGACCGTTGCACACTCCAGGAGGAGTCTTTGCACTATAAAGCCGTGGAGAGTCTTCGTTGCTTACAGCAAGAGTGTCTCAAGCCAGTTTTATCACAGCGTCCTCAGTTTACAGAAATCAGCGAGCGTTTGACTAGTGTTGAGCGACAGGTTTATGGCACAGCCTAACAATTTGACAATGACTAATTAAATGACTAGGTGACCAGTTAGTGTTATTGCAGCCTTACTGAGATCGGCATTCTTCAAGTCAGCTCCATCACTTAGGCAGGTAACTTTAGCGCTCGCACGCTCGATTGACACAGAGCGTTTGTCACTCTCGAAGTTTTTGTGACACAACCATAAAGTTTAGACTATTAAGAACCCTTAGACGAATCGGAGGCACCATGCCGACCTATCGCTCCAAAACCTCCACCCACGGACGCAATATGGCGGGTGCCCGTGCGCTCTGGCGTGCCACCGGAATGCACACCGAGGATTTCGAGAAGCCCATCATTGCCGTCGCCAACTCCTTTACCCAATTCGTACCTGGCCACGTTCACCTCAAGGATCTGGGTCAATTGGTATGCCGTGAGATTGAATCCGCCGGTGGTGTCGCCAAGGAATTCAACACCATCGCTGTGGACGATGGCATTGCCATGGGCCATGACGGGATGCTCTACAGTCTGCCCTCGCGCGAAATTATCGCCGATTCGGTCGAGTATATGGTCAACGCCCATTGTGCCGATGCCCTGGTCTGCATTTCCAACTGTGACAAAATCACCCCCGGTATGTTGATGGCCGCCTTGCGTCTCAACATTCCTACAGTATTTGTCTCCGGCGGTCCCATGGAAGCGGGCAAGACGAAGCTCGCAGACCACAAACTGGACTTGGTGGATGCGATGGTGGTTGCCGCGAACGACAGTATCAGCGACGAGGTTGTCGAAGAGTATGAGCGTTCCGCCTGCCCAACCTGTGGCTCTTGCTCCGGTATGTTCACCGCCAACTCTATGAACTGTCTCACCGAGGCGATTGGTCTCTCCTTACCGGGCAACGGCACCGTACTCGCGACCCATTTCGACCGTAAGGATCTATTCCTCAACGCGGCGCGAACCATTGTCAGCATTACCCGTCGCTACTACGAGCAGGATGATGACTCGGTACTGCCGCGCTCCATAGCCAGTGTCAAAGCGTTTGAAAATGCCGTGATGCTGGACATCGCTATGGGCGGCTCGACCAACACCATTCTCCACTTGCTAGCCGCTGTTCATGAAGCCGGTGTCGATTTCACCTTAGCTGACATTGATCACCTCTCGCGTAAGGTTCCCCAACTTTGCAAGGTGGCACCGAACACCCCCAATTACCATATCGAGGATGTCCACCGTGCTGGCGGCATTCCCGGACTTCTCGGCGAGTTGGAACGTGCCGGATTGCTCCACACGGACGTGCCAACGGTTCACAGTAAGACGCTCAAAGAAGCACTCGCTCGCTGGGATGTCATGCGTACCGATGACGAAGCCGTCCACACCTTCTTCAAGGCGGGTCCTGCGGGGATTCCAACTCAGCAGGCGTTCAGTCAATCGACCCGTTGGCCCTCACTCGACCTGGATCGGGAAAACGGCTGTATCCGCAATATCGAACACGCCTTCAGCATCGAGGGTGGACTGGCTGTGCTATACGGCAACCTGGCTGAGCGCGGTTGTATTGTGAAGACGGCCGGCGTAGATGAAAGTATTCATGTGTTTGAAGGCAAAGCGCGCATTTATGAAAGTCAGGATGCCGCTGTCAAAGGAATTCTCAACGATGAGGTGGAACCGGGCGAGGTGGTGATTATTCGCTATGAAGGTCCGCGCGGTGGGCCTGGGATGCAAGAAATGCTCTATCCGACCAGTTACCTTAAATCCAAAGGTCTGGGCAAGGTTTGTGCCTTGTTGACCGATGGTCGCTTCTCAGGCGGTACTTCGGGTCTCTCGATTGGTCATGCCTCTCCGGAAGCAGCGGCGGGTGGCAACATTGCTCTGGTCAAGGGTGGCGATCGCATCCTAATCGACATCCCCAATCGCCGCATCAATGTGGAGCTATCGGCAGAGGAATTAGCCAACCGTCGTGTGGCAATGGAAGCGTTGGGCAAAGATGCCTGGAAGCCGACACAGCCCCGTCAGCGTCGGGTGAGTGCGGCGCTCAAGGCTTATGCACTGCTGGCGACTAGTGCGGATCAAGGCGCGGTACGAAACCTGGAAATGCTCGAATAGAGAAATACGCAGAAGACTTGGGATGAAAATGAGCCGAGCTTCAGCCAACACACAAGTCAAAAGTCCTCGTAGGTAAGTTCTTCGTTTGCCCAGTTGGTTTCTTCTAGAAATTCTCTAAAGGTAGTCAGGAGTCTGGGAAACTCCTCTTCGCGCAGGTGATTAACATCGGCTTGATAGCCCTGATGGCGATACCACTGAATAAGATCGAACAGTTGCTTGCGAAATAGAAGTAAAAATATCCAGGGAGGAATTTCTTTGTGGACGACTGGTCTTCCCTGGACTCTTGAAAATTCCTCCGCCATCTGTTTTGGGGTCAACACATCTCCGGCTAACTCAATCTCTCGACTAATATACTTCGAGGGATGCTGCATCACGTAGGCAGCAACGCGCCCCATATCCTTTGTTGTGATCAGGTGTAAAGGCTTGTCAGGCTGAACAGAGAAGGGAAAGGAACCCTTTATAATGGACGGTCGCGTATAGGGCTTCCAAAACTCTTCCATGAAAAGGCTTGCTCGCAGCATCGTGGTTGGCAAGCCAGTCTGTTTGAGGATTTGCTCTACTTTGTACTTCTGCTCAATGTGGCTGATGCCAGAATTCCGCTCTACCCCACCGGAGGAGTTATAAACGAAGTGGCTAATGTTAGCTTGCTTCGCCGCTTGTGCAACTCGCTTCGCCCGTTCAATTTCTCGTGGATCGGGCGAAGCATAGTCCCCAGAGGTAGCATGACAGTAAACAGCTTTAATCCCGGAAAAAGCGGCTGAGAGTGAATTCTCATCATCTAGGTCAGCTTCAACCAGTTCAACGCCTGCATGAGTCAACCTGGATAGAGAAGGACGCTCAAGGTCAATTTGGCGAGTAATGGCACGTAGGTTACTCACATTTTGTTCGAGAAATCCTTTAACTACATTTGCGCCTGTACCTCCCGTCACACCAATCAGCAGAACTTTGCCAACTTTTATCTTTGTCTCACTAGAGGAATCTGACGAGTGGTTCATACTAAAATTGCACCAATCAACAGTTGGGTCAGGTTTTCATAGGGCTACGCCTACGCGCTTGAAGTAGTCCACATTGAGAAATTGAGAGTACAATTCTTTGATGCGCTCTGGCGACAGGCGCGTTTGTCTGTATGTCTCTCGGTTTGACATTGCCTCCAGCCAAGTGTTGAGGTGTACTCGCGCCGAATTTTCAATTTCAAAGTCCTTCCAGGCAGACAGCGCCACGTTCATCCGCTCAAAGAAGGGCATGAAGGCAATGTCCACAAGGCTTACGGTTTCTCCCAAAAAGTATGGACCACCCGAAGCTTCAATAGCCGCATCGAGAAGGAGGAGTTCCTCCTCTAAGTGTGCCCGTAGCTGGTCATCTTTAGCCGCGTCTTCTGTACGTTTGTGAGAAAGGTAGCTGTAGGAGAGCTTGACCAACTTGGAGTCACAGCGTGTCATGAGTATCCTTGCTCGCGCTCGTGCGGCTAGCTGTGATGGCATCAGAGTCCCCCCTTTGCCGCCAAACACTTCGCACAAGTACTCGTTGACCACCAACGATTCGTAGACTACCGTCTCCCCATGCTTGATTACGGGTACGGTTCCATTGGGATTTAGGGCGCAAAACCACTCGGTTTTGTTGTCTTTGCCTAGCGAAATTTCCTGATACTCAAAATCGACCGAGAGTTCAAGCAGTGTAATCCAACTGCGCTGGGCATACGGGCAGTTGCGGTTGGCGTAAAAAACTAACGGTGTCGTCTCGTCCATCGGTCAATCTCCATTCACTCGCTTTTTGTCAAGGTCAGTAGACCGAAAACTTTGGCGTTCGCTCCATCAACACTCAAGGGTATTGACGTAAGTATATAACTGGCGCATCCGGGCAGAAACGACATTTATGTCGCCGTTCCCCCGCAACTAACCCCACACTATAGATAACCTCACTTATCCATTATTCAAGGGCGAGGCAAAGTAAGGAAAAATAAAACACGTATCCTTCTTGAAGGCTAGCAATTAGCGCTCACATTCCGGTATTTTGGCTCTCATTGGGATGTACCCCTTTTAATTCGATTTACCATCGCTGCCAAAGTATTCCCGATAGGCACAAATTTGGTTTCCACGAACATCAAAAGAAACGGCAATTCGGTTTTTATAGGGTTCTCCCCTCAGCCATCCCTCGTCCCTGAACTCGAAAACAACAGTCGTCTCACTACTGGTAACGCGCTCAAGCGTGACTGATAGCCCTGGCTTAAAAGCCTCAGAAGCATACTCGAAGAATTCACGAGCTCTGTGTTTTCCGACATTCAAACCGTGGTAGGAACCGACGGGAAACCAAAAGGTGAAATCTTCGCTAAGCATATCCAAGAATGGGTTCCACTCGCCTGTTGCTAGACCGTGAGTGAAGTGCGAAAAGGCTTGATGAGCAACTTCCACTGTCGTTTGTTGCATTTGTCCCTTCTTAACTATCTCCTGAGCACCGCTTTTATGGCTTTTCAATCAAGTTCTGTAACTAGAGCTTTTGGAAGACGTACAGATCCTGTGTGTCGAGAATATACTGACAATTGCTCATCTTGCCAGAGTTTTGCTAGAGTACCTATACTTCGTCGCCAAATCAAGCTAAGTCCTCGAAGCACCAACTATCCCTAGAGGAGTTTGTTGAAGGCGATAAGTAGCTGAACACTAGGAATTTTTGGGCGCTTCTTTTTAGCCCGTTTCAGATGTGCCGACAGCGTTTTGAACTGTATGCAGACAGCTACCGCCCGTCTCACTTTTACCTGCCAATACTAGGAAGAGAAGGTAAGATAGAGCGCAAACACTTATCCTTTCCTCAGCGAGAAACTATTGAGCGTTTAGCCAAGTTGGGCATCATTTGAACTATGGGTGCAAAGATTGAAGTTCGCAACCCGCGAACGGGAAACATTGATTATTGGATTGCGCCGCCGACATGCGAGCAGCTTACTGAGCAGTGTACCCGATTGCGCGAGGCTCAAATCGATTGGCAGCAGGGAGGTTTAGAGCCGCGAATTGAGACGTTGCAACAGTGGAAACAAGTGATACTCTCAAAAAAAGATGAGATTACTAAAGCTTTAGTAAGCGACACAGGCAGATTATCTGTATCCATCCTTGAAATTGACTCGTTCATCTCCAGCATTGAGCGCTGGTGTTGCTTAGCACCAGACTTGTTGGCAAAAGAGGATGAAAAAGCAACAGCCATTCCCTTTATCCAACTGCAACAGGAATTTGTTCCTTATCCCTTAGTTGGTGTCATCAGCCCCTGGAATTTTCCGCTGTTGCTTTCTACGATTGATATGATTCCCGCCTTACTAGCAGGTTGTGCAGTTGTTGTAAAACCTAGCGAAATTGCGCCTCGTTTCATTCAACCCCTGGTAGAAACAATTGCCTCCGTTCCCAATTTACGAGATGTTTTAGCCTATGTTGAAGGGGCTGGCGAGATAGGGGAAGCGTTAATTGAATGTGTGGATTTAGTCTGCTTTACTGGCAGTGTGGCTACGGGTCGAAAAGTAGCACAGACAGCAGCTAAGCGGTTCGTTCCGGCTTTTTTAGAATTGGGAGGCAAAGACCCGGCTATTGTTTTATCGTCAGCCGATTTAGACAAGGCAACCTCGGCAATCTTATGGAGTTCAGTCGTCAGCACTGGGCAATCTTGCCTCTCAATCGAGCGCATTTACGTGGCAGAATATATTTTTGAGTCGTTTGCTCAGAAGCTGGTAGAAAAAGCACAACGCCTGCAACTGGCTTATCCGTCTGTTGAAAGTGGAGAAATTGGTCCCATTATTGCCGAACGACAAGCGGATATTATTGCCGAACACCTACTTGATGCACTTGAAAAGGGGGCGGTTGTTCACTGCGGAGGCAAGCTTGAAGACTTAGATGGGGGGTTATGGTGCCGTCCTACAGTCCTTACCCAAGTTAACCATTCCATGAAGGTGATGGCGGAAGAAACCTTCGGACCGATTATGCCCGTGATGCCATTTTCCACGATTGAGGAGGCGATCGCATTAGCAAACGATACCATCTACGGACTCAGTGCGGCTGTGTTTGCCGGTTCGCAAGCCGAAGCCTTAAACGTAGCACGCTGTATTGATGCTGGTGCCATCAACATCAACGACGCTGGATTAACCGCATTAATACATGAAGGAGAAAAAAACGCCTTCAAATTTTCTGGCATGGGGGGTTCGAGGATGGGGGCGGCTGCACTCAAACGATTTATGCGTAAAAAAGCTTTTTTGGTTAAAACTGGGTCGGTTCCTGACCCTTGGTGGTTTAATACTCAGTAATTTAGAGTAATTGTTTTTAATCGGGTATTAGCTGATAAGCCAACAATCCAACGATTCAAAAGCAAACTAAAATACTTCACCCTAATAGGCTGTCACTCCGATATCTGAGTTAGAAGCACTCTTTGATAGCCGCTCTGACATCGAGATGACTGCTGACTTAGAAGATAACGGTAGTGACATCGCTTTGACTGCACAGCCGCTAGAGCTTCCTGATCTCAGCACTGATAGCCTCAAGGTAGCCGAGCTAACCCCCCTACCCCCCGCACCTAAAACCGCTGTCTCAGCTCGCCTTAGCCAAACACCTGAGCTGTCGGGACAAAGTTGTAGAGAGGGCAACACAAGCAGGGCAGGGAAGCTTCGCCTGAGAGCGCAACCCGGACGGCGTGGACTTAGGAGGGCACCGGGGGACGGGGCACCTGCTGCGGTTTACGCCCCTTTAGTGAGCTGAACCGAAAAAGCGATCGCAACCTGGCAGACACGACACTAGTGTCTCCTCGCAACTCACCTCTATTACTTTATAAATCGGGGAATTAGGCAGCGATTGAGTGGTTAATGCGATTATTGGAACTCTCTGGTGCCTTGTTACGGACAAGACTTGCCATCTCTAATAGATGACTCCAGCGCTTTTGCACTTGTTTCGGTGTGATTTTCAAGGCTTTGGCAATCTCAAAATCGCTCAAATTCGCCCGTTTGAGTGATAACAACTGCTGTTGAAGGGAGTCAAGTTGAGCGACAAATGCGTTCCACTGCGGCTCGGAAAGTCCCAACTTCTGGTCAAGGTCTGCACCTAACCATTGATGTACTAGCTGCCAGTGAGACGAGTGAGCGAACTTTTCCACATGGTATTTAAAACGCTGTTGCAGATAATCCCGCGAACGTGGTGTTAAACCCAAGATGTCGTCGATTTCCGGGGCACTCAAGTCTTGCAGCTTTAAGATTAAGTAATCCGCACAATCATTATGACCCTGAGACTCTAGGTATTGCACCAGCTCACCAATCACGCGCTCTCGCACAACCGTATCATGAGGGTCAAGAGTATCAGCAACTAGACGCTCTCGCACCTGCTGCATCACGGGTGAGCGGTTTTGCATCTGTGCTTCTTCACCTTTGGCAAACTCGGTCACCTGTTCAATGTCCATGACGGTATCGCTGGGTTGGCGTTTGGCAAAGCTTTTCGCTCTGAGTACCAGTAATTGCACAGCACCATAACGGGTCATTACCCGTCGTTTGGCGTATGCAAGAGTGAACCCCATGTATTCGGCGAGTTCGATTCTTGTACGCGGGGTGTAGTTATCCGCTAAGTCATTTTCCCGTCTAAAGGCTTTGAGGGAATCGGCGTAAAAGTCTTGTAAGAAGTCTTCAATCAAGAGGTGTCGAGCGGCAAAGCTTAACTGCGTTCTTTCAGGTGCCACCTGGCGATATATCATCACACTGAGGTGGCTGTGCAGTTCCACACGTCCTTGCTTTGAACCCAGTTTATAGTACTCAATACACTTAGAGAGACGATGACGTGCCAAGGTTAACTCCCACGAACGAACGTCACCGCCGTTTTGGATGCGCTCACTCTTGGTACAAATCCGTTCGACTTCTACCACGATGCGGTTGATTACGAGAAGAGCGTTGCTGGGTAGGGAACCAAGCTGAAGTATCAGTTCTTCTTTTAATAGCTCACTCAACGCCATTGTGTCAGTAACAGTAGAATTTTCCGGAGCGTTGTCGGTTGAGAAAGAAGTTTGATGTAGGGAGTTGGTGGTGGTGGCGTTCACGGTAAAAGCTCGGCTCCTGGCTCGAATGACGGCGGTGATGACTCTTATAGAAGTTTGGTGTTGGGTTCACCTCCTTCCAGAGTCGTCAACAATTCGACTGTAAAGCGCAAGTGAGCGTCCGAGAGCTTGGCTTGTGCAGGCAAACCTTTATGGTTGTTTAACGGCTAATCGCTCATGGGGGTGATTGGGAGTGTCGGCTGAGCTTGAATGCCTAGTGTGAAAAGACTTGAGCGATTTTTAGGGGGATGAGTACAGAGAGACGTGCTGAGTCAGTCAAGAGTGGACAATCCACAAATTGGACTGGATGAATCAGTTCGCTGTTTCATTTCATCGGCATACCCCAAGGGATATGAGTATTCAAGGAATTGCCAAGTACATTCACGACAAATGTAGTGAAGGTTTACCGCGTAAGTGAGAGATTGAATGATTAAGCTTGCGTTGAAGGTTGTCCGGTTAATGTTCACTCACTCAACCAGCGATCGCATCAGGGCAGAAACGACATCGAGTGTCGCCGTTCGCCGCGCAACTAACCCCGCGCTTTCGCCTCGGCTCCCCAAGCGTCAATCTGCTCAAGATGTAGCTAGCGGCGTGACAAAAGCGATCGCTTAAAGTTGGCTGTTGTAACGAGTTCCCACTTTTGTTTAGCAATGGAGAAATTTTTGTTGTTAAGCAAATTAATAATGCTTTGAGTCAGACATAGCAACCCTGAGCAATAGCTAACGGGCATCTAATGGCAAGTGACACCAGAAAACCAAGTTTGAGATTTTTGAGCCTCTGCCTCCGATATTCGCCAGAATCTGACCTGCTCCACACCATATACACTGGCAAAATCCCTGATCGCCTTAAAAGACTCAAGCGTAAGACCTGTATCAATAAACTCTTCGTAGCTAAGACCCGAATCGCCTGTGCCATTACCAGAGATAATGCGCTGCTGTACCTCGTTGGTCGCCATTAGCCAGTACTGATTACCTGTTTGAGTTTTGACCTCAAGAGCGTGCGCTCCAGCAAGGTTTCCTAAATCCTTGATGTTGCAATCGTCAGTTGAAATAGGGTTAGGGCTTTGTGATGGACTCGTCACGGACGAAGTAGCTTGCGACTCAGATTGAGTAGAAGAGGCGGGCTGACCTCCGGCAACTCTGACAAAATCTCCACGAATCCAGCCTAGAGCGCCGGAGCGAGGGAATTTCACTTGATACCAGGTAGCTTCATCAGCTACGGTTTGGCTAATGACCTGCACGTGATCGCCTACTAATCCGTACCCCAAATACTTGCCAGCGCCGGAGGGTGTAGCTCGAAGATTAATTTTTGACTTCGGGTCATCGTCAATTAAGGTAGCTTCGGTATCAGCTTCAGTGTTGGCATCGGGTGACACTGAAGATTTGGTAATTTCTTGATAGCTCGTGTCACTTTTTTGTCGGCTGGGTTGGATATCGGCACGGGAAGATACAACCGGAGCTTTCTTAGAAGCCGATTGTGTAGCCGTCTGGGGAGAGTCAGCTAGCGCCCCCATCATTAATAGTCCCGAAACAATAGTCGCTCCAATTTTGGCGTTACGACTCCACGGCGAGAGCCAAATTAAAGGGATGCCCAGCGGCGGAAAAAATACCAGCGCAGGCAGGATAAACCGCTTCTTTTGATGCCACTTACGAGTGAGTTGAGCTTCCATGACGAGCCTTTGATCAAACTAGCATTGCTTCTGAATCTCAGTATCAAAGGCTGATGTCTACGATCACGTTTGCCGAATGTGTGATTAGAAGCTAAGCCTCTGGAGTAAACAATAAATCCAGTGCCTCAATTACTTGTAAACCAAAAGCCTGCAAGCCCTGAATCTGAGGGACCGAGCTTTTATGGCTCAGGTGAGTCAGAATCCTGATAACACTTGAATGACCTGGATAAATCGGTTCTAGAGTGCGGATTATTTGTAAAGCGAGGTTCTTATCCTGAGTTCTCCTCAACAGTCCAGTTAAGGCATCAATCACCTTTGGGTTCCCAATGCCCATCTCTTCAAGCAGCAAGATTAGAAACTTACACGTATTGAGCGTCGGCTCTTCCAGGGAACGCAAGTACTTACAGATAACCGTGACCGCTAGCTGGCGTTTAGTTTGCAACAGAGCTTGTTGGCACTCATAATAAACCGGACTTGAAACCACCATCTCTTTTTGAAGTCCAGGCTCTTTGAAACACTGAGGACGGAACAACTCGATAATCCGGTCGATAACCTCCTCAGCTCGCTCAAAGTTGTTAAACTCAGCTAAACCCGCAGCGATGAGAAACAAAGCTTCACAGGTCTCAAGTATATCGATACTATCCAATAGCTCCTCAGAGCCTATCTCGTACAGATACTCGAACAACAACTGTTTGTGCGAATCCGCCACATCAGTTCGCCCTAGCCATAGCAAAAAGACTTCTCGCCATTGAGATTCTAAGATGCGGCAACGCGGTTGTTCGCCATCAGGGGAGTTAGGGGCACTCTCACAGAAAAAGCGCCAATCCTTAATCGCACAAGCCGCAAAATATTCCTCAAACGTGGGATGAAAGAAAGCATAGGCCGCTTCATTGGGACTCTCGGCTGCCACCCCAACATGATTTAGCCAGCCTAACTCCAGAGCTAACCACAACAGCGAGCCTTCCTCGTCTGCCTCTCCGAAAGTTTGGGTGATAGGAGCCGGGATTTGCTCTAGTCGGATTCGGAAGCGGGAAGTCGGTTGCTTTATTGCCCATAAGGCAAGTTCTCCCAAGGCTTCATTCAGTTGGCGTCGCTGTCGGGTACTACCAATTAACTTGTGCTGCAAGTCGTAGTAGTTATCAACAAATCCCTTGTAAAGTTTCGCCTTTGTATCGGGCAGTCCTCCCTGCGCTTGCCAGAGATTCCAAGTGTTGCATAGCAAAGCTAGCCGCAAGGGATTTTTTACCATATCCTTAAGCCGCTCTTTGCCCGCCTCGTTTAGGGAGCGTCGTAACGCTTCTCCGTTCTCAGGTGAGTAGTCATGAAACCACTTGCTGATGAACTGAGCCACTTGGTCTTCTTTGGCGTCATCTTCTTCGCTCAGTGCGTCTTGCTCGTCTTTGTAACTAAAAGGCAAGGTGCAATATGTTTCAACTTTGTCGGCTAGGACATTGAAAGTGCTATCCCAAACATTCGACCGACAAGTCAATACCACCTGCACCTGATGCATCCAACCTTGCTGGAATTGCTCAGCTAGGGAATCCAGGGGATTGTCTCCTCCCAGTTCATCCACGGCATCGAGTAGTAACCAGACTCGCCCACTCTTAAGTAATTCTTCCAAGGCGTTTTCCCATTCTTTCGAGGCGGCAACTACCGCCTTTGGCGCGTCTCTCAGCCAGTTTTTCAACAAATACTGACTCAGGGGTTGGTTGCCAACTTCCGCCAAAGATACCCAAATGACTACTGGTTCTTCTTCTTTAAGGACTGATGACTCGGTTGATACTATTCTTGAGGCGATTTTAGAGAGCAGGCTACTTTTCCCCGCCCCAGGCTCACCAATAATCGCAATCGGTTGGTTTTTCGTTTCAAGACTTAGTTTTGGCAAGATAACTTTGTCAAAAAATTCACCGGGCTTAAATATCTGGCTGATTTCCTTGCGTTCATACAACAAAGACCCCTGTTGTGCACAATCATCCGCTCCTTGTTTGGTCAGTCGTTTGCGCTTCACCACTGTGACATCGACATACAAATCATCAATGTTGTGAGTTACCCCTTGCCTTGCGGTTAAGGGGTTGGTGATTAAGCTTTTCGTCTTGAGCGCTAGCATCTCCCGGCATCTTCTTATGAGTTCCTGAAGCCGTTCCTCCCTCGGTTTCGACTCGACAGGAGTCTTGTTCAAGTCTTCAGGAGCAACAATCTCTTCTATGGCTACGTTCAAAGCTGCACAAATACCGTAAGCCTTAGCTGTGTCAACTACTTCTCCCTTAAAAAACTTTCTCAGTGTCTTAGTATCGCAACCTGCCTTGGCAGCAAGTTTCTCGTAACTCAGGAGCTTTTCGGAGGAGTCGGAATCCACGCTCCTGTGCTTTTCGAGTAATCTTTGCCCTTTCTCAGTCGCTTTAACCCCGCGAGTTGGCTTACCCGTTTGACTCATGTGGAATCTGTGCAGAGATTTAGTTGGTTATCTGGTCTAAGCGATAAAAATGCTTGTTGCTCTGGTCGGAGCTGAAAAGTCTTTCCGGGAACTTCCGGGAACTTTCGTTTTCCCGGAAGTTCCCTTGAAAGGCAAATCCTCTGACCTTACGGTAGTTATAGCAAGGTCAGTGAGAGTTTTCCACTGAACTGGCACCAAACTTCTTGGTGATGAATACTCCTCCTCATCAAGCACTTCTAACTTCTGATTTGAAGGAAGTTGTCAGGCAAGCTATTTAGGAATTATGAGTAGAAATCACTCAGAACCAACCTAAGCACTAATGAAGGGAATTGAGACTCAAAACTGCAATCAAACTCAAGCAAATAAAGACTCAATGGGTCTAAAGTCACGAGCCAAGTTTTGCCTCTCAATAAGCTACGTCCGAGATTGAAACTAACCAGCAATTTGGCAAAGGGATAGTCAAGAGATTAGCCAACTTACTTTCATGGCTTCTCAAATTTTTAGAGCCAACAAATTTCGAGCTTTCTTAGCTTTTTAGGGTCAACGATGACCGGGATTTGTGCTGGCGTAAAAGCCATCTATTCGCGGTCTAAATTCGGTTCACTTCTAGTGGAAAGTCGGTTCACAAGACTCGTTAAAAGCGATCGCTAAATGTAGAGACTACCCAAATAGCTAGAACTCCCTCTACCCAAGCTAGAGGTCATTAATCCAAAAACTAGTTGGCGAGCAAACCCTCGATTGCCGCACGCAATAGCTAACGCTGCCACAAGTGACAGCGTTAGCTCCCCTGTGGCACGAACGCCCTGTCGTCAACATCTAACCCAGCGCTGTTGCACTCAAGCAATTAAATACGTGCCTTTATCCCCGAAACCCCCTCCACTCCAATGATTAGCCAACTCTCCTTACCCCCCTTTAAGTACGAATTAAGTATTTTGCCGATTTCAAGCCCTAGAACCCTTGTGCATAGGGCGTTGTTATGAACTCCGAATTCTATCACAAAATCTTCAAGCCTTTGCAATATGGGCGTTTCAGCCGATCGCTCTTCTCTCACACCTGGGCGATCAGCCTGTTTAAGTATTTTTTGAGTCCGACAAAATGAGCACGAAAAAACCTAGAGCTACAAGAGGAAACATTGGTTTGGAAGCCGTCGAGGGACGGTTACGCTTAATTGTCCCTGCCAAACACTCGCCCACTGGAGAGCAAAAGCGTATCGCCTTAGGAATGAAGGATACTCCCGAAAATCGAGGAGAAGCTGACAAAATCATTAAGCGAATCCATGCCCATATCCAGCTTATCGGGGACTATGACCCGCAAAAATTAGAGGAGTACATCTGGGGCAAACCGGAAAATACAGCTAACAAACTCCCGCCTACTCAAGCAAAAGAACTACAGCTGGATGAATTGTGGACGCTATTTGTTGATCACAAAAGCAAAAGCTGGAGGTTTACGACTTTTATGGGTGTTATGAAAACAGTTGGCTCGCACATCAACAGGTTAACTACTAAGAAGCTCTCAGATGTTTTGCAGATCGAATCTGAGCTTTCTCAGCTCCGTTATACAGCTAAGTACAGAACTCTAACCAAGATTTCGGCTTGCTGCACCTGGGCTGTTCATTTCCAGCTCATTTCGCATAATCCTTTTTGGGTGATTGTCGATGGCTTGAAACCACCTAAATCTGATAAAGACCCAGACCCTTTTACTAGGGAGGAAAGAGACCTAATTATTAAAGCTTACGAAACCCATCCTAGATACAGCTATTTTGCTCCTCTTGTAACCTTTCTTTTTCTCACGGGTTGTCGAACTGGAGAAGCAGTTGCTTTGCGCTGGAAAAGTGTTACAGAAAAGTACATCACCTTTTGCGAGAGCATATCAGTAGTTCGAGGGAAGCATATTCATACAAACAGTACAAAAACTGGGAAGAATCGTGAGTTTCCTCGGACAAATAAGAGTCTAAATAAGCTTTTGAAGCAGCTTAAACCGGAAAATGTCAACCCCGATGATTTTGTTTTCCAGCAACCCGGTGGAGGTCATATTAACCGTCTAACCTTTCACTACAGTTGGTATGGACAAAAGAATGAGACAAAGGGTCTTGTTCCTCAAGGAATCGTCTCCAAACTAGCTCGTAAAACCGAAGCTGAAGGAGGGATAGATCATTACCACTGCCCCTATTCAACACGGCATACCTTTATTACTTTGGCTCTAGAAACAACGGCGATGGAAAAACCTATCTCTCATAGTGATATCTCTCAACTGGCTAGATATGTGGGCAATAGCCCCGCAATGATTTTTGAACACTATTTAGGGCGCAGTGGGAACGAAAAGTTAGTCAACACTGAGTTCGACTCACCGTCTCCTCAAGCTTCAGAAGATGGAAAGCCGAGCCTCGACGAACTGCGAGCCCAATTAGCCACCGCTAACCAACGCATCAACGAACTTACATCGCTCGTACAAACTTTAACTTCATCCCAAAAGCTACCCGCTCCAGTTGAACCCGCCTCAGAGCCTGAGCTACCACTACCAACGCCTTCCAAAACAGCACCACCACCTCCTCCTCAACCCAATGGGAAAGCGCTCTTCCAGAAGTGGCACCCAACTAAACCAGCTGAGGAGTACGAGCAACTTGCCCTGTTCATGTCTCTAGAGGAGATGGTGAATCCTAAGGAGGAGTAAGCGCTTTCCCTCACCTACCCCTGCGTCTTAGTGTTAGGTCGTAGGTGGTAGGTTTTAGGGGAAAATCTATCTTGATTTTATCCGTCGATCAATGCTGACAATTCAGAAAGAAGCACCTTCACTCTCTCCCACTTTTCAGGATTTTCCCAAACCTTAGACTCTCTAATGCGACGGTAAGCTCTTTCCATCAACGTTTTGGAATAGTCTGTCTCAGGGGCGGGTGAAGAGGGTTTGATGCGTTTTCGCAACTCACTCAGGCTTATATTGTCTCTTATCGCTTCTTCAAGCAAGGATTGTCGCTTCAATTCATCTTTGACTCGTGCGAGCGCTTGGGCTTTAGTGTATTCCAAGGAGCCGGCTCTGACAACCGACAATATGTCTTCGGGCAACTTGAGCAGCGGTAAGCGATTGGTGACGAAGGACTTCCAAGTGAACTTCCCCAGCTCGTTAAATGTTGCACAAATCTCCTTAAACGAGTCACTGCCCATAACGTTAGGGGCAGTAACTCCTTTGACTTCATGCTCGATGCGGTAAAGCAGGGCAACTACTTCTTGTACGGATAGCTTGAGCTTGAGCGATAGCAGTTGCAGGATGCCTTCAGTTTCGTCAATTGGGTTGAGGTCTTCGCGCTGGAGGTTTTCAACTAATGACAACTGTAGAGCTTCTTCGTCGGTTAGTTCCCTGACGACGACGGGTACACAAGTTAGCCCAGCGATGTGAGCGGCGCGGTAACGTCGCTCTCCGGCTACCAACTCATACTCACCTGAAGGCTTTTGTCGCACTAGCAGAGGCTCTAGTATGCCTAGCGTCTTTACGGAAGTGGTTAATTGCTCTAACTTCTCAGACGTGAAAGAACGCCTTGGCCGCTTTACGGGTAATGTGATGGCAGCGAGTGGCACGAGCATGGGGTTGGAGGGTTGTACAACTCTTTCGTTCTCCAAAACACTGGCGGCTATTGGCTCACTTATTGGTGACCCGCTTAAAGAGGGACAGGACATCATTGGTATCTACTAAGACTTACTCAACAGCTGCAGAAATTCCTCGACTACGGCATCGGGGTTCTTATCACACCGCTTGGAATCAAACCGATAAACCCGCACCCCACTATGCTCAAACACCCGCTCCCGCTCTTGCTCTGTCGCTCTCTTCTCTGGCGTATGGAACGGTCCATCGATTTCCACAATCCCCCAGCGAAATCCCTTCGGCGTTGGCGCACAGATGAGAAAGTCTGATTCTTTGTTCTGTCGGCTCTCTTGCACGTTCAGTCGTGCGATCGCATTGGGATAATACAACAATCCTTTTTTGTCTAACGCCATTGCAAACTTGACTTCTGAGTTAGAACGAAAACGCAGTCCATTCCAGTTGACGATTCTCATCTTCGGGATGAATCTCACTCCTTGATTCACCCCTGGTGGTTCAAGAATTGTTCCTTCCAGGTTGGCGCTTTCTAGATTCACTTCACTCAAGTCCACTCCCGCCAGGTTGGCATTCCCTAAATCGGCTCCACTTAAGTCCGCTCCCGTCAGAACAGCAAACGCTAGGTTGGCTTTATTTAAGTTCGCTCCTTTAAGCGACGCGCCTGTGAAGTTGGCGAGTACTAGGCTGGCTGTAATGAGGTTTGTCTCCACTAGTTGAGCCTCGCTTAAATTGGCGGACATCAAGTTACTACCCAGAAGATACGCTTGAGAGAGTTTCGCTTTTTTGAGGTTGGCTCGTGTAAAAGTTGAAGAGCTGAGTTTGGCTTTTTGCAGATTCGCGCCTTCTAAGACCGCTTCGCTGAAGTCGGGTATTCCTGTCGCTCCGATGAGGTTAGCTCCACTCAAGTCGGCGAAAACGAAGTTTCCTGTATCTAACTGGCTGTTACTGAGGTTGGCTCCTCTTAATGAGGCTGACTGGAAGTTGGTGCCCAGCATTTGTGCTCCGGTAAGGTTAGCTCCCTCTAAGGAGGCTTCGGCCAATACGGCTCGACATAATACGGCATAACTTAAATCGGCTCCTTTTAGGGAGGCTTGTTGCAGATACGCTTCAAACAGGAAGGCTTTTGTTAAATCGGCTTGGTCGAGGTTGGCTCCTTGTAAGTCGGCTCGTTTGAGGGAGGCGTTCTTTAAGCGAGCTTTGATGAGTATGGCTTGATTGAGTTGTGCTTCCTTGAGCTGAGCGTTGGATAGTTCAGCCTCAATTAGCCAGGCTTGGTTTAAGTCAGCTTGGTTTAAGAAGCGTCCTTTTGTTGCTAAGTTGACGATTTCTGCGACTTGCCGCCACTTTCCAGTAAGTTTGGTGTTTTTGTCGATTTGTATGTTGAGCAGTTTGGCGTAGTTTAGGGTGGTTCCTTCTAGAGAGGCTCCACTGAGGTTGGCTCCGATGAGTGTAGCGCTATGCAGGTCTGCCCATTTCAGGTTGGCTCCTGTGAGGTTAGCATCTTGAAGATAGGCGTTATTCAAGCAGCTTTTGATCAGCTTGGCTTGTGTTAGGTCAGCACGCATCAGGTCACTACTAAACAGGTTGGCTTGTGATAGGTCGGCTCCCCTCAAGATGGCAGTATTTAATACGGCATAGCTCAGTTGAGCGTTCACGAGTGTGGCAGAGCTAAGGTCTGTGCCAAAGAATGAAGTGCGACTTAAGTCGGCTCCGGTGAAGTCGGTGTCTTTGAGAGATGCATGGTCGAAGAGGGCTTCGCTGAGGATGGCTTTGTTGAAGTCGGCGGATTCTAGGGATGTGCCGCGAAAGTCTCTTTCTCCTTGGGCATATCTTTCTAGTATTTGGTGTTCAATTTCTGTCATCCCTTCTCCTGGTCAAAGACGCGACATTGACGTCGCTTGAGTGTGAAAGCTTTTTTTAGCTCTTATTTGACAAAGTTAAGCCCCACACCTATTCCAGGGCAAACCAAAACCCTCACGATGAGGGGTCTTTTGGACTTTGTTCCTTGAACGGCTCGTTGGGTGCTATAGCAAAAGGCAGAAGGCTTTTATGCAGAAGGGAAACATTGACGGGTCTTGGTTTCAGTAGAAGGCAGAAGGCAGAGGGCAGAGGGCAGGAAGCGCTCAGAGTGGCTTTGTCTAAAAGTTCTTACAAGCCATCTAACGCCGCCGCCACTGCAACTGTTCTGCCAGTCGCCTCATAAACTGACGAGCCAGCTTCATGGCTTCAAGATACTGCTGCTCCGTAGTATGCTCTGACCAACTTCTCCCAGTTTTCTCCTTAATAAACCCAAAAACCGCCGCATGAACCAACGCCGAATTGCTCCGAAAATCCGGTTCATGTCCCTTGGCTTCGACTCGTGCTTTCGCATCCCTCAGCAACTGGGTTGGACGTTCAACCAACGAGCAACCATTCGTCCCATCAGGAATTAGATGCTTGGCATTAAACAAATTATTAATCAGACTCCGTACCTGCGCCCCATAGCGAGCTTGAGTTTCCATCTTCGCTTTGTCAGGACGAGCAACTGCCTCCGGGTGCGGCACCTCCACCACTTCCGTTGCCAACTCCGCCTCTAACCCCTTGAGAAACAACTCATAAGCTGAAGAAGGCATTGTATCCTTAAGCCGGACACCCCCAACGAGAATTTCACCCTCGTCGTCCAAATCGAAGCCACGTTTTTGCAGTACCACTCGCCGGGAATAGTCTCGATAAGAAATCAGCTCTTCACCCACCAAAATCTGCCAATCCAACCCAATGTGGGAGAGAAAATTCGCAGGACTTAACTCCCTAACTTCCCTGGATTTACTGACATCCACCCCCACACCCTTGGGAAAATCATTCCACGCGGGTGTAATCTGCACACTTCGCTCATCAAGAACTGCTTCCACTTGTATGGAGTAGGTTCTGATGCTTCTAATTTGGCTCAACTTTTCACTAATCGCATCCGCTTCCTGCTGCCAAGGTAAGGGAGTTGACTTCTCGTCCGTAACATCTCCAGCAAGCGGAGGCGAGTCTTGCTCCTCCCGTTGTGTTTCCCCGAAGTTTTTGGGGGTGATGTCTTCATCCACACCGTAAGAACCACCCGACTCCGACACCCGTGGACTCTTCCCATTACCTTCAGACAAGTTCCCCGTCGAACGCAGTTCTTCAACGATAGAAAACTTCGGTGAGACTTCCTCCTTCGCCCCCACTGGCACTCGCAGTTGCAAGACATCTCCGGGTTTCACCGTTGAGGTATCACTTAAATTGAGAATCGTTTCCCCTGCTTCGTACTCGGTTGTCAGCAACGGACGCACCCGTTCCCGCACAACGTCTTCTCGAATCACATCCGATGTCACACCCTGCTGAAACTTCCCAAATAACTCCCTGAGTCCTAACGCCGCATGAGTGACGACAACGCCCCAATTGGGATGAGTTAATTGAGGGAAGTTACCCGGTGCTTCCCCTGGCACTCGCCGCAAGGCTCTTCCCCATTCTTGTTCGGCCGGAGACATACTTTTGAGAATACACAAGCAACAGGAGACGGAAATCCACTTATGGTCGAACCCGACACCGACTAATCCGCAATGCACAATTACCCAGTAGTCACCGTTGTAAAAGCGCGACAAAATTGAGCTGGGACGACCGGCTAGGTCGTAAGAGTCATGTTCCGAATGGATAACACCGACTCTTCCCTCCAAGACGGGGAAATTCTCTTCTAATAGCTTAGCGACTCGATGGGTATGAGGAATGTTGAGCGCCCGCACGAGCATCGCCTGAGGTTGTCCTGTGCGTTCGCGCTTCCTCAATAAGATATCTACTGCCATCTCTAGGACGGGTATTGAGAAGGAATCGGCAAACAGAATCTGACGGAACCACTGTTTATCTGTCTCGGCTTTGTTGAGAAATTCCTCAAAGCTATATTCAGTTTCCGAGCCTGCCTCCTCAACTAAGAACGCCGTAGAAGTCGCTTCTTTGTACATGAGCTTTTTAATCGGAGGCGGCTCAAGCGACCAAGCTTCCTGAAGGGTAAACTCATAATCAGCAACGGGTGCATATTTCAGCACGCTGCGTCCCAAGGCATCCAACTCTTCCACCTGGGTGTACCGAACGTGAGGTAGTGGTTGAGCATCGGAGCGGAACTTTGACCCGGTAAAATAGGTAAGTAACGCGAACTCGAAGTAATTGCAAATTGTTCGATAACTATTTGCTGCTGAGAAATGCGCTTCATCAGTGATGAGGACACCAACTGAGTTGGGTTCTATATCTCCTCGACTCACCAGATTGACCAAAAACTGTCGATTGCCAACCAGCATATCGGCTGTGTCTAGACAATAGGCGTAGCTGTTGAAATCGCTGGCGTCTAACTCTACAATCTTGGGGGGTGGCACTCCTGGGGGCAGAATCTTGAGCTGATAAAGCGGCCATTGGTCGTAGAGTGGACGATGTTTATGGTCGGTTGGGAAGTCCCTTAAGAATCGGCTGCGGAGTGTGCAATTATCTGACAAGAACAACGCTGTTTTTCCCAGCATCCAGGGGGCAAGGATAAAGGGAGTAATCGCTTGCATCAGGGTTTTTCCTGTACCCACGCCAGCGAGAATTAACGCCGCCTCTCGGTGATGCCCATCCATCTCTCCTCGACAAGCTTTCTGGTAGATGGCGAGTAGTGCTTGTTGCTGATGGGGATAAAGTTCTGTCTGTCCTTGAAGTATCCGGTGCAGGACAAGCGAGTGATACTTTATGAAGTAATTGTCATCTGACCTCATCACTTGCATCGGGGAGTGGGGTTAGCTGTTCGTTTCAATCTTTGAAGGCAGTTGAGAATCGCAAAAGCTGGATTGTTTTCTACTCTCCTTCAAGTTTGTTGGATTTGCGTCTGTTGCAATCTGCACATAACGCTAGCGCATTCCACACCTCGGTTGCTCCTCCCTGAGAAAAAGGGAGTTTGTGGTCGGCTTCAAAATTCTCCTGGCTCAAAGTTGTGCCACAGTACTGGCATTTGTAATTCGCTCTCCGTAAAATCAAGAGTTTTTGAGTTTTTGTAAAGCAGCGTCTTGCCAACTCAAACGTTCCTTCGGCTCTCATACAAGGCTATTTTAAAGCCTCGCTATAAGGGAGGGTTCTTTTGGACTTTGTTTATTGAACGGCTCGTTGGGTGCTACTCTACGCTGCACTTCAATGATGAGGACATAACCGTTCTCTCACGTCTGCCGGAATCTGCTCCCATAATTCCCAAATTAAGTCCATCTCTGCCAGTCGCCTGGTGTAAATCGCTTCGGGTACCATCCGAGTACTGCCGAACCAGCGTTCTACGTTGGCGAGGCTGCATCCACAAATCGCGGCGATTTGCCGCTGTGTGACGTTCCATTTTTGATAGAAGGCAAAGACATCCATTGACAGCTGACAACTGCTGTACAGGTTCAGGAGGGCGAGTTCTCTGGCTCTGAGGGGACGCTGACTATTCACTCTTTGTCACCTCTTCAACGAATTGTGTTGCTGAAGATGAGTGGCTAGGTAGCAGTTCCAGGTCATCTGACCATCCCCAGTCGGCTTGAGTCCACTCTTTAGAAGGACTGGCTGGGTCGAGGATGATGTAGTACTGCCACTGCCAGCTAGCTAGGTGTTCAGCCCAAATGTATCGCATTCCCATGACTATGCCCCAGTCAGATGTCGGCATGGGTTTCCAACGTACTTTTGATACTCCGACTTGGAACACTGGTGCTGGAATTTTGTCAGGGGGAACCTGAGCTGGAGCGGGATGATTTTTTGCAATAGGCATAGATTTATTACCTGAGAGATGAGGAATACCAGTTGCTCACAGATGGAAAAATTCAGGCAAACACTCTGATAGTGATCGCATTGAAGTAAATGCTAAAAGCGTGCGGTTTAGCTAGAGAAGCACTGGTGCGTCTTATGTTTCAGGCTTTGGGTATTTAGCGGGCAATCAGAGAATACTCAAACATTAACATTAATCACACACTCACACAAGTAACTAAGCACACATTTGGACAACCAACCACAAGAAGTGTGTGAGTGAGAGGATAGAAATAAGTATGTAAAAAGGCCGGGTATGCCTAGAAAAACAAGAACTGAAAGGCTCACCCTTTCAATGGAGGAAAACTTAAAGCGACGTTTTAATACGGTATGTACCTGGAAAGGTTTGAATATGAGCGATGTTACTCATGAGCTGATAACGCAATGGCTTGAAGAAAATACACCGCCTGGTCTTTTTGAGGACCCACAAGAGTCCTCACGCGAACCAAAGCGCAAACGTAGTGACGGCAAGCCAAAAAGCCAACCAGAAAACGAAACCTGAATCAGAAGGTCAATCCCAGCCGAAGCCTCGGAGCTTTATAAGCAAATATCCTCCAGCTACTTTTCCCGGAGACGATCCACTAAAGTGTTCATGAGGTGAGGCAAGCTGCCACTCCGGAACCGCTTGCTTAAACTGGTAGTACCAACCACCACTTAGCCGTTACTGACCGTTCTGTTGTCATCTCTATTTTCTTCTCCCCTGCTGCCATGATTGACGGCGATTCTCTGCGGGATAACTACTCTTCGAGTTCCCTTTCGGGGTACGCCTCACTCATTCAGGAGTATGCTGAACGGCTTCGCTGTGCTGGGGAACTTGAAGAGCAAATTCTCACGAACGTCGCGATTAAGATTCACCAGTATCTCCTAGAACAGCCCTTCTCCGATAAAGAGAACGACTTTCTTCAGCTTTCTGCTCAGGCAGAACTATCTCCTGAACTGATGGTAAGACTGAAACAATCTTTTCAAGGATACTTCAGCCAGGAGTTTTGGGAGAGTCAAGCTCAGTGGATTTTAGAAGCACTGGAGCAGTGGAGAAAAGATAAGTTTATCCCAGGCAACAACTACGAGCCTTCAATCACTGCTAACTCTCTCTTAACGGAACAAGAAGTCGCGATAGAAAAACAATTACAGAACTACTGCTGCTTATACAGCGCTGACGAATTACTACAGCATAGTAATGTTTATGACTTATCTAAAGAGGAGTTAGTTACTCTTTTTAACTACTACTCCCCATCAGTCATCACCGAACATCCATTATTTCTGGTTGAACCGATTGAAGCTATTCCCACCTGTCCTCCGTATAGAGCAGGTTTAGAATGCACCTATCGCTTGGATAAATGGGTTAACAACGAAAATAATTGGGCAGAATTCAAGTTGACGGATAAAAGTACTTATAAAAATAAAGTACAAGTATATATATCAGAACCAAATGGCATTGATTTTCTACCTTTAGCAACTGCTTTACAAGTTCTAGATGGATTGGGTCTTGAAGCAGCTAAGTTGCAGTTAGTTTTTGGAGCCTACTTAGCCAAACAAGAAAGACCATGGAAGGATGAAGTATTATTGCGAGGAACTGAGCTAATTGAACTATTGGGATGGGGAAAAAGAAAAGATCTAACTGAGTCTGATAAGCTTCAACAGATTGCTAATCTCGCTCATGGTATAGGACGGCTAGTCATGCAGTCTGAGTGGCAGATGAAAGTCGGGAATAAGTCGTATGACTTGAGCAGCACCTTAATTTCTCCTCTATGGTTCCTTTCAATAGAGGTAATCAGACAGCTAAATTGTTTGAAGTCTAAAAATGTCGAATATCGGGAAGTATACATTAAGTTAAGAGCAGGTGACTGGGCTTCTAAGTGGTTTAACAAAGCAGGCAATAAGGCAAAAGAAGCCCTTCATCAATTTGGTTATTTAGCCCAAGAAATTCTGAGGATCGACCCCTACCATGACGAACTAGCGCTCAAGCTAGCAATTCATCTCTCGATACTGAGTCGCATTCGCGCTAATAACAAAAATCCCTATCCATATTCTGTAAGTACGCTATTAAGAGCGGTAGAGATTGGAGCAAGGCTTAGGGACGCTTGTCAGGACAAACGCAAAGCCTATGAATTGAGACGGCGCTGGGATAAGGCTCTGAAAATGCTGATGGAACTGGGCTGGCAAATTGAATTTGACCAGGACTATCCCGAATGGTTAAGACCCTCCAATCAAGCTGAGAAACCGGAAGGATGGCAAAGCGTTAATGGAAAACGGGTAAAACTAATTGACCGCCTAATGGCAGCTCACTTATTTATCAAACCACCAAACATTGTTCAAGAAAAGCTCTTAAAAATTAATCAACGAAAAAAACCATTGCCAAAAAGATTGCCATCGGTCTCTAGGGGTCGCGTCACTGGCGAACAAATCCGAAAGGAAAGGGAAGCCAAGGAAGTAAGCCAAGCCGCACTGGCTCTGTGGATGGAGAAAACCCCGGCTTGGCTCTGTCAAATCGAGAAGGGGAGACGGAAGCTCAGTCCTAAAGATGCGAAGGAGCTACTGAAGGGTATTGATTTTCTGGCTCAATCGCAAACTTCAGAGTAGTCGTCTCATTAAGTAACCGTTCCGGTTGACCCGCTAAATTAACAGTCCTGTTAATTGTTAACAGGACTGTTAATGGCAAAAAAAATCCTGAATAAACTCCTCAAAGCTTTGCCAGAAAAGGATATAGCGATTAACAACTTTTCCCGAATCTCCTGACTAATACGCCCGAATCCCCCGACCAATATACCCGAATCCCCCGACCTACTATTTTTGAAACGTTTATCAGACAAACATTACAGCCCTCGTTTTTCCTCTGATCAGACTGATAAGGCTGATGCTTGTGCCAACCCCTGTTCAAAGACTCTGGCAAAATTAGCAACAAACCACTCTCGCCTTCGCTAGTTCGAGGCTTTGCGGCTACCCGACTAACCGCCAAGTCCTAAGTTAGGGTGCATTCTTACGCTGGACTCAGTACTGCTGAAGATGACTACCAGGAATCAAATCGTTATATCCCAGTACGCTGTTGCCGCTATCAAGATGGCAGTCGCTCGGTTAGGCACTACCAAGGCAAGAACCTATCTTCCCTCTATGGGACTCCCGGAAAAGAGTCGATTGTCTTTCGCCTACCACTATCTGGAGTTTTCCTCTGTTTTTCCAGAGGAAAACTCATTTCCGAAAATCCAACTTAACAACTAAAGCCCATAAAAGTGAAGCCGAAACCCAAGCCTTCCAAGCAACCGTCCTAGCTGTTTTCCAGTCCCGATTTTTTCGGTAGCGGTACTTAGCTTGTCGATACTATCGTACTCAAAAGGGAAGGAAAAAGCGATCGCGCTCCAGGCAGGACTCTAACTGTTTCAATTCTTACGTTCCTTGTTACTAATTCTCGGTCGTCATTGGAGCAAAAGCACTAATACTCCCTAGCAACAGAAAACGGTTAGACCGCTGTCTTGGAATTAAGCGTTTATCTGCTTTATAGGCATGGGTCAAGGCTCCTCTAAGGAGTCACCTACCAATGTCATACAAGAACTCAGAACGTGTTGGGGTAATTAATACCCCCAACAACCTTGCCCATGCCGAATATCAGGAACTAGCTTTAGGGAGCGCGATCGCACCTGAGTTAATTGCCCAAAACTTCTTCCACCTGGAAGGCAACGAACCCTACGAGCGACTATTCATCTCTGATAAAATTCCCCGGCTCAACACAGGACGAGTCTCTAGCGGCTTCCTCAAACGCTTCCGTCACGTCGAACAGGGCGGTTGGTGGTGTTCAGGACTAGATCCATTCGATAACTGGCGACCAATGGAATGGGGACGATTTAAACCCCTTTCCCCTCGCCTCGATTGGGAGTCGGGCAAGCTAATTAAGTACGAATCGCCACCAAAAACCCCAAACCGTGTCACCTACTTTGACGTTCCCCCAGACATTTGGGACAAAGTAGCTCAGCGATACAACATCAAACGCTATCACTCCCCTCTAGCCCTACGCCTCTGTGGCAGAAAGAAAGCTCCAAACTTCTGGGAATGGGTAAAGAGCCATCCAGAAATCCCCATCATCCTTGCCGAAGGTGAAAAAAAAGCGGCTTGCTTGCTCAGTCTAGGATTTGTGGCGATCGCGCTTCCTGGCATCTGGAACGGTCGCGTCGGCTTCAAAGACTTTGACGAAAGGTTACATCCCGATCTGCTCCCACTGGCACAGCCAGGACGACGATTCCAAATTTTGTTTGATCGCGAAACCAAGCTCAAGACCCGCTGGGCTGTCTACCAGGCTACCCAACGCACGGGCAAAGCCATCGAAGCCGTCGGGTGTGTCGGCGAAGTCGTCGTGCTGCCGGGACCTGAGAAAGGCGTTGATGATTTTGTTGTGGCGCGTGGCAATGATGCCAACTCACTTGTGAGTGCGATTGTCGCGGATGCTTATACACTTAGAGACTACCAGCGCTTTTACCGCCCACGAGTTAGGGGACTGAGCGACAAGTACAAGCCCCACGTTCGGGTTAACGTGAAATATCTCTCTCAAGCCGTCTCCCTGCCTTCTAGGGGTTTGGTTGTGCTATCGAGCGATATGGGAACTGGTAAAACCGAACTGTTGCGGCAGTGGCGGCAAGCTCACCCTCAAGCCAAATTTCTCAACAACGGGCATCGCGTCAACCTGCTTAAAAATCTCGCCCAAAGATTGGATACCGAGATGTATTCCGCCGTCAGTCAGGGAGAGTTAGTTAAAGCCAACGCCCTTTCAATTACCATTGATAGTCTCCACAAATTGCAGACCGACGCGCTGACTTACGGCTGTGTCTTCATCGATGAAGCCTGCCAGTACCTAACTCACCTGCTGCACAGCAAGACTTGCCAGGAGCATCGCGCTGAAATCTTAGAGGTGCTGGAATACCTTGTCTACAATGCTCCTTTGGTTGTCATTGCCGATGCTCACATGGATGACGTGACTGTAAACTTCTTCAGGGCAATGCGCTCAAAAGGGGAAGAGCCTTTCATCATCTTCAACTCTTGGAAGAATGGCGGAAGAACGATCTCTTGGTACGAAGGGAAGGATAGTAGCGCTCTAGTGGCGACTATTAGTGCGGCTCTCATGTCGGGACAGAAAATTCTGGTTGTCTCTGACTCTAAGCGCTTCATCAAGAAGCTTGAAGCGTTACTGAGTGTCTCTTTTCGCGTTGAAGAGTCGGATTCTCGCTCCTCCACTCCACTCCGGATTTGGTCGGTTCACTCAGAAAACTCCGGCAGCCAGGAAAATGTTGCGTTTATCACTGATATTACGAACGCGGTCAAAGACTTGGACGCTTTACTCGCCTCACCCAGTTTGGGAACTGGGGTGGATATTCCTGACTATCACTTCGATGCCGTGTTTGGCGCTTTCCACGGCGCTTCTCAAACAGCAACCGAGTGCGCTCAACAGCTTTACCGCTACCGCCCTATCGTACCGATACACGTTTGGGTAGCGCCTCGCCCTCCGTTTGGTTACGCGGACTCTAACGCTACCAAAATTAAGGAACACATCCTTCAGACCAATGAAATGACCGCGTTTTTGATTCGCATAGACAGAGAAACCGGGCGGCGTGGGGCGGAGAAGGACTGGGCGCTTGAGGCTTACTGCCAGATTAAAGCCGCTCGCAATCAATCGATTAACAACTTGCGCGATGATTTGCGAAGTCTTCTGGCTTCTATGGGCAATGAGATTATACCTTTGGGCAAGGAGAATGATGAAGCTGCCCATACCCGGTTGAAAGCAGCAGCTTTATCGCTTGCTGTTGCCCACAATCGGGCAGTTGTAGGGGCTAAGGATATTACGGCATCAGAGTACCGAGCCAGGGCAAGCAAGGATTATTTGAAGCCAGAAGAAGTATTTGAATGCGAGAAGTTCCGCCTTCGTGATGCTTACGGCTGTGAAGTTACTTCTGAGCTAGTGGCTCTAGATGATGGAGGACGGCTAATCAGTCGCCTTGTGCAGCTAGAAGCAATACTGACAGAACCGGATGGTACGATTACTAACCCAACAACGGGTAGAATTTACCCAGCCCCACCACAAAGGGTAGCCGAGCGAGACCTCACTGAACGAGAACTACTTCCCATCTGCACGGATTGGGGGAATTATTCGGCACGGTGGTTGGCGCGATTCAATTTGGGACTGCGCGATATTCTGCAACGTTTAATTGCAGGGGAGGGGATGAGCGCTACTGACCCGGAGTTGTCACGAATGAATGCGATCGCGCAAAAGTGTGCGATTCATATTAAAGCGATTCTCGGCTTTACCGTGCCACCAGGTTGCTCTCCGATGTGGCTCCTCGCGACCCTAGTCGCTCAACTGGGGCTAAAGCTCGTTTCTAGAAAAGAGGGCGCAAGGGGCAAGCAAGTCAGAATTTACGTCTTGGCTCCGGATGAAAGAGACTTTGCGCTAATGGTTCTTGCTCACCGAGAAGCCAAGCGTGTTGAGAAGTCCCGAATAGAGGAAGAAGTAAGAGAACGGCAGCGACGCTATCAAGCGGCAATGCAGTCCCGCTATGGTGTTGCGCCTCCATCACCGCCCGTATCCACCCCCCCCGATAATGGGTCTACTCAACCTTTACAGGGGGGGGTGCATACCGAAGCTAATCCTCTTTCTGCGGAGGCTGAACTATTGGCTGAGGTAGCTTGGCATAAAGAAGGTGGAGCGGAATCGGTAGCTGCTGTCATGGAAGTCTGGGATATATAACGGTGATGTCGTGCCATAAGACGGCTGTTGTACCAAAAACTTTAATACAAGAGGTTACAGGGACATAGAAAAAGTGACGGCTTTTTGGTTCTGGTAACTAAAGTGGTGTTCAGGGTGGCTTACAAAGCGCAATTTTCCGTGGACTGTGATGAAGTCCTCTTCTGAAAATGACACTTCCCTCCCCTAATTGAATGACTTGGATTGACTATCTCTACAACAGTCAGCTTTAAGCGATCGCTTTTGCCAGATGCTAGCGGTGTCTGAGCGTCAATCCACTTGGTTCTCCGAGACCCAAGTGTGGGGTTAGTTGCGAGGAGAACGGCGACACTAATGTCGTGTCTGCCCGGATGCGATCGCTTTTTCGGTTCAGCTCACTCTAGGAGCGTAAACTACAGCGGGTGCCCCGTCCCCCCGTGCCCTCCAAAGTCTACGTCATGCCGTCCGGGTCGCGCTCTCGGCTCCAAGTGGCGAAGCTTTCCTTACCCTGCTTGTGTTGCTTCTCTACAACTTTGTCCCGGCAGCTCGGGTGTTTGGCTAAGCCGAGCTGAGAAAGCTGTTTTAGGTGCGGGGGGTGGTTCGCTCTGCTATCTCTGTGCTATCAATACTGATTTCAGGAGGTTCTAGCGGCTCTGCAATCGAAGCGACATCACTACCGATATCTTTAAATCATGGGTCATCTCGATATCAGAGTGGCTATCAAAGAGTGTTTCTAACTCAGATATCGGAGTGACAGCATAACCGATATCGCCCAGACCCTCCACTTCGGATACTCTTGTACTTAGGTCTTGGATGGTTAATGCGATCGCTGCCATATCACTAGCAATCTCTTCATAAAAAAGCTCGATTAAGAGTTCCGTCACATACTCCATCACCACAAGTTGTTGCGTGTAGAGGCTAGAATGCTTTGCCAGCAGCGTAAGTGCAGCCTTCTCAATTAGCGATCAGTGTATAAGTTGATTTTCCTGACACCTATTAGGTAAGTAGAAGAGCGGACACACCACAAATGAGAATCCCAGGATAATGGCACAAGAACTCGGTACAGCTATTGCGATTTCCAATTTAGATCTGAGCAAGAGCAATCGTCGATCGCCCATTCCCGGTTTACCCGATTGGAGCAAGGCTGGCTATCGGGAAGGACAAGCTCTTCCATCGGACTCTGATATTGCCTACAGGATTACAGCGGATGAACTACGGGAAAAGTACAATGTCATCCCGAATAGCAGTGACAGCAGTGAAGGGCTACAAAAGGCTATCGATTTTGTTAAAGACAATTGGTCTCCAAAGGCTTCGTTTAACAGACTTTGTCTCATTGAATTGCCCTCAGGAACGATCAACATATCCAGACAAATTTATGTGGACGCTAATTATCTGATCATTCGCGGGCAAGGCAATAACCCTTCAAGCCCCACTTCGACCAAAATCGTCTTCCGTCCTGATGAAAACACCCGCTATGACAAACTCTCTGCGGATGGAACCCGATGGGACCAAGATCGAATGCGAATCGAAAATCAAAAGGATGGAAATGGAGGCTGGATCTGGCCTGGACGGGGAGCTTTCCGGGTACAGGTGCGCGACGTGCATGACCGCTATCAAGACGAGCACAAAAATGCCCCAGCTAACCGCAAGGATATCTATGAAGGGAGTGTTAACTTCCATTGGAGAGCAGGACTCGAAGTGCTGCAAACTAATAACTACGCTGCCGAGAGAGGGGACACGGTGATTCCCCTAGATAACTCCGGTCAGAACTCCGACAGGATGTCGAGCTTACAGAATGGAAAGTTTCTTTGGGTACAAGTCCCCATTACTGCGTGGATGTATAAGGCTTGGGGGGCTAAGGCGGGACACTACAAACACTTTTATATGTTTGACCAAGTTTTCAAAATAATAGCAGTGGACAAAGACAATAAGCGCGTGACTATTGACAAGCCGTTGGAATTTCATGTTTGGAAGAATAGTACTATTGACGGCTTTGAATTGATTGGTGATGGTAAGTCGTATGCCAGCAAAGTGACACCGCTCAATATGGTGGAGGGCGTTGGCTTTGAAAGATTTTACCTTACTCAGGATATGACAAATATCCCTAAGCTAGGTGGAGGGATGTATAACCTGAAACCGGAAGATGCGCTCCACAATTACGGTAATCTTGCGCCTGAATACGCTATGCATGGCATCGTGTTTAAGTGGGCTGCCAACTGCTGGGTTAGAAATATTCACACTTTTATGACAGGTTCTCACCCGATAGTCACCGAAGTGGCGAAGAACCTACAAATTCAAAATAATTTTCTGCAAGGAGCTTGGAATAAAGGCAAAGGTGGCAATGGATATCTCCGAGGTAGCCGTGTTTGGGATAGCCTCTACCACAACAATATCCTCCGCGACTTACGTCATTTCACTTTTCAGTGGTCGGCTTCAAATAATGTAGCAATCGGCAATGACCTCGATTGTGACCTCAATTTACATGGCGGCTGGGAGCGTCGCAATCTATTTGAACTGAACACCGTGCGGGTTCCTTATAAACATGCTCCTGGCGAGTGCACTGTTAACTGTGGTGGTGAAGGCGGCGAGCAAGACACAGGTCAGTGGTATCCCATCTGGTGGGGAGCTGGGGAGAAGGCATCCAAGTGGTCTGGAGCCACTGGACCGCAAAACGTGTTCTTCAACAATATCCTACAGAAACAACATAACGGGGATCAGCTAGGAGATGATGCCCCTTATGAGGATTATTCCCACTACTACATTTCAAACGGCAGCAAAGCTCACACTATCTTTCAGTTTGGTTGGGATCGGGACACGCCAAATGGGAGTAATTGGGAGCATTTGTCAAAAGGCGGCGTGAAAATCTCCGACTGGGCTGGGAATGAAACAGTAGACTTCTCGCTTGCTCCGCAGACAGGCATTAACGCACTACGAACTGATTCCAGCGTTTCGCTCTTCTTGAAAGAACACAGACCCAGCCAACCGAGGAATGAGAGGTATAACGAACGTTGTTATTTATGCACACACAATTCTTTTACCAATAAAGATGCTGATTGGATCTTGACATGTCAATCTATGTCAATTGCTAAGCAGCTTAAAGAAGGGGTTAGAGCGCTAATGCTTGATATATATTACAAGGAACCTAGTTCTATGGATGTGATGGGGGCGATTCCGGAGAAAGGAGTATATTTATTGCATGGAGCCGATGGGGTATGGGTGCGTGGAAGTACTTATACTGTACCTTCGCAAAGACTCTATCAAGCATTAAATGATGTAGTACTCTTTATCAAGAGCAATCCAGGACAAATAGTAACTATTTTTTTGGAAGATTACACTAACACTAATGAGCTAAAAGATGAACTTGAAAAAATCGAGGGACTCAAAGAGTTAATATACGATCCAGATAATGATGAGAAGTGGCGCGTAAAAGATAAGAAAGCATGGCCTCTCATATCCGATATGATCGAATGGAATAAGCGATTAGTTATTTTCAGCCAACCCAAAAACCACAATAACGAAGTAGAAAAATTTGGGGTAGCATTCCAGCAACATTACACAAAAGAAAATCACTGGAGTATTGGTTGGTTCGGGACCAAATCGGAATGCCCATCTAGGTGGGACAATGGCAAATACGTAGACGCTGATTATCCCAAATTGTTTGTCTTCAACCATTTCAGAGACCTGCCTGATTATACCAATGCCGTCAAGGATAATGACTATCAAGAAATAATTGAGAGAATAGATAACCAATGCAGTCCTTTAGTTAAACAGCTTCCAAATTTTGTTGCTGTTGACTTCTTTGAACTTCCTCTTAACGAAGCTAATGCACAAAATGCTGTTAATGAACTGAATAGGAGATGGGAAGATTTTAGTCAAAGCTGAGAGCAAATTCATCGAAAAATTCACGTTTGCACTCAGCTTATATGGACATCAAGGTGCTGTTTTAGGGGAAGCATTGTCAGTAAAACTGTTCCTATTAGAATTAAAGTCATATAGGCAATGCCCACTAAAGCCCTACGAAGGTTTTGAGAATTGAGAGCGAGGCAATCGCGCTATTCCCGACGACTTTTTCTGCTCAGGTGTCAGCGCCTTCAATATTGAAGGCTACGTGATGCCAACCTTTACCTCGCTCACTTCATCACCAATTGCTGCCACAATTCCAGTGGCTTCAACCCCAGGAATACAGGGAACGGGAATCGGTGAATTGGGGAAAATGCCTTTGCTACTCAAACCCCCTAAATCAAGATTTATACCCGGTTTTGGCGATTACTGAATTGGGCTTAGTCTTAACAATGGAAAAATTTTGGTCGTTAGTGAGGAGTCAGAAGGAACTGTCCCATTTTTGATGTCTGACTGCTCACTGCCTGTAGGTCTGTAATGACGAAAAATCGTTGTTCGGGATGGCGACTGTCCCATTTATGGTTCAAATTGGGACAGTTGAACTCATACTAGCGAACGTAGAATTGGAAATCAGGACACTCAAAAAAGCCTGAAGGGGTGACAAGAAAGCTGAAGACTTGATAAATCAAGCTTTCTACGCCATAAACCTACGAAAAGATCTCAGCTTATTGACAGGTTTGTTGCGAATGAGAGATTGAGTTTCTGCTCTTGATAATGATAATCATTCGCTAGGGGTGGGAGGGCGAGGTACACCTCGCCCTCCCCGATTGACTTTTTTTATCTTCAAAAAATGGCAGAATCAGAAATCCGCTTGAATCAGAGCCATCGCTCTCAAACCTCTTTGAAAAAACCTGCGCTTATTAGGTCGAATCATCATTAAATCCTTCACCCAATCGCTACATAATTCTAGGGCGGCAATCCACATCTGTCCGTATAAACCCACCCAAAAATTGCTATGCCGTCGTTGAAGTCTTTTCAATTCTTTTAAACGACCTATATATTTTTGCTGTCCTTTAGATTTAATGGATTGACCTTGTAATCCGGCACAAGTATAGGCAAGTGCTATTAAAAGTACTAAGTTGGTTAACCGCTCAACAGAAGCTTTTGAGTTTTCCAAGTTGTAACCCCCACTCTTACAATCACGGAACATAGCTTCAATCCCACTCCGCGCTTTATAAATCTTTAAAGCTGCCTCCAAACTCTTCAAGTTAGTCAGAATATACTATCCTTCATCCTGGCTTTTACCTCGATACTTTCGTTTCCAGTAAGCAGCTAAAGAAAACTGACCAAATCCCTTCTTTTTCGTGAAGTTGACCCCGGTGAAAAATAGCTTCATACCGGGAGCTAAGCCCAGCCCACTCAATTTTTGGTACTCTTGACCCTTGAGCTTAATATAATTCCCCTGCTTTTGGCGTAGTGCGAAGTATACCTTCTTCTGTTTGAGCCAATAAGCCAGCTCAACCGAGCGAAATTCCCTATCTCCAACGACGACAATTTCATAATTCTTGAGCAAGCGTAAAACGGGACGCAGTAGGGCTTGCTGAGTAGCTAAGTTGCTACTGCCATTGTGTGAGAGAAACTGCCAATAGATAGGCCAAGCTCGCTTATCCCAAATCACACTGACGACAAACAAATTATTTTGCTTCCATTGGGTTCTATCTAAGGGAACAATAACTTGAGTTCCGGGTTGGATTTGAGTTAAAAGAATACTCTTAATTAAAGGAAACCATAACAAAGGAATACTTAGCTGCGGTAAAACTAGAAATCTTTGTACATGGCGGCGACGGCTCTCATACAGGATGGGTGAGGGGAAACAGGCTGCTAATCTTTCAATTCGTACTTGTTTATGGAACTGCAACAGCCACACCAGCATTTCTAAGGTTAGCAGTTGAGATGCACTAAGTTGAGACTCCAGACAGTTGAGATACAATTCGGGAAGCATTTTTTGTTGAGCGGTCTTGTTGAAAATAAGGAACCGCTCTTTTTTACCATGAAAGTTAAAGCCGGATTTTAAAAAAGTATGGAGGGAAGGCACAGTATACTGTGCCTTCCCTCTCCTCCCGGAGTGATTATCATTATCGAGAATAGCTAGGTGAGATAGTTCTTTTCAATAAGCCTGTCAATAAGCTCCCATTTTTTTGTAGGTCAATGGGGTAAAAAGCTTGTTTCATATAGTCTTTAGCTTGCTTGTCACCCCTTCAGCAAAAAAGCCTTAATTTGTAAGCTTTTCAGCCTTAACGACCAAAATTTTTCCGTTGCTATAACTAAGCCAATTGGCGATCTAGGAAATTTTAAGCCGTCGCTTGTGTACTTTCGCGCTCTGATTGGCGTTTGTGTAGCAACTGACCCTTCGTCAACGACAACCTAGACCAGCTCGGCAGAAGTAACCCACCAGCCTAGACTGGGGTGAAAATTGGGGTAAACTGCCAATAACCAAATGCTCAAAAAACAAGCAAGTTGACAACTAGAGTCCATGCCCAGCCCCCAAGCGGAAAAAATAATCCTCTCCTCAAGACAACGAACCCTACTCAAACAGATAGTGCGTCGCTCTCGCGTTCCCTTATCGCCTGGTGAGGCGATCGCAGTTGCTCTTGTTGGCTGCCACTGGAGCGAGTAACAACCAGATCGCTCAAGAGTTGCTTTTTCGTGTGGGGTCAAGTGCGCTTATGGCGAGAAAGATGGCTAGCGGCGACTGCTCAACTGGCAACTGTAGAAGCAGAAAATGGCAGTGACCGAGAGTTGATGGCGTTAATTAGCAGAGTTTTAAGCGATCGCGACCGGACTGGGACTACTAACTACTTCAGTACAGAGCAGGTCGTTCAAATTGTAGCTTAGAAAAGTGAAAGTCCTCAAGCATCGGGCTATCCTGTCAGTCATTGGACTCCAACTGAGTTAGCCGCTGAAGCAATAAAACGAGGGATTGTGGAGAAAATTTCACCCCGAAGTGTCGGTCGTTTTTTACGCATGAAGCTACTCTACAACCCCAGACGCTCGAAGACTCGCTAACGCTTCGCTATCGTCATCGGTATTGGCTCAATGCTAATCCTGACGACCCTGTTGAATTTAGACAACAAGTAACTTACATCTGTCAGCTACACCGAAAAGCCTTGGAATTATTGACGCAAGGCATTCATTTGGTCAGCACCGACGAGATGAGTGGCATCCAAGCCTTGGAAAGATTACATCCGGCTTTACCCATGCGACCAAAACAAGTCGAGCGTATAGAGTTCGAGTACATTCGACATGGCACTCAAACTCTGCTGGCTAATTGGCATATCGCCAAAGGTCAGCTAATTAACCCAACTATCGGTGCTACTCGTACAGAAGAAGATTTCAAAAACCATATTGCTCGAACTCTCGACACTGACCCGGAAGCTGGCTGGATTTTCATTGTTGACCAACTCAACATTCATCAATCCGAATCCTTGGTACGTCTGGTAGCAGAACGCTGCCGTATTGTCACTGATTTGGGAGTCAAGCAAAAAACAGGTATCCTCTTGTTCGTTGAAAACTCGAAAAGCTTTCTTATCTGACTCCAAGCATCGAATTCGCTTTGTTTATATTCCCAAACATACATCTTGGCTCAATCAGATTGAATGTTGGTTTAGCATTTTGATGCGGCGCTTGCTTAAGCGAGGCAACTTTACCTCAACCCAAGACCTCAAGCAAAAAATTATTAACTTTATTGCTTATTACAATCGCACATTTGCTAAACCCTTTCAATGGAAGTTTGAGGGTTTCCCAGATGCAGGCTAGGCTGGTGGGTTATTTCTGCCGAGCTGGTCTAGTCATCTACGATGCCCAAAATATGTTTGGCAGGTGTTTCTAGCCTCTCGTTGCTCTAATGTCTGTGGGTTTTGCAACACTGGATGATATCGCAATTGGTTACAGGCAATTCCCAGCCAATCTTCCCATTTGGCTGACCACAAGCGTATCGTATTGTCATCACTGCCACTGGCAAGGATTTTGCCATTGGGGCTTATGGCAACAGATTGGACAGCAAGCGTATGACCAGAAAAAAGTTGCCCAATCGAGTTGCCTGAAGTGTCCCATAGGCGTACTGTTCTGTCCAAACTACCACTGATGATAGTTTTGCCATCGGGACTGAAGACAACAGCGCTGATAGCACGAGTATGACCTGAAAACGGTTGCCCAATTGGGTTGCCCGAAATGTTCCACAAGCGTACCGTTTTGTCGTCACTGCCGCTAACAATCATCTTGCCATCGGGACTGATGGCAACAGCTCTGACCGTACCTGTATGACCTTGTAAAGGTTGCCCAATTGGGTTGCCCAAAATGTTCCACAAGCGTACCGTTTTGTCGTCACTGCCGCTAACAATCATCTTGCCATCGGGACTGATGGCAACAGCTCTGACCGTACCTGTATGACCTTGTAAAGGTTGCCCAATTGGGTTGCCCAA
>JAESFV010000194.1_pt1 | contig 72063 bp, 58 predicted proteins | sample 9269471 | NCBI WGS metagenome assembly JAESFV01 (sample SAMN14502647, study PRJNA617108) | algae metagenome | isolation source: Symplocastrum torsivum CPER-KK1 and co-occurring heterotrophs from... | place: USA: Central Plains Experimental Range, Colorado | collected 2001-01-01
GCAACAAGCACTTGAAAGAATTGAGCATCTCTCATCTCTAGACGGTTTCACTCCATTGAACTTGCCTGTGCTAGCCTTCGGTTCCACTAAATCATCCGCTTGTGACACTCAAAGGGCGGAATGTGGGATAAAGGATAAAAAATGAGATTTTCAAAAGCCGAACCCTACGAAAGCCAGGGTCGTAGTTACCAGTTGTGGGTTGTACAGACTGTTAACGGCTATAGTGCTGAGGCGATTAAGGACACTCAAGAGAGCCTCAAGACTCCTACCGTAGCTTACCCATCAGCGAATGAAGCGCTAGATGCAGCCAAAGCAGTAGCCGATGCTGATGCTCAAAGAGTCCTTCAACTGACGTAACATCCTCGTGACAAAGAAGGGGCTGGGGACTAAATGCTAGAGAAAACTAGCATGATAAGTGTCGTCAGCCCCTGCACAGTTCAGTTTTTAGTCCTCTTTCAGAGGATTTATGCTATTAGCTAGCCGTTTCAATCCCTGGCTGGTAAGTACGTCAGGTGCAAGTGTGATTCAAAGCCACTAACAATATCCTTGAATCGTTCTCGACTCAATTTGCCACTGTTTAATTATTTGTGCGATCGCTTCTCAGTCTAGAGTACAGATTTGCCATAGCCTCCGAAACATCCCTTTACAATATAGTGGGCAGAAAAAGTTGAGGAGGCTAACTGACCAATGGTTACAGAGGATGCTCTACTGAATGAGGCATGGGAAAGACTGGAAGCGTCAATTCTTAAGTATGGCGAAGAACCAGTTGGGACGGTAGCCGCCACTCCTGAAGCGGGTGTAAAGCAGTACAATTATGGTCACTGCTTTATCCGTGATTTTGTCCCTTCAGGGCTTGCTTTTCTAACCAAAGGAAGAGGAAAAGTCGTCTCTAATTTCCTCATACAGACGTTGAAATTGCAGATTAATCACAACAACATCGAAGAAATTAGAGCGCACATGGATGGTGCTAGACCCGGCATCGGTTTAATGCCAGCTAGCTTCGAGGTGGAGGAAGAGAATGGAGAACCAGTTATTAGAGCTGACTATGGTGAACGGGCGATTGGGAGAGTAACCCCCGTTGATTCCTGCCTGTGGTGGCTCATCTTGTTGCGTGCTTATACAAAGGCAACAGGCGACTCTAATCTCGCCCATGAACCGGAATTCCAAGAGGGTATCAAGTTAATACTGGAACTGTGCTTGGTAAAGCGGTTTGACATGTACCCAACGCTCTTGGTTCCAGACGGCGCTTTTATGATTGACCGTCGTATGGGCGTTTTTGGGCGCCCTTTGGAAATCCAAGCTCTATTTTATGCAACTTTGCTTGCAGCCGATGAACTACTCTTGCCCGAATATAAAATCCCCGTCCACGACGAGATACAGCAACGATTAGCGAGGTTAAAGATACACATCCAGCAGCATTATTGGATAGATCTCGATCGCGTCAATGAAATTCATCGATATGAAAACGAAGAATTTGGAGAAGAAGTTGTAAATAAATTCAATATCTACCCAGATTCTGTTCCGACCTGGGTAGCGGAGTGGCTTCCGAAACAAGCAGGCTATCTAGCAGGAAATTTGGGTCCAGGGTGGATGGATTTTCGCTTCTTTGCGCTGGGAAACCTGATGTCTATTATTTGCTCCCTAACTGACACTCAGCAGTCACAAGATATTATGAATCTCATTGCGAGAAAATGGTCAGATTTGGTGGGAGATATGCCCATGAAAATCTGTTTTCCAGCAGTGGAAGATAAAGAATGGCAATGGGTTACGGGATGCGATCCTAAAAATATCCGTTGGTCATATCATAATGGCGGGAATTGGCCAGTATTGCTCTGGTTTATGGTTGCAGCCGCTCAGAAAACGGGTAGAACAAGCCTTGGCGACAGAGCTATTAAAGTTGCTGAAAAACGCTGGCTTGAATATAAGGATAAAGATAAGTGGCCAGAATACTACGACGGGAAGAAAGGTACGCTGGTTGGCAAAAAAGCGATGAGATATCAAACCTGGACACTTGCCGCTTACATCGTGGCAAAAGACCTGATGGAAAACCCTCAGCATTTGGAATGGATCAGCTTTGAAGATTTTGAAATCAGTGGAAAGGTAGAAGTATAATCTCTAGTCTGCTGTTACCGTAGCTGATGCCATGCCACTGACTAAACTCAGTTATCAAAAGCGCGATCGCCTCAGCTAAACTGATTCTTGACCGCCAACATGACAGCATAAGCGAACCCAAAAAAGCGACTGAATTAACAAGTTTGGTAATGATTGGCGATCGCTCTGCCATACTTCTCTTAATCTCTTCTCTATTCGCCTCTGGGGTTCATTCTCATCAAAGGCTCTCCTCCCCTATGGCAAAATTTAGGTAAGCTCGTCCTCTTTTATTGTTCCCTGCATGACCGCAACAACGCCCAACCTGCAAACTCAATACGACCCTACGGCTACGGAAGCTAAATGGCAAAAGTTCTGGGAAGAACACCAAATCTTTAAAGCTGATCCCAATCACGACAGCGAACCCTACTCCATTGTGATTCCGCCGCCCAACGTGACTGGCAGCTTGCATATGGGTCACGCCTTTGAACATGCCTTAATTGATACCCTCATCCGCTACCACCGGATGAAAGGGCGCAATACTCTTTGGCTACCAGGAACCGACCACGCCAGCATTGCGGTATCTACGATTCTGGATAGGCAACTCAAAGAAGAGGGCAAAACTCGCCAGGACTTAGGACGCGAGGACTATCTCACTCGTGCTTGGCAGTGGAAAGAAAAATCAGGGGGTACGATTGTTGGACAACTGCGACGCTTGGGTTTGTCGGTAGATTGGTCGCGGGAACGGTTCACGATGGATGAAGGCTTATCCAAAGCGGTGCTAGAAGCCTTTGTTCAACTGTATGAGGAAGGGCTAATTTATCGAGGCGAGTACCTAGTCAACTGGTGTCCTGCCACTCAGTCTGCTGTCTCGGATTTGGAGGTGGAAAGCAAGGAAGTAGAGGGGAATCTCTGGCACTTCCGCTATCCCCTCACAGATGGCAGTGGTTATGTAGAAGTGGCAACAACTCGACCGGAGACAATGCTAGGAGATACGGCTGTGGCTGTTAATCCTCAAGATGAGCGATATCAGCACCTAATTGGTAAGACGCTGACGCTGCCACTGATGGGGCGGGAAATCCCAATTATTGCCGATGAGTTGGTTGACCCAGCATTTGGTACAGGTTGTGTAAAGGTGACACCTGCCCATGACCCGAATGACTTTGAGATGGGTCAACGTCACAAGCTGCCGTTCATCAACATTATGAATAAGGATGGCACGTTGAATGAGAATGCAGGGACGTTCCAAGGGCAAGACCGTTTTGATGCCCGCAAAAATGTGGTGCAGCAACTGGATACTGAGGGGTTTTTGGTGAAGGTTGAGGATTACAAGCATACAGTGCCGTATAGCGATCGCGGAAAAGTCCCCGTCGAACCCCTCCTCTCTACTCAATGGTTTGTCAAGATTCGCCCCCTCGCTGACCGCACGTTAGAATCCCTAGACGAGCAGAATTCACCTGTATTTGTGCCTCAACGGTGGACGAAAGTCTATCGCGATTGGCTGGTAAAGCTGACAGACTGGTGCATCTCGCGGCAACTCTGGTGGGGACACCAAATCCCAGCCTGGTATGCAGTCAGTGAGACGGGAGGACAAATTACTGACTCAACTCCGTTTGTGGTGGCGAAGACTGAGCAAGAAGCACGGGAAAAAGCAAGTACACAATTTGGCACGGATGTCAAGCTAGAGCAAGACCCAGATGTTCTCGATACCTGGTTCTCGTCGGGACTGTGGCCGTTTTCAACCATGGGTTGGCCGGAAGAAACTCAGGATTTAGCGACTTACTACCCGACTACTACACTGGTTACGGGTTTTGACATTATCTTCTTCTGGGTTGCCCGGATGACAATGATGGCAGGACATTTCACAGGTCAGATGCCATTCCAGAATGTTTATATTCATGGACTGGTGTTGGATGAGAACGGCAAAAAAATGTCCAAGTCGGCGAACAATGGTATCGATCCGTTGCTACTGATTGATAAATACGGTACAGATTCTCTGCGCTACACCTTAATAAGGGAAGTGGCAGGTGCGGGTCAAGATATCCGTTTGGAATACGATCGCACAACTCAAGAGTCGGCATCAGTGCAGGCATCCCGGAATTTTGGAAATAAACTGTGGAATGCTGCCCGGTTTGTGATGATGAATCTGGATGGCAAAACGCCGCAAATGCTAGGGAATCCAGCCTTGCAAGGAAATCTGGAATTAGGCGATGGCAAAGCGTCAGCGAGTCTTCAAGCGTCTCGCTGGATTCTCTCACGCTTCCAGCAAGTGGTGCGTCAAACCAGTGATTATCTGGACACCTTTGGTTTAGGTGAAGCGGCAAAGGGACTCTACGACTTCATCTGGGGGGACTTCTGTGACTGGTATATTGAATTAGTTAAATCCCAATTACGTGAAGATGCCACGTCCCCATCTCGGCAGATTGCTCAAGCAACCCTTGCCTATGTACTAGAAGGCATCCTGAAATTGCTCCACCCATTCATGCCGCATATTACTGAAGAAATCTGGCATACACTCACTCAAACAACTGAGGATTCCCTCGCTGTTCAACCTTATCCTGAAATCAACTCTCAGCTAATTGACCCAGAACTGGAGCAACAGTTTGAGCTGCTAATTGGTACAATCCGTACAATCCGCAACCTTCGGGCTGAGGCAGATGTGAAGCCAGGGGTGAAGGTGTCTGTTATTCTGCAAAGTGGGAGCGATAAGGAACGCCAAATCCTTGAAGCGGGTCAGTCATATATTCAAGACTTAGCCAAAGTGGAGACATTGACAATTACCCCAGAACTCTCAGGAGAACTCAAAAGAACTATGGCAGGTGTCGTCGGCACCATCCAAGTCCTGATGCCCCTCGCTGGCGTTGTAGATGTAGATGCCCTCTCTGCTAAGTTAAAGAAAGATTTAGCGAAAGTGGAAGCGGAAATCAAAGCTCTTTCCGGGCGTCTAGCCAATCAAAACTTTGTTAACAAAGCTCCAGCAGAAGTCGTACAGGGTGCGAAGGAAGCTTTGGCGGAAGCCGAAAAGCAAGCGGAAATTTTGCGATCGCGCCTCAATCAAATTGCAACAGAATCTTGAATAGTTTCTAACCACTAATAACCAACAACCAACAGGCAATGCTACACCTGGCCCAAGTGCAAAAGAATGAGAGTGTAGGCGGGGTGGAACTGAGATTGCTGGCCCGCCAACAGTCTGAGAATTCCTGGACAGTCATTAGCCCAGAAGACATTCCCCTACCCAACAGCCACCCCCTGAATGAAGGTTTGTTGGTTTTGGTCGAGCTTTCTGAGAACCAAGAGGTTCTAAGTATTCAACATGCCAACGACTGGGTGTTGGATCTGGTAGAGCAGTACCTAAGTGCTGGCGTTACTCCAACATTCCTACAGGAAGAAGCGGAACGCACTGAACAATGGCGGCAAGACCTCACCCTGCAAAGTCAGGATTTGACTCGCCGCCATCTAGAAATGGAAGCTCGTCGCGAACAAATTCAAACCCTGGAAGAAGACTTAAAACGGGAAAAGCAGCAGCTAGACGCGCTAGCTGCTCAGTTGAAAAACAAAGCAGATTCAGAGAGTCCCGACGCTGAGGACACGAGTTCTAAAGATACTGATTGAGAGGAATCGCAAGTAGAGGCGACACGTTAGTGCCTATCCCTGCCGCTTACTCTTCCTCATGTCTACCTGTTTGGGCGAGCTAGGGGAAAAAACACTCGCCGAGGTGCCCTGTGGTTCCCCTAACATGACAATCGAGCAAGTCAGTTGTTGCAGTAACGGAGTCGTGACTTCGCCAACTGTTAATCCATTGCCACCCTGCTGACGTCTTTGCGATCGCAATACAACCAAATCATGAGATTGGGACGCATTCAGAATTGCTTGTGTCACATTCTCGTGAGGCTTGATTTGAACCTCTATTGGTGAGCCTTGAGGCGATACTTTAGAAACCATCAGCTCTAGTTGAGAGCGTGTCCAGGCAATTTTGCTGGGTGAGGTTCTTGGGCTACAGACATGGAGTAACGTCACTTGCGCTTGATTAGCACTAGCGAGAATGTTGGCAAACCGTGCTGGTCGCAAAGCGGACGTTGTTAAGTTTTCCACTGGCACCAGGATGCGCTGGATAGAGAGTGGTGACTCTAGAAGGCGTGCCACTGCTACCAGGCAGTGAGTGCCCCAGAGAACCGAGTCCGTGACGTTACCAAATAAACGTGCGGTGAACCCCCTCCGGTTGCTCAAACCCAGCACAATCATACTGGCATTTTGTTCTCGGCTAGCATGGCTAATGCCTTGAGCAACGTTGTACTCAATTCGCAGTTGCGGTGACGCTTCTACTCCCAAGTCACGACTCAGGTCTTTTGCCTGGTCAAGCAATAGCTGACTTCTTCGGACAGCCGCTTGCATTTCTGGAGAGTCCATGCGAGCGTGCGCCTGTGCGATCGCAAGTGGCACAATTCGACCACCTTCGTGTCGCGCCAGCAATGTTGCCATTTCAATTAAGTACCGCTCAGTTTGAGGATTATAAACTGGCACTACCACCGTGAACTCACCCTTTTCCTCGACTGCTTCTGGTGTCCTCTCGTCTGAGGAGGTATCGTCTTGAAAATCTGTTCCTGCTGTCTGTAGTTGAGGGGCAAATCGGGATGTTAGAACGGGGCCAAGTGTTGAAGTCACTAGCATCAAGACAATCACACTATTTAAAACCCCTTCATCAAGTACTCCCGCCCGGTAACCGACCAATGTTGCTGCCAGTGTCGCACCGACCTGTGGCATTGACAACGACCACATTGTCATCATCTCGACTACGTTGTAGCGGTAGACAAACTTGGCAAGGACGGCTGCCAAAAGTTTGCTAACAATCAAACCGACGACAATCGCAGCCGTTAGCCAAATGGTCTCTATGCTTTTGACAAACGCGGGGAGATCAACCAGCAAGCCTAAGTCAACAAAAAAGATCGGGATAAACAGCACACTGCCAACAAACTCGACTTTTTCCTTGACTGGTCCATCGCCTACAACGTCATTGACGGCTAAACCCGCAAGAAACGCACCAATAATTTTTTCTACGCCAATTAGCTGCGCTCCCACTGATGCTAGAAATAAGGCCAGCAGTACAAACAAAAATTGGTTACCCTGGTCATCTTTAGAACGACGGAAAAATTCTCTCCCCAACCTGTCAAAGCCGACTAGGATCGCGACTGAGTAGACAGCCAAGGAACCTAGCAGAATTGCCAGCCGTAGTGCTGAGAATTCCCCTTCACTAATAGCAATACAAATAGCGAGGACTAAAAGAGCGCCAATGTCGGTGAAAATAGTTGCCCCAATGGTTACTGTCACGGCTTCGTTGTTGACAACGCCTAAGCGTCTAACAATGGGATATGCCAATAGCGTATGGGAGGCAAACAGGGAACCAATTAAGATTGAAGCATTCCAGTCAAAGTCAAACAGACGCCCTACCAACGTTCCCATGATTAGCGGGACTGCGAAGGTGAAGCTACCAAACCCCATTGAGCGATTCCTCGTGCGGCGGAACTGCTCCATGTCCACTTCTAAGCCAGCAACGAACATCAGGTAAACTAACCCGATATCCGATAGCAGAGACATCGTCTCTGATTTATTTTCAAGCACCTGCAAACCATTGGAACCCAGCAGCACACCTGCCGCCAAAAGCCCGACAATTCCAGGCACTCGGAACCGCTCAAAGACAGGAGGCACTGCCAAGATGACTACGAGCAAAATGGCAAACGGGACAATAGGCTCCTTTAAAACTTCGGAAAAAGATTCCATGGGATGTCAGTAGGATGGGATTATGCAGTAGAGAGTTTGAAGTGAGGTGCGTTGGGGTAAGCCAACCTCAGGTAAATCGTTCAAGGGAAGGCACGACCTTAGCTGTGTCTTGGTAAATTAAGTGACTAAGTTACCTTAGAATCGTAAAAAAATAACGCGACGCTTTTTTTAGCTATCGTTTGTCTTCATTAGTTATTAGTCATTAACCTTGATTAAGAACTAATAACACAGGAGTGTAAGAGTCAAGAAATGGAAGAAGAATTTTGGACGAGGCTTGAGCTGAGTGCCTTTTAGGGTCTTGCTTTTGTTTAGGCGATCGCTAACGGACTCTACTCTGGTAAGAAAAACTTAGCACAGCTTGTGTCCTGATTGACTAAGCTAGGAGTCAAACAAGTAATGGTTCTCTCAGATTGGGTCAACTGTCCTAGTCCTTGATTCAAAAGTTTTTTGGCTCATTAACCTTGTATCAAGGCTTAAACCTTACAGTTACGAAATTTTCTAGAATCGGTCACTGTAAAGTTAAACAAATTTTAATAAGTAGAAATACTATCCCTAGAGGGATTTAATTTAAAGACAAATCCTCTCTAAGTTTGTAGACTTAGCTTGCAAGAGGAACTCATTAGTTAATAGGGTGAGGGTAAAGAGCGAAAGGATATTTAATACCAACCTTTTCACTCTTTCGCTTTTACCTAAAAAGCGTTAATAAAAAATTGTGTTTTAAATACCAGAGTCGATACACAATAGCTTACCAGTGAAGTTGACTCAATATATACCGTAAGCGGTCATAATCGTCCTTCAGCAGCACACTCAATGTACGCCCTGCTTTCACTAACCACTCCCGATCTGCTTTGCGTAATTGATACACTTCTCGAATCGCTGCGGCTGTCAGTGCCTCTACAGGTGCGCCATTGACTTGCAAAAGTGTTCGTAAAAAGTCTAACTGTTCGCTAAAGTGAACAATTTCTCCAGGGTCACACTGATAGACAGCTTGGTGAATTTGCGGCGGACGGGGGGGAAGATACTGATAAACAGGTCCACCTGTATGCTTTGAGCCATTTGCGCCTTGAAAGGGGGGCTGAAAACCGACAATAGCAGCGCGGAACTCGGTTTTGAGCATGGCAAAAATTTGGGGCTGTTGCTCTCGTAAGTCTTCCAGAGACAACCCCAGCGCTCTTGCTCGGTGAACAGAATCAATTGGGCTAGTGGTTGCATAGTAAACCACAGCCAAAACTTGATTGCCCGATTCTTCATCAACCGACCTTACCCAACTACCAAAGGGCGGCATGACGGGAAAGCTCAAATCTTCTGGCTCCAAACATTGGGCAAGAAATTCTGTCGTCGTCGTTTCGATCACCTCAGCAATGTGATTGTCGGGGCGATCGGCAACGGCAAACTGGGGTAAGGGAAGACGCATAGGCTTAGTTAGTTGTCAGTTGTCAGTGGTTGGTTGTCTTGTGCTAATGACTATTTACCTTTCTTGGCAACTTTTGGCTCAACGGCTTCGAGTTCAGACAGTTGGAATGTTATGAGTTTGTCCCAGTTACCGCCTTCAAATAGAACAGCCGCTTTGCCATCACTAACACGTTGGACTAGTCCTTGAAAGTGATAGTAAATGTCATTGGGATTGACTACGCGAACAATTGAACCTGGAAGAATCATGAGTCCCTACAACTGAGTTTGTACCTAATAGCTTACTAGGAGTTAGCAGTCATTGGTCATTAGTAAAGACGATGCACTAATGACTAAAACTTCAATCGATGTCGGTGATTCGCAACCGACTCCACAAGCCCGATGCCAATAAAGTTCGCTAGTAATGCTGAGCGACCATAACTCAACAGGGGAAGTGGAATCCCTGTAATGGGCGCTAAGCCAATGTTCATGCCAATGTTAACCACTGTCTGAAACACGATCATCGAGAGGACTCCGATCGCAATTAAAGAACCAAAGTTGTCTTTAGCATTCTGAGCAATGATTACTAAGCGCAGACACAGGAACCAAAAAGCCAAAAGAACACACAACCCCCCAACAAAGCCGAGTTCTTCACCAATGGCTGAGAAGATAAAGTCAGTGTGTTGTTCAGGAATAAAGCGGAGTTGGGTTTGGGTTCCTTGGTGAAGTCCCCTACCCCAGAGTTCACCTGCCCCGATCGCAATTCGAGATTGTATTAGGTGGTACCCTCCCCCCAAGGGGTCTTTATCAGGGTCTAAAAAGAGAATTAGACGGTTTTTTTGATAATCCTTCAGAAGACCCCACAAGAGGTGCCCTAAACCGCCTGAAATGGCATTCACGACCAAAGCGCCGAACGCTCCTAACAACGGCCAAGGTAGAGTGCGCCAGCCAATGATGACCATCGCAGCGACCCAGACAAACCAAGCTGGCAATAATATACTAAATAGGATTGCTGAGACAACAGGCGAAGCCAGTAGTAGCAACCAGCCTGGATTCGCATTACCCCAGTAGAGCATCCCTAGAGTAATTGAGCCAAACACTAGGGAGGTTCCCAAGTTAGGCTCCAAGAATACAAAAATCCAGGGAACTCCCGCAACAGCTAAGACTCTGAAAACGGCGCTCAAGGTTGAAGCAGGTTCCGAGTGCAAAATTGCCGCCAGGGTGATGATTAACCCAATTTTTGCAAATTCAGAGGGTTGGACATTGAAGCCAAAGATTGGAATCCATCGTTGAGCGCCATTGGCATCACTACCAATGAACATCACCGCTATCAGGGAGGCAACTGTAGCGCCATACACAATCCAATGCCACTGGATGAGAGCCTCATAACGCGATCGCGCAATGAACAGCGCTATGGTTAGTCCAATCCCGCCAACAATCCAATGCCACCACCAATCGGTCAGCCCCTCGTTCAGTTCAGCACTGCGAATCATCACTCCGCCAAGGAAGGTTAGACCGATAGTCAATATCATTAACTGCCAGTCCAATTCTTGCCAAGACCCAAATAGAGACTTCCAGCGAATACCGATTAGTGACTTTTGCAACATATCAAGTTGTTGTAATCCTTGTTAGCAATTAGCTTTGGTAAGGTGTGATGTTCAGGAAGTTTGAAAAAAAATTTTGTACCAAAAGACAAAAAAGTCAGCACTACCTGCTGCTGAGGGCGGCAACTGAGACTTTAGCAGCAATTTGCTGCGCGATCGCAACTAGCGCTTTCGCAGATGCTGAATCTGGATCGCCAGCGACAATCGGCACTCCCGAATCCCCTCCCTGCCGTAGGGAAATCTCCAAGGGGATACAACCGAGTAAAGGAATACCCAGTTCCTTCGCCGTCTTCTCACCCCCTCCAGAGCCAAATAAGTCATACTGACGTTCTGGTAGATCTGGCGGGATGAAATAGCTCATATTTTCCACAATTCCTAACACAGGCACTCCCAGTTGCTGGAACATCTTCAACCCTCGACGAGAGTCAAGTAGTGCCACCGTTTGGGGTGTTGTCACAATGACAGCACCTGCCATCGGTACCGCCTGTGCCAAGGTTAGCTGAGCATCACCAGTTCCGGGTGGCATATCTACAATTAAATAATCCAATTCGCCCCATTCTACCTGGTAGAGAAAGCGGCGAATAATCCCGTTTAACATTGGTCCTCGCCAAATTACTGGCTGATCTGGGTCGATCAAAAAGCCCATTGAAACTAACTTGACGCCGTGGTTAAACGTGGGTTCCAATATTTCTCCGTCTGCCCCTTGATGCACCATCACCTTGGCTTTCTCTAACCCCAGCATGGTTGGAGCATTCGGGCCATAAATATCGGCATCAATGAGACCGACTTTTGAACCTAACTGTGCTAACGCTACGGCAACATTCACGGCTACTGTACTCTTGCCGACACCACCCTTTCCACTAGAAATTGCCAAAATATTTTTCACCCCAGCGATCCCGGTGCGATCGGGTAGCGATTTTTGCTGAGGAGTCTCCGCTGTGACATCCACGACAACCTTTTCAACACCAGGTAGCTGCTTTACTGCCTTCTGACAATCCTCAACAATAAACTCCCGCAACGGGCAAGCTGGGGTTGTCAACACCAAGGTAAAACTAACAGCCCCGTTGTCAATTTTGACATTCCGAATCATATTCAATTCCACCAAACTTTTGCGGAGTTCGGGGTCTTGTACGGGTCGTAGGACTTCTAGAACTGAACTAGCATCGAGCATAATACTTTCTCTTTCCTTGCCTGAATCATTTAGACTAAGGCAACTTCTTTAGGGATTCTTCATAGATCTTAATAGGTTGCTGCTGCATTCTAGAGCAGTGTTTAGCAAAGCCGGAATTATAGAACCGCAACCTGCTCTGCGGCTTGCGCTAATTCCGAGGCAACACGCGCCGCGTAGGGGCGAATTAGCCACCAGATAAACGGGGATAACCAACCGCGTAGCGTCACCGAATAGGAGACATAGGTGCCGCAAACCGTAGACTCAACCTGGTAAGTTACTACTTTCTCAACGCCAGGAATTGCTAGAAATCGGACACTGAGTAGCTCACCGGGTCGGACGCGCTCAACAAAAATTTGCACAGGAATCGGCATCAAGCGAGTTACTACCTGATAAATCAAACCTGGCTTAGCGATTAACCCCCTAGGAGCATTGGTGCTAGATAACAGAGGATTCCAGGAAATATCAGCTAAGTTAATCAACTTTTGCCAGAGTACGTCCACTGGCGCAGTACTCAAGGCGCGATAAGTCCGGAAAAACGTAAACTTGCACCAAATGCGTCCTCGACCGGCGATTAACTTGAAGGAAAAATTAAGAATCACAACACGCCTCCGGCAGCGACGTTCAGGCAAACTTTTGATTGTAGGTAATGTGTTGCGGGTCAAATCCCTCTATTTAGGATATAGTCGCAACTCTTGAAATAACAATTAAGGTCTGGCGATTAGTTAGTGCTTGTGATTGAACCGATTCGAGATAGTCTAGGTAAAGTGCAGTGATACTCCTAATGTGAATTTTTGTCTTATATTTTGGTCACAGAAGGTTTTTGAGAAACCCTGATCAATACTGTGTTCTTAGACGTGATCGCCTCCTGCTGGACTACATCCCGACAACTTTCCAAGCTGATTAACTGTTGCTAACCTGATCAAGACAAATGCTTTTAGCAGCATTGCCCTGATTAGAGAAAACAGCTTTACCGCTTTGAACGGTTCCAGATGCCCAGCGGCGACAAGCCGCTTTTGGATGAACGACATTGAATTGAGATTATGACAGCTTTTAAGACAGACGCAACGAGCAACACCAATTCTTTACCGACTGCTGACTCTAGAGAGAGAGTTAAGCAGTTTATGCAAAACCTGCAAGACAATATTTGTGATGCACTTGCTCAAATGGATGGTGCTGGCGCTTTTAAGGAAGATGTTTGGGAACGGGAAGAAGGCGGCGGCGGTCGTTCCCGTGTCATCCGTGATGGTGCTGTGTTTGAGCAGGGTGGAGTAAACTTTTCTGAAGTTTGGGGTAGCCAGCTACCGCCCTCCATTCTGACGCAACGTCCAGAAGCAGCGGGACACGGATTTTTTGCCACTGGCACCTCAATGGTGTTGCATCCCCGCAATCCCTATATCCCGACGGTTCACCTAAATTACCGCTACTTCGAGGCAGGGCCTGTTTGGTGGTTTGGTGGCGGGGCGGATTTGACACCTTACTACCCCTTTGCCGAAGATGCGGCTCATTTCCACCGCACACTAAAAGCGGCTTGTGACGCTCATCACCCAGAGTATTATCCCGTTTTCAAGCTTTGGTGCGATGAATACTTCTATCTAAAACACCGTCAAGAAACGCGGGGTGTTGGTGGACTGTTTTTCGACTATCAGGATGGCACAGGCGCACTGTATCGCGGTCCTCACCCAGATGGAGCAGCGGCAGCTTATAGTAACAAAATCGGGGCTTTGGAGCCTCGCGGTTGGGAGGATGTGTTTGCTTTTGTACAGCAGTGCGGTGAGGCGTTTTTACCTGCATATATGCCAATTGTTGAGCGACGTCGAGGCATAGAGCCTGGTGAGCGGGAACGCAATTTTCAGCTCTATCGCCGGGGACGTTATGTAGAGTTTAATCTGGTCTACGACAGGGGGACAATTTTTGGTCTGCAAACGAACGGGCGTACTGAGTCGATTCTGATGTCTCTACCCCCTTTAGTTCGTTGGGAATATGGTTACCAACCGGAACCGAATACACCCGAAGCTGACTTATACAATACATTCCTCAAGCCACAGGACTGGGCTAACTGGATGCCTGCTACCTCATGAACCAAGAAAGGCAGAGGGTAGAAGGCTGAAGGCAGAAGGGATTTATCCCGGTGTCTTCTGCCTTGCCTTAAAGATATCTGAGTTAAACTACTTGAGGTGAGTAGCTGCATGGGCGCAACCAGGGTGCTTGTTGTTCGGATGAAGTGTTTAAGGTTTAATTGATGCACCCAAATCGCAACCGCAACGCTGCCACGGCAAGGAGGTATCCGTGATTCATATAGAGCAGAAAACGCACACGACACAGGATGGTACGACCATTATTGTTTTGGCACCCATTGGGCGCCTAGACATTACGACAGCTTGGCAATTTCGCCTGAAGTTGCAAGAGTGTATCTCTAAACTCAGCCGCCATGTGGTTGTCAATTTAAGTCAGGTTAATTTTATTGACAGTTCAGGTTTGACATCCTTGGTGGCTGGAATGCGAGATGCTGACAAAGTTAAAGGTAGCTTCCGTATTTGTAATGTTCATCCTGAAGCCAAATTGGTGTTTGAAGTCACCATGATGGACTCAGTGTTTGAAATTTTTGAAACTGAAAAAGAAGCGTTGGAAGGTGTGCCTCGAAGTATGCCAACCTAAGTTCTTAAGGGACTAGTACTGCTAGCTTGGAAGTCAAAAGTCAAAAAGCTTTATTTCTGCACTTTTGAGCAAGTTTTCAGATGGTAAGCTCATTTGGAATGTGACCTACTAGGGACTAGGGAAGAGATTTCTTTATAGATATCTAATTTTGATTAATAAATTGTGGCTTTTGTTCATAGTTCTGGTTGTGTTAGATAATCCCCTATCTCTTCTAGTCCCCACTCTCTAACCTCTAGTTCAGTGAATTACCAATTCACTGCCAAAATCTTGTCGCTTTGTGAAGCGAAATGGGCCGAGTAAGGCTCCCCAAATCGCTTTTCCTGTTGTTGTGTCAATGCCTTTGTCGTAGCTGCGGAATTCCTCTGGTGTTGCCTCAAATCCTAAGGAAACTTGGTAATTGTTGCCTTGATAGCTAAAGCTACAAGGTTTACCTGTTGCTGAAGTTGCTGAGAACTCGTATGAATTTGGTGTAACTTGGCACGACTGAACGGTGAGACTACAGCCAGGTAGAAACTCGATTTGTTCAGGAGTCAGTTGTTTTAATAACTCTGGCTTACGACCAGCACCTCGGATGGATTCTAAATCTTTGAGCATGTAGTACTGTACCTGCAACGAGTCTGGTGTTGTCTGGCTGTGCTGTAGACGTAGGATACGCGGACGGTAAGGCTTATCTAAATTGACGATATTGGCTTGTTCTGCAAATAGAGTCAGGCTGTCTTCAGAAAATAAGGGAACAGGTCGCTGCCAGAGGCGAAGATGAACATACCAAGCGGGTTCTCCGAGCGCTTGTTGTTGATTATCAAATTCGCCAGCCATATATTTTGCTAGGGTAACTAGCTCAGAGGAAAGGCTCATACTAATCTGAAAATAGGTGTTAGGTGTTAGGTGGTAGGTGGCAGGGGAGAAGGGAGAGGGATTTTCATCGCGATGTTTGTGTACTCGTGTTCATGGGTGTCTACCTTGTAATTCACCACTCCTAACTCATAACTTATAAGTCCTGTTCTGGGATCGTGCCTTGGCAAACGTGTCCATAAGCGAGACAATGGTCATACGTCCCCCTTCAAGTCTGCTTTGTGAATAACGTTCGCACAGTCTCGGATACTAAACGAGATTTTTACAACCATCACACCCGTCCCATTAACTCGATTTATCGACGAGTGGTAGAAGAATTGATGGTAGAAATGCATTTGCTATCCGTCAATACTGATTTTAAATACGATCCCATCTATGCCTTGGGTGTCGTAACCTCCTTTGAGCGATTCATGCAAGGCTATCGACCAGAACGAGATAAGGAATCAATTTTTGATGCTATCTGTCAGGCAGTCGAGGGTAATCCGCAGCAATACAAGCAGGATGCTGAACAGCTCAAAACCATAGCGGAGCGTTTATCTGGGAGAGACTTAGTCTCGTGGTTTAGTTTACCCACTGCCCATGATGCTGGGGACTTGTACAGCACTGTTGCTGCGATTTCAGATAACCCCAAATTTAAGTACAGCCGCTTATTTGCGATCGGTATCTATACGCTACTCGAACAAGCTGATACAGAGTTTGTTAACGACGAGAAGCAACGTACAGAGGCACTCAAGCAAATTAGCGAAACGCTGCACCTCCAAGATGACAAACTGCAAAAAGACTTGGAGTTGTACCGCAGCAACCTAGAAAAAATGGCTCAGGCACGCATTGTGATGGAAGATGTCATCAAAGCTGAGCGAAAAAAACGGGAACAGCGTGCCCAGGATATGAATAAAACAGCGACTCCTCCAGGCGGTGAGTCTACTCAGCCGTCGGATACTCCTAAAGATGAAGCTCCCTCTTCTGAGGCATCTTAATCATTGATTTCCTGAATGCTGACTTAAACCAAGGATTGTAATCGTTGGACAAGTTGCTCGGCTGGCAGAACGCCTTCAATGCGCTCTACTGGCTGGGCATTTTTGAAGAGTACCAAGGTAGGCAAGGCGTGAATTTGGTATTGAGAGGCTAATTGGGGATATTTATCTGTATCAATTTTTACAACTTGTAACCGACCTTTTAGCTGAGTGTTCACGTTCTCCAAAATCGGAGCCATCATCTGACAAGGCCCACACCAAGTAGCATAAAAATCTACCAATACCGGGACATCGGAGCCTGAGAGTAGGTCTTGGAAGCTACTGAACTGCTTTTTAACTGCCATAAAAAATAAACCACTGTTTTAGGCTTTCTGCTCGATTCTAGTGCAAAATTTTTGGAGCTGAATTAGACAAACAGTGTAAGAGGAATTTTTGATGGAAGCATTAGAAATAGGTTCGCAACGGTTACGCGATCGCGTTGCAATTGTCACAGGGGCATCGCGGGGAATTGGTCGTGCTGTCGCTTTAGCCTTGGCATCTGAGGGAGCTAATGTTGTGGTGAATTACGCCAGTTCTAGTAATGCGGCTGAAGAAGTAGTGGCAGCAATCACTGAAGCTGGGGGAAATGCTATTACTGCTCAAGCAGATGTCTCTAAAATTGAACAAGTAGATGCCCTTTTAAACACCACCTTAGAAAAGTTTGGTCGTGTTGATGTACTCGTAAATAATGCTGGCATCACCCGCGACACTCTACTACTGCGGATGAAACCGGAAGATTGGCAAGCCGTGATTGACCTAAATCTGACTGGCGTTTTTTTATGTACAAAAGCTGTCAGTAAAGGGATGCTCAAGCAACGTTCCGGTCGCATTATCAATATTGCCTCAGTAGCAGGACAGATGGGAAATCCAGGTCAGGCAAATTACAGTGCTGCCAAGGCGGGTGTAATTGGGTTTACCAAAACCGTGGCGAAGGAGTTGGCAAGTCGTGGCATCACGGTGAATGCAGTAGCGCCAGGGTTTATTGTCACCGATATGACTAATGACCTCAAGTCTGAGGAAATTCTGAAATACATCCCTCTAGGTCGTTATGGGGAAGCGAAAGAAGTCGCTGGAATGGTACGGTTTCTGGCAGCAGACTCAGCAGCAGCTTACATCACGGGGCAAGTATTTAATGTCGATGGTGGCATGGTAATGGCTTAAACCCAGGAAATATCTAGGAACGCAGGGAATAATCAACAACTTTGCGTTCCTCTCTACCTCTTGGAGTAAAAATTCCTCGTACAGTTGAAGCAGAGTGATGATGGTGAAATAGCCCACTGCAAAGACGATAGAAAGGAATGAATGATGAGCCAGCAAAAACGAGTATTAATGGTTGTCACAAATTGCGATCGCATCGACGACACCCACCCTACTGGTATCTGGTTTGAAGAATTTGCTATCCCCTACATGGAGTTCCAGTCCAACGGCTTTGAAGTAACAGTTGCTAGTCCAAATGGAGGAGTAGCACCACTTGATCCACGCAGTACCGAGACGGAAGAAGCAAGCAACTGGACTGAAGCTCAAGAGGTATTGCAGCATACTAAAGCCCTCGCTTCTCTTGAGGCAGCAGATTTTGATGCCATCTTCCTCCCTGGAGGACATGGAACAATGTTTGACCTACCGGAAAGCGCGGAACTACAAAAGCTACTCAGCACCTTTGCTAGAACCAACAAAGTGATTGCGGCAGTTTGTCATGGGCCTGCGGGGTTTGTTGGCGCAAAGCTAGCAGATGGTAAGCCTCTGGTTGCTGGTAAAACGATTACTGGGTTTACCAACGAGGAAGAACGTGCCGTCGAACTGGATCAGTTGATGCCCTTCTTACTGGAAACTAAGCTACGTGAACTAGGTGGTCAGTTCGTTGTGCAGCCTAACTGGTCTGACCATATTGAGCAGGATGGCAACCTGATTACGGGTCAAAATCCTCAATCGAGCAAAAGTGCTGCACAAGCAGTGGTTTCAGCACTTAATCCGGTTAGTACAAGTGTGAGCTGACTCAAATAGGGAGATTAGGGCAATCCCTACACAATTAGGGGAATCCCTACATAAGTGATAGCAATTTTATTAGCACTCTCTCGCCTTGAGTGCTAAATTTGCTAATGGAGACAGCCCAACGTAGCAAACTTATGGCAAAAATCGTTTCATTTAACGAAGAATCAAGACGAGCTTTAGAGCGAGGCGTTAATGCGCTTGCCGATGCCGTCCGTATTACCCTAGGACCAAAAGGTCGTAATGTGCTTTTAGAAAAGCAGTATGGGGCACCCCAGATTGTTAACGATGGCATCACCGTCGCTAAAGAAATTGAACTCGAAGACCCATTAGAAAATACTGGCGCTCGACTGATTCAAGAAGTCGCGTCCAAGACGAAAGATATCGCAGGTGATGGCACCACCACGGCAACAGTGCTTGCTCAGGCGCTGATTCGTGAAGGACTGAAAAACGTTGCGGCTGGTGCGAATCCCGTTGCTGTACGTCGGGGTATCGACAAAACCATTGCTCATTTGGTTAAAGAAATCCAGACCATGGCGCAACCAGTTGCGGGAAGTGCGATCGCACAAGTGGCGACGGTTTCTGCCGGGAACGATGATGAAGTCGGTGAAATGATTGCCCAAGCAATGGACAAAGTCACCAAGGACGGCGTTATCACCGTTGAAGAATCGAAATCCTTGACAACGGAACTGGAAGTCGTGGAAGGGATGCAGATAGATCGCGGCTACATTTCCCCCTACTTCGTTACGGATAACGAGCGCTTGGTGGTGGAATATGAAAACCCCCGCATCCTGATTACCGATAAAAAAATTAGCAGCATCCAGGATTTAATTCCGGTGCTGGAAAAGGTAGCGCGTGCTGGTCAACCCCTGCTGATTATTGCGGAAGACTTGGACGGGGAAGCGTTGGCAACGTTGGTTGTGAACAAAGCACGAGGCGTCTTGAATGCGGCGGCAATCAAGGCTCCTGGATTTGGCGATCGCCGTAAAGCGATGCTACAAGATATCGCCGTTCTCACGGGCGGTCAGATGATTTCTGAAGAAGTCGGTTTGAGCCTTGATATTGTGTCCCTAGAGATGCTAGGTACAGCTCGGAAAGTCACTATTGACAAAGACACCACGACCATCGTTGCTGGCGAAACAACAGACGATGTCCAAAAGCGGGTTGCTCAAATCCGTAGACAGTTAGAAGAAACTGACTCCGACTACGACAAAGAAAAACTGCAAGAGCGGATTGCTAAACTTGCTGGTGGTGTTGCCGTTATCAAAGTTGGTGCAGCGACTGAAACCGAACTCAAAGACCGCAAGCTGCGGATTGAAGACGCTCTCAACGCGACCAAAGCGGCTGTGGAGGAAGGTATCGTTCCTGGCGGCGGTACAACGTTGATTCGTTTGATTCCCAAAATTGCTGATATCAAAGGTAGTCTAGATGCCGAAGAACAAATCGGCGCTGACATCGTTGCTAAGTCCTTGGAAGCACCCCTGCGTCAGATGGCAGATAATGCTGGTGTTGAGGGTTCCGTCATCGTTGAGAAGGTGCGGGAAAGCGATGTCAACATTGGCTACAACGCTGCTACCGATGAATTTGAAGACCTGATTGCTGCTGGTATCATCGACCCTGCTAAGGTTGTGCGTTCAGCACTACAAAACGCTGGCTCGATTGCTGGTATGGTCTTGACTACCGAGGCTCTTGTTGTTGAGAAGCCTGAGAAGAAATCTGCTGCTCCTGACATGGGTGGCATGAGCGGTATGGGCGGCATGGGCGGCATGGGCGGCATGGGTGGCATGGGCATGATGTAGTCCCCTACCTTCCTGGTATAAATTTTGAAAGCAGCTTGCCTCTCAAGGCAGGCTGCTTTTTTAGTACGATTAGACCTTGCTGCGAACGCACCTTGCTTATACAAGTGTCAATTCTCTGGGCGATCGCTGATGATTGCAGTAATACTGGATGAGAGAATTGCAGATAATAGTGAAACGATGCTCGTATTTTTTATTCACGGTGTTGCCACACACAATGTTAAATATGCAGATAAATTGAAAGGTCTCATTAAGGAAGAGTTTATCGAAGGAGGGAAACCACTTCCCCATTTTTACTCTAGCTTTTGGGGTGATGTATTAAAGGATGTCGGCAAGATATGGAACTGGATTTATCAAGACTTACAGGAAGTCAAGAAAGACTATCCACAAGTTAACATTGACGATATTTTTCGATACCAAAAATTTAGAGAAGGCTTTCTTTCTGAGTTTTTTGGTGACTTTTTAAGTTACCTGAATTCTGAAAGGGGTGCTACTATTAGAAAATTTATTGCTCAGCAGCTAAAGGATTTTTTGGAAAAGAATCCTCAAGAAACAGAACTCCATATTATTGCTCACTCTCTAGGAAGCGTTATTTTATGGGATGTCTTATTTTCCGAGCGATTCAGTTTAGAAGACCCAGCTAATGACATTCGGGCAATGATTAATGGCTTTAGCTATGGCAAAAAAATTAGGAAAATCACTCTCAAAAGTGTCACGACAATGGGTTCACCTATTTTATTTTTAAACGCTATGTTAGAAGTCAATCTAGACAAATTTAAGCAATTTACTAAAAACTATCAGAACGAACCCCTAAGATGGGTTAATATTATTCATTCTTCAGATATTGTTGCTTATCCTATTCGGTCAAGCTTAGATCTAACATCAACGGAAAACTTGGTTTTTCAAGATAAATTTGTCTCCACTGATGCTAATCTGGCGGAAAAGGCTACTCGTACTGTTGGTCAATTGGATGCAGCATTGGTCTTAGGGGTAGCTGATGCTCACGTTGGGTACTGGCAGTGCCAGCAGACAGCTCGTTTAGTCACAGCTAATATTTTTGGTGAAGTTCTGCAAGATGTAATTAATCACTTAGATAAAGTTCCTGGAATGACAAAAGATTTAATGCAATTAAGTCGTCATAGTCCTATTGATAAAACCTTAGAAGACCTGAAGTTTAAAGATAGTAGTGGAACACTGCGCTTAATTGTAAATGCTATTCAGGTGCATCACGTTTACGTCTTTGATAGTAATGAGGTTTGCAAATTTGGAGGATATGTTGGCTGGATGCATACAGATGCTCTAAAGCAAGAGATTGATTTTATAAAAAGCAACTTTTGCTGATAAGAAGTTAGGTAGATAATGAAGATGAGGTAATTCGCATGACACAAAGACATTTTCCGGAAGCAGAGTTAGCCGCACAGCCCGAAGAAGAAGATTTGTTTGATTATTACTACGATAAACAGGGAAGTGCGCCAGGATTTATCAACATTAGAGCAGATGCTACACCAACAGAAATTGTCTTAATTGATTACAGCGAAGCTAACGCCACTCGCGTACCACTGGCAACCCCAGAAGCTTGTATTCCTTTTCTAGATACGGAGTCGGTTTCCTGGGTAGATGTTCTAGGTTTAGGTAGTAAAGATGTCTTGCTGCGCTTAGGTGATGTTTTTGAGTTACATCCACTGCTTTTGGAAGATGTGGTAAATGTACCTCAGCGGCCAAAAATAGAGGATTACGAAGACCATTTGGTAATCATTTTACAGATGGTGCTGCTTAAAGAAGAAGAAACTGGTTTTTGGATTGAGCAAGTTAGTTTTATTTTGGGAAAACATTACCTGCTTACGGTACAAGAGGAACCGCAACGAGATTGTTTTGGTCCAGTACGCGATCGCATTCGCAAAAATAAAGGCATCATCCGCAAGCAGAAAGCTGATTATTTAGCTTATACTCTCCTAGATGCAATTATTGATGGTTTCTTCCCGGTGCTAGAAGACTATGGGGAAAGAATTGAAGAATTAGAAGATGAAGTTGTCACCAACCCAACCCGTCAAACTCTAAAAAAAATCTATCAAATTCGGCGGGAATTGCTAGCCCTTCGTCGTTCAATCTGGCCGCAGCGAGAAGCGATTAATATCTTGATTCGTGACAGTAGTGACCTGATTAGCCCTGATGTGCGAATTTATCTACGAGACTGCTATGACCACACGGTTCAGGTTATAGATATGGTGGAAACTTATCGTGAACTAGCTTCTGGTCTCATGGATGTCTATCTATCCTCTGTAGGAAATAAGATGAACGAAATCATGAAGTTTTTGACAATAGTTTCTGTAATCTTTATTCCCTTAACTTTTATTGCTGGAGTATATGGGATGAATTTTAATACAGATAAACCTGGGAATATGCCCGAACTCAACCTACCTTGGGCTTACCCAATTTGTTTGGCAGCCATGATTGCGATCGCTAGTGGTTTGATATACTTTTTCTGGCGACGGGGCTGGTTTGAGAATTTTTCAACAATCAAGAAGAACTAAAACCTAAATACCATAGGATTGAACTTTGTCAATAGTTCATTCTTAACCCTTGGAGGAAGTCATTATAATGGATAGCCGCAATCTGTTGATACTAACGGTTTACTTTATTATTGTTACTTATGTTTTTTATCAAGCCTATAAATCTCTAGATAGCCAAATAACAGTTGAAGTAGATTCAGAAGATTTAAGTAACAGGCTAGAGAGTAATACGCTGGAAGATCAAAGCATAGGGGAGTTAATGGGAATAAGTTTTAAGCTCAAACCAAGTTATAAACTTGAAGATTTTAAAACTCTACCCATTACTATTAAAAATACTTCTCAAGAGTCTACGATTACTGTAGACTGGAAACAGTGTTCTATCACTGATTTTGATGGAGTTGCTCAGCGAGTCATTCGAGTAGTTTCTGCTACTACAGAGCAAAAAATAGCTCAAGAGCCAAGCCTTGTTCTCCCTAGCCAGACTATTAAAGAAGAAGTGAGTAATGAAGATTTAATTGCTCCTTTATTTAAAACAGATAAGCTCAAAAAAGCGGCTCAAAACAATGGTAAGTTCTTCTTCAGATTAATTTTTAGAATATCTGACCCTATTGTTAACGTAGAACAAGGCTATAACCTACGCCTTCCGTTCATTGTTAAAAAGTTACGCTTGAAAAAAGCCCTCACCCTTGCCTTGAAACCTAAAAAATCTAAGAAATAATCTGTTCAATCTCTTCCTTTGCCTCCAAGAAGAACACCCAACACCACACTTACAAAGAAAGGCTCCAGGGCAGGAGCAGATGGCAGAAGGGAAGAAAAGATGTCTTAAGCAGCTATCAGTTGAAGCCTCAACACGACTAGACTGGAAAAGGGAGAGAGTAGGCGTTGGTGGTTGCGGATTCCCTGATAACAGAGAGTCTGAGGAAAGTCCGGGCTCCCGAAAGACAAAACTTGCTGGGTAACGCCCAGTGCGGGTGACCGTGAGGATAGTGCCACAGAAACATACCGCCTGTTTGTTGTTGGTTATTGGTTATTGGTTCTTTGTTGTTTGCAAGGAACTATTAACAACGGATGAATAACAAATTTGGTAAGGGTGCAAAGGTGCGGTAAGAGCGCACCAGCAGCATCGAGAGGTGCTGGCTCGGTAAACCCCGGTTGGGAGCAAGGTCAAAGGAACTACGGTTAGTCTTTTACCAGTTCCGCTTCATAGAGCCGCTTGAGGCGTTTGGTAACAAACGTCCCAGATAGATAACCGCCCTGCTGAGTCGCGAGAACGCGGCTAAGTGAGAACAGAACCCGGCTTATGACTTACTCTCTCCCCCTTCTATATAGATGAGAAGATATAGATGAGAAGATGAGGTGATGAGCGAATGGGGTGATAAAGAGATGAGGGGATGGGGTGATGGGTAAAAAAAGATTTCTTTTCATAGAACAAGTCTAAAATCCAAAATCGAATGACTCTCACAGACCCTCGCCGTCAGAAGCAACTACGGCAGTTGATTCAAAAATTGGGATTACCTGAGCAATCTCCGGTGCAGTGGGAACTTCTTGACCTTGCCCTGACTCACCCTAGTATTTCTGCTGAAGCCAACTATGAGCAGTTAGAGTTTGTTGGTGATGCAGTGGTGCGGATAGCCGCATCAGAGTTGTTATTTGAAACCTATCCTGAAGCTTTAGTCGGTGAATTTGCGGCGATTCGCTCAGTTCTAGTGAGCGATCGCATTCTTGCCCAAATTGCTCAAAGCTACGGACTAGATCGTTACCTACTAGTTTCTAGTAGTGCTGCCAGTGACATGGCAGGTGAAACATCAAGGCTAGCTGATGCCTTTGAAGCCGTGTTAGGCGCACTTTATTTGAGTACCCACACTCTGGAACTTGTGCGTCCCTGGCTAGACTCTCACTTACAGCACTTAGCCACTGAAATTCGCAAAGACCCAGCCCGCCAGAATTATAAAGACGCTCTCCAGGAATGGACTCAAGCCCACTATAAACTACTTCCACAGTATCGTCTTAAAGAAACCAGCTCCGTGCATGGCGATACCGAACGATTTACGGCAGAAGTCTGGCTTCAAGACCGATACTTAGGTGAAGGAACAGGGAGATCAAAAAAAGCAGCAGAACAAGCAGCAGCGAAACAGGCGTTTTCAAAAGTGATGAGTGGGGAATAGGGAATTGGGGAAAGAAACTTTTTAATTTTTCGTTGTGTACGCCAGTTCATGCAGTCTCTTGCATAAACAACAGATAAAAGGGTGATAAGTACTACAGCTACCTAGCTTTAATTGACTTTTGCGAGAGGTCTAATGATCAGCAAGCGGCGAGCAATTAACTTAAAATCTTCATGAAAACGAGGATTGCCGTACTGGGAGTAGGTCATTGGGGCATCAACCTGCTGCGGAACTTCTTAGAACACCCTGATGCCTTGCTAGTGGCGGTGGTCGATCAAAACCCAGAACGTTTAGCAGTCTGCCAAGAACAGTTCAATCTGGATTCTGGTGTGGTTTTAGCAACGGATTGGCACGCTATCCCTAGAAGCATTGAGATTGAGGCAGTTGCGATCGCAACTCCAGCCAGTACCCATTACAGTCTGATTGCGGATGCTCTGCGGCAAGGTTACCACGTCCTAGCAGAAAAACCCTTAACTCTTGATGTCGCTGAGTGCTTGGAACTGTGCCACCTTGCTGAACAACAGCAGCGACAACTCATAGTTGACCATACCTATCTCTTTCACCCAGCGATTGAGCGTGGCAAAGAAGTTGTTCAGTCAGGAGGATTGGGAGAACTACGCTATGGCTATGCAACTCGCACCCATTTAGGACCAGTACGTCACGATGTAGACGCTCTTTGGGACTTAGCCATTCACGACCTAACAATTTTTAACACATGGTTAGGGCAGTTACCCATGAACGTACAAGCAACGGGTCGAACTTGGCTACAAAGAGGCAATGGAGAAGAAATCCCCCTATTCTCTCCCAAAAGTCTAGCTGACTTTGTACAGGTCACATTAACCTATCCGACTGGCTTCCAAGCCTTGATTCACCTATGTTGGCTCAACCCAGATAAACAACGGCGTCTTGGGGTTGTGGGGACACAAGGAACATTAATTTTTGATGAAATGCACGGCTTTACGCCCCTAATTCTCCATCATGGGCATTTGGAAGACAACGGCGATCGCTTTACTCCTCGCAATCAGTACTGTGAAGTACTCGACATCGAAGCCACTGAACCGCTGAGAGTAGTATGCGATCGCTTTCTTAAAACGATCCGCTCCAGTCAAGCCTCACCTGCTTCCTCTGGCTGGATTGGCGCCCAACTTGTCCAAATTTTGAGCTGTTTGTCACAATCCCTGCAACAGGGAGGACAGCCAGTCGTTGTTCCCCGGTTACTAGAACCTCACGATTGAGTAACAGCTCCATTGGAATCTGCTGAACTCATCGGTGTAACACCATTTAATCCCTGTGAGTCGCCTGTGAGCAACAGTGAAGGTTCAATTGTCGGCAAGCTAATCTCAACCGTAGTCCCTTGACCATCTCCCTCGCTCGACAGGGTAATCCTACCTCCCATCAGTTCTATTAAATTTCGTGAAATGGCTAGACCAAGCCCTGTACCACCACATTTACGAGTTGTTGAGCCATCAACCATCACAAAGGGACGAAAGAGTTTCTGTTGTTGAGTTGGGTCGATACCAATTCCCGTATCCTTCACAGTGACAAAAACTTGAGAGGAGGAAAGTTGGGAATTAGCGTAGTCATTACCATGATCAGTGTTTGTCGCTTTTGCTTTCTTCGCACTCAGATTGTACAAGGGGCGAGAACTTGGCGACAGATTGCCTGTTGACGACATCATCGGTTGTTCAGCGAGCGGCTCAATTCGTGTACTAATCGTAATGCTGCCAGCATCTGTAAACTTAACAGCATTGCTAACCACATTCAGTAACACTTGCTTGAGTTTCGCCGGGTCGGCACGCACAGGAATAATGTCATGCAAGTCTGTCGTGTTGAACTGGAGATTTTTCTCTTGAATTGGAACAGCTTGTAAATTAATCACTTCATTGAGCAACTTTCGTAAGTCAATCGGCTCCATTTCTACCGAGAGTTTACCTGCTTCAATTTTGGCAATGTCCAAAACATCATTAATAATGCCTAACAAGTGGATTGCCGCATCATCAGCACGTTGTAAAAAATCTAGTTCTTCTTCTTTATCATCACAAAAGCCATCACGTACTAGTCGCAGACAGCCAATAATTCCATTGAGCGGGGTTCTCAGTTCATGGGAGGTATTGGCAAGAAATTCATTCTTAAGCTGATTTGCAGTTTGTGCTTCTTTCCAGGCAGTTTCCAGTTCTTCTGCCCAATGTCTCAATCGCGAAATCATCCCCTCAAGAGCTTCGGATAATTGATTGAATTCGCGAATATTAAAATTACGAGGAATCTTTCCTGTAGAGTGTAGCTCTGAATCATTTAACGCATACTCTGTGAGTTTCTCCAATGGCATCGCTAAATCGTGAGCGATATAGTAAGTTGCCAACAGGCTGGCGGCAATTAGACAGCAGGTGAGGATGAAGAGAACTTGCTGAATATCTTTGAGACCTGCAAGGGCACTATCTATGTGAGTAACTGCTAAGATTGTCCACTTTTGGTTCTCTTCCCCTGTAACTGGACTGGTAATAGAAGTATAGCCAGCGAGCAATTCTACGTTATTTTGTTCAAAGAAAAACAGATGCTCAAAAGCTTGCTGACCTGCGATCGCTCTTGTGAGGACTCGCTGAAGTGGTTCTGCCTCTACCTCCTGCTCGATGTTGCGCCCCACTCGCTCTAGGGAGGGATGAGCAAGAATCATACCCGACTGGCTAATCACCACTGGATAGCCAGTCAATGAACCTGGTGGTGTTTCTTTTGGTTGTAGCAGAGCAGAATGGATACTTAAGGCATATTGGAGTTGATCGGCAGCATTATAGACTGGGACACTGAATACGAGTTTCAGTTGATTCTCGGCGTTGAGTTGATTGATGTTTCCTGTTTCAGAAGGTGGCTGGTCTTGAGGTAATAGTACCTTCACATCAACCTGAGAGCGAGTGATTGGTGTTGACCCTCGCTCCTGGAACCACAACGTTTCTGAAGATGGTTCTATGAATTGATTCCCACAGGTACTAGCAACAACGGCTTTAGTTTGAAGATTACTCAACTGCACACACTGGATTTGGTTCGGCAGTTGCTGAGCAAGTTCCTCGACAAATTTTTGATAGCCTACTGGTGACTGTGACTTGAAGACGACGCTTTCACTCGCGCTTATTAGGTTTGATTGGAGAGCGGCAATTATTTCTTGAATACTTTCGCCTTTTCTCGCAGCGCTTTCTGTGAGGTTTTGACCAGCAGTTTTCAGAAGCGTCGAGCGTGCTTTTCGGTAGGTCACATATACCCCCATAAGTAAGATGGGCACGCTCAGCAGCAAAAGGCGTGTCAACAGGATGCGGCGAAAGGAGGACTGACCTAGCTTAGCCATAGGACATCAGAGTGGAGGAATGAAGTAGAAAACCCAGCAACAATATAAATACAGTAGATGAGGGACTTATCCCAGAAGGGGGATGAAGATTGACTTGTTTCCTGCTGGGTTGATGGCAGCGTGAGAAGCGAATATTAGTACAGAATCGCTTCAGTGTCATCTTAAATTTTGGTAAACAGTGAGCCACTTGCCATTAAAACAGGCTTGAGGAGTATTCATGTCTATAGATCGTTGCTTTCATAGAACTCGTCTCCATCCTAAAACGGTTCAACATTCTTCTGGGTTCCAGAAGCTAATCTTCATTTTGAAGCTATACAATAAATCAACTGAATCTCCGGACTTCCAACCATTATCGTTTTTCTTTCCTAACTAAATAGCTATGCCTGACCACTCTGCTCTTCATCGACCTCATACGACGATGATTCTCGCCATGAGTGCCGATGGCAAAATTGCAGATGTAACGCGATCGCCTACCCGATTTTCGTCCAAGGCGGATCGGATACACCTGGAAAAACAAGTGGCCCTGGCTGATGGTGTTTTATTCGGTGCGGGGACGCTCCGCGCCTATGGCACGACCCTTGGTGTCTCAAATCCTGAATGGCTGCAACTCCGAAAACAGCGTGGAGTACCGCCGCAGCCAGTGCAGATTGTTTGCTCCCGTTTGGCTGAACTTGACCCGCAATTACGCTTCTTTCGCCAGGACGTACCTCGCTGGCTACTGACAACAGAAACTGGTGCTAAACGTTGGCAGGAACAAGAGTCAGCGGTCGTTGGAGCTTTTGAGCGAATTATTGTCGCTAATACATCTGAACAAGGGTTTGATTGGATCGATGCTTTCCAAAAACTAACACAGCTTGGTTTAGAACGCTTAGCTGTTCTAGGGGGCGGCGAATTAGTGGCGTCTTTGATGGCGGCTGATTTGATTGATGAATTTTGGCTGACCGTTTGCCCGTTGATTGTTGGCGGCATAGCGGCACCAACGCCTGTAGACGGGGAGGGATTTTCGATACCAGAGTTTCGGCACCTAGAGCTGTTAAACGTTCAAACGATTGAGCAAGAGGTATTTTTACACTATCGGATGCAACACGGTTCATAGTGCCTAGCTTTTTTTGGTAAAGATTAGTTAACCTAAAAGCAGTTTTTATCTTTGGAATTAGAGGCAAGCGCTGCTGCTGATGACGCGCTATTTTCACAAGTTTTTACCCTGGATTTCCCAAATGGTTCAACAATCCCAGCCTGAGTATTCCGTTACCTGGGTTAACCGATTCGCTGATATTCCCCAAACAGACTGGGATGCTTTTGCTCAACCCTTGAAGACACCGTTCTTGGAATGGGAGTGGTTGAATAATCTCGAAACATCGGGTAGTGCTACGGCAAAGACAGGGTGGTTACCCAATCACCTAACCGTTTGGCGAGATCGACAGCTAATTGCCGCAGCACCTTTATATATCAAAGGTCACAGTTACGGTGAGTTTGTTTTTGATCACCAGTGGGCAGATTTAGCTCAGCGTTTAGGCTTGCGCTACTACCCGAAAATGCTAGGGATGACACCGTTTACGCCAGCTACGGGTTATCGATTTTTGATCGCACCTGGAGAAGATGAGGATGAGTTGACGGAGTTGATGGTTGCGGCAATTGATCATTTCTGTGACAAGAACCGCATTTTGGGTTGTCACTTTCTCTTCGTTGACCCTGAGTGGCGACCTGTACTAGAGCGTCACGGTTTCACAAGCTGGTTGCACCACAGCTATATTTGGCAAAACAAAGGCTTTGGTAGCTTCGATGACTATTTGAGTGTCTTTAATGCCAATCAACGCCGCAATATCAAGCGGGAACGTAAAGCGGTGACAACGGCGGGACTGCGCCTCGAAACGCTTAAAGGTGAGGAGATTCCTAAATCCTTGTTTCCGACGATCTACAGCTTCTACAGCAGCACCTGCGATAAGTTTTATTGGGGGAGTAAGTATCTCACCCGCAAGTTTTTTGAGCAGTTGTATCCCAAGTACCGCGATCGCGTTTTATTAGTCGCGGCTTATCGGGAGGAGGATGACCGCCACCCAGTCGGATTATCCTTCTGTTTAACCAAGGGTGACCAACTCTATGGGCGCTATTGGGGTTGTTTCGAGGAGTTTGACTGCCTACATTTCGATGCCTGCTACTATGCGCCAATTGAATGGGCGATCGCTAATGGTATTCAGATGTTCGATCCGGGTGCAGGCGGACGGCACAAGAGGCGTCGTGGCTTTCCAGCAACACCTAATCACAGCTTGCATCGGTTCTACAATGGGCGACTCACCCAAATTTTGCGAAACTACATCGGTGAGGTAAATGCTATGGAACAGGAGGAGATTGACGCGATTAATCAGGATTTACCGTTTAGCAAGCGGGAAATCAACATCTGTATTCAGGAGTGATGAGGTTAACTGATTTGAGGTTTTTTTAGAAATGCCGCAGATTCAAAATCGACTGACGCTTGAAGAATTTCTAGCATTGCCAGAGTCGGATGTGACGTATGAATTAGTCGATGGTGAGGCAGTACCTAAGATGTCGCCGAAACGGTTTCATTCCAGAGTCACTGGTTCTCTATATACATTGCTGACCCAGTGGTGTCAGAACAGAGGCGAAGTAAATATAGAATGGGCAATTGCTTTAAAACGTAACGGTGAAGATTGGGTGCCTGTGCCAGATTTGACCTACGTTTCCTATCAGCGTCTCCCAGCAGATGTGATGGAGGATGAGGCTTGTCCCGTACCACCAGAGTTGGTAATTGAAATCATCTCACCTGGACAAACATTTGGACAATTAGCCGAGAAAGCAACAGATTACCTGGAAGCCGGAGTATTGAGGGTTTGGGTTGTCGATCCTCAGGCGAGAAGCATCACGGTTTTCTACCCAGATGCGCCACCACAAACCTATACTAAAGCTGCTCTTCTAACTGACTCACTATTGGATGGGCTAGAACTTACTCCCCAGCAAGTTTTTGGGGAAGCAAGGCTGCCTGACAAGTCTTGAAGAAGTAGTTATCAAAGTAATCAGATTTTCAATTTTGGTAATTTACAAATAATCTGAATCATTGCATTTCTGCCGCTGAGAATAAGCTAGGGTTTTTAGATTTTAAGTCTTCAAGTTGATTTTTTAGCCTTTGTATCTGCTGCTTTTTTCAGGCTTTACAAGTTCTTCTGAAGATAATGGTATAGCAAAAGGCAGAAGGCAGAGGGCAGAGGGCAGAAGGGTTTTTACTGGTATGTGGTCGTTAGTTTGACCCTCTCCTCTTCTTGTGCATATACGGTAGTGACTAAGGAGAGGGTTCAGGGTAGTACAAGAGCTTATTTTTCTGTTGTTAGTTAGCTCAATCAGGAATCACGGTATTCTCCAAACCCGCTTCCGCTGCTGGATATTGAGGATTCATAGCTTCAAGTGTGTCAGCAAGTGTACGGGCAATTACTAAGTTGCGGTACCACTTATTGTTAGCTGGTACAACATACCAAGGAGCATAGTCGGTTGAGCAGTTATTCATTGCTTCTTCAAACGCTAACTGGTAGTCATCCCACAAAAGTCGCTCTTGGATGTCATTACTAGAGAACTTCCAGCGCTTGTCTGGGTCTTCTAACCGACTTTCCAACCGCCGCTTTTGTTCGTCTTTGGAGATGTGGAGATAAAACTTGACTACCGTAATGTTATTGAAGGTGAGCATTTGCTCAAACTCATTAATCGTGTGGTAGCGCTTTCGCCAAACATCTTCTAGCACTAAATTCTTGACACGCACAATTAGGACATCTTCATAGTGGGAGCGGTTGAAGATAGTAATCATGCCGCGTTGGGGTGCACGATTGTGGTAGCGCCACAGAAAGTCGTGACTTGTCTCTTCGTCACTAGGCTTTTTAAACGACCAAACTTGACAACCCTGAGGATTAACGCCGCTAAATACGTTTTTAATCGTGCCATCCTTACCCCCGGTATCCATGGCTTGCAGGACAATTAGTAAACTGCGCTGATTTTCTGCATACAAACGCTGTTGTAGATTACTAATACGTTTTCGCTGGTTTTCAAGTTCTGCTTCAACGTCTTTCTTTTTCTTGTAGTGTTCAGAGGCATCGGGATCGAAGTTAGCTAGGGTAATCGGTTTTCCTGGTAGCACCCGATAGCTAGGGTAGTTGGGTTGAGGCGGTGGATTGTCCAAAATGACGTTTTCTGGTGCCGTCACTATAGCTGCTTTGGTTTCGGCTTTCGCTGCTGCTTGTTTAGTTTTCGGTGCTTCAGCTTCAGCTATTCCATCGACAGGCGTTGTCTTACTGTTTGATGAATTTTTTTGTTTGCTCATGATGTCTCCTGATAATTTGGATAATTAGCTCACAGCAAGCCCGTAGCCATCCCCAACGGCGGCAGAACTACCACAACGTCCTTCATCCAGGAACCTACTTCTGTTTTCATGGTAGAGCAAGCTTAATTTACCAAGACTCCCAGAGCCATCAGGTTTGGGAAATTTATGCCACTTGATAGATAAAGCTCAGCGTTGCCCAAGCATTCACATCCAGGGCATAGGTGTCGGAAACTGAGCTGATAGAGTCTGGCGCGTAGGACGACGTTGTTGCCATCTGCATGGCACTGGCTTTATGTAAGTCTTGCAGCACTGCCTGCACTACTTCCAAGGGGTTATATAAATCACCAATTCGATCTCCTTCTCCTTTAGGACGCTTTGCGGCTTCTAGTGCCACCACCGCTTTAGTGAAGGGAGCGCGACTGCAAATCAATTGAATTTCTGCAAGTCCGGCAGGGCCAGGGACAACCCAATCTGTATCAGCCGAAGATTGGGGTAACACGAGAGTTTCTCCGGGTGCGATTACTGCATTTTTTAGGGGTGGCTTATTTTCCGAGAATTGTGCTTCCTGAAAGGATTGAATTTTATAAAGAGCGATCGCACTGCTGCTAGTATCCAAACCAATTAGCATGAAATACACTGGGTACTCGCTATAGTTTTCGAGCCGATACTGAATGCGACTGCCAATCGGCAACGTTGGAACACTTCCCTCTGCCCAAGGGGTTGCTAAGTCAGGTGCCGTCTTTTTATCCACTAATGCCCTTAAACCCTTTCCCTCTCCTGCTTTTGGAGAATCACACAAAGGAGGACATTGTTTGGGTGATGAAACCGCCCGTAGTGTTTGTTGTTGCATCACCACAACTTGCTCTGGGGCAATCATTTCTATTGAGGCTCGGATGCCCAAACGGGACGACCCTTCATTAGCCGTTAGACGCAGCAATTTTGCCGCTAGCAATGTTTTCAGTTTTGGGATGAGCCGATTGACCGCTGACTTCACTGCCTCTCCAGCTTCCCCAGTTGTATTCTGAATCGGATTATGGGCAAGAGAAAATAGACCATAACCCTCTGCCCTGATTGAGGAATCATCACCATCTGTCGGAGTAGGGTCAGAATCAGTGTCTTGCGATGACGTTACCTTTCCGAATAAATAATCAGCAGGTTGTTCCCCCACAACTACCACCGAAGAGACAGAGGGAACGTTAGCAAAAGCACTCGTTGCATCCACCCGCTCAATTCGTTCGAGTGTTGCATCCAGGGCGATAGTAAGACCAAGATTGCGGGGTAACACCCGGACAGCTTCTTGAACCAACTGTCCAACCTGTAGTTGGGAATTATCAGCAATACTTTGGCTAATAATCCGCGCTCTTGCTGTGAGACCCTCTTTTGAGCGAACTAGGAGTTGTGGAGGTTTGGCAGAAGCTAGGGGGGTGAAATTTCCCTGTTCTTTGTTATCTTCAGCCTCCGAAGGGAGCGATGCGATCGCGTTTTGACGAGACAAGGTAAATAAAGAATTAGCACCGTAGTACTCTAAGACAGTCGCAGGTAAGCCAGCTAGCCACAACTGAACGCTCCTACCACTCTCTTCAACAGCCGTCACGACACCATCTGCGCCAATGCTAGGGTCAGGTGGCAGATAATACGCCAGCAAGGGCTGATGAATACGTTCTTGAGTAATAAGTTGAGGCTGCTGCTCTTTACCGACTAGCTGATTGACCATCCCAGCCGCACGACTCAGGCTAATTTGAACCGTCGTTGCAGGTGCAGCTTGCCACAGATACTGAGTTAGAGCGTAGGTAAATAAGCCAGCACTGAAGCCATTCCACTGCGCCTCAGCAGCGGGTTGGCTTGGACCAGCAGCGGCGAGAACAATCCCTGGTTGTTGATTTTGGCTTTTGGGCTTCTTGAGTTGTTTCCAGGATGTATTGAGACGGCTTAGAAGTTGTTCTTGAAAAGCAAGTTCTGCCGGAGAGGGACTATCTGCCGGAGGATTAGGGCAAGAGCGCACGCGAAGATTGCCTTGAAGGACACTCTCAGTCTCATTATGGCTGGTATCCAATACTGTAGTAACGTGGTCGGTAGCAAGCGATCGCAGTAGCAAAACCAGTGTTTCTTCGAGCAAATCGTTAGCAGTTGCTACTCCTTTGGTTGCCAGGAGGCTATCGACTGGTACTAAGCTGTTTACTTCATAAGCAACAGGTAAGCCAGATTCTTCCTCTTGCCTCTCGCCTCGTACCTCATACCTAGGCGAAGCCATCTTGACGCGACTCCCATAGCCGCTGAAGTGGAAGACTACCACATCACCCGCTTTGGCTTGCTCAGTCAGATGCTCAATAAAGGCAGTTTCAATATTCTCCCTGGTTGCTTGGATATCCGTCAGTGTTAAGATATCGCTGGCGTTGAAGCCAAAGCGATGAATCAGGAGTTCCCGTTGCAGCTCCACATCTGTGACACAACCACCCAACGCTGTGCCACGAGGATATTGGTTAATTCCCACAAGTAGCGCTAACTTCCGACCACCTGATTGAGCCAGTGCCTGAAAATAGCGATCGAACAGAGGCAGTGCTAAGCTTTTATCACCCAAGAGTGATAGCACCGTTTCACTGATACCTAGTGATACTAGTGCTAATCCAGCCCGTTGCAGAAAAGTACGCCGATCAAGTCCCATATCACCTATCAGCTATTAGCTATCAGCTATCAGCCTACCAGGAATGTCGATTTTGTAATTTGCATTATCTTAGAGAGGTTGATAAGCAATTCAAAATTCAAAAATTCAAACTACAAAACCTAATAGTACCAGGCTTTTTAGCAACCTTCAAAATATATAGCAAAAGGCAGAAGGCTCCAGGGTAGAAGGCAGAACTATAACTTGAATCACATCCGTTGTGCGAAGTTGCACTGTGTTGTACCAAAGTGATGACAGCTAAGGAAAGAGAAAAGGAATGAATTGCTCCTTTCCCCTTTAACCGAATGGGACTTAGTTAAGGGAGATGAGGGAGGTGAGGGAGTAATTTCTGCCCTACCTTCTCCACTATTTCCCCCATACTTCAGCACAGTACTTGCTCAAATCTCATACGTCGTGATATTCATAGCCCTAGCTAATTCTGCCGCCACTTCAGGTCGTGAAAATTCCGCAGGTGGTAATTCGCCCCGACGCAACATCTCCCGCACTTTTGTCCCGGACAGATGAATTCGCTCCTCTGGGACACTAGGACTAGTCTTCGTTGTTGCCATCTGCTGGGTGCGCTTGCAGTAAAATGCATGTTCAAACTTCATTGGCACAATACCCAGTTCCTCTGGCTCAAACTCATCAAAGATATGCTGAGCATCATAAGTCCCGTAATAGTCACCGACACCCGCATGGTCGCGCCCGACAATGAAGTTAGTACAGCCGTAATTCTTGCGAATTAGGGCGTGAAAAATCGCTTCTCTAGGGCCGGCATAGCGCATCGCGGCTGGATTGATTGCCAGAATCACTCGGCTTTCTGGGAAGTATCGCTCCCGCATAATCTCGTAGCAACGCATCCGTACCTCAGCCGGGATGTCGTCGCTTTTCGTTTCCCCAACTAGGGGATGAAGAAACAGACCATCGACAGTTTCCAGCGCACACTTGATGATGTACTCATGTGCGCGGTGGATGGGATTGCGGGTTTGGAAGCCAACAATTGTTTTCCAACCCTTCTCTTGAAACAGTACACGGGACTTAGCGGGGTCGATTTGATAATCAGGAAACAAGGGATGGGGGTCACGATGCAGTAACCAGACAGAACCTGCTAGATTAATGTCTCCGTAGTTATAGAGTACCTTGACACCAGGGTGTGCTTCGTCATCTGTGCGGTAAACATTAACCGCCTCATGAATTTTGTCATAGCGATACTTCTGAGTCAGCTCTAAAACACCCACAAAACGACCGTTGGTGTCGTCCAAACGAATCAAGCTGCCTTCTTTTAAGGGCTTGGCAATTTCTTCTTCCACCGAAAGCGTTACCGGGATTGACCAAGGCAAACCGTTAGCTAGACGCATCTGGTTTACTACTGATTCATAGTCAGCTTGCTCCATGAAGCCAGTAAGCGGACTTAATGCTCCGATCGCAATCATTTGTAAATCAGAGGTTGCCCGTTTAGTAAGCTGTACTCTGGGTAGGAAGTCGGCTTTCTCTAAAAATTCATGCCGCTGATTGTGTGTAGCAATGCGGTTAACTAATTGACCGCCGTGGGGAGCGATGCCCTCTGGATGATGACTCAAAATAACCCTCTTTCTGTGTTAACTGCAACTCCTTGAAATTAACTCAGTTTGATAACTTTTCGTCCAAATTGTGTAAGGAGATTTATCATAGATCGTCTAAAAGAGAGAAGACAAGGGAGATTTTTCTTCCTTGTCTCCCATGTCCTCATTCCCAACTCCCTCTTCAAAACCGCTCAATGATTCCGCCACCCAGTACAATATCGCCGTCATATAAAACAGCGGCTTGTCCTGGAGTGATGCTGAACTGTGGTTCGTCGAAGACTAGTTTCATCCGATCGCCTTCTAGGGGAATCACATTGGCAGGAACAGCCGGAGAACGGTAGCGGATTTGTGCAGAGGCACGGATGGGAGCCGTAGGTGCACTAATCGATACCCAGTTGACTCGTCCTACTGTACATTCTGACTGAGTAGCACAAGTGCGATCGCCTACTATAACCCGATTGCGTCCGGCATCCAACCCAATCACATACAAAGGTTCAGCAGCAGCAATTCCTAAGCCCTTACGCTGCCCAATTGTATAGTGGTGAATGCCTTGATGCTGACCCAAGACCTTCCCGTCCGCATCAACAATATCACCTGTGGTTTGGGAAATATACTTGTCCAGAAATGTCCGCATTGAACCGTGCGACTCTACTAAGCACAAGTCTTGACTTTCTGGCTTATCTGCTGTCTTGAGCTTGTACTCGGCTGCTAGCTGTCGCGTTTCGGTTTTCTTGAGTTCTCCCAAGGGAAATATTGAGCCAGCGAGTAAGTCTTGCGTCAAGTCATATAGAAAGTAAGACTGGTCTTTTGTCAAGTCCACTGCCCTACGCAATTGATAGCGATCGCTTGCCGCATCATAAGTAATCCGGGCATAGTGACCTGTAGCAATCTTGTCAATCCCTAATTGCTCACGGGCATACTTAATCATTGGCCCAAACTTCACCGTCTTGTTGCACGCAGAGCAAGGCAATGGTGTAATTCCTGCTTCATAACCCGTAACCAAATAATCAATAATATGATGCTGAAAGACCTCACGACTATCAACAATATGATGGGGAACGCCGAGTTGTTCACAAATAAACGCTGCATCGACCATCCCCTCAGAGCAACACTGACCCTTTCCTTTCATTAACCAAAGGGTCAGACCAACAACTTCGTATCCTTGATGATGCAGGGTGGCGGCAGCAACGGAACTATCAACGCCACCAGAGAGGCCGACAACGACTCTATTCATGAAATCTAAACGTAACACGTTTGAAACATACTGCCTCTTCTAGGCTAACATCCACAAAGTATAGACGTGTTAAGCAAGTCAAAAGTTAAAAGTCACGCATTGAAAGGAGTTCAAAATTGAGGCGTTCAACATTAACAAACACTTTAGTTTCAGGGTTGCCGATTTTACTGGTTGGAAGTTGGCTTATCGCTTTTCAATCGACCACGGCTGCCCAGCAACGTCTGCCAGACCCTCGAATCTTTGATGAGTTACCGCCACCAAGCTCTTCACCCATTCCATCATTTAATACGCCGAGTTCCCCTCCAGCTTTTCCGGATGCGCGTCCGGAACGTGAGTTAGATTTTCGCGCACCTAACCGACCGATTCCATCTAGAACACCAACCTCGACGTTAAGTCTCTATCGAGTTGATATTTTTGGGGATAGTCCTTTGCTTTTATCACAAGTTCAACGCATTGAACCGGATGCCTTTGTTCGACAGGATGAGGGCATCATTCAAGCTGGGGTATTCGCTGATGAATTTAATGCCCAGTCTCGTGTCCGTGAGTTGGAATCTCAAGGGTTTCGGGCGCGAGTTACCCCGATTACTGCTGGTACTGGTGCAGTGAATCCAGGAAGACAAATTAGCGATCGCAACACACGGGAACGTCGCCTAGATCAGTCATATTTCGTTGTCATTCCCGGAGACGCACGGGAATTACCAGATATTGCTGCTCAAGTTGTTCAGTTGGGTATTAGACGAGGTGCAGTCACACAACGAGAATCCCCAAGGGGGCCACACGTTGCCGTTGGACCATTTGGCGAACGGGGAGATGCCGACCGATGGAGTAGTTATTTCCGGTCAGTTGGGATGGATGCACGAGTTTATTTCGGACAATAAACCTTTCTCTACCAAGGACTACCAACTACTGTAAAAGCCGCCCAGTAGTAGGGGTGCGAAAAGTTCTGGTTCTCAATTTTTGCTAGTGCTGGTGGTAGAGGAATACGTCCTCCAGAACTGTTTAACTGACCATCTATCAGGCTCACTTGCCCGTTGAGAAGCGCAAGCTGAGCTTGGCGGAGGGCTTCGGCTTTAATGGGTGCTGTTTTCAAATCCCGATAAAATTCTGTCATCAGCGCTAAAGTTCCTTCATCGCTGACATTCCACAAACTTGCGATCGCTGATTTTACACTTGTCTGAACCGCTAACCCAGCAAAGCCTAATTCAGCTTGTTCATCTCCTATCGCCGTTTTACAAGCACTCAGCACTAACAACTCTACAGATGGGTTGTTCCACTGCAACTGCTTCATCTGCTCAAGTGTCAGCTTTTTGTCCCAAAACTGAACGTAGGAGTTACTCGGTACTCCAGACTCAAAAGAGGCATGAGTCGCTAGGTGAATAATTTTGAAGGGCTGTTGTTGGCGTTGCAACTCTAGATTAGCCAGCGTGAATTCTTGGTTGAGGAAGAATTCACCCTGCCATAGCTTGTTCGTGATAGTCGATAACTCGACAGGTACAGCGGGTAAGGAGGCTTCCTCCCTAAATTCTGATGCACCCATTGCTAGAACTTGAGAATTTTCTAGATGAGCGTAGTTTGTATCGATCAGGTTAAAGGCAGGAATACGGGCAAAGCTATACTTCTCCACCAGAAACTGTTGCCCATCATGTAAAGCTGCCACTGGCATAGTACGCAATCCCGGTCCTAGGCAGAAGAGTAGCGTATCTATGTTTTGAGCTTCGAGTTCTGCCTCTAGGGGAGCAATCATCCACTGATAGAGTTGCTGGGCAGGTGCAAGATAGCGGTTCGTCTTCCTCCGAGCAGGGCTTACAATCGAGTTTGTAAACTCTTGCACTTGCTGAAGTAATGCTTCCTTGTTCGCTGCCGAGATGCGCTGGTGAATGGGTTCGCCCTCTGGAGTAACTAATACAAGTTCCAGGTGTTGCGGTTGAGGAACGATGTAGATGAGGGCAGGTTTTTTTCCAGTTTGAGTTGCAATTTTGCTTAGAGTATCTGCGGCTTGCTCGACTGTCCTGGGGTGGTTGGGAAAGTTTCTCCCAAAATAAGCTTCAAATTTTTTTACCCAGTTGTGTTCAATGAGGAGTACCGCCTCAGCAATTTTTCCTCGGTCAAGAGTCCTTTGTATATCGGAGGTCTGAGCCGCTTGTGCAAGAAGGGTAGGACTTTGAGCAAGAGAACGATTACCAACCTTGTTGGGAGTTGAGATAAGTGTTTGTGCCCGTACTGATTCTGTATTAACGTTTCCGGCAAGATGTAGGACGGCTAGCAACACACTAATGCGACCAATTACTGATTTCATTGCTGCTTACTCCTTAAAGGAGGTGCCTAGAAAGAACGGGATGAGCAACACTATCTTCCTCTAGAGCTACTACCAAAGGCATCAACCGTTGTGAGGATCTATCCCTAGGGAGAAGGAATGCTAAGTAGTTTTGCCCTGCGATGAGGTACTGATAGCCAAGAAAACGCGATCGCTATCCCTGAGTTTCCAGATAAAAAGCGCTCTATAGTAAAGTGGTTTTTGAAAGAAATTCTCATAAAGATTTTATAGATAGCCTTGGAGTGGGTGCCAAAGCACCCTCATCTCCAATTACAGGGCTGAATAGTCATGGAAAAACCCACTCGATATCCAGCCTCTACCGCCCCTGTAAATCTCGCACGTCAGTTGGTGGGGCAAGTTGTGCGTCCTAATGGTTGGACTGTTCTGGTTATCGCGATCGCATTTCTCATCTCAACACCCGTACTATTTGTCTTGAGCAACATCTTTGTTGACTCTAGGGAGATTTGGCAGCACTTAGCCCAGACAGTATTAGCACGTTACATTCTCAACTCACTCTGGTTGATGATTGGTGTCGGATGCGGTGTTTTAGTCATTGGTGTAGGAACAGCCTGGTTGGTAACCATGTGCCGATACCCTGGAAGTCGCCTATTTGAATGGGCGCTATTACTTCCCCTCGCTGCACCTGCCTATGTTCTGGCTTACACCTACACAGACTTTTTAGAATTCTCTGGACCAGTGCAGACAGCGCTGCGTAGTTTGTTCGGTTGGAGTTATGGAGACTACTGGTTTCCGAATATTCGCTCGGTCGGGGGTGCGATCGCGATGCTGACCTTGGTACTGTATCCCTATGTCTATCTGCTGGCGCGTGTTGCCTTTTTAGAGCAGTCAGTCTGTACCTTAGAAGCGAGTCGAAGCCTCGGCTGTGGCCCTTGGCGCAGTTTTGCAACCGTTGCCTTACCCCTGGCACGTCCGGCAATTATGGCCGGTTTGGCGCTGGCGCTAATGGAAACCCTAAATGACTTTGGGACGGTGCAGTATTTCGGCGTTGATACCTTTACCACTGGTATCTACCGCACTTGGTTTGGGATGGGTGAACGAGAAGCCGCTGCACAACTGGCAGCCTTTCTCTTGTTATTTATCCTCTGGCTAATTTTGCTTGAGCGTTGGTCACGTCGTCAGCGTCGCTACTATCAATCCACCAGCCGTTACCGCCAACTACCAAGCTACCAACTACGGGGAATACGGGCTATCGCTGCGGGCTTTGCTTGCTTGGTGCCAGTGAGTCTTGGCTTTGGGCTACCTGCTGCCATCTTACTAGAAATGACTCTCAAGAATGCCTCGACTACTTTGGATGACCGTTTTTGGGGCTTTGCTCGAAATAGTTTCATTCTTGCGGTTATTACTGCTGGGTTAGGAGTTGCGATCGCGATTGTAATTGCCTACGGGTTACGACTGCGGTCTAATATGGCGATGCGGTTTGCTGCCCGGATTGCCTCAATGGGTTATGCTATTCCGGGTTCGGTGATTGCGGTTGGCATCCTCATTCCAATTGGGAAACTTGATAATGCGATCGACGCTTGGATGCGGGCAAATTTTGGAATCTCAACAGGCTTACTCCTAAGCGGTACTATTACTGCTTTGGTGTTTGCTTATCTAGTACGTTTCCTCGCCGTCTCCTTCAGCACCGTTGAGGCAAGTCTTGGAAAAATCAAGCCGAGTTTGGATGATGCCGCGAGATCGCTGGGTCACAGTCCTGCAAGTACCTTGGTTAAAGTGCATACACCAATGATGTGGGGTGGATTGCTAACAGCAGCAATGCTGGTTTTTGTGGATGTGATGAAGGAGTTACCAGCAACCTTAATTATTCGACCCTTCAACTTTGACACGTTAGCCGTGCGAGTCTACAATTTAGCGTCCGATGAGCGACTGACCGAAGCAGCAGGACCAGCATTAGCGATCGTTGTTGTCGGGATTATTCCGGTCATTCTTTTAAGTTTGAGAATTGCTGAATCTCGAACTCATCAAACCAATAGCTGAATCATGAAACGAAACCACTTTTATCTATTACTTTTGTTCCTCACTCTTGCAAGCTGTGGAGGACAAGGAAGCGAACTGGAAAAATCCACAGCACGATTAAAAGAAACAAAAAGTTGTCCAGGTTGTGAAATTAATGAGGCTGACCTTAATAGTGCTGACCTAGTTAGTGCTGATCTCAGCAGTGCAAAGCTTAACAACACCAATCTCAGTAGTGCAAAGCTCAACAACGCAAATCTCAGTGGTGCTTTTTTAGATAGCGCCAAGCTTGATGGTGCTGACCTCAGTGGTGCTAACCTCAGTGGCGCAGGCTTAGCATCAGCAAATCTCACTGGGGCAAATCTTACTGGGGCAAATCTTAGTAAGGCTTACCTGAGAGGTGCTGATTTAAGTGGTTCTATTCTCAATAATGCCAATCTGAAGGATGCTGACCTAAGTGAGGCAAAAATTGAAGGGGCAAAGCTTGATGGAGCGAATCTTAGTGGGGCAATTATGCCTGATGGCTCAGTTAAAAAATAACGCTGCCACGGTTCACCACGCAAATGAGACAAGCTGAATTCAAAAAAGTTGAAGAGCCTTAAAATTTCTGTAACCTTATTATAAAAACGAAGAATAAACCTATGCAATTAGAAGACTATTTCAACTTTCTCGCCCCCAACGACATCCGACTCAAAGGTTCGCGCATCGGCATAGAAACTATTTTGTACGAATACATCTATCGCGCCCGAACTCCTGAAGAAATTGCCAACATTTACACATCCCTCACTTTAGAACAAGTCTATGCCACTATTCTCTATTACCTGCACAACAAAGAAGCGGTGAGCAAATACATCGCAGACTGGCTGGAGTGGGGGCGAAAAATGCGAGAAGAACAACGCCGCAACCCTTCTCCCGCCATTCAAAGATTAATGAAAATCAAAGCCGCTAGAAAAGCTCTCGAACAAGCTGAACAAATGGAAAAATGGGCAATTTGAAGTGTAGTGGCAGTCATTTCACCTCATCCTCCCTCTACTCTGAGTTGCCATCCGTCATTATTTGAGGATAGCACTGAGGAATCATTCAAGAAGCTGTCAGCCAGTAATGCCCATGAAAGTGGCGCACCCCTTTAGAGGTACGCCTTATTTGCCTGAAACAGTAGAGATGTTTTGCCGCAACGTCTCTACTTCCAACCAGCGCGATCCATTAGTTGGAGTGCTTCTGGATTATTCTTGCCAAAAGTGGCTGCATTGGTTGCATCCGATTTGAACTTACCAAAAGCGTCGATAACAGGGTCTACAGGAACACCTTCTACAACTGGGTATTCGTTATTACCTTTGGCAAACATTTCTTGAACTTCTGGACTGACTAGATGTTCTAAGAACTTAATTGCGCCTTCCTTGTTAGGGGCAGTCTTCACCACACCACCACCACTGATATTGACGTGGGTGCCGCGATCGCGTTGATTGGGGAAGAACACACCAATTTTTTCGGCAGCCGCCTTCTCCGCAGCATCATCTGATTTCATCAGACGAGCGAGGTAGTAGGTATTTGCGATCGCAATATCGCCAACGCCATCCGCCACGGCTTTAATTTGAGCCGTATCATTGCCTTCTGGTGGTCTTGCGAAGTTGGCGACCATCCCACGGGCCCATTGTTCAGTTGGCTGAGCACCCAAAGACTCAATCATTGAACCAACAAGTGATTGGTTGTAAATATTGCTAGACGAGCGTACTAGGATTTTGCCCTTCCACTGTGGCTCAGTCAATGCCTCGTAGGTTGATAGCTGTGACGGGTTAACTCTGTCTTTGTTGTACATAATGACACGCGCCCGCTTCGAGAGTCCATACCAGGAGCCATCAGGGTCGCGAAGGCTCGCCGGAACAGCCGAGTTCAGCACTTGCGAAGAAATAGGCTGCAAGATACCTTCTTCCTTCGCCCGCCAGAGACGCCCCGCATCAACCGTGATGAACACGTCCGCCGGACTGTTTGCGCCTTCGCTTTTGATCCGTTCAATTAATTGATCGGCTTCCGCTTCCACCAGATTGACTTTAATGCCTGTCTTTTGGGTAAAGCTTTCGTACAACGCATTATCCGTGTCGTAGTGACGTGCCGAATAAAGGTTGATGACAGGTTGCTGAGCGACTACGGGACTTGGATGACTAAAGTGCCCTACTACCACGGCAATCAACGCTGTGATTGTCGCTAGTAAGAAGCGTCTAGTGATTTTCATCATCAATAAGGTTTTCTCGTGTTTAACTGTCTTACTGAGTAGATGCTGATACAGTCATCTACCTCGGTGTATTGTACTGCTAATGCGATTAATTCTTGATAGTTAACTGCAATTACTTATCGACCTTAAGGGAAATTTACTACCTTAACCCTTGGTACTAATTAATACTTTTTGTCAATCTTTCTAGCTTAATTAATAAAACTTCCAGCAAAGCGATCGCGTCTGGGAAGACCTTAGTGAGAGTTGCAGCGAGTTCGCTTTCGCTAAAACATCCAAATATAGCAGTTGCATTGGCGACTCCTAACTCTCGCCAAATACTGAAATCAAGACCCGTCAATATGCATCCCTTCTGCCCTCTGCCTTTTGCTATAACTCCCCTTGCGAATTAGCCGCAGGTTGTGCAATACTCCTTTAACCAATTTAAAATACGCTAACTCGATCGAATTACTGGGGTTTGTGGATAAATTCCAGTTTTATTGGTCTAAGGGGTCTGCTGTGGCGGTACCCAAGGGTTTTCCATGCACACTTGTATTGCTCACTGAGGGAGTAGCAAAAATGGCAACGGCAACCAAAACTTATAAGTTAGAAGGGCAAATTCTGGAAGCTTGCTCTTGTAATGCTCCCTGTCCCTGTTGGATTGGGGATGATCCAGATGGAGGCGCTTGTGATAGCTTTGTCGCCTACCACGTTGAGAAAGGCGAGATTTTGGGAATTGATGTGTCGGGGTTAACCTTGGTCAAGATTGTCTACATTCCAGGGAATGTCTTGGCTGGGAACTGGCGTGCTGTTGTTTATGTGGATGCTAAGGGAACACCAGAACAGCAACAGGCGTTGATAAAGGTTTTCAATGGGGAATTAGAGGGTGCGATCGCAGATGTCGCAAAATTGGTGAGTGATGTGCTAGATGTGCGAATTGCCCCAATTGAGTACGACATTCAAGAAGGACGAGGGACAATCAAAATTGGCGATGTCTTAGTGAGCGAAATGGAACCCTATCGAGGACCAGACGGCAAGCCAACCAAAATGATTGATAGCATCTTCAGTACGATTCCCGGTTCTCCCGCCTACATTGCAAAAGCCTCAGTACATCGGGTAAACATACCAGAATTTAATCTCACCTGGGAATACAACGGTCGAAATGCAATCCAAGGTCTATTCCAGTTTGAGGAATAGGCACCATGTTAGGAAAACCATCAGAGGTGGAACCTGCTTCAAGGTTGCCAGCATTGAGCAATGTTTTCAACAATGACGTAGCAATCCTTTGGGGAGTAATCCTCGTGGCTTGGGTTCTTACACTTCTAGCGGCTGCCACAGGACAAGAGCATCTTCTGCACCACAATGCACTGATTGAGCATAATCCCTTACCGTTCCCACTAAAGTTACTACTTTTTCTAGCGGCTTGGCAGGTCATGACAACTGCAATGATGTTGCCAAGTACCTTACCACTGGTGCGTTTATTTGTGAGAGCGAGTCGCGAACAACCTCAGCCTCGCTTAGTGTTGCTGACATTTTTGGGTGCATATATAGCCATTTGGACAGGATTTGCCATTGTTGCCTTTGTTGGAGATATGGGATTGCATTGGCTGCTGCATCACTGGTTTTGGCTACATCAGCATCCTTGGATGATTGCGGGTTCTACCCTACTGCTAGCTGGGGGATTTCAGTTTAGTGGCTTGAAAGAGCAATGTTTAAAAGCCTGTCGCCACCCTTTAAGTTTTCTCACCCACCACTATCAGCGAGGGTTACAAGGCGCGTGGAACTTAGGCACTCGTCACGGTTTGTATTGTTTGGGTTGTTGTTGGGCATTGATGCTGGTGATGTTTGCGGTTGGAGTCGGGCATTTCACTTGGATGGTTGTCCTGACAGCCGTGATGACACTAGAGCGGACGTGGAAGCGTGGAGGTGAGCTTGTCCCAGTGATTGGTGTTGTCTTTTTGGTATGGGGAGTGCTGGTATTGCTTCATCCCAATTGGTTGCCAGATTTGTTAGGAGGTCATGCTTAGATGAGCGCAGTTCATGAAGAAGTCTTAGCAGCAAATCAAGCTTACGCTGAAAGCTTTGGTGAAAAAGCGCAGTTACCAATGCCACCCGGACGACACTTTACGATTCTCACCTGTATGGATGCCCGTCTTGACCCTGCTAAGTTTGCGGGACTCGCTGAAGGGGATGCTCATGTGATTCGTAATGCGGGTGGACGTGCTAGCGATGATGCGATTCGCTCGCTAGTCATTTCCTACAAGTTGCTCGGTACCAAAGAATGGTTTGTCATTCATCACACCGATTGTGGGATGGAAACCTTCACAGACCAGATTATGCGGGGTTTGCTGGCAAGCAGCTTAAAGACAGCATCAATCGATAAGAACGGTTGGCATGACTCCAGTGATGGTTCAGGATCAACTGAGGGTGAATTTATTGATTGGTTGACGATTGGTGACCAAGCCAAAAGCGTTTGTGCAGATGTACAGCGTATTCGCTCCCATCCCTTAGTTCCTAGCTCAATTCCTATTTACGGCTACCTCTATGACGTTAAAACTGGACGATTAATTGAGGTTCCAGACGCAACAGAAATTGGCAAAGCCTTGTAAGCGGTAATACTTTTAAAAGCCACTCCACTCTAAGTCTGATTGCCGAGCTTTTAAGTAACGCTAATCGCGTTGCTTCTTCTCTTCAATAACTTTTTACTTTAAGGGAACTACAAAAGTTATGATTAAACAACTTAAGAAAAGAAGTTTTAGCTTTTTTGGAAGCCTTCGCATTCCAGTTTGGTTTATTCTTACTGCCCTGGCAATGGCTCTGGTAGTGGTTGTAAGTAGCTGTAGCAATTCAAGTTCAAATCAAACACAAGATTCTAATCAAACAGCCAATAAGCCAGCCGCTATTAAAATTGACTATGCCTATTACAACCCAGTGAGTCTGGTTTTAAAAGAGAAAGGTTGGTTAGAAGAAGAATTTTCCAAAGACCAAGTAAAAGTCGAATGGGTTCTAAGTTTAGGTAGTAATAAAGCTTTACAACTTCTCAATAGCCGTAGTATTGATTTTGGTTCGACAGCAGGTGCTGCTGCTTTAATTGGTAAAGCTAATGGTAACCCAATCAAATCTATTTATGTTTACTCCAAACCAGAGTGGACAGCATTAGTGACTACCGCTAATTCTAGTATCAATAAAGTTGAAGATTTGAAAGGTAAGCGGGTTGCTGTAACACAAGGAACTGACCCTCATGTTTTTTTACTAAGAGCCTTGGATAAAGCTGGGTTAAGTGTCAAAGATATTGAGCTAATTCCACTGCAACACAAAGATGGTAAAGCCGCTTTAGAGAAAGGGGATGTTGATGCTTGGGGAGGCTTAGACCCTTTAATGGCTCAAACAGAACTTGAAAAAGGTTCGCGCCTCTTCTTCCGTGACGCTAATCTAAACACGTATGGAGTTTTGAATGTAAGGGAAGAGTTTGCTAAGGAGTATCCTAGCTACGTGGAGCGGGTATTAACCGTTTATGAAAAAGCCCGGAAGTGGTCTGTCGATAATCCAGATGAATTGAAGCAAATCTTGGTGAAAGAATCCAAATTGACGGATGCGGTTGCGGCTAAGCAACTCGAACGTACTGACCTCTCTAACTCAGTAATTGGTAAGGAACAAGAGACAGCAATTAATGCAGCAGGCGATGTGTTGCTCAAAAGTGGTGTCATCAAAAACTCCGTGAATGTTGGGCAAGTTTTAGGTGACTTGATTGACCCTCAGTTTGTTGAAAAGGTTTCTAAGAAGTAGAGAGAATTTAGATGAGCAAGCCTTTGAATCACTCTAATGGTCATTTAGTCAAGACTACTTCTATTTCAACCACAGAGCTACCGCAATATCGCAACAAGCAGAAGCGGAAAAAGCGTTCTAAAGTAAACTGGACAAAGGGGCTAATTCTACCAACTGTCTTAGTAATACTGTGGGAATTTTTAGCCCAAGTAAATTTTTTTCCTCCTAACTTACTGCCAGCGCCTTCAACGGTAATTGCAACTATTGGAGATTTGGCATTGAGTGGAGAACTATTCGAGCATATTGGCATTACCCTTTATCGAGTTTTCTTAGGATTTTTGATTGGTAGTGTTTTTGCGACCATTTTGGGGGCTTTGACAGGGTATTCGCGGCTAATTCACCAACTTTTAGATCCCTTACTCCAAGCTTTGCGGAATATTCCCTCATTGGCTTGGGTTCCTTTGTTTATCTTGTGGTTGGGGATTTATGAAACTTCCAAGATAATGCTGATTGCCGTAGGTGTTTTCTTTCCTGTCTATCTGAATTTAATGAGTGGAGTTCAAGGAGTCGATCGCAAGTTAGTTGAAGTGGGTCGGGTTTATCGGCTTAACGGTTTTCAATTAATTCGACGAGTGTTTTTACCCGCAACTCTACCGTCTTACATTGTTGGTTTGCGTAATGGTTTGGGGCTGGGTTGGATGTTTGTGGTTGCCGCTGAAATTATGGGAGCAAGTAAAGGACTAGGGTTTTTGTTGGTAGATGGCGAAGCCACAGGGCGACCCTCCGTTATTATTGCTAGCATTCTGCTTTTTGCGATTTTTGGCAAATTAACTGATGCCATCTTAGCGACAGTGGGAAAACGCTTACTACACTGGCAGGATGCTTACGCCTCACGATTATAAAAGGGAAGAGGATGCTACAGATAGAAGGGGTAAACAAAGAATTTGATAATGGATTTACGGCTTTAGATTCTATTAATTTAGCCGTGAATTATGGTGAAATTATTAGCTTGGTTGGAACAAGTGGGTGTGGGAAAAGTACGTTACTTCGGATAATTTCAGGCTTAGATTTCCCAACATCAGGAACGGTGTTTATTCATAATCAACTAATAACAGCACCTCACCCAGAAATTGGCATCATTTTTCAAGAAGCGAGATTGATGCCTTGGTTAAGTGTGCAAGAAAATGTGAAGTTTGGATTGTGTCATCTACCCAAATCTGAGCAAGCAAAATTGACGGGTGATGTTCTTGAAAAAGTGGGATTGACGGAATCTTCACAGCTACTACCTCGTGAACTTTCGGGCGGGATGGCACAACGGGTTGCGATCGCACGCGCCTTAGTCACAAAACCCTCGCTCTTATTACTGGATGAACCCTTTAGCGCCTTAGATGCCTTTACACGCATGAAGTTACAGGAGCATCTGTTGCAGATTTGGGAGTATGATCGACCAACGCTGATTCTTGTGACTCATGATATTGAAGAGGCTTTGGTATTAAGCGATCGCATCATTGTCATGCGAGGTAATCCAGGTCACATTCATCGGGAATTTCAGCTAGATTTGCCCCGTCCCCGTAAGAGAACGGATATTCGTTTTCAGTATTGGAAAGAGCAGTTGTTGGCTGAATTAGATTTGTCACCGACTCAACAATCCTTGGTTTAATGCAGCTAGAGGGCGATTCAAACTTACAACCAAGTGACTTGCGATCGCTCATGCAATACTCGACCATAAATTCCCTCAGTTTGCTTGGCAAGCTTAGCCCAACTAAAGCGGCGATCTAAATCTTCATAGGCATTATCAATCAGCCATTGGGCATAACCAGGATTTTTCAAGACTTCTAAAATACCCCAGGCAAGGGAGTCAGGGTTGTTTGTCCAGGTAACAATACCCGTTTTGGTGTGTCTTACCACTTCTGGCAAGCCACCTGTATCTGAGACAACCACGGGGACACGGGCAGCGAAGCTTTCTAGAGCAACAATTCCAAAGGGTTCATAAAGACTAGGGAAAACCGCGCAATCGGCAACAGTCTGAAATCTATCTAGATCTAGATCAGACATAAAGCCAGTGAAATAACATTTATGACCAATGCCTAAATCCCAGGCTTGACGCTTGAGGTGGTCAGTGTTACCACTGCCGATTATCACAAACTTGGCATAGTCTCCTATTTCTTGCAGCACTTTTGGGGCAGCCTTCAGCAGGACAGAGACACCTTTTTCATAAGTCATGCGACCGACATAATAGACAATTTTCTCGCTATCTTCAGCAAAGCGACGGCGAAAGTTACCATGATCAAAGTTGGGAACGCGGTGTTTCTTTTCGGGTCGAATGCCGTTGTAGACGACATCAATTTTGTCCCAAGGCGTTTCTAATGCCCGTTCGACTTCCCGCCGCATGTAGTCAGTGCAAACAATCACTCGCCAAGCATCGAAGGCAAGCAGTTTTTCTTTACCGCAGATGTAGTGCTGAGTATTGGTGTGGATGCCGTTGTAACGACCAAATTCTGTAGCGTGGATCGTCGCAACGAGTGGGACTTTGAAGTTATGCTTAAGTGCGATCGCAGCATCCCCTACTAGCCAATCATGGGCGTGAATCAAATCAAACGGACCTTCCTCTAAAATCAGCTTACCGCCATGAAGCCCCATGCTCTCGTTTAAGTTCACAATCCAGTGGAAGAAGTCATGGCTGGGGGCTACGGATACCCGATGAATATAGACCCCATCCACTATTTCATAGAGAGGCGCTGCCCCAAACTCGACAGTAATTAAATGAATCGAGTGCCCTAGTTTCACTAACTCTGGATACAACTCTGCCACATGGCGAGCAATTCCCCCAACAATACGGGGTGGAAATTCCCAGGCAAGTACCAGAATCTTCATGATCTCCTATTCCCCGAATTTATACAGATTTACAAATTTATATATTTTCAAATTTTATTAAAACTGCTGAGAAAACCGCATCTCCTCGTGGGTGCGGATGAGAAGCGTCTCTTTAGCTAATGGCTAATAGTCCATTACTAATGCAGAAAGCCGAAGGCAGAAGGCTTTTATGTTTATCACAAGTACGTGGTTGTTTGGTCCCTTAAATTTGTCCTAACCTTTATGGCTACAGCTATATCAGGAACACCCTTTCCAATCCAACACAAAGAAAGGGCGATCGCCTTCCTACTTATCTCTTCAAAAAGCGATCGCCTTGCTCTAACTATTCCACCTCATCAGCGTAAGCCGCGCAGTTGGTAGGTAATGCCTGACGGTAGCAAGCGCCACCCTTGGTCTTAAAACCTGTCTTAACCTCCAACTACCGATAGCTGCTCACTAAAGTAAGCCTCTCGTACTCGTTCGGCGATTTGCGAACCGGTTAAACCTAATTCGGACTTAGCCTCATCTGGCTTAGCGTGTTCAACTAATTGATCAGGAACACCAATGCGCTTCACTGGCACCACAACATCATGCTCCATTAAAGCTTCAGTCAGAGCCGAACCGAAACCGCCCATGATGCAACCTTCTTCTAGCGTCACTACACGACCAATTCGCTTCGCCAACGGCACAATCAAGTCCGTATCGAGAGGCTTGACAAAACGGGCGTTAACTACCGTTGCTTCAACACCATGCTCACTGAGTATTTCAGCCGCTTGCATTGCGGTATGTACCATTGAACCATAAGCAACCAGTAGCACATCGTCACCACTCCGCAATAGTTCACCCTTACCAATAGGAATGGCTTCCCAGCCTTCTTCCATTAGGGGAACACCATAGCCATTACCGCGAGGATAGCGCATTGCGATCGGACCATCATGGTTAACGCCTGTAACCACCATTTGCTGCAATTCTGCTTCATCTTTGGGAGCCATCACAACAATATTGGGTAGGCAGCGCAGGTAAGCGATGTCGTACATTCCTTGGTGAGTCGGGCCATCATCACCCACAATTCCAGCACGATCAAGACAGAAGAAGACTGGCAGATTTTGAATACAAACGTCGTGAACAATCTGGTCGTAGGCACGTTGCAGGAAGGTAGAGTAAATTACGGCAACAGGACGCATCCCTTCGCAAGCCAAACCAGCAGCGAGAGTAACAGCGTGCTGTTCCGCAATGCCAACGTCAATGTATTGGTTGGGCAGTTTGCTGGCGAGTTTGTCTAACCCTGTACCCGTTGCCATAGCTGCCGTAATGCCCACGATTTTAGGATTGTTCTCCGCGAGTTTGACTAAGGTGTGGGCAAAAACTTTGGAGTATGAAGGTGGCTTAGGCTTATTAGAAGGAATCGCTTTGCCAGTAGCGAGATTGAAAGGACTTTGAGCATGGTAGCCCACTTGGTCTTTTTCGGCGATCGCATATCCTTTCCCTTTCATCGTCGCCACATGCACCAGCACTGGACCATCGTGCTTGTGTGCCGCTTTAAATGTAGAAAGTAAGTCGCCCAGACTATGACCATCCACAGGCCCCATATAGGTAAAGCCCAACTCCTCAAACACCGCACCTACTTTAGGCACAGCTAAGCGCTTCATTCCTTCCTTGATGCGTTCCATTTCTGGAGTTAGTGACTCGCCAACAAAAGGAATATTCTTAAACTGCTCTTCTAAATTATCAGCCAGAAATTGCACCGGGGGACTTAGCCGGACTTTGTTGAGATAGCGAGGAATTGCGCCAACATTGGGCGAAATCGACATCTCGTTGTCGTTTAAAACGACTAGGAGTTTGGTATTGGGTAAATGACCAGCATGGTTAATCGCTTCTAATGCCATGCCACCTGTAAGCGCCCCATCACCAATAACCGCCGCAACTTTAAAGTTCTCACCCTTAAGGTCTCGTGCCAACGCCATCCCCAGCGCCGCAGAAATACTGGTAGAAGCATGACCTGCGCCAAAATGGTCAAATTTGCTCTCGCAGCGTTTCAGGTAACCCGCAATACCATCCTTTTGCCGCAGCGTGTGGAATTGGTCATACCGACCTGTGATCATTTTGTGGGGATAAGCTTGGTGACCGACATCCCAGACAACCTTATCGTGGTCTAAGTCGAGGGTCTGATATAGGGCTAGTGTCAATTCCACAACACCTAACCCTGGCCCTAAGTGACCACCACTAGTAGCGACAGTTTGGAGATGCTTCTCCCGAATTTGACGGGCAATTTGCTCAAGTTGACGAATCGACAGACCGTGCAGCTGATTCGGATGAGTAATTTCACTTATATGCATACGAGCGTATCTTTAGAGTTGCTACTGGATTTTTTAGGTATCCCTTTCACACTCTAAAGTATCTAATAATTTGACCCCTTAAGAATCAAGCGCCATGGATCTACTGTCAAGTGTCCTTTACTTGAGCGGCTTTCCCTTGAGCTATTTGATAAAAGTCACTCTGCCTGTGACTTGACAGATTTAGTCAAGAACTACAGGAAGTCTTGGGTTTTCGCCAGTAGGGGCACAAATAATTCATCAGTGTCAACTTAAGAGGCTTGGCGGTTAGAAACCGCAGCTACACAAACACGCACCTGCCTACGCAGGTTAAATAATTGTTGATTTTTCATTAGTCCGCGCAGGCGGACTTCGTTTGTTTAGCCGCGACTTCCAGTCGCTCTTGTCTTAAGCTACAACTTCTAAAACCCTATTAGTCCCTAGCGACTTTGACTTTATAGAGAATAGGTTCTTCCTGTTCACGACCATCATCAACTCGCAAGCGATCGCATCTGATTGACAAAAGTTGCTGAACACTATCTACATCTACTATATGGCTTGAATGAATCTCCAGATAAGCATCTGATGGAGCCTCAAACAAAAGCCGTTGTCCTGGAAAAACAACCTGCTCAAACGACCAATCAGGTAGCTTTTTACTAGTTGCTACTTGAACATTGCTTGTTGCATTGAAATAGCAACAGAGAATGAGATTGGAACGTTGAGAACGTACAGAACTAATGGTTTTATTCACAACTGCAAGTCACGTAGTACAAGATTACTGCTACCGAAAAAGTGGTATCTCCCTCCACTTTCTCCAAACATATCCCTATCTAAACAATTGCAACGCCGATGAAAGCCGGTTGAAAGTCTAGCGTTGCTGCAGGCAAGTTACTTTACACAAAAACAACTTAACCCAACCAACTAACTCCTTTAGTTGATTGAGAGGTTCTTAAACTGCACCGACAAGTTCGCCTAATTCAAGGTATAAGCCTATCCTATATTTATCTTCCTCAAGTTTAAGCCCATCTGTCTAAGGGTATAGTTCTGTAGGGCTTACGCACCGTAACGCCAGTTCAAGGGCTTGAGATTCTGACACTCTTTCCTCGAAGAGCTGGCTAATGGGTATAGAGCTATGGGTTACCCGAAGGAAAGCGATCGCCTACAGCCAAAAAGCCTTTTTCCAAAGTCAGAGTATTTGGACTTGTGATTAATTTTGTCTAACTATTCAGCGTAAGTTACGTTGCCTCAACTCTGACGCTGTTGTAAAGAAAGAGGTTATCGACCAGATTGTTCAACTAACTTCTTTAATCGTAGATATGCCTCCTCTGGCGTGAGAGGCGAACTTTCATTTTCATTAGGAATGTAGAACTGTTGGCTATCGGGGAAGTAACGTACAACGAAACTGGGAATCAGCCCTAAATCCATTGCTTTTTTCCCAAGCCCCACGGCTGTTTCTGACAGGGTAAATTCATCATGAAACGGAGCCTTACTCATTGTTCTCTCCCAATAATTCAGTGTGTTGTTCTGGATACACGACTAACTATAAGTGATATCAAGTCTGTTGTTTCTCCCAGTATAGTGGTGCAATTAATTGTATTCCTACTAACGTTCTATAGTGCTAGTGGTAAATTGCAAAGACTATCAGCTAAATTATTCACTTAGTAAGAATGGTTGGACAAGAGGATTGTTAATTAGTCCTTAGATACGCTTAAGGTTGTCAGAAGTGTAACTTTAGACTACATATACTCACCAATCGTGATTAGCAAACATCTTCCTAAAGTAACATTCTATTTTTCGGACATTGTTGTCAAAATTATGTAGAATTACTTTTCTATTCTTCGCTTAAGTATCGAACCTCAATCGGTACAATAGAGAGGTCAAAAAATCACGCTAATGATGTCAGGGGTATGCATACAGGTTTCTTTGAAGCAATGACACAGCCTGTTGCGGGTCTGACCCTACTTGTTTTCATGGCTGCGTCTTGCCCATTACCTGCGATCGCGCAGTTACCAACACTACAGCAGGGGCAAATTCCAACTCGCTTAAATAACAGCGTTGGACAGCCTCAGACAGCTTATGTTATTGGGGGAGGCGATCGCCTTTTTATTGATGTCTTCCAGGTAACTCAGTACAGTGGCGAGTATCAAGTACCGATTGATGGTGTACTGTATCTACCCCTAATTGGCGGCATCTCTGTTCAGAACTTAACGCTGGAACAGGCAACGAATGTCATCTCCTCGGCATACGCGGCTTTCCTTAAGCGTCCCATTATTACTGTAAGACTGCTTTCTCCTCGTCCCCTCAACGTTTTTGTTGCTGGAGAAGTCAATCGTCCAGGTTCCTTCACGATTAACCTAACCGGAGGTGCTGGGGATAATCCGGGTGTTCAGTACCCAACCTTAACTGAGGCAATTCAGCAAGCTGGGGGAATCACCCTAGCGGCTGATATTAGTCAGGTTCAAGTCCAGCGCCGACAGTCTGGAAACCGTGCCGACCAAGTCTTTACGGTTAATTTCCAGCAACTCTTGCAAACGGGTGATCGCACTCAAGATTTGACCTTACGAGATGGCGATACAATCTTTATTCCGACCTTAAACACAGTTAATCTCCAAGACACTCGCCAATTAGCCACCGTTAGCTTCGCCGCTGATTTGGACAAGCCACGCACCGTTGCCGTTGTCGGTGAAGTAAAGCGTCCCGGTTCCTACATTCTGGTGGGAACTGCAACTCAAAACAATAACTCGACAGGCATTACTGGCGGCTTACCTACCGTAACGACTGCCATTCAACAGGCTGAGGGAATCCTCCCTGAAGCCGATATTCGCCGTGTTGAAATTCGCCGCTTGACCAAAACGGGCGGTGAGCAAATTATCAGTGTTAACCTCTGGGAACTCTTGCAAACAGGAGATATCTCTCAAGATGCCATCTTGCAAGAAGGAGATACCGTTGTTGTTCCGAAAGCCACAGAGGTGACCCCCGCCGAAGCCGTTGAAGTCGCAACGGCTCGCTTTTCTCCCGCTACAATTAACGTGAGTGTAGTTGGGGAAGTGGCAGAGCCAGGTACAATTCAGGTTCCACCAAACACAACGTTGAATCAAGCCTTGCTAACCGCTGGTGGATTTAGAGGTAGTCGAGCACGTCGTAGTACTGTAGAGCTGATTCGTCTTAATCCTGATGGTACAGTGATCAGAGAAGATGTACCCATTAACTTTGCCCAAAACGTTAATGAGCAAACTAATCCGATACTACGTGAAAACGACATAATTGTTGTAGGTCGCTCTAGTAGTACTAGGTTTACAGATACATTAGGACTATTATTGAATCCCGCTGGCTCAGTTCTTGCGGCGCTTTCGATTCCGGATCGAATCGCAGGACTTCTCGAACTGCTAGGAATTATAGACAGGGATGACGATGATGACGATGATTAACGCACGACTTTGTCGGGAGTAATGTGAAAAAGTATGGATACCGAACGCGACTATCAAATGTTTTCACAGAGGCAGGGTGGCAAGCTATCTGATCCCATAGCACAAAGCCATGCGCCTGAGCCGGAAGAGAGTAGTGGACATACACTGGATCTGGCTTGGCTTTTTGCGGTAGTTCGTCGTCGCGCACCTGTGATGTTCGCAGCATCGCTGGCTTTAGGGACGTTAGCTGGCGGCTATATTATTTGGAATGCCAAAAAGACTCCTCCCTCCTACAAAGGTTCATTTCGGGTTTTGGTAGAACCCGTCACGGCAGAGGGGAGGCTAGCGAAGCTCTCGTTACTTGCTCAAACCGGTAACAATATGGGTGCTTCAGAAATCTCTAAGTTAGGAATTGAAAACTCTGACTTAGTAGATTATGAAACTCAAATTCGGGTCCTCACAAGTCCCAAGCTGATGACTCCGGTGATTAAAGAGTTACAAGCTCGGTATCCAGATATTACTTACGATTCAGTAACGGGTAAGTTAGAGATTGCCCGCATCAGTTACGAAAAAGATGGCAAACAGCAAGGCACCAAAATTTTAGGTGTTACCTATGAGGATAGAGATACAGAGAAAATTGAGTTTGTCTTAGATAAACTGGCACAAACGTACTTAAGCTATAGCAGGGATGAGCGTCTAGCTAGTCTACGTCAGGGAATTCAGTTTATCGACGAGCAACTTCCAGCTCTAGAGAAGAAAGTTGATACACTCCAAGGAGAACTGCAAAAACTACGTCAGCAGTACACTTTAAATGAGCCAGGTACAACAGGAGAAGCTTTAACTGAGCAAGCTCGATCTCTGAGCGCACAGCGCGTTGATCTTCAAGCAGAACTGGTTCAGACAAGAGCAGCCTACGAGACTCGACAAAGACAGCTTAGTGAAGATAATATCGTCTCCGTTCTGTCGAGCGATCCTAATAAGCCAGACACCTACAGCAATCTGATCACAGAGCTTCAGAAGGTAGATACGGAGATTGCCCTTCAATCTTCGCAGTTTCTTGAAAATAGCCCACCGATTCAAGATTTACGGGAAAAACAGCAAAATTTACGGACTCTATTAACTCAAGAAGCAAAAAAGAGTTTGGACAATATTGCTGGTCAAATTCAAGAATTAGAAGCACGCGATCGCTATCTTGCCCAAGCTGAAGCTGAGGTTACCGAAAAAGTTAGAGTCTTCCCAACAGTTTTGCGTAGGTACTCTGATTTAGACCGGGAATTGCAAGTAGCGACAGAAAGCCTCAAGCAATTCTTAGAGAAAAAAGAAACCTTGAGGCTAGATGCGTCCCAGCGGGAGATTCCTTGGGAAGTTATTGCACCCCCAGAATTACCGCGTGATCAGGCAGGGGAATTCATCCCATCTTCTGCAAAACAAACAAAACGGCAACTTGCGATCGCAGGTGTTTTGAGTATCCTGATGGGGATTGGCATTGGTTTCATCGTTGAAATCCTACACACCGTATTCCACACCCCCGATGAAATCAAAGCTGCTACCAAACTCCGGTTATTGGGAGTTATTCCCTTTGCCAGAGAACTCAAAAAACTTGACAAAAAAGCCAAAAAACTTCCCCCAGCCTTGTTAGGGCAACTTGGTACGCCTGCCTTGATACCTGTATCTAAGCAAGCCCCAGACGAGCAAGCCACTGTCTTTTTAGAAGCGTTCCGCTCTCTCTACACCAACATTCGCCTTCTCAGTGCCCGCAAACCAATTCATTCTTTGGTGATAGGTTCAGCACTCAGCAGTGATGGTAAGACAACGGTTGCCGTACACCTAGCACAGACAGCCGCTTCCATTGGTCAGCGAGTATTACTCATTGATGCTGATTTGCGTCGTCCTCAACTCCATCTCCGCCTCGGCTTACCGAACGATCGAGGACTCACTGATGTGATTACAACAGATCTAAGTTTGAATGATGCAATTCAACACTCATCTGTTGAAGATAACCTCTTTGTCATGACTGCAGGTCAAGCCACATCCGACTCAATTAAACTCCTCTCCTCAGATAAAATGCAGTATCTGATGGAGCAATTCCAAGCCTTTTTCGACTTGGTGATTTACGACACACCACCGCTGCTGGGACTTGCAGATGGCAATATCCTAGCGGCAAATACCGATGGCATCGTTCTCGTTGTCGGACTGGAGAAAACTGACCGTTCACTGCTCAACAAAGCATTAGAAGGCTTGAAAATTTCCGGTGCCCCTGTTTTGGGTGTTGTTGCTAATGGGATTAAGGGTTACTCGTCTGAATCCTATGCTCCCTATGTGCGGCAATATCAAACTGTTGAAAAGTAGTAAGCTCTCACGCCTTGATAAACTGCACCCTCATTAGTACCGATAACACCTTGTGCAGGGGGACTGGGGGCGGCAATCTGCCCCCAGTGGGGGGATTGGGGGGCAACGTCCCCCAATCCGGGTTTAATTACAACGACTATTTTTCGCTTACTCCTTTCCCGCCAGAAGAATACCTATTGTATTTCCACGCAAAATTAAGGTTTGAGCCATCTGGTAGTAGGTAATCTTAGACCGGGAAGGGAGTAAGTCAGCACCATTCCCCTTAAATCATCGAAGCTGAACCGCACTGCCAACTTTTGCTACGGGAGAACGATTCGCATCAGCCGACAACTGTAGAATTCGCGCATCGAGCTTTTGCGCCACATCACCAATTGCTGCCGTTGGTTGTCCACCAGTGGTAGGATACATCACTGCTGTAAACGCCCCCACATTATTGCGGCGAAACGCAGCAACATCTACACGTAGCGGTTGACCTTGCATCTCCATCGCCATTGTTAATCCAGTTGAAGCATTGGCTAGGTTATTGAGTTCTGGAAGCGCTTTATATTCAGTTACCTTCAGCCCCCCAAAGTCTTTTAACTTTTCCTGCAACTGGCTTAGCATCATTTGCTGGACTTCTGGCTTCTGTTGCTCTTGCAGATTAGCATCGAAACCCGCCTGTTCCGACTGATTCGGGAGTTTCCCCGTAAATCCCAAAACGATTTGGAAGTTTTGCTGATTGACAAAAGCAAAGAAGTTTTCGGGTTGTAGGCTATTTTGTCCTAGTTGTTGCCTGAGAACATCCAACCGAGAGGCAATCATAGTCGCCACTTCTGGAGGCAGTTCGGTAAATCCAGGCGGTAAATCTTCGAGAGTCAAGGCTGCCTGTGGCGTGGCTTGTTGTTCAGCCGCAATTGGAGAAATAATTTGGGAGGTGGTCGGCTGTTGCTGCGAAACAGTTGGTGCTGTTGGTGTCGCAGCTTGGGCAGGAACCCCAGCCAAAATGACACTCGTTAACACAGATAAGCTCAAGGATAGTCTTTTTGGCATTTCAGTTCAGGAGCAAACTTTACTTTGTCGTTGGCTATTCGCTCATCGTACTATCGTCACTTTCCAAGTGAGTACATCAGCGAACACCAGCAGAAATTTTCGTCTAGCTAAACATGATGTGCAATATTCATCTCTTGTTCCCCAACTGAGTACAGGTCACCCTAAAAGGGGTTCGGAATTCACAGTGGCAACAACTACAGGTAATCGCTTAGCTAGGGGACGCATTCCGAACCTCATCAATGACGAGTGGTACTTAGAACATACGAGTAAATTCTAGGTAACAACTTAAGCTTCAATCACAACCCGAAGATTTCCCCGCTTCTTAGCAACACGGCAAGCCGTCGTATTACCCGAACGCTCGAATTCCAAATCCAGTAGAGTTGGACCGACTCTCAAATTGTGCAGCGACAAACTATTAATCGACGCTGGCAAAGCTGGGTCAATAATCCGCAAACAGTTATTCCGAGCATCCGGTACCAAATTCACCATCATTTGCAACAACTGGAAGATGCTACCAGTTGCCCAAGCTTGGGGAGAACAGGCGACAGGATACTTCACAGGAGCATTATCTGGAGTACGCTCATAGCCACAGAAGAGTTCTGGAGGACGCAGGTAGGGCTGTTGTAAGGTCATATCAAACAACCCCTGCGAGAGTTCCAGAGCCTGATCGATCAGCCCAAGCGATCGCAACCCCAACGCAATTAGTGAATTATCATGAGGCCAAACAGAACCCACATGATACCCCATCGGATTGTACGCAGGTGACAAGCTACTGAGGGTACGAACCCCCCAGCCATTAAACATATCCGGCGCACGTAAGCGTTCCGCCACACTGTAAGCTTTTTCGGGTGAGAGGATACCAAGATTGAGACAGTGACCAGGGTTAGAGGTAATGCTGTCTACCGGATTCCCATCCCCATCCAGCGCCAAGGCACAGAAATCCTCTTCTTCCATCCAGAAATCTTGGTTGAATCGGCGCTTGAGGTCTTTTGCCTCATCTTGCCATCGATCTGCCAAATCAAGCCGCTTCTTCAGTCGGGCAATTTCACTCAGACGGATTTTGGCAGCATAGACATAAGCTTGCACTTCGCATAATGCGATCGCACCCGTTGCCAACTGCCCCTTGCGATTGACAATACAATCTCCGGAGTCCTTCCATCCCTGATTCGCTAAGCCTCGCTTTGAGTGACGCTCGTAACTGAGGTAGCCTGTCTTGCTACAGCTACGGTCGATCCACTCCATTGCGCGTTGGGCACTATTCCACAGACGCTCCAAGGTTTCAGTGTCGTGCGTCCAAGCGTAGTATTCAGCGTAGAGCATCAACCACAGGGGTGTAGCATCAACGGTGCCGTAGTAAGGAGTATGAGGAATTTCTTGGCAACGTGCCATTTCACCCATCCGTAACTCGTGCAAAATCTTGCCGGGTTGCTCATCGCGCCACTCGTCCTCATTCTTGCCTTGGTAATCAGCCAAGATTGTTAGAGTTTCACGAGCAATCGTTGGATCGAGCATCAGTATCTGCGAGGCGGCGATAATTGAGTCACGCCCGAACAACGTGGAAAACCAAGGGACTCCTGCTGAGAGTACCTTTCCTTTGCCAAAGGACTGCCGTAGTAGATAAACATCCTGCTCAGCACGCTCGATTACTCGATTAAATGTATTTTTGTCCGAGCGAATCTGGGTTACCTGTTGATGCCATTCTTGGTGTTCTAATAACTCAGCGGCTTTTGCCTGTATTAGGGTTACTGGCGCACTGACACTAGAAGTAGGGCGATTATTCGTCAGCATCTGAAGCCGATAGCCTAGTGTTTGCTTCTCGTGAGTATCTAACTCCAGTTGCCAAACCGCCGTGTAACCCGTCAAGTAGTCAGGGAGGCGATGAACAAACTCAATGCGAGATTCCATCACAGCGCCATCTAAGCCTTTGTAAGCGAGCGACAACTCAGATGCGATCGCCTTTAAGTAAGACTCTTCTCCAGACTCCTCTTGCCCCTTGTGTAAACCGCGTAAAAGCTGTCCTTTATGTTTGCGACCATAACCCCGAACTACAAACAAGTCCACAAAATCCGCATCAAAGCTCAAACTGAGCTGAAAGCGAATCGGACTGGTGCTGTAGTTAGATACGGTGATTTCTTCAAACAATGACCCATTTAGGACAAGTTCTCGATGAATCCCAACCGTGTCAGCTCTTAGGGGAGCAAAATCAAAAACAGATGAATCGTTTAGTTCCTCATCTGGCTCTAATTTATCCCCTCCCTCTAATCGTGAGCCTCCGTCCATGCTGGGATTGGTACACAGAACAGACAGAGCAAATCCTTTGTCAGCCGTGCTGCTAAGCAACACTGGCGAATGTCCGTTAATTTGTAACTCCAAGCGGCTGAGAAACCGTGTATCGCAGCAGAATAGCCCCATGCTAGCGTTCGTGTCATCTCCTAAACACCCAGCAATATTGCCAAGCGTATCGGTGACCAGAAACAAGTCATTATCTTTAACTGTGAGCGTTGGTTGAGGACGCTCACTCAGAACACAAGGCCATTCCGGGATAGGAAGTTGGTCAGCGGGGACAAATGTTTTACCATCTAAATTCAACGTATCCGTCGTCATACCAAATTTTCCAGTCAAAGGTAGAGTGGTCTGAGGCTATGGCTTTGTTGCACCGTTATCGGTTGTCAACGTTAAGAGTGCGACAACACTTACACCTTGTTCATTGAGACGAAAGCGCTTTTAACAAACACTTTAAAGATACGTCCTTGACAAGGCAGACATTTTTTCATCCAGAAATGTTGAGACAGTTTCCCGACGCCGATGCCGCTACGCAGGTGAAGATATGGTGGAGACATTCAGCAATAGTAGATGCCCACGAAAAGACTCGCCAGTTGACAATTGCCTACAGGCGCCGAGGGAGTTGTCTTTTCACTGGTACGATATTTTCGTCCAGACTTACTCTGTTACAAATGTAATCGAATTAGCAAGACTGGCTGAGCAAAGATAAGGTCTGTGACGAGACTTAATATTTGTACACAAATGGCTTCCCCCTAAGCATTTGCACCCAGAACCATTTTGTAAGCCCGTTCATACTCATTGACCATTGACTTGACGCTAAAGCGGTGTGAAACGTAGTTTCGACAAGCGTTTCTGTCTAGTTTCATCGCCTCTGGAACAGCTTGGATCATTTCTTCCAAGGTGTGGCAGACATATCCAGTCTTACCATGAGCAATCACTTCCGGAACTGAACCTAACGCCATACCAACCACGGGAGTCCCCATCGCCATTGATTCAATCATCACCAAACCGAACGGTTCACGCCAAGTGATTGGAAACAGGGTAACTGTTGCCCCTCCAAGCAGATTCGCTTTCTCTTCGTGAGAAACTTCACCCAAATACTGAATTTGTTCGCCATCAATCAGTGGTTTTAGCTTCTGGTGATAGTACTCTCGGTCTACTGGGTCAACCTTACCTGCCATTCTCAGAGGTAAGCCAGTAGCACGAGCAATTTTAATCGCGTCTTCTGGTCCTTTTTCCGGTGAAAGGCGTCCGACAAAAGCAAGATAAGTAGGTTTATCTGGTTCTGCTTGAAAAGGATAGACCTCTAGATCAATGCCGTTGTAGACCGTGTGAATGTAATTTAAGCCAAGCCTAGGTTCCCGCTGAGCTTCACTGATACTGATATAGGGTTGCCATGCAAATTGCCGGAACATTTTCTCATTATCAGGGGTGAAAATGCCATGCATTGTGTGTACTGTAGGGGTTTTTACAAAGCCACAATAAGGCAAAGCAGCATAACCAACGTGGGAGTGAATAATATCGAAATGATGCGCTTGGTGGTAGATTTGCGCCAGACTCATTTGCTCATAAAGTCCAGGCTCTTTAATGTTTTCATCTAATCTCAGCGCCCGTTCATGAACTGACTTTAAGTGAGCGGTTGTGATGGAGTCACCAGAGGCAAATAAGGTCACTTCATGACCCCGTTGAACTAATTCTTCTGTCAACAAACTGACAATTAACTCAGTTCCACCGTAACGGAAAGGAGGTACACGTTCCCAAAGGGGAGCAATCTGAGCAATCCTCATAGAGATCCAAAAGCAGTAGTAATGGAAAGGCAGTCAAAATCATACCATTCGTGTACTTAGACGGCGTTTGAGGAACCGGAAGATGAACTCAGCAAACTAGCGCAGTGTGGCGGAAATAACTATCCAGTTGGACATTGGTTAAAAAGCTTATCTTACAAGCAATATTCATAAAAGCCTTCTGCCTCCTGCCTTGTGCATAAGAGCCTTCTTGCACTAGCGACTCCTCAATCTCAGGTTTTGCAAGGTACTATTCTTCGCTTCCTAGCCCTAACTTGCGTTCCCTAAGCTTCAAGAGAATTTCAGCATGAACTTCACGAGTGAGGGGATAGAAGTAGGCGAGAACTAGACCACAAAGTAAGAAAAGCGTAGGTAGTGGCCCAACAACTAGGCGGATAGCGAGCAGTGCAGAACTCGGTTGCTCTGGTACGGGTTGCCCCGCTTCAGATTGGATTAATCCTGCCATATCAAGGGCTTGTCCAACTACGAACAGACCAAGCGCTAAACCGACTTTTTGTAGTAATACCATAAATGCGTAAAAAATCCCTTCACGCCTTTGTCCAGTGTTCAATTCATCCAACTCAATGACATCCGGTAACATTGACCAAGGCACTAGATAAGCCGTAGCGATGCCAAAGCCTGCCAAGACGAACAGCACATACATCAGAGCCACTTGATCTCGTGGCAAAAAGAACAGTCCGCCTTGAGCTAAAATCCATAAGCTCATGCCCATAAAGTAAACGGCTCGTTTCCCAACGCGCCGACTCACAGCATTCCAAACAAACAGCATAACTAGTGCAACCCCTTGAACAACCAATGCGGCAACGAAGTAAGAATCTTGGCGCATCCAGTTAATTAGAAAGTAAGGAATAATCGCAGCCGTTAGCTGGAACGCTAGCCAGGAAAATAGATAGATGCCGATGACGTAGATAAACGGCCGATTGCTAAAGGCAATTTTTAACTGCTCGAAAAACGGTATTGATTCAACTGAATCAACGGCTTGCTGGCTGTCCTCGACTACAGACGGCTCTCCTGCGGTTGGGTCAGTGGTTCCCCAAATACACCAGTACATCGGCAGCACAGAGAGAACTGTACAGATCAGTGCCAAAACTAGATATTGTTGTCTGCCATCGGGAATGATTTGAAAAATCACTTGACCGAGGGCAAGTGAAAGAAGACTACCCCCAATGGAGAAAGCAAAGCGAAAACTAGTCAGGGTTGTGCGTTCGTTATAGTCTGGTGTCAGTTCGGCTGTTAGGGCGGTGTAGGGGAGATTAACACCAGTAAACGCCATGTTGAATAAAATACTGACAATCACGTAGTACCAGAACAATGCCCACTGGTTTGCCTCTGGGTTACTGCTGAACGAGGGTACAATCCACTGAAGAAAGAAGAAAACACCAAAGGGAATGGCAGAAAAAATCATCCACGAATGACGCCGTCCCCAGCGAGAACGAGTGCGATCGCTTAATACTCCCACTATTGGATCATTCACCGCATCCCAAACCTTACCGATTAACAGAACTGTCCCTGCCAATCCTGGGCTTAGTCCGGCAACATCCGTGAGGAATATCAGTAAGGAGAAGGCTAAGAGGGTAGCAGTAATTCCAGCACCCATATCTCCAGCACCATAAGCCAGTTTGGTGCTAAGACTCAGTTTTTTTGATGAAGGGTCAGGAGGGGAAATCTCACTCATTGCAGCTTCTTTATCTTTAGGAGTAACGAGAACATAAAATCGCACATCGCTAACATAACCTCTGGCAGTGGTTCTACTCCAAGCAGAGGAATATAAGTTAAGCGTTGTAATATTTTGTTTACTCTCATTGACGCTTTTCTGGATGCTCCTTATGCCCGACCTTTACATTTCTTGGTCAGAATACCATCAAAAAATCGAACAGTTGGCTGTCAAACTCCATCAGGCTAACTGGGATTTCAACCAGATTGTCTGCATCGCTAAGGGAGGGTTAAGAATTGGCGACATCCTCTGCCGACTATACCGCAAGCCGCTAGCCATTCTCTCAGCATCTTCTTATACAGGGCCAGAAAACCGAGTTCGAGGCTCAATCACCTTCTCTCGACACTTGGCAATGACCACTGAGTATTTAGGTAGTCGTGTGCTACTGGTTGATGATTTAGTTGATTCGGGCATCAGTCTTCAAGAGTCGATTCGTTGGTTAGAGCGTAATTATAGTGGTGAAATTGAGGAGATTCGTACAGGTGTCCTCTGGTACAAAGATTGCTCAGTGATTACTCCTGATTACTACGTCGATTATTTACCGGATGATCCCTGGATTCATCAGCCGTTTGAACGCTATGAGCAAATGACTCCTGCTGAGTTGGCACAGAATTATCTCGTTGGGGAAGTGTGAAATACCGATTAGCTTAACAACTTAGTGCAAAAAGGCAGAGGATTTGGCGCGGAGGTCGCCAAATATCGCAGAAGGAATATTGCTTGAACAGTAGGCTTTTTAACCTTTTTTAACTGGATAGTTATTTGGGTCGTGCTGCACTTAATTACTCCGCTGAACCTTGTGGTAAAGGTTCAGGTGGTACGGAATTTTCAACGGTGAGGTCAAGTTGATAATCCACTGGTGCTGCACCCTCGTTAACAACAACAAATTCATAGAAGCCCGATTCTGGGAGTTGTCCTGACCAAGTGCGATCGCCTGAATCTTCTAGGAGTTTTGTTTTGCCAGTGGGACTGTAGAGCGAGAATAAGGCTTTCTCTTCAGTAGTAAGATTCGCCTCCATAACCTGACCCTCTGAGAGACTAGCAATAAACGCTTTCCCTTCTCCGGGTTTTAAGTTACCACTGACTTGTGTACCAGAAGCTCCTGGGTCAAAGACAATGCGCTCAAAGGCAGCACCCGATTTCATAGTCTCAAGGGTATCAGCAACAGTGGCTTGCCACACCTGACCAATGGGAAGCTTGAGAAAATCCTTGCCCCGTTGGTCAGGGAACGCTCGAAAGAACTTGGCATCAGTGAGGTCATAAAGAGTACGGCTACCAATGTGCAGTTGATTGGCTTCAGCTTTCCAGCGATCACGATCCGCTTCTGTATAGCCTCCTAACTGCAGCCGTACCCCTGGACTCAGTTCATATCGCTCTAACTGCCCTAATAAATTAGCCGCGATCGCATCCCACTGGGATCGCAACTGAGCATCTTCTGGTTCTGTGCCCAATACCCGTCCCCGTTCTTCGGGGTTCTGTGTCCAAAACTCCTCATTCACTAAATCTGCATAGAACTCATAGCGAATGCCAAGTGCAGTACGACGCTGCTGCAATACTTCCTTACGTCGTTGTTCTTCAGGGGAAAGTTCTGTCGTGGGTTCTGGTTCAGCGTTGTCCGGTGAGACAACAGGATTACTCGTTGTTGGTTGCCGCTGACTATCATCCGGTTGCGTCTGGGACTGTATCCACCAATTACCAGCGCCCCAGCCAACACCACCAGCAATTGCGATCGCAACAAACACGAGCGAAACTTTCCCTAACCAGCCTGATGACTGATTACCACTTGCACTAGGTACTGGTGTCTCAACCGTCGGGGGAGAACCCTGTTGATTCCAAGGGGCTGGGGCAGGAGCAAAGGCTACAGTGGCTTGTGTTTGCGGTACTGGTGGGGGCTGAGTCGGTGGATAGGCAACCGGAGGTGATGGTAGCGGTGCATTCAGCACTTGCAGCACTTGAGCCGCCGTTTGAAAGCGATCTCCGGGTCTGGATTGCAGCATTCGATCCAGTACACTTCCAAGCATCGGGCTAAGGTTGACCTCGTGCCGCCAATCCCACGTTAATGTCTGCGGATTAATTAACTGCTGGGGTTCCTTGAGTGTGAGCAACACCAATACGGTTGCGGCGAGGGCATACAAATCACTGTGGGGAGAAACGACTCCTGCTTGCATCTGCTCATGAGGCGCATAGCCAACTTTACCCAAGCGAGTCGCAATTGCAGGCATTCCATTAGCCCCTTGTAACCCCACAAACTGCGAGGCAACGCTTGCTGCTACTTGCTTGACACCACCAAAGTCAATTAATACTGGCAGCCCATCCGTACTTCGCAAAATCAGATTATCGGGAGAGATATCGCGATGAATCACCCCTAGCGAGTGGATGTACTCCAAAACGGGCAGAAGTTGGAGCATTAGCTGCGTCACCTCAGCTTCATTAAACCTTAGTCCCTGACGCCTCCGAGCATCAATTAAGGCGTAGTAGGTTTGACCAACAACATAGTCCTGTACCAAAAATAAGAGTCCTTTGTCCCCTTGCTTGAAGCGGAACAACTCTCGAAATTTGGGGATTTGCGGGTGTTGTAGCTTGTAGAGAACACCCGCTTCCCGCTCAAAAAGTTCTGCGGCTTTTTGCAAGCCATAGGTACCTTGCACTTGCGGGGCAAACTCCTTTAGAACACAAGGTTCATTGAAGCGATTGAGGTCTTCTGCAATATAAGTGCGTCCAAAGCCGCCGTGTCCCAACTCCCGAACAATGCGGTAGCGATCACCTAACATCATTCCAGGTGAGATACCTTGGAAAACACTATTGGACAACTGTTCGCCACACTGGACGCAAAAGCGACTACCAGAGGGATTTTCGTGTCCTTTGCTGCAAAAGTGGGACTTCATGTACTTAGAGTCTGCTACACGGATGAGCGCGAAGGATGTTCCACTAGACAGCGATTCATCCCAATGAAGGAAAAAAAGTGGCATCAGTTGAACAAGCCATGTGGCGATTGTAACCTTTCGATTTTAAGTGATTGATTTGAGCCACAGTGACTTGTTACCGGAACTGAATCACATTCGGCTACCTCGTGCTTGTTACTTGCGATCGCGAATTAGCAAGTTCGCCATAAGCCCCGCGTTTTGAATAGTTGTGTAATCCCTCTCTCAAGAAAACAGAATAGTTTCTTGAGAGAGGGATTAGAACTAGATGTTGTCCGGCGTGCTGTTCAGGCGAAGCGACTCTCGGAACAGATTCTCAATGAGCAAGGGTATCTCTACGCTATCAAAGCTCAACTTAGCAGTCTAGAACGCGATCGCTAATTGCCTTAAGCAATATGAAGCGGCGATTCTCTAGTGCAGTGGGGCAGAAATAACTGACCCGTAAACATCTCTCATCTTCCCCTCCCCCTATCTCCCCATCATCGGGCGAAGTGGTCAGAAACTTCTGCCTTAATGCAGTGCATCAAGGCAGAAGGCAGGAGGCAGGAGGCAGAAGGGTTTTATGAATATTGCTTGTAAGGTAAGCTTTTTAACCTTTTTCAACTGGATAGTTATTTCCGCCACACTGCACTAGCTTGAAAACAAGCAGGGAAGCAAGGGAGAGAGAATTTCAGCAACAACAATCTACCAGGTACGAGACACTGAATTGGTTCTAACCTCTTCTACCTGGCGGTTTACATCATTGAGAAAGACTTGGGTTTCCTCTACTAAGCCACTCAGGCGTTGACACTCTGGGTTAACACAAACCTCATTATTACCTGGATTTCTCGCATACCGTCGCGGACCAACAGGTTCAGGTGCAGCGGCATTACAGCAGTTCTCAGAGGCTCTTTCTAGTGCTTGGTCAAGGCGCCGGGCATTGTTGAGAATCTCTGGATCAAGTTCACCATCACCCTCAAATATAGGTGCAGTATTATTCCAGACATTGGTTCCTGTAATATCGGAGTTGTTAGGAGCCTGCTGAGCGCTGACAGGAACTGCAATTAACCCACTGCTAATGAGTGATGTACTAATGACCAAACCGATTAATTTTCTTGTATGCATAACTCTCTCACTACCACGCTTATTACTTAAAACTTGAAAGCAAAACCAGTGCCTAAGACAAATCGAGGGCCATCTCCCGCACCAGCAAGATCGCGGACGGCAGGAGTAATGACGAGAGGGATGTTTTTAAAGGGTGCGATCGAAACCCCCACTCCTAAATCTTGCCCACTCCATTCAGCAATTACACTCACGGGTTCAGCTACACGAACAGCGACGTTGCCGAAAACGTTGATACCGTCACCATCAGCGACATCATCTTCAGGTTGGAACTGTCCTGTGCCGACACCCGCCGTAATCGCGACTCGGCTAAAGGGCAAGTTGATGTTGTCTCGTGTCCGGATGACTTTGGAAACGACTCCATAGATCGAGTCTTCAAAGTCATTATCATCGCCAATGTTTAAAAAGCCATTCCAGCCAGCAGCGACAGCGAAGTCATTGGGCAACTGACGATGCACTTTGACATTAAAGCCGCCACTACCAAAGTCGCGGTTTGAGCCAAAACTTGCGATCGCATAAGATAGCTCAACACCCACTGCTTCACGCGCATCCCCTAAACCAATTCCTACACCCAGCGCCCCATCAGCAACATCACTATATCGGGTTCGATTTTGATAGGTAGCGCTGATAAATCCTGTATTATTGTCGGCACCAAACGCTGTTGGAATGACGATACTCAGTGCTGGTGAAGCGCGGAAGTCTCCCTCAAGTTCTAGGTTTTCCAACTCACGCAACTGATTCTGTAGCTCGTCTACTTCCACACAAGGTTCTCTGTCTGTCGGTATAGCTTGTGCTAAGAGTGTTCCATTCTTAACACAGGGTTTAGCCGTTGTTGATGTTCCTTGTGCTACAAGTTTTTCGGTTGCTTGAGGATTGGCTGTCTCTTGGGAGGCAACACTGTAGCTGTTTTGGATGCGTATTGGATTCTGATCAGGAGACGGAACTTCCAATAAATCTCGCGCACTGTAGCTCTGTACTTCACCCAGAGTTGCTGAATCTACCTGCGATGCAGAGGGTGGCAGTGATGGAAGCGATCGCTCTTCTGGGGTTGCTTTCCGTGCTAGCATCACCTCGGTTTCTGGCGCTGCAATTCCAGCGTTTCTCGCTATAGATGTGGGACTAAGAACAGATGGCTCAACAACTTTTGGAGTTTCTCCTTCAGACTGAGCAACTGGCAATTCTGAGGTGCGGGATGATTCCAGTGTAAACTCCTGTACGGCTACAGATTCTGGAGAAGCAATTGCCAAACGCGATCGCTTAAGCGTTGCTTCTTTTGTTTCCTTTTCTTCCTTCGCCGCAGGTGCAACAAGATCACCAGCCTCTTTAGTTCGAGGCTCATCGGTAATGTCTGCATTGGTTATCGCCAATGCTTGATGGCTTAAGTCCTGAGTTCCAAGGGCTGCCAGGGTATAAATTGCAACACTAGGGACGCGCCATAGCGACGAAGCCAACCGATTGTCAGATTTTTTAGGCAAATCGCTTAGCTTAGGTTCCGCTTCATTTTTGGTAATCCTATGATTAGGACATAAATCTCGATGATGAAAGTTAGAGACAGACTTGGCGGGCACAAACACTCTCCCAATCAAACGTGCTGTCCCTTTATACAGAAATGCCGCTAATTATCAGGACAATCCCAAAATCCTAAGCTTGACAATAATTTTATTTTGTGCTTCATAAAATCGTTAAAAAACAACCCCTTCGCTTTTGTCTTACTCAGAGGATAGAGGGAGAAAAGGCGATCGCTTTTCGTAACATTTGTTGCAGTTAGCGATCGCACTTACTATTCCAGGGAACTGGCTAGTAGACTTCGGCGGAAGTTAGGCTACTATTAATAGAGCCAATCTAACGTAGGGATAGAGCCTTGCCTAGACTAGCCCCCAAGCCACTAAGCCTGGACGAGAGAGAACGTCAACAACTGCAAC
>JAESFV010000195.1_pt1 | contig 71675 bp, 45 predicted proteins | sample 9269471 | NCBI WGS metagenome assembly JAESFV01 (sample SAMN14502647, study PRJNA617108) | algae metagenome | isolation source: Symplocastrum torsivum CPER-KK1 and co-occurring heterotrophs from... | place: USA: Central Plains Experimental Range, Colorado | collected 2001-01-01
GTTGCAGTTGTTGACGTTCTCTCTCGTCCAGGCTTAGTGGCTTGGGGGCTAGTCTAGGCAAGGCTCTATCCCTACGTTAGATTGGCTCTATTAATAGTAGCCTAACTTCCGCCGAAGTCTACTAGCCCTTTGTGAGCTAAAGTCTGAGCAATTCATTGTCTTCTGAAAGGCTAAAACCAAAACCAGATCGAGCGTATTCATTCAGGAAGCTGAGGCTAGTTGGCTGGGATGAGTTAGGAGTTTGTGTAGCTGCTCACTAAAGTAGAGAACTTCGTAATCTGGTGCTAGTTCCTTTTGCAACCGTAATAATCAGTGGCTCAGGCTATCTTCTTGAATTAGAGGGACAATAGAATAAAAGCGCTCAAGTGATAATATTGACGACTGCTTAGCCCTTTTGGGAAAAACAGCCAATGCTAACCCGAATTGAAATCGACGGGTTTAAGACCTTCGAGAATTTTGCTCTAGATTTAGGACCTTTTGTAGTGATTTTGGGGCCAAATGCTTCTGGTAAATCCAATCTATTTGATGCGATTCGACTCCTCTCCCATTTAGCCGGAACTGACTTGCGAACAGCCGTCAAGACCTTGCGCGGCGAACCTCAAGAGTTGTTTCGTAGAGAAGCGGATGGTTCCTCTGTCACCCGAATGGCTTTCACAGTAGAGCTGCTCCTCGCGCCCGAAGTACGAGACCCTTGGGGTGACACGGTAAAAATTTCTCATTCTCGTGTGCGTTATGAGGTGGAGATTGAACGCCGGAAGGATGACCGGGGTATTGAGCGATTGGTCGTAGCAAAAGAGGAGGCAAAACCCATCCTCGCTCAAAGCGACAAGTGGCGACCCAAACAACAGGAACTTTCAGCTCAATTTAGACAATTATTCATGAAATACGGTCGCCGCACACCTTGGCTAACTACAACTACTGGCGAATCTGGCGGCAAGCGCAGTTTCAAAATTAATCAGGATGGCAGAAAAGGTCGGACGCGCCCAGCAGAAGCCGCAGAAGCTACAGTGCTGTCAAGCATTACTTCTGCCGAGTTTCCACACCTTTATGCCCTACGCGAGGAGATGCGCTCTTGGCGTTTTCTCCAACTCGACCCCAATGCACTGAGGCGACCAAGTCCTACCACTGCTGCTCTTGAACTGGAACCAGATGGAGCAAATCTTGCTACGGTACTAGCTCGAATTCAAGCTGAGACAGCAATGGAAATCCGACCTAAGGGAGACTTAGCAGATATTGCTGCCGATCTGACCTCCCTGATTCCCGGTGTAGTGGGTGTGAGCATTGAGGAAGACAAGAAAAACCGAGAGTACCGGATTGACATTGACATGAGGGATGGATTTCCTTTCAGCTCTCGTGTTGTATCCGATGGCACTCTACGTGTTTTAGCACTGCTGACTCTTTTACACGATCCGAAACATCGTGGCTTAGTCTGTTTTGAAGAGCCGGAGAATGGGGTGCATCCCTTCCGTTTGAAGGCAATGATTGAACGGCTACGCGAACTAGTGACAGATCCAACTTCTGAGGAGGTGGAGGAACAAGAACCGCTCTCCCAAATGCTTCTCAATAGCCATTCCCCTGTAGTTCTCTCTTGCTTGGAAGACGATGAAGCGATGTTCGCTGATATGGTCAGTGTCGTGAACCCAGAAGTAGACAAAATAAGTCGTAAAACCCGCATCAGACCTGTCAAGGGTCAAGGAGAGCTGTTGGCTGAGGAAAATCGAGAGTACGTCAGCAAGGTCGAGGTGGAACGCTATTTGCATAGCGTCGATCGCGAGGGTTAGCGCAGGTGCAATATTTGGGATTAGCCTTATTCGCAGAAGGGCCTACTGACTACCGCTTTTTGCCCCCCGTTCTGCGTCGTGCAACAGAGGAATTGTGTTTGAGGAATGCTCGAACTACGGTAGAAATCGGGGATGTATTGAATCTGCACGCGCCTCAAGACTACCGAGATGCAGACCTTGCTACCCAAATCGTAGAAGCAGCAAAAGCAGCTAATGGAGCGTATAACATTCTGTTCATTCATACAGATGGATCAGGCGATCCAAAAGCTGCTTATGATCAGCGGGTTCAGCCAGCCAAGGAGCGCATTGCATCTGAACTGTCTTCTCAACTGAAGCGGACAGTGGGTGTTGTGCCTGTTCGGGAGATGGAAGCTTGGACGCTGGTGGACGGTGATGCTTTACGAGATGCCTTTGGAACGGTGCTGGATGATGAGGCTTTGGGCATACCATTAAGACCGCGTGAGGTAGAAAGTATTCTCGATCCCAAGCAAACGCTCAATCAAACTTATGCCAGGATAGTAGGAACTAAGCAGCGTAGACGCAGAACTGCGGCAGACTTCTTTGATGCGATTGGGGAGCGGGTGCAGTTGACCCGTCTTCGTCAAGTTCCAGCGTTTGGGCGTTTTGAACAGGAGCTACGTACCGCACTAGTTGAGCTTAGCTATCTCAGTGAGGAGACACCATGAGACAGAGAGTTCTTATTAGTCTGGGAAAAATACGAGATGAATTGCGATCGCACAACTCTCTAAAGTAGTTGAAAGCTTGAAAGATAGCTCGGCTCAAACTAAAGCCCCAGCGTTAGTACCAATTTCCCGTGAGGCTCGACGGATGAAGTTATCCTCGTTGAACAAAGAAAGCAAGTAGAATCAAAAGTAACAATAGACCTCTTGCAAAAGTTCTTTTCATCAAATTCTGGGGCAGGCGGGACGCCTACCCCACAAGAAAAAATGGCTATGAGTGGGATGGGCATCTTGCCCGTCCTAGCTACTTTTGCAAGAGGTCTAATGATTAAAACATACTATTGGAAAGGTATGTCAGTTGCCTACCAATGATGCTGCAAGATCATTTTCGTCCACCGTTGAGTACTCGTCGTCACTGGCACGCATTTCATAACGCTTGGGCAACCTATATTGCATCGGACTTGAACGCTAAATTGCCAGAGGGTTACTTTGCTGAACCCAACGTGCAGTTCGGTATTGAAATTGATGTCGCTGCATTTGAGGAATCTCAGCAGGGATTTGCAAACGAAACGGGAATCATTCAGCTACCAACAGAGTCTCAGAGTCTATGGATACCTCCAGAAGCAACGCAAACTGTGCCATTTCTGCCAACAACTGAGAGTGTAGAAGTAAGTATCTTTGATTCTGAAACAGGGCCTATTTTGAAAGGTGCAATTGAATTAGTTAGCCCTGCCAACAAAGATCGCCCTGCTCATCGTGCAGCGTTTGTTTCCAAGTGCGAAACTTATTTGCGGCAGGGAATTGGCTTGATTGTGGTTGATGTTGTCACCGCAAGGCAGGCAAATTTGCATGGTGAATTATTAGCACGTCTCACTGAGGGCAAAGCATCTTCAGCCAAACTGAATCTTTATGCGATCGCCTATCGAGCGATCGAGCGAAATGGACAGCCAAGCTTGGATATCTGGCAGGAAGAACTAGCGATCGGCAGTATTCTGCCAACTCTACCTCTGTGGTTGCGCGGTGAGATTTGCTTGCCAGTTGACTTGGCGGCAACCTATGAGCGCACCTGTCGAGAACAACGGATTACAGTGAGCAGCGCTTAAATTTGTCAGGGTAGAGTACAGTTTCTTAAATGCGAGAGAAAATTCTCTACGGAGAGCGAGTTCCCAATCCCAACTCGCCGGGTGGTCTTTCCAACAAACTGATAGGCGCTCACTCACCTAGAATTAAAAATCGTTCCGATTTCGATGTCGAAGTTATTAGCAATAATGCTGATGGCACAACAACTGTCAAGTTGGTCAAAGAATTTCCAGATGGCGATGTCTCCAAAATTAAGAAATCCACCTTAGCACCGGACAGTTGGAGCGATGACAAAATTATCGATGTAACCAACCAAGTAGCGAGTACTCCTCCCGTTGCCATAAGTTCGCGGGGGGATGGTTCAACCTTGCATCGGCAGATTGTTGATGGCGTAGAGTGGGAGGTAATCAAGGATGCTTCGGGAAATGTTACATCCTCTTATCCTACTGGCGGCACTCCGACCACAAATTTTTGAGGCGGTGGTACTATGACGATTTTTCAAGAGTTAGATGCATATTTGAGCCAAGATTTCTCAGACGACTATTGGGCTGATGACGCTAGCTTATATGCCTGTGAGCTGGTTAAACAACTGACAACAGAGGATTGGAATGCTCTCAAGTCTTCTTGGCAAAATCGCTCAAAGCCTTGGCAGGAGCGCTGTGCCGAGATTCTCGATTGGGGAGAAGCGCTTCAGGCAGTTCCTCTGCTGCTGGAGATGATTCGCGAGGAAGATGATGAGTTGACACTAACGGCGGCTGATTCTCTGAGGTCGATAGGTGTAACTGAGCTAGATTTGCCTATAAGTGCGGATATCTTGTCACGTTTGCAAGCAGTGGCGCATTCAGGTAATGTTGCTAAACTCATCATCAATCAGTTGCTGAAACAATTAGAAGTTAAGGTGTATCGCGATTTTTTAATTGAGGTATTGCAAGCAACCCAAGATAGCAAGGGCGACCAGCGAGTGGTGTACCCACTGTTGCAGGCGAACCTGGACAAGCTAGATAATAACTTTGCTCAAGCGTTGCGAAGCTGGGCGACAGCTACCTTATCGGAATTAGAGGCAGAGCAAACACGACGCACCGCAGTAGCTATTGGCAATTTCAGCAACCTGATTCGGGAGTTCCGGAGAGGTCACCGAGCCAGCAATCTGGAAATTGCTATTACGGGCTATGAGGTCGTTGCCACAGTTTTTACCCATCAAGCCTTGCCCGACCAGTGGGCTACTACGCAAAACAATCTAGGTAGTGCTTACTGTGAGCGCATCAAGGGAGAGAGGGCAGAGAATATAGAAGTGGCAATTCGCTGTTTTTCTTCTGCATTGGAGGAATACACCCGCCAAGCCTTTCCCAAACAATGGGCTGTCACCCAAAACAATTTGGGTAACGCCTACCTTAACCGCATCAAGGGAGAGAGGGCGGAGAATATAGAAGTGGCAATTCGCTGTTTTTCTTCTGCGTTGGAAGAATACACCCGCCATACCTTTCCGCAGGACTGGGCTATGAGCCAAAACAATCTGGGCGCTGCCTACTTTAACCGGATTCAGGGAGAGCAGGCAGAGAATTTGGAAACAGCAATCTACTGTTTTTCTTCTGCGTTGGAGGTACGTACTCGTCAAGACTTTCCCGAACAATGGGCTGCCACCCAAAACAATCTGGGCAATGCCTACAGTAACCGTATCCGGGGGAAGAGAGCAGAGAATATAGAAGTAGCCATCCGCTGTTTTTCTTCTGCGTTGGAGATACGTACCCGCCAAGACTTTCCCGAACAATGGGCTGCCACCCAAAACAATCTGGGCAATGCCTACCTTAACCGTATTCACGGCAATAGGGCAGAGAATTTGGAAGTAGCAATCCACTGTTTCTCTGCTGCGTTGGAGGTACGTACCCGTGAAGCCTTCCCTCAAGACTGGGCAGATACCCAAAGCAATTTAGGTGTTGCCTACCTTAACCGTATTCACGGCAATAGAGCAGAGAATTTGGAAGCAGCAATCCACTGTTTCTCTGCTGCGTTGGAGGTACATACCCGCCAAGCTTTCCCTCAAAACCATGCAAAAGCCCAATTCAACCTAGGTCTTGCCTACCGAGATGCCCAACAGTTCTCCAAGGCTTACAGTGCCTTTGCCCTCGCCATCGATGCTGTGGAATTCCTACGCAGTGAGATTGTCTCTGGCGATGAAGCTAAACAAAAACTAGCTGAAGAATGGAATCCGCTTTATCAAGACACAGTGGAAGTTTGCCTAGAACTGCATGACTACACTGAAGCCATAAAATACGTCGAACGCAGTCAAGCGCGCAACTTAGTAGAACTCCTTGCCAAACCTGAGCTTTACCCCGAAGGAAGCATTCCCACAGAAATCCTCAATGAACTCGATCATCTACGTGAGGAAATTACCCACACCCCTCAGCTGATAGACATGGAAGTAGAGCGTAGGCGGCGGGGAATTTTGACTTGGAAAAGTGCCTGAGGTTATTCTTGAGAATTTGCAGCAATCCAAGCCGATGTAGTTATTACAAGTGTAATAACGAAGGAGCAGTACAATGGCAACACGCTTAAACGACCAGCTCAGAAGCTTATGAGCCAGCATCTTGCTGACAATTCCCTCAGGGCGGCTGAGGAAAAACTCAATACTTTAGAAGAATCAGAAGTCTTCGTCTTTCCGGCATCGTTTGCCCAGCAACGGTTGTGGTTTCTCGATCGCCTCTTCCCAGGCAATTCCTTCTACAATGTGTCCGCAGCACTTCGCCTAACAGGTTCGCTCAACATAGCAGCGCTAGAGCAAACGTTTAACGAAATCGTGCGTCGCCATGAAGCCTTGCGTACCACCTTTAGGATGCTGGAGGGGCAACTTGTCCAGGTAATTGCTCCTTCCTTAACTATCCCTCTGCCATTGGTCGATTGGCGATCGCTACCAGCAACCGAACAGGAAGCTGAAACTCGACGACTGGCTACCGAGGAGCGATCGCGTTCTTTCGATTTATCCTCCGAACTGCTACTACGAGTCATGCTCCTACAGCTAGACTCATCAGAACACGTACTCCTGCTGAATCTGCATCATATTGTCTGCGATGGCTGGTCTATCGGAGTCCTACTTCGGGAACTAGGAACACTTTACACAGCCTTTGCCAACAACCAGCCATCACCCTTACCAGAACTGCCTATCCAATATGCAGACTTTGCCGACTGGCAACGCGAATGGCTACAGGGTGAGGTTCTAGAGACTCAGTTAGCTTACTGGAAGCAGCAACTAGACAATCTTCCCCTACTGAATTTACCCACCGATCAACCTCGCCCTGCTACTCCAACCTACCAAGGGGCAACACAATTTCTAGAGTTACCAAAAAACCTGAGTCAGGAACTAGACGCACTTTCACAACGCCAAGGGGTGACTCTGTTCATAACTCTCTTAGCAGCATTCCAAACCTTGCTCTACCGCTACACGCAGCAAGAGGATATTGTAGTCGGTTCTGCGATCGCCAACCGCAATCGCCAGGAAATAGAAGGACTAATTGGTTTTTTTGTCAATAGTCTGGTGTTGCGTACCAATTTATCAGGCAACCCAACATTTCTAGAACTCCTAGACAGAGTACGGGAGGTCGCGCTAGGAGCCTATGCCCATCAGGACTTACCCTTTGAGAAGCTGGTCGAGGAACTGCATCCAGAACGCAACCTGAGCTACCATCCCTTATTCCAGGTCGCGTTTAGCCTCCAAAACACACCCATCAAGGCGCTAGAGTTACCTGGACTAACCTTCTCGCTGCTGGACTTCGACAACCCAAGCGCTAAGTTCGATCTAGAGTTCCACCTGTGGGAATCACCGGAAGGTCTTAGAGGACAGGTAACTTACAGCACCGATTTATTTGATGATGCCAGAATCACTCGGATGCTGCGACACTTTCAAACGCTGCTGGAAAGTATTGTCGCCAACCCCCAGCAACGCCTTTGTGACTTGCAACTTTTAATAGAAAGTGAACGGCATCAACTGCTAGTGGAGTGGAACGACACCCAGACTGATTATCAGAAGGATTTATGTATCCAGCAGTTGTTTGAAGCTCAGGTAGAACAGACACCTGATGCCATAGCCTTAGTCTTTGAAGACGAACAACTCACCTACCGAGAACTCAACAACCGCAGCAACCAACTCGCCCATTATCTGCAAAAACTAGGGGTAGAACCAGAAGTTCTAGTTGGTATCTGCTTGGAACGTTCTGTGGAAATGATAGTGGGTTGCTTAAGCATCCTCAAGGCAGGTGGAGCCTATGTGCCATTAGATCCCACCTATCCTCAAGAGCGTCTTAACTTCATGCTAGAGGACGCTCAAATACCCATCTTGCTCACTCATTCAGTTTTAGCCCCCCTTTTTAAGGGGGGTTGGGGGGATCGAGCAACATATAGCGGACAGCAGAATCAGTTATCTTTAGTTTGCCTAGACAAAGAGGCGGATGCAATTACCCAACAAAGCAAGGAAAACCCAATCAGCAGCGTCACACCTAACAACTTGGCTTATGTCATCTACACTTCTGGCTCGACTGGAAAACCCAAAGGTGTTCTAGTACAGCATCAAGGGTTGTGCAACTTATCTCAGGTCCAGATTCAGACTTTAAACCTAAGCGCTTGTAACCGCATCCTGCAATTCGCCTCTCTGAGTTTTGATGCCTCGATCTTTGAAATTGTCATGGCACTCTTAACTGGAGCAACACTGTATTTAGCAAAGAAGGAATCCCTTCTACCAGGAACAGCCCTAATCCAACTGCTACGCGACAGAGCAATTACCCACGTCACACTTCCGCCTTCCTTGTTAGCCGTTCTACCTGCACAAGAACTTCCTGAACTGCGGACGATTATCTCTGCCGGAGAAGCCTGTTCTACCGATATCGTAAAACGCTGGGCTTCAGGTCGTCGATTTTTCAATGCCTACGGCCCAACTGAAGCAACTGTTTGGTCTACCGTAGCGGAACTCAGTGACGGTAGTGAGAAACTATCTATTGGTCGTCCGATTGCTAACACACAAGTTTATATACTGGACTCCTATCTACAACCTATACCTATCGGTGTTCCGGGAGAACTGTATATCGGTGGTGATGGACTGGCGCGAGGTTATCTCAACCAACCTGAGTTAACTACACAGAAGTTTATTCCTAATCCTTTTAGCCACAAACCTGGAGAGCGCCTTTACAAAACAGGTGATTTAGCTCGTTACCGACCTGACGGTAACATTGAATTTTTAGGTCGCATTGACGAACAAGTAAAGATTCGTGGCTTCCGTATTGAGTTGGGGGAAATTGAGACGGTGCTAAATCAGCATCCGGATGTGAAAGAGGCAGTTGCGATCGCAAAAGAAGACGTATCTAGTAACAAGCGTTTAGTCGCTTATGTTGTCCCAAACCAAGAGCAGTTACAGACGGTAGAGGCGCAGGACTGTGCGTCCTCACTACGCTGTTTCTTAAAAGAGAAGCTGCCAGAGTACATGATTCCCTCCGCTTTTGTAATGCTGGAGGCTTTGCCGTTGTTGCCCAATGGTAAAGTAAACCGTCGTGCCTTAAAGGGGCTTAGTACAGATAAGACTGAATTAGCAGAAGACTTTATCGCTCCCCGTACTCCAACAGAGGAAGCGATCGCAAAAATTTGGGCTGAGGTTCTGAAGTGCGATCGCATAGGAGTTCGTGACAACTTCTTCGAGTTGGGAGGTGATTCACTTTTAGCCGTCCGCCTCATGGCTCAGATTCACGAGCAGTTTGAGCGAGATTTACCGCTATCTGCCCTCTTCTTAAATCCTACAGTTGAAGGTCTAGCAAGTGTTCTAGGGCAAGAATCAGATACTCTGCCTTGGTCTCCCTTAGTTCCCCTTCAGCCTGCTGGTTCAAAGCCACCTTTCTTCTGCGTTCATCCAATCTTCGGTACTGTCTTCCCTTATTATGAATTGGCTTATTGTCTAGGATTTGACCAACCCTTTTACGGGTTGCAGCCTCTAGGACTGGATGGAGAACAACCTCCCTTAACTCGCATTGAGGACATAGCTGCTTACTACATCAATTGCTTGCGTAAAGTTCAGCCGTCTGGTCCCTACTTTCTCGGAGGCTGGTCTTTCGGGGGTTTAGTTGCTTTTGAAATGGCTCAACAACTGACGAGAGGGGGGCATCAGGTCGCTCTACTCGCTCTACTGGATACCCTTGCTCCAATTCCTGGCAACATACCTTCCTTTCGGGAGGGCTTCAAGTTTCTTCTGACCACAGCAACGCGCTCAATTTGGTCATTTTTACTCGACTATTTTTATTTAATAACTGCTTCTAATAAAGACGAAAGTAATAGTTTCTTGCCTAGTTTTACTAATTTCAATAAGCTTTTTCAGTGGCTTGGAAGTAGTGAAACCTTGTCCTCTCTTTGGAGAAAAGCCGCTTTAACTAGCCTCATCCCTCAGGAGTCTAGAGAGCGAATACTGAGCGAACTAAACATTCGCCCTATGCTTCGTGTCTACCAAGCTAACAGCCAAGCCAATCTCAACTATGTCCCACAGGTCTATCCAAACCCAATTACTCTTTTAAGAACAAGTGGTGAGTCTAGTACTGCTCATAAAGACTCAACTTTAGGCTGGAGTCAGCTAGCTAGGGGAAAAGTGGAAGTTCATCAGGTTCCTGGTAATCACCTAACAATGCTAAAGAAACCCCATGTTCAGGTTCTCGCTGAACAGCTAAGAATTTGTATCAAGAATACACAGGCTGAAGGATTCGGCAAAGGGTGGGACAGGTAATTTGATATACATGTCTGAAAACAAGCTCATCACGCTTTTAAGCGATTTTGGCTTGAGCGATGTCTATGTGGGAGTGATGAAAGGTGTCATTGCTCAAATCAATCCGGCTTTGACGGTTGTAGACTTAACGCACCAGATTCCACCTCAAAACATTGCGGCTGGTCGATTTAGCTTAATGAATGCTTACCCTTACTTTCCAGGTGGGACGGTGCATATTGCCGTAGTCGATCCAGGGGTAGGAAGTCGCCGGAGAGGAGTAGCTATCCAACTCGATGCTGGCTTCTTGGTCGGGCCAGACAACGGGTTATTCAGTGGTGTTTTGAGCGAAAATTCGGTAGTTGCAGCGGTTGAACTGACAAACCCTCAATACTGGCGGACACTATCACCCAGCACGACTTTTCACGGACGAGATATCTTTGCTGCTGTAGGAGCGCATCTTGCCAGTGGTATTTCGATAGAACTGTTGGGAGAGGTGATTGACCCAAAAACTTTGGTGCAACTGGGGATTCCTGAACGGACACTAACGCCTACTAGTGTCACAGGTTGCATCCAATATATCGACCACTTCGGTAACTTAGTGACTAATATCCCTGCGGCTGATGTCGAAGGAAAAACTTGGTCAGTCGCGGTTGGTACCCACATGATCCCAGCTAGCCAAACCTATAGCGATCGCAAACTAGGAGACATTGTTGCTCTAATTGGTAGCCACGGTTGGCTGGAAGTTGCAGTTAACGGGGGTAGTGCCCAGTCTGAGTTGCAGCTAGACACGGGTGCGAACGTGCAAGTTCTACTAGCTTAAATTTATACCGTTGTAGCCTTAGTAAACCCAGATTGGCGGCATTAACAAGTCACCAACTCAAACAAGACCACCAGTTATACTGAAGACACCTGTAACTACTACAAAGTTAGTACCACAACAGGCTTATTATCTTTTGCAGTTTTAAGAGCGTTGCTCTTTTGTTAAATCTCTTCTTCCAAGAGACTCAATTCTGTACGATTGAGTTGGGTATTGTAGCTTTTTCTTAAGAGTACCCAAGAGGTACGATTAGGGAAGATTACTGCCGTCACGAGGCTAAAAGTTTTTTAAGAGATTCAACACTTTTACAGCAACCAAGGAAAATCAACTATGACTCAGCTTATACAATCTGATCCAGAATTTTACCAAGGGCAATTTGGCGACTTTACGATTACCGAAAGCGATCGCACTGGTGTCATTATCTACCGAGCTGGCTTAGCCGTAGCCGCTCTGAGCTTCGCCGTCGGTACCTGGCTTGTATTATCCCTCGGTGATACCCCAACCGTAATGAGGATGCTAACTCTCCTGTATGCCGTGTTCAGTCTAGCGCTGGGTGTTAGTTTAGTTACCATTCACATCTATCTTGCCGCCCTACACCGGACACTTCAACTCTTTTGGGTTATCGGGAGTATAGCCGCGATTGTGTTAGCACTTTCTAGCAATGAATCACTTGCCTTATCCGTTTACAACCACCCGATGACTCTTTTCGGAGTTGGCTTTACGTTTGCGGCTTTGACAGGTATTTATTTCAAAGAAGCTTTTTGTTTCAACCGTCTCGAAACAAAGTTCCTCACTCCGCTAGTTCCAATGCTGCTGTTGGGGCATCTTACTGGTCTTTTACCAATGTTTGGAGAGCAGCTTCTACTGGGAATTTGGGCAATTTTGTTTGTCGTCTTTGCTCTGCGTAAGGTCATGCAAGCGATTCCTCCTGATATTGGTGACAAGTCAGTCTTTACTTACCTCAAAGAAAAGCGTACTGCTCATTCATAAATTACTAGGAGGGCAGATGAGCTTGCAAAGGAAAGTGGCAATTGTTACAGGTGGCGGACAGGGAATCGGAAAAGCGATCGCTTCATCGTTTTTGAAAGAGGGGCTGCATGTTGCTATTGCTGAAATTGATGAGGACGCTGGGAAAGAAACAGAAGCAGAATTTCAGCATTTAGGTTCAATTCAGTTTATTCATACTGATGTCTCTAATGAAGATTCAATCAAAAACTTGATTGGCGAAACAGTTAATAAATTTGGTGGCATTGATGTATTAGTGAATAATGCTGCGATCGCTAATCCAAAAAATCCACCCATTACAGAATTAAGCTTAGACGATTGGAATAAAACAATTTCTATCAATCTTACAGGAGTATTCCTTTGTACCAAGCATTCTGTACCTTATCTCAGAAAAAATAAAGGTACAGTAATTAACATCGCTTCGACAAGAGCTTTAATGTCAGAGGATAATACCGAAGCCTATTCCGCTGCTAAGGGCGGAATTCTATCATTAACTCACGCTCTAGCTATCAGTTTAGACTCAGATATTCGAGTCAATTGTATAAGTCCGGGATGGATAGAAGTGAGCGATTGGCAAAAGCAAGCCAAACGACTCCAACCCGAACTGACAGAACAAGACCATCAACAACATCCTGCTGGTAGAGTAGGGAAACCAGAAGATGTCGCTTCGCTGGTTGTCTATCTGGCATCTCCGGAAGCCGATTTTATCACGGGTGCAAATTTTGTCGTTGATGGCGGAATGACCAGGAAAATGATTTACCTGTGAAATTAGAACGATTACTAAAGTTCTTTTGCCATGTCTGGGTTACCTTCGACTAGGCAGTTAATCTGCCATGTGAACAACAGTGCGGTATAACTGGGACAACCCCTCTTAAGCTTCCTTAGAGTGCTGATTCAGTAGTTGGAAAAATGGGTAAGGTAATGCTGACATCAGGTGGTGATGTGATGGTGAGTTAAAACAATAGATTCTCCCTATTCTCCACCTTTATAAAAACAAAAATTTAGGAGCGGTTTTTGCAGAAATGTTGAGCTATATTTAATTCATTTATGAAGTTGAGCGACGAGCCGTTTCATGTGCTACTTAGAAAACCTTCTTCCAGAGTAAAAGGATTATTAGCCGGATGATTAAAAAATCATAGAAATTGGCTTTGAACAATTAGCGATACACAGCGTTGAGTTCTAGTATTTTGAGTTTAACAAGTTCCGAATGCTGCTTGCCAATAAATTCATTGAGTAAAAGGAGGTACTTTGTAATATGTGCAGAGTCGGGAAACTAGGTTGGAGTGATTGCGTCATGAACATCTTAAATGGGGCTGGAATCCTTAAAGCGTATCCAAGCTGAACGATGAGGAAGATACAGCTATTCACAACGGTCTCAGGTGGCGCTACTTCAACATAACTGCTTAGAAAATTATCATGGGGATTTTAATTGTCACGACTTACCTGATAGCCGGACTTTCCCAGGTGTCGCTACCGTCTCAACTAGTGCCAGAATTGAAAGGGGTACAAGATAGGCTTTTATTCTCCTCAAAGCCTAATATCTTGCCTCCAGAGTCATTTGAAGTGTTTCCGCCACCGCTAGGGGAAATCATTGAAGATCAATGTCAATCAGTTCCGACAGGTGTAGGTATTCCCGGATTTCAGCCAGGAATTGTGAAAAATGATGTAATTCGGATGCTGGGTGCTCCTACTGGTACATCACGCGGCTACTGGCCAAATACCCGTGCCGTATTTTATGAATTAATTCCTGAGCAGGTAAGTTTGGGCTTTCTGTTTGACCAATACTCTGAACGGATTCGTCAAACGGAGGCATCCTTCCAAGCTGGGGTTGGTTCTGACATGATGTTGCTGACACTCAACGGAATGCTAGGCTGCAAGCTCAATGAGCAAATAGAACAAGGATTACAACAAGTACACCAAGGACAGACACGCCAGTACTCTTTTCAACTACATTCCCTAAAGGGTCTAATTCAACGGCAAAAAAGCGATCGCATTTATATTGGAATTTGGGAAGCAGACTTACACTAAGTACACTGTGAAGCACTCTAGGAGAGATTTGTGCCAGAGTACACCTGTTCTTCTAAACTTTCCTAATTCTGTGCAAATTTATCTTGTTAAGGGTCGCGTTTACTCTCGTAGGCGTAGCTCTAACTTGGGTGAATTCGATTTTTTGCAGTTTGTACAGTACCCTCTTACATAAGTTCTAATGCGTTTTATCTATCGGCAAGAAACCTGGGTGCTAACAATTCAAGGATGGATAGTCACTCTCGTAAGTATCACCACTTTAATGGTATTTCTCCTCAACTATATACATCCGTTCCTTGCACCCATTTCTCCGATTAAGGCCGATATTTTGGTTGTAGAAGGCTGGGTACAAGACTATGTCATTAAAGAGGCAATCCAAGAATTTCAAAAGGGTGGCTACAAAAAAATAATTACCACAGGCTTAACTATAGAGCAAGGCTCCTACCTTACTCAGTACAAGAATTTTGCTGAGCTAGCGGAAGCGACTTTTATTGCCCTCGGTTTTGAGCAAGATCAACTTATAGCAGTTCCAGGATCAAGCGTTGTGAGAAATCGCACGGCTGCTTCTGCTACGGCGCTACGCCAGTGGTTAGTCAACTCCGATTTGACAATAGATTCAATCAATCTTTATAGCTATGATGTCCACGCCCGAAGAAGTTGGATGATTTTCAAGCAAGCACTTGCTCCTGAAATCAAAGTAGGCGTGATTGCTGCTAAACCCCTCAGTTATGATCCAAAACATTGGTGGGTTTCTAGCGAAGGGGTACGGTCAATTATTTCGGAAATAGTGGCTTATCTTTACGCACGTTTGATTGATTGGAGACGGTAAGCGCTTTGCCAATGGGGTGATAGGGGAAGTTCTCACTCTATTGCTCTCCTTTTATGAATTGAATTATGAAAGTCCACCAATATACAGCGGTTTCCTGGAAAGATGAGGTACAACTCAGGTGTGTGAAACTTGTGTAGAGAGCAAGAAAAACAAAAAAGCTGATAGCTGATAGCTGACGGCTTTCTGCTATTAAAGACGCTGGTGCATCAGGAGGGAAAATTGGTAGAAGAACGTGCCTACTGGCTGGCTTGGTCACAGGTTGACCGTGTGGGACCTGTGTTAATCAGGCGGCTACAACAGCACTTTGGAACTCTTGCAGAGGCTTGGAAAGCAAGCGCTAGTCAACTAGGGCAAGTTGAAGGCTTTGGGTATCAAAATGTCACAAAGGTAACAGCCGCGCGATCGCAAATTAATCCCGAACAACTGCTAGAACAGCACTCCGTAAAAAACCCTAATTTCTGGACACCTGCTGATGCTGACTATCCCCGCTTACTACTAGAAATTCCCAGTCCACCTCCAGTTTTATACTATCGAGGACAGGTTCAGCTTCAGGAAAATCAGGGCATCATCCCTATGGTGGGCATTGTTGGCACCCGCGAACCGACAGAATATGGTAAACGCTGGACGCGAAAAATCAGCACGGCTTTAGCGAAGCATGGCTTTACAGTCGTTTCCGGAATGGCAGCAGGAATTGATACTAATGCTCATCACGGCTGTCTCAGTGCTGGTGGACGGACGTTAGCTGTTCTTGGTACTGGCATCGATGTTGTCTATCCACCGCGCAATTTGTCTTTGTATGAGGAGATACAGAAACAGGGACTAGTCATCAGTGAGTATCCGGCAGGTAGCAAGCCAAATCGGGTTCATTTTCCCCAACGCAACCGCATTATTGCAGGATTGAGCCGTGCCGTTTTGGTGATGGAAGCGCCTACGAAGTCTGGTGCATTAATTACGGCAGACTTTGCCAATGAGTTCTGCCGCGATGTCTACGCACTACCAGGTTCCTTGGATAACGAGCAAGCGTTAGGCTGCTTGGGGCTTTTGAGCAAGGGCGCTCATGTGATTTTAAATGAAGGTCACTTGTTGGAAATGCTAGGCGCAATCCCAAACCTTGACACCGTGGTACAGCTACCCCTATTTACACAAGAACAACCCGCCCCAATCCCTCAATTAGAGCCAGAGTTGGCAAAAGTGTTGCAGTCGCTTACTTCAGAACCTACCTCATTTGATGTCGTTGTGCAGCAAGCGGGAATGGACGCGGGTTCAGTTTCTAGCGCCCTGTTGCAGCTAGAACTAATAGGGTTAGTCTCTCAATTACCAGGGATGCAATATCGACGATGTTAAAACACTTCAGAAACAAGAGTAGACTGGGTGCGTTGGTACTACTGGCGTTGGCAGCAATGTTAATGGTTTCTCTTTCTGGCAGTACACAACTTGCTGAGCAAGCAGCAGTTTATCGGAATATGATGCGGGTCTGTCTAGAAGCGGAAAACTGCACAGGGTTTGTGGTGTGGGGAGTAAGCGATCGCCATTCCTGGATTCCTAGCCATTACAATCAACCCGATTTACCGCTAATCTTTGATAAGTCGTTCCGCCCAAAACCAGCTTATGAAGCACTCACAGAAGAATTGCAAAGGATGTAGATCAACTCAACTACGCCATCAATGTTGAGTTTTGATTGGTTGGTTAGTTTCTCTTGTGGATGGACTGACTTAACCATGTCTCTAAGAGGTAAATGTGCTTATTGGTTTTCTTGACAATTTCAATAGTCGCTTAGATACAGAAAATCCGCAGACAATAGGACTATTTCTGAAATCGTCGCCTGATCAGCATTATTCCTCCGAATGCGATCGCTCCTGCAACGCCCAAACTTCCCCATACTTGCACTGGCTGACTGACTCCCTCTGCTCTGTGATTATCTGGGAGTTCGTCAGAGTTAGTCTTAATTTGAGGACTTTCTCTAGTCGCGCTTGGGCCTGTTGCCACTGTGACAGTGTAGTTCATCTTAAAGGGTTGAAAGTTTGCCCCAGCGACTGGAGTTCCACTCAACTCCAGCTTATAGGCTCCTATCTTCGGAAATATAACTTCCGCCCCTGGAATGCCTTGATACTGCTCTGCTGATATGGCTTTTAGAGCAGGTTCTAACAACGGGGAAGAGCCTTCTGTATGAGGTTCAGAGTAGATAGCAAGTTTGCAATCACATTGATTCAGTGGAAGAATCTGCCCACCTTGGCGAGTGAGGGCAACCCAAACTCGTGCTGGTTCCCCAGCTTTTGGATTGTGATTGGGTTCAACGTGCCAAGTACCAGCCACATCTCCCGCTACCTCAATTTTGTGCGCGAAGGCAGGTGTGGCAAGCAATCCTAAACAAACTAACCATCCGACGCTTCTACTCAGGCTTAATCGGTTAGGCATACAACCTTTGTGAAGATATAGGGTAACCGAAATCAATCACAGCAGGATTTCTGGTCACAAGGCAAGAGAAAATTACCCGTTTCTACCTGGATAGTAGTGTGTTCAATGCCAAATTTATCGTGCAACTCCATTGCAATTCTAGAAAGGAAAGCATCACCTGGGTTTCCCGTCAGCATCACCAAGTGAGCCGTCAGCGCTGTTTCGGTAGTACTCATTGCCCAAATGTGCAAGTCATGGATTCCAACGACACCAGGAAGTTCTTCTAAGTAGGTTCGGACAGCTTGTGGCTCAATTCCTTCTGGGACGAACACTGCCTCAACGATCACAAATCCAACGTTTAGGCTAATGCCGATGATAAAAGCACTGTTGTAATTGAGCTGTCCATGATCGTGATGTCCATGTTTATGGTCATGCATCATAACTAATAGTTCATTACCGTCATCAAACTACCCGATTACTTTGGATACACTCCCGATACCAATCGAAACTTGCCTTCGGAATACGCTTTTGTGTAGCGTAATCTATATACGTGATACCAAAGCGTCGGTCGTACCCCCAATCCCACTCAAAATTATCCATCAGACTCCACACGAAATAACCTTTCAGAGGATACCCCTCACTGATAGCTCGATGGGCTGCCTTGAAGTGCTGCCGCAGGTACATAATTCGGTCAGTATCGATCACCTCATCCTTAATATTTAACTCATCCTGTGCAGCACAACCATTCTCTGTAATCAGCACGGGTAAATCTGGCCGCCCAACCGTCTCACTCAGATGACGAATACCCCAGTAAATGCACTCAGGCACAATATTTAGCCAGGGCATATGCATCCGGGGGTAGCCTTTAGGGAACTCAAGGAAGTCATAGCCAAGTTCGTTATCAGCCGCCCGGACATAAGTGCCAGAGTAGACGTTAAAACCCAAAGCGTCTAACGGTTGATGAATTGTCTCTAAGTCACCTTCTTGAATATCCGGCGCATTCGCTCCCAACTGCTCCAATAAAGCAGGGCTATAGGCACCTGTTAGAGCTGGAAAAATGATGCCACCATTCTGTCCACAGGTGGGGAAGGCTTGTTTAGCTGCCGCCACATGAACGGGAGACTCGTTGATGGGAACGGTTACTGCAAGGTTATCGACTAATGCCACTGAACAGGGAACGGGTGAGGCGTTGCGAATCGCTTTACAACCCAAACCATGAGCAAGCAGGGCGTGGTGAGACGTTTGCCAAACTTCTTTGACTGAGTTAACACGCTTGCCGGGTGCATGGGGGGGTTCTGTGTCAACGGCATAACCCATGTGAGTGAAGCAGGGGATTTCGTTGAGAGTCATCCAATGGGTAATGCGATCGCCTAACCGACTAACAACGGCTGTAACATAGTCCGCATAATCAAATGCCATCTCCCGACTCTGCCAAGAACTGTACAAATCATCCAGCGCTTGAGGCGAGTCCCAGTGAAACAATGTGGCATGGGGAGTAATATCATAATTCTGTAGACAGTCAACTAAGCGTTTATAGAAATCCACTCCTTGTTCATTAACTGCCCCACGACCGTCCGGTACGATGCGAGGCCAAGCAATGCTAAAGCGATAATGTTTAATGCCTAGTTGTGCCATTAGTTGCACATCTTCTTCATAGCGATGGTAATGGTCACAAGCAACCGCACCTGTATCACCATTAAGCACTCGTCCGGGTGTAGCGCTGAAGGTATCCCAAACACTAGGTTTACGACCTTCTTCAATCCCCGCCCCTTCAATTTGATAAGCAGCGGTTGCTGCTCCCCACAGAAAATCCCCTGGAAATTGGTAGCTGGTCATAGACAATTTTTGCTTAAATTAGCGTGTGGAACTGGCTTGCAAGATTGTGTTTGATCCAAAGAACAAGATTACAAAAAGTACCCTTTCTTTTACTTGTGTTTTGCAACAACTGGGTTATCGTCAAGCTCAACTTACCAAAAGCTTTGATGAATTTAGAGGCGTTATAAGCATCACCTACAGATAAGGTTACATATATCTCACTCTAGGCACATACGATATAACTAAAGATAACCAAGTCTAGGATGTAAATTGAGCCGAGCCGCACGTTAGTATGCCGAATCATTTTGTGTACATCATTATGGATAGCTGTCGTTATGATAGCTACCAGGCTGCATCAACCCCCAACATGGATAAGCTCGGATTAGCGGAGTGCCGCTACAGCTATGCTTCTTGGACTTCCCCTTCCCACTATGCTCTCCTGATGGGAATGGTTCCCCATAGCAGTCCACGCGGTGTGTTTGCTTCTGAGGTATATAAGAAAGAATTTGCTAAATGGGTAGATAGGCTAGGAATTCCTAATTTATCTTTCAAAACCTTTGTTCCTCAACTTTCTTTACCTAAAGTTCTGAAAGACCAAGGGTATCAAACAATTGCGAGGGTTTCTCTGCCTGTTCTTAATCAATTTACTAGTATTAACAAATACTTCGATGACTTTGTGCTGATGGCAAATCATAATGATTTTGCTACGATGGTAAGTGAAATCGAGTTTCCTGACCAGAACCCAAGATTTTATTTTCTCAATCTGGGTGAAACTCATTATCCCTATATGCTCGAAGGTGAAGATTTACCTCACATCTCCGGAGTTCATGGGGTATTTAATAAAATGGATGAGTTCTTATTACATGGAAATAAACAAAAAGAAGATACATCCTTTTTTGATCAGGAGGAAATGCAACGTTTACACAAACAGCAAATTAAGTGTGTCGAATATATAGATGGGCTGCTGGGAAAGCTCTTTAGCAAATGCCCCCCCAATACTCACATCCTAGTAACTGCAGACCATGGTGAGTTATTCGGAGAAGACGGTTACTTTGGTCATGGACCAGTCATGCATGAAAAGTGCTTTGAGGTACCTTTTTTAGAGGGACTACGCCCCTAAAATTAATAGCAAAATTTCCTTATTGTAAGAAACAGGAAATTTAGACAATCTAGATTTAGTCTACTTCCATCTTGATAAAGCGCAACTCTTGCAGCCTTGCTAACACTTTCGAGACGCTCTCTTCTAGACTTTCTAAATCCGTTCTGCATTCTACTTCAGGATTCAGAGGGGATTCATACGGATCATCAATCCCTGTAAAGTTCTTTATCTCCCCAGAGCGCGCTCTCTTGTATAGCCCTTTCACATCTCGTTCTTCGCAGACTTCCAATGGGGCATTGACATAAACCTCAACAAAGTTGCCAATCTTTTGGCGCACTTCTTCTCGAATTTCCTGGTAGGGCGAAATTGCTGAAACTAGCACTATAACTTGGTTTCGAGTCAGTAGATTCGCGACAAAACCAACACGTCGAATATTTTCGTCTCGATCTTCTTTGCTAAATCCCAAACCCTTAGTTAAATTCTGGCGTACAACATCTCCGTCTAAAACCTCGACTTTGTAGCCGTGAGACGTTAGCGCTTTCTCTACGGCTCGGCTAATCGTAGTTTTTCCGGCTCCACTCAAACCAGTGAACCACACTGTCACACCTGGCTGCTTATATTCCATTGCTTGCTCTAACTTTCTGGATTGCATTTGCCTACTTTGGAGAATTTGCCCTACTTAGTCTTGCTTGTGAACATCCTTGATGAAAACTTTAAATACGGCATTGATTTAGTAAAGTTTCGTAAAAAAATTGCCGACATTGCATGAAAGTTCTGTCCTCTGGTGAAAGTTAAATACATCTTTCTATTCTTGTTCTAAAAAAACCATACTGACTAGAGATTGACAGTTTCTGCACTTAGGTATATAGTCCTGACCCTATCAAAATCCTCCTCAAGCTTTAGAGATCGACACAAATGCATTCATTCAACTGTTTTTCACTCAGTCCTATCGAGCTGGCTCATCCTGGTATTGCTGTAGCGACAAGCCGGGCTGGTGGGATTGGCGTGCTAGATCGGGAATTTTGCAGCGATCGCGATTTAGAGAAAGCGGCTAGGAACTTAAACAAGGTTTTAGATCTAGTTGATGAGCGTGATGCTGTAGGGTTACGGCTACGGGCAGAACAGATTGATCGAAGCAAGACGCTACTCTCTCAACTCACAGCACGCCCGCATTGGTTAATTCTGTGTGGGTGGAACCCGCAGACGCTAGAGAAAGTCATCGCCTCTCTTCCAACCGCTCAGTCCCGGAGAATTTTGCTGGAAGTCACAGCGATTGAGCAAGCATTAGCCGTGCCGTCACTTGAGGAGATTGATGGGTTGATTGCCAAAGGGCATGAAAGTGGTGGCTGGGTTGGTGAAGATTCAGCATTTCTACTCACCCAAAAACTCGTGGCAAGGCAGCCAAAGCCCGTCTATGTACAGGGTGGCATTGGCATTCATACCGTAGCCGCCTGCCGTGCAGCAGGAGCCTTTGGGGTTGTATTGGACGACCAATTATGGTTGATGCCCGAATCCCCCTTGTCTAGCGAGTGGCAACGCTACCTCAGTAACTTGAATGGTCAAGAAGCAATTGTTATTGGTGAGAGACTAGAGGGGAACTGCCGCGTTTTATCTCGCCCAGGCTTCCAGGCGATTTCGGCTTTACAGAAACTGGCAGAACAGTTAGAACTTGCTGATTTTGGATTGGAGTCGGCGGCTAAAGTCACGAAATCTCATGACTCCAACGAAACTTCTAATCAGCGAAAATTTCAAGTTTGGCAGCAACAAGCTCAATCCTTAATTGGCTGGGGAACTCCTGGAAGCTTAGCCTGGCCGATGGGACAAGCCGTAGGGTTAGCTGTTTCGGTACGCGATCGCTACAAAACCACAGGCAGATTTGTACAAGCGCTGCTCAAAGCCAGTGTAGAACACATTCAAACCGCTCAAGCTCTGCAACCGCTTCAAGCAGACGCACCTTTAGCCATTTCTCACAAAACAAAATATCCCATCGTCCAGGGGCCGATGACTCGCGTCAGCGATAGCGCTGAGTTTGCCCAAGCTGTTGCCCAAGGCGGGGGTTTGCCGTTACTGGCATTAGCACTGATGCGGGGTGGGCAAGTCCGTGAACTGTTACAGAAAACGAAAGAACTACTAGGCGATCGCTCTTGGGGAGTTGGTATTCTTGGTTTTGTTCCCCAAGCTGTGCGAGAAGAACAACTCAAAGAAGTCCGGGCATTCAAACCTCCCTTTGCTTTAATTGCTGGCGGACGTCCCGATCAAGCCGCACAAATGGAAGCCGAAGGCATTGCCACTTATATCCATGTCCCAGTTCCCACCTTACTAAAACTGTTCCTTGAACAAGGCGCACGACGATTTGTCTTTGAAGGCAGAGAATGCGGTGGACATGTTGGTCCCTTGAGCAGCTTTTTGCTTTGGGAAAGCATGATTTCCACCCTTTTAGAGGAAGTCCCCGCAGGTGCCGAACGTGATGTCCATGTTCTGTTTGCAGGTGGCATTCATGACGCCCGTTCTGCCGCGATGGTAAGTGCAATGGCAGCGCCCTTATTAGAACGCGGGATGCAGGTTGGTGTATTGATGGGGAGTGCCTACCTCTTTACCGAAGAAGCTGTCTCTTGTGGAGCGATTGTTAAAGGTTTCCAAGCACAAGCGATCGCGTGTACCCGTACCATCAATCTAGAAACAGGTCCTGGTCATGCCAGTCGCTGTGCTGTCACGCCTTTTGCAGAAGAATTTTACGCCACTCGCAGACAGTTAATCGCTAGTGGCACTTCCCCGGAAGAAATCAAAAATACCTTAGAAGATTTAACCCTGGGACGCTTGCGAATTGCCTCTAAGGGCTTGATGCGTAAGGGCAATGAAATCAACGCCGTTGAGGAAAGTCAACAAATTACCAACGGCATGTACATGATCGGTCAAGTGGCGACGGTACGGAATCAAGTTTGCACTGTTCAGGAACTGCATCAGGATGTCTCTGAGGGCAGTACCAATTTGATCGCTAATCTTGCTGTTGACTCTGAAGAACCTGATAAAGAGGTCACTCAACCTTCTGATATTGCAATTATTGGCATCTCAACCTTACTTCCCAAAGCCAACGATCAAGAACAGTTCTGGGAAAACATCCTCAAGAAAATAGATGCCATTACAGAAATTCCTGCCTCGCGGTGGGATTGGCGTCTCTACTACGACCCAGACCGCAACGTTCGCGACAAAATTTACTCCAAATGGGGTGGTTTTCTTGATGATGTACCCTTTGACCCGATGCGTTTCGGCATCCCACCGAAGTCCCTCAAATCGATTGAACCCTTGCAGTTGCTCACACTCGAAGGGGTACGACGTGCCTTAGACGATGCGGGGTTAGCGGAGGGTGACTTTGATCGAGAGCAGACTTCGGTAATCTTAGGTGCTGGCGGTGGTGCGGGAGACTTAGCGCAGCAATACGCGGCACGTTGTGAGATTCCTCGATGTGTTGATGCCCCCTCTGAAGAAGTCTGGGATCGTTTACCGGAGTGGACTGAAGAATCCTTTCCCGGTGTACTCCTGAATGTAATTGCGGGTCGAGTAGCCAACCGTTTTGATTTGGGTGGGTCAAACTTTACCGTAGATGCAGCTTGTGCTTCTTCCCTCGCCGCGATCGACTTAGCGGTTAAGGAACTGGAAAGTGGTCGCAGTAATCTCGTAATTGCTGGCGGTGTAGATAGCGTCCAGAGTCCGATGACCTATATGTGTTTTAGTAAGACTCAGGCTCTATCTCCGCGTGGGCGATCGCGTACTTTTGATAAGAGTGCTGATGGAATTGCCATTAGTGAAGGAATTGCCATTCTTGTATTGAAGCGTTTGGCTGACGCACAAAGGGATGGTGACCGTATCTATGCCGTTATTAAATCTGTTGCTGGTTCCAGTGATGGTAAGGCGCTAGGAATGACCGCGCCCCTCCCAGCCGGTCAAATGCGAGCAGTAAACCGTGCTTACACGAAGGCTGGCTTCTCACCTAATACGCTAGGACTGTATGAAGCGCACGGTACTGGTACGGTGGCAGGTGATCGAGCGGAATTGGAGACAATTGTTAGTACCCTGCAAGCTGATCAGGCAGCCAGTAATTCCTGTGCGATCGGTTCGGTTAAGACGATGATTGGTCATACCAAATGTACGGCGGGTGTTGCAGGTCTTGTTAAAGTTGCCAAGGCGTTGCATCACAAAGTCCTGCCTCCCCATTTTGGTGTCGATACCCCACTCGATGCGATCGCTGACCCTCAAAGCCCTGTTTATCTCTTAAAAGAAGCTCAACCATGGTTGCGTCACCCCGATTACCCACGTCGAGGTAGTGTCAGTGCGTTTGGCTTTGGTGGTACCAATTTCCATGCTGTGCTGGAGGAGTACCAAGGAAGTTTACAAGAATCCGTGTCGGGTTCTAAGGCTTGGCCGTATGAACTAATTGTCTTACGTGCCGAAAACCGCGAAGCATTAGCCAAAGAGGTGCGAGTTCTCAGTGAGGCGTTACAGGCTGGTGCTGAACCAAGACTTCGGGATTTAGCCTATAGCTATGCGAAACTCTCGAGTGAACGCTCTCATTTGAACATTTGTTTGAGCCTTGTTGTCGAAAACCTGCAACAACTTAAAGAAGCGTTAAGTCTTGTTGTCGCTCATTTAAATAGTCAAACCCCAGCCTCCTTACCTCCACACATCCAACTAGGACAGGAAGAAAAATCTACCCCGACTCCCTTCTCACGCCGTATTGCCTTTCTCTTCCCAGGACAAGGCGCACAATACCCAGAGATGGCTCGCGAAGTGGCGTTGTACTTCAAGGAAATGCGTGAGTCTGTGGAGTTGGCTACTTGTCAGCTACGCCATCGCCTCCCCAAACCACTAGGTCAGTATATTTATCCGCCTAGTGCCTATTCAGACGCGGCACAAGAGTCTAACCAACAGCTACTAACAGAGACTCATATCGCTCAACCAGCGATTGGTGCGGTGGAAGCGGGTTATTTGGACTTGCTCAAACGTCTTGACCTTGAAGCCGATATGGTAGCGGGACACAGCTATGGTGAGTATGCGGCATTGCACGCAGCGGGAGTTTTGTCAAGAGAAGCATTCCTAAAGCTTTCTGAAACCAGAGGCAGAGTGATGTCCACCGCCTGTGCGGCGGCTGACGGCGCAATGGCTGCGGTTCAAGCGACCCGTGAAGAATTGCTAGCCCGCTTAGATGGGGTTGGCGGTGTCGTTCTTGCCAACCACAATGCACCCTTGCAATCTGTTATTTCTGGGGAAAAACAGGCAGTTCGACAAGTTGTTGATGCGCTGAATGTAGCTGAAATCATGGCACGGATGTTGCCTGTTGCTGGTGCATTTCATTCTTCTTTAGTTGCCTCTGCACAGGTGTCATTATCAGGCGCGATCGCTTCTGCACCCATGCAGACTCCAAAAATTCCGGTTTACGCTAATTCCACCGCCCGTCCCTACGCCTCAGAAATTGAGGCAATCCGCCAGCAATTGTCCAAACACCTACTCTCTCCTGTAGAGTTCGTCGGTCAAATTAATGCGATGTATGCAGATGGGGCGCGAATTTTTGTTGAAGTTGGTCCCAAGAGCATTCTGACTAAGCTGGTTGGTCAAATTCTGGCTGGTAAAAACCATACTGTTGTATCCCTGGATGGTCAGGGTGGTGGATTGAAAGGTTTCCTGCTAGCTTTAGGAACTTTGATCACACGCGGCGCTGGGATCAAACTCACAGCCTTGTTTGAAGGGCGTGATGTCCAGTCGTTAGACTTGTCTCGGCTTGTGGAAGTGACCCGTAAACCAGAGTTACCCCGTACAGCTTGGCTGGTCAACGGTGGTAATGTTCGACCCCATAGTGAGGTCATTGGTTATACAGGAAAGTTTCCCCCCCTAACTCTTGAAACGGCGACACAGGCAAAGAAAGAGGTAGCACAAAAGGCTTTACCTCCTATGAATAATGCCCCTGCGCCTGTACATCAAGCCCCAACGCCTTCTTCTACACCTGTACATCAAGCCCCAACGCCTTCTTCTACACCTGTACATCAAGCCTCAACACCTTCTTCTACAAATTCCGCAATTCAACCTACGAAACCGCTACCGATGTCAATGTCAACTCCTCAGAATGGTGCCTCTCGACCTGCTGTTCCTCCAGCTTCACGCCCCAATCATCATGCTCCAGCTTCAGGAGACGCAGCATTAGAAGCCTACCTTTCCTACCAAGAAACGATGCGTCAATTCTTGCGGCTACAGGAACAGGTAATGCAGCAATTTCTCAGTGGTGGTCAACAAGGGCAGATTATTCCTCCACCTCCAGCCATAACCCCTGCACCCAGAAGACCTGCTTATCAACCAAGTCTGTCTAACGGCAAACATAGTAATGGAAATGGCAACGGCAACGGTAATGGTGTAGCGAAGACTCCTGGGATAGACACGCAAAATTTTGTACCGTTACAGACACCAACAGCCGTACAGCCTTCTCAAGCTGTAACACCCTCAGTGGTGGCAGTCGCTCAGGCGGTGGAACCTGTACTCCCCTCACCACCAACTCCTTCCCCGACTCCTCTTCTAGATCGAGCTAGCTTACTCCAAACTCTCTTACAGTTAGTCAGCGATCGCACGGGCTATCCAACAGAAATGCTGGGTTTAGACCAAGACTTGGAAGCCGAACTAGGGATCGACTCAATTAAGCGGGTAGAAATCTTAGGCGCACTCCAGAAAAGTCTGCCGCAACCGATGGCAGGTAACATCCAAGAGCAAATGGAAAGTTTAACCCGTGTCAAATCCCTCAATGGCATGGTTGACCAGTTGCTCTCAAAGCTGCAAGCCCCTGCACCAACCCCAACCCAACTTTCACAGACTAAGGCTGTAGGGGCGCAAAGCCTTGCCTCCCTACCCGATAAAACGAGCCTGACTCAAACCCTCTTACAGTTAGTCAGCGATCGCACGGGCTACCCAACAGAAATGCTGGGCTTAGACCAAGACTTGGAAGCCGAACTAGGGATTGACTCCATCAAGCGAGTAGAAATCTTGGGCGCACTCCAGAAAAGTCTCCCGGAAGCCTTTGCTTCCAGCGTTCAGTCCAAGATGGAGAGCCTGACTCGCGTTAAATCTCTCAACGGCATCGTTGACCAGTTGTTAGAGATTTCCCCAGCCGCACCAGCGACTCAGGAGGAAAATAGCCTGGGAAAGTTGACACCCGGAGCGAGAGCATTGGGCGCTACGTGATGCAAGCTATTCAGGAAACCTTACCTGAAAGTGAGTTTATTACTCCTAAGGGTTTGTTCCTGATTACGGAAGATCAGCTCTTTGTCGCCTCCTATGTGGCAGATAGCTTGCGGCAAATGGGAGCAGCAAGTGCGATCGTACCGACTTCCGCCTTGCACTCACCCCAAGAGTTAGCTGAGGTGGTGGCTCAACAACGCCAAATCTACGGTTCTATTGCTGGAATTATCCACCTTGCCCCGCTTGCGGCTATTCCTTTCCCAAGTAACCTATCAGACTGGCGACAATACACTCAAATTCACTCCAAAAGTTTGTTTCATCTGACACACTTATGTGCCAATGACCTACAACAGCAACAATCTGGTCGGGTACTTGCCGCTTCTTTACTAGGTGGTTATTTCGGTCGTAATAGTTACGACGTAGGTTTACCCACAGGCGGTAGTAACAATGGGTTTCTAAAATCTTTAATTACTGAACTGCCTGATGTCCATACCAAAGCTGTTGATTTCGATTCCAGCTTATCCCCCGCCTTGATCGCTCAGAACATTGTTCAAGAGCTACTGATGCCAGGAGGTCGTGTAGAAGTCGGCTATCCTCAAGGAACTCGCACGATTTTTCGTACAGTTCCTGCACCCTTAACGACAACAGCAACACAGACACAGCTAAGCCCCTCTGCTGATTGGGTTGTCTTAGTAACGGGGGGGGCGCGTGGGATTACTGCTGAAATTGCAGGGGATTTGGCATCCTTGGGTGTGAGCTTAATCCTGGTTGGTCGCTCAGCAGAACCGACAGCAGAAAAGGCGGAAACGGCTGATATCGAAGATGTTGCGGGATTGCGAAAGGTGCTGGTGAATCAGGCGCGGGAGCAAGGAGAAACCCCGACACCTGTACAGATTGAGCGCCAACTCCAGGGATTATTGCGCGATCGCACAATTTGCCGCAACCTGGAACAGTTTAGACAAACTGGTGCGAAGGTTGAGTATCTGCCTGTTGATGTCAGAAATCCTGAAGAATTTGGCGCACTAATCGATGGGATTTACACTCGCTACGGTCGCTTAGATGCTGTCATTCACGGTGCAGGCATCATCGAAGATAAGCTTATCGCTGATAAGAGTGCAGAATCTTTTGAGCGAGTCTTTGATACCAAAGTAGACAGCACGTTCATCCTCAGTCGCCATTTACGACCGGACTTGCTCAAGCTATTTGTCTTATTTAGCTCAGTTGCTGGTCGCTATGGCAATCGCGGACAGTCTGACTACGCGGCTGCCAATGAAGTTATTAATCGCTTGGCTTGGCAACTCGATCAAACTTGGACTAAAACCCGCGTCGTCGCGATTAACTGGGGCCCTTGGGACACGACAGGGATGGCATCGGAAGGAGTGAAACGTCAGTTTAGAGAACGTGGGATCATTCCCATTCCCTTGTCAGCAGGTCGTCAGTTTTTTGCCGAGGAACTGCGTTACGGACGCAAGGGTGAAGCTGAAGTGATTGCTGGTGAGGGGCCATGGGAAGCCTACGAAACTGAAAAGGGTCAGCTAAAAGGACAACAAAAGTCTTCTGATCAGCTAAACAGTTTCGTCTTCTTATCCTCCCAACCCCAGATTCAGCCGAATAGCACGGTTACTTTGGAGCATACTTTCTCCCTGACGAGTGACCCTTATCTTTATGATCACCGCTTGGATGGAAAACCTGTCTTGCCTGCTACAGGGGCGCTGGAGTGGATGGCAGAATTTGTCCAAGCGGCTTGGTCAGAATGGACGGTGACAGAAGTTCGTGACTTAAGAGTGATGCGAGGGCTGGTGCTAGACACTGATGCAGGGCGAAAAGCCTTATTTAGTGCTAGAGCATCGAGTCATGCTGACTCGGAATCCTTGCAGGTTGCTGTAGACATTTTAGATCCGGAGAGTAAACTTCCCTTTTACCGCGCTTCGGTTATCCTCCGCCCTCAGTTGCCGGAAGCGGCCACTTTTTCATTACTGCCATTGAGTGCAGGTTCTAGCTTGGACATCACAGCCGCTTACCGAGACTATCTCTTTCACGGGTCTAGGTTCCAGCTAGTGACTGCTATTGATCGGTTGTCAGAGCAAGGGTTAGATGCGAGGGTAATGCCTTGCCAGCCAGCAGACTGGTTAAACAATAAAGCTTTACACTCATCCAGCCATTGGTTATTTGACCCTGGATTAGTCGATACTGCGCCCCAACTAGCCATCATCTGGAACCGGGTACAACGAGGGACAACACCTCTCCCCTCAAGATTTGGTTCCGTTGCCCGCTATGGTCAATCTCCCCTCAACGGACAACTGCAAGTCGCTTTCCGCGTAAAGCCACTTAAGAGCGATCACAGCTTGGTATACGATGCAGTTTTTCTTGATGAACTTGGTAAGGTACATTTGCATCTGCAAGATATGGAAAGTACCTGTAACACAGCACTTAATCGTTTGGCGAAGCAACCATGAGTTTAGAGAACTCACCCACTGATATTGCAATTGTCGGGATGTCGGCTTTATTCCCTGGCGCTAAAGATTTACGCGCCTACTGGCAAAACATCCTTAATAAAGTTGATGCCATTCGGGAGGCACCCGATAGCTGGGCAGAACCCTATTTTGAGCCGGATTCCACGGAAAATGACCGACTTTACACCCGGAAAGGAGGATTTGTCGGTGATTTAGCCCACTTCAACCCGATTGAGTTCGGGATAATGCCAAATTCAGTGGATGGTGGCGACCCAGACCATTTTCTCGCCCTAAAACTGGCACGGGATGCACTTGCCGATGCGGGATATATTGAGCGCCCCTTTAATCGTGAACAAACAGGTATCATTCTAGGGCGTGGCACCTATATCAACCGTGGCTTTACCAATCTCCTGCAACATGGGATGATTGTAGACCAAACCCTAGACTTACTTCGCCAAATCAATCCGGAACTTGATCAAGATACCTTGGTCAAAATCCGTAAAGAACTGAAAGCGGCGCTACCACCCTTTTCTGCTGAAATGGCACCAGCAATGGTACCTAATGTGGTCACTGGGCGTATCGCTAACCGTCTTGGTTTGATGGGGCCAAACTACGTGATTGATGCGGCGTGTGCCTCGTCTTTGGTTTCGATTGAATTAGCGATTAAAGAGTTATTGAGTCATCGCTGCGACATGATGCTAGCGGGAGGAACACAAGTCCCGACACCGCCCCAGTTGCACATGATTTTCTGCCAGCTCAAGGCGTTGTCTCGTACCAATATTCGTCCTTTTGATCAATCAGCAGATGGAACCTTCCTCAGCGAAGGGATAGGAATTGTCGTTCTGAAACGACTGAATGATGCAGTTAGAGATGGCGATCGCATTTATGCTGTTCTTAAAGGTGTCGGTAGCTCCAGTGACGGCAAAGCACTGGGATTGCTAGCCCCTCGTTTAGAAGGTGAAGTGCTTGCTCTACAACGCACCTATCAAGAAAACAGCATTGATCCAGACAGCATTGAGCTGATTGAAGCACACGGTACTGGGATTCCTTTAGGCGATCGCACTGAAATCCAATCTCTGGGCCGCATGTTTGGCGAACGTCAAGGATTGCTTCCTCAGCGAGCATTAGGCTCAGTGAAATCGATGATTGGTCACTGTACCATTGCCGCCGGAATTGCAGGCATCATCAAAAACGCCCTTGCCCTATACCACAAAATCTTACCTCCAACCCTTTGCGACCAGGTTAACCCAGCCCTGGAAATCGAAAAGACTTCCTTCTACATCAACAACGAAACTCGACCTTGGATTCATGGCAACCCAGTAACACCACGCCGTGCGGCAGTTAATGCCTTTGGATTCGGGGGGGTGAATGCCCATGCTGTTCTAGAAGAATATACGGGGATTGACCAGACGCAAGCTGTCAAGCACCTCAATAATCAGTGGTCTACAGAACTTCTAACCTTCTCTAGTGATGGGCGACAAGCCTTGCTTGATTTGCTCAACAACGTACAGCAAATCCTACAAGCCAATCCCACTCAACCTCTAGCTAACCTTGCCTATACGCTTTCAAACTGTACCTCTGGCACCCATCGCTTAGCAATTATTGCCAAAGATGTTCCGGACTTACAGACGAAACTCAATCTTGTGGTTGAGAAACTAAAAGATGCTGCTCGAACCCGTCTGCAAACCAGAAGTGGAATTTATTATGCCGAGTCCAAGCCAAAGGCAGATCTTGGTAAGATTGCTTTCCTCTTTCCTGGCGAAGGAGCGCAGTATCCTAATATGCTGGCAGACTTGTGTCTATACTTCCCTCAAGTCCGCGCTTGGTTTGACTTTTTAGATGAAATCTTTGCCGGAGTTAGAGAGCATCCGCCGAGTCGCTTTATTTTTCCCCCTCCGACTGGCTTAACCGAAGTGCAACGCTACCAGGTTACTGAGGAATTATATAGCTTGGATGTCGCTACAGAGACTGTGTTTACCGCTAGCATAGCTTTACACGAACTCCTGAGCGATCTGGGAGTTCAGTGCGATGTCATGGTCGGTCATAGTACCGGAGAGAATACTGCCCTAATCGCCTCAGGAATTGTCAAGCTCAGCGAACAAGCACAACTAAGGGCAAAAATCCATCATCTCAACCGAATTTATCGGGATTTAGAAGCCGCAGATAGCATTCCCAAAGGTGTACTCCTGAGTGTGGGTGCGATCGAGTCAAGTTTGCTCAAACAGCTTGTTGATAACTTCCAAGGAAATCTCTATTTAGCCCTTGACAATTGTCCAAATCAGTCAGTCCTCTTTGGCAGTGAAAGCGATATTGAACAAGCGATCGCTCAATTAGGTGAGTGGGGTGGTATCTGTACCCGTCTCCCCTTTGATCGGGCTTACCATACTCCTCTGTTTGCCAAGGTCAGTGAGGCTTTGGGTGATTATTACGATACGCTTGATGTTGGTTCTGGTCATACTTGCCTTTACAGTTGCGCTACCACTGAAGCATTTCCATCTGAACCAGAAGCGATTCGTACCTTAGCGCTCAAACAGTGGTCAACACGAGTGCGTTTTCAAGAAACTATTGAAAACCTCTACAACGAAGGAGTCAAAACCTTCATTGAAGTTGGGCCGGGTGGCAATCTCACGAACTTCGTCAATGACATCCTCCACAAGCGCGATCATCTTGCTCTATCTAGCAACACACAACGTCGTTCTGGTCTAGAACAAATTCAACAACTGCTATCCCAGCTTTTTGTGAATGGTACAGCAATTAATTTTGCCCCTTTATATGAGCATCGGGAAGTTAGCCAAATTAATCTAGATGCCTCCGTCGCCATTGAAGCTAGCCAGCAAAAAGCACAACCTGTTTTGGAGCTAACCATGCCGGTAATGCGTCTACAGCCGGATTTTGTGCAAACCCTACAAAACAAGAACAAGCGTCCGACAGAACAACCCGTCAACCCGGAACCCGTTGTTGCTCTAGAACCACAAGCCATCCCTGCTGAAAACGAACAACTCAGTAGCCCTTCTATCCCAGTTCAAGCTGTAATCAATAGTATTCCCTCTGTTCCATTTGCACCCTCTCCTCCCCTGCTAGCCTACGACACGCCTGAACAAAACGTAGAAACAGTAGACTCTCGTCTATCTATCGTTTCGGCTCACTTTGACTTGATGCAAGAATTCCTTGCCAGTCAAGCACGGGTAAGCGCCAGTCTGTATGGTGCCCCATACAACGATGTTGAAGGAAACCCCCTAGCTGCTGATGATTTTGCGATCGCGCCCTTAACTGAGGAAGAAGCTTGGCCGCTGTTAGGTCAAATTATTGAGCAGGACACCGAGCTTTTACACGCTCAACGCTACTTTGACATGGAGCATGATCTATTTCTCCATGACCATACCCTCGGTGGTACCCATGCGCTACGCGATTCTACACTGTCTCCCCTCCCGGTGATTCCCTTTACCGTCAGCATGGAAATTCTGGCAGAGGCAGCTGCTTGCCTATTCAATGGCGAGAAATGGGTTACAGGAATTTACAATGTTCGCAGCTACCGTTGGCTTGCCCTTGAACAAGGTTCTCTTGTCTTAGATATCCTTGCCAAAGTACAACCTCAATCCGCTGCAAATACATGGGATGTTCATGTGCAACTGTTCCAAGTTGGCAATACTGATGCAGTGAATCCTCAATTAGTCTTTGAAGGCTATGTGAGACTCTCCGATGAACTCCCCCCCTCTCCAACTCCCACAGCCTTCTACTTAGATAATCCTGAAGCATCGCACTGGGCAGATGCAGAACTCTACACTGTCGGAATGTTCCACGGCCCTCGCTTTCAGGGGGTTAAGCACATCCGCCAAGTCGGTCAGCAAGGGATTGAAGCCGATTTACAGGTAACGGCGATTGATGACTTTTTCAGTCAGTGTCAGCGACCTGTTTTTCAGATTGATGCGCCTCTACTTGATGCGGCGGGTCATCTGGTCGCTTATTGGGTAGCGCAATCAATTGGTGTTCAGTTTCACACCTTTCCCTTTCAGGTTAAAGCGTTTCATCAATACGGAGTACCGTTATCTCCCGGTCAAATGGTCTTGTGTCGGGGGTGGATGGGGTTTACTAGCGATCGCCAAATTGAGTCAGGTTTTGAGTTTCTGGATGAGTGCGATCGCGTTATCGTCAGGTTGGAAGGGTTCCTGGAAATCTTCCTGAATGTCCCAGACGAATATCACCAATGCCGCAACTTTACCCACACGGCTTACATATCCAAACCCTGGATGCAAGCGGAAACAGGACTGGTATGCCGACGTATTGACCCTTTCCCTAACCATTTCCTTGATGAGTTGGGTGGCGTTATCAAGCACGTTATTGCCCACTTGATGCTAACAGCTCAAGAACGGGAGTTCTGGTATGGATTACCTGAAAAAGGGCCGCGACGTAGTGACTGGTTGTTAGGTCGAATCGCCGCTAAGGATGCCTTACGTCAGTGGGCTAAACAATCCTTCAACTTGGAACTTTCTCCGATAGATATCCAAATTTTACCGACACACTTAGGTAAACCTTTAGTACAGTGTTCAGCCTTAGAAAGCGTTGGTTCTTTGCCCGATATTTCTATCAGTCATAGTCGAGGTTATGTGGTTGCCGCTGTCGCTAGCCGACCCAACATCCAGCTAGGTATTGACCTAGAACGTCTTGACTTAACTCATGTTGATGATTGGCTCACTAGTGTCTTTACTGAACAAGAACTGAAACTATTGCCCCATTCCAATAAAGCGACTATGGTAGGGCTGTGGTGCGCCAAGGAAGCGGCAGCAAAAGCTAATGGTACGGGGCTAGAAGGAGTACCTAATCAATGGGCTATTACTCATTATTCAAGGGATAGCCATCAAGCGAATGTGTCTCATAACAAGGAGTCTTTTAATGTAAAACTTTGGTATCAGGATAATGAAATTCTTGCTGTATGTCAGTTCTAAGGAAGTTCCCATAAATCAAGCCTTTCAATTCCTTCAAAGCTCAGACAAAAAGTAGTTTTTCGTGCATTCAACACTCATTTATTGCCGTTTTTGTAATATCAAGAATATCCAGATAAAGCAAAAATTGTTATAATGCACAATTTTAGTACTTGGTAAATACTGATAAAAGGCAAGCGTTATGCAACTAACAGAAAGCCAGATTGAAGCAACAATTATAGACATTCTTAAGGACATGACCCAGGACTGGGATTTGGACTTGAATGAGAAGATTAGTCCGGAAACCCAGATTGTAGAAGATTTAAGCTTTGCATCAGTTGATATCATTCATCTGATTGTCTCTATAGAAGAGCATTACAAACAAAAACTAGGATTTCAAGAATTGGTTATGCGTAATGGTCGATACATTGACGACATCACTGTCAATGAATTTGTCGAGTTTGTTTCCGCCAAACTTAATGGAATTAGTTAATGACTAAGACTCTTTTTATCGGACTAGACGGTGCTACATTTACCGTTCTTAATGAAATGACCCGTGACTTGCCAGATTTTGGCATCACCATGCCGTTCCTTAAGCAGTTTATGGAAACAGGAGCACAGGCAAAATTGCTTTCGACTCCCAATCCCTTGACGCCTCCCGCTTGGGTTTCGATCATGACAGGTCGGACTCCTGGAAATCATGGCGTTTATGATTTCATCCGTGCTGAGGAAAAAGGAAACGAAGTTTATTTCACGCTCTCTGACTCCAGAGATATTCGCACAGAAACGATTTGGTCAATCGCTAGCCGTCAAAATCGCACCGTTGCCGCACTCAACTTCCCCTTAACTGCGCCTCCTCGGTCGATTGCTGGTTCCTTGGTGCCTGGGTTTGTGCCGTGGAAGCATCTGCGGCGGAATACAACCCCTCCCGATTTGTACGACAGGCTCAAGGAAATCCCCGATTTTGACCCGAAAGAGTTGGCTTGGGATTTTGACCGAGAGAAACAACTCTATGAGGCGATGACGGAGGAGGAAATTGAAAACTGGATTCGCTATCACATCCCTCGTGAAGAACAGTGGTTCCGTATCGCTGAAAAACTTCTACGAGAAGATCAGCCTGATTTAATGGCAGTTCTCTTCGATGGTGTAGACAAACTCCAGCACCAAGCCTGGGTTTTTCTTGACCCAGCTTTGCTACCCTCAAATCCCTCGCCCTGGCAAAAACGGATGCGTGAGATTTGTATTGGGTATTTCCGGAAGCTTGATACCTACATTGAGAAATTAGTGGAACTGGTTGGGCCGGAGGCTCAAGTGTTCATGGCATCCGATCATGGCTTTACAGCCTCCACGGAAGTTGTTAGGATTAATGCCTTTTTGGCAGAGAAAGGCTATGTCACCTGGAAAGAAACAGATGACAGTCCGGCCGCAAAGAGACGTGAAGCTAGCACGTTTGCCTATTTAGATTGGGAAAAAACCCTGGCTTACTGCCGAACCCCTTCAAGTAATGGCATTACAATTCGTGTTGCTCAAAATCCTGGAGATCCAGGGATTAAACCCGAAGAGTATGAAACCTTCCGGGAAAAACTGATTGAAGACCTAAAAAGTCTGAAAGACGAGAACACAGGAGAACCGATTCTTCGAGCGATTCATAAGCGCGAAGATGTCTTTCCGGGTGGTGCAATGAATGAAGCCCCTGACCTAACTTTAGTACTCCGTGATTATGGTTTTGTCTCGATCAAGAATACTCAACCTGTGGTGGAACCGCGTGAAGTTGCGAGTGGCACCCATCATCCTGATGGGATTTTCTTGGCAGGGGGGTATGGAATCAAGTCAGGGATGAAAGGAGAACGGCAAAATATTGTCGATGTTCCGGCAACCTTGATTTATAGCTTAGGCTTACCGATTCCGGAGGATTTAGAAGGCAATGTGGCAGAGAATTTCTTTACAACAGAGTGTTTAAAATCAACTCCTGTTGTCATCAAATCAACAACTTCACTTGAAAAAGATACAAAAGACGAAGTTGAAAACATCAGTGACGATGAAAAAGACAAAATATTAGCTCAGTTACAAATGCTGGGCTACATGGAGTAAATAAGTGCCAACAGCTTGTTTGAAAACGGTTGATTTGCACTATCTACAACTGGGAGAGCAAAACAGTCAAAACAGCTTTCCCAGTGATTTAGTCATGGTGCATGGGCTTGCAGCAAGCCTAGGATTCTGGAGCTATACAGCATCAGTTCTTGCTCAGACCAATCGGGTAACACTTTTTGATCTGCGTGGTCATGGGCGGAGTTCAATGCCTGAAGCTAGCTATACGCCTCGGCAAATGGCAGAAGATCTCAAGGAATTGCTGGATTATTTGGGAATACAAACGGCTCATCTTCTAGGACATAGCTTTGGGGGGTCGGTAATCTTACAATTTGCTCATTGCTACCCAGAACGTGTTGAAAGCCTTATTTTTGCAGATGTACGACTAAGATTATTGCAACCTGAGCAAAGGCTGCGTGACTGGCAACACTGGCAAAAATTTCAACCCCTATTAAACAAGCTTGGCATTGAACTTGATGAAAACGATAGCGAGTCAGGCTATCAACTACTAAAAGAAATTGCGAAGTTACAAGTAAATACACCAGAAGGTGAAGGCTTTTTACATAAACTTCCTTCACCTTTTTTTGGTAAAGGAGGGAAGCGAACAGCCTTACGTTGGTTGAAGTTATTGGAGACAGCTACAGCGCCGTCCGACTTCTTAGATAGCGCTAGCATGACGTTAACGCAACTACAACAGATGCAGAAACCAACCCTTGCTATCTATGGAGAGTATTCACAGGCAATGGTGACTGCCCTTGCCCTCAAACGTCTGTGGCCTCATGGTCGTTTTGAGTTTGTTCCACAGGTGGGACATTTTTTTCCAATCTCTCAACCTGAAAAATTAATCATTCCAGTTCAGAAGTTTTTAACTCAGACGAAGAGTCCGGACAGCCAAGGGAACTTGACCATCACACCAGCATTACTAAATTCTGGTGGGATTGATACACCAGGATTGCAGTAGGGTGAGCATAATCATTATGTTATTGCGAGTTAGTGGCGAAATCGGAGGAGTCGGTCACGCCACTGGTGGAGGATGAAGTGTCTGTACATTCTTTGATTTAGATTGATCTGGTCTGTTGTTGATGTTACAAGACCTAATGTTTCGTAATCCGGTAGCAATTAGCTTAGGTGCGATCGCAGGTGCCTTGAGTCGCTATTATCTCACCTTGGGGTTTGCTCAAGCGTTTGGTACAAGCTTTCCTTATGGCACTTTTTTTATTAACCTTAGCGGCTGTTTGGCAATGGGTTTTTTTGTTACCTTGACTTCAGAACGAGTGATGACAATTCCCCCAGACGTTCGCTTGATGGTTACTACTGGCTTTTTGGGTGCATATACGACCTTCTCGACCTACAGTTTAGAGAGTGTTGTTCTGTTTCGCCCTGCCTTGGGCAATAGCTTCGCCTTACGCAGCTTTATAGTCGCCAGTCTATATTGGGCAGGTAGTGCAATACTAGGAATAATTAGCCTTGAACTAGGAGTCATCTTGGCGAGGTTGGGGCGGACTTGAGTTAGTAATTTTTTATATAGCTCCTAGGCATAAATCCTTACATCGATAATCCAAAAGCCCCTAGACTTAATGCAAGACTCAATATAGGACTGAATAGGAGGGCTTGCCTTGACCGAAAACCAAATTCCCCTCCAGACAATCTCACGTACTGAGCTTCGACAGCTAGTTCGTGCCCAGCTGCAAATGTTGCTGGAGCAAGGGAACCTCCAAGGGGCTAAGCAAGTGCTGGTACCTGTACAACCAGTGGACATTGCTGATGCAATTGAAGGATTGCCAGAAGCGATGCAAGTGATTGCTTTTCGCTTATTATCCAAAGCTGAGGCGATCGAGGTTTATGAGTATCTTGACTCTAGCGTCCAGCAGGCATTGATTGAGGAATTCAAGCGTCAGGATGTCCTTGACATCGTAGACAAAATGTCTCCTGATGACCGAGCACGCCTGTTTGATGAACTACCCGCAAAAGTTGTCCGGCGTCTGGTTGAACAACTTAGCCCAAAAGAACGCCAAGCGACAGCGTTGTTATTGGGTTACGAAGCGGACACAGCAGGGCGGATTATGACACCTGAATATATCTCCCTCAAGGAAACCTTAACGGTTAGCGAAACGCTGGAGCGAATTCGCAGTTTAGCAAAGGTGACTGAGACTATTTATTACCTCTATGTCACTGATGCATCACGCAGCCTGAAAGGGATTGTCTCTTTACGTGATTTGGTGACTTCCCAGCCGCAGCAGACGCTGGATGAAATTATGGCGCGTGATGTAGTCTGTGTTCACACGGATACTGACCAAGAGGACGTGGCACGGCTAATCCAGCGTTATGACTTTCTCGCTGTCCCAGTCGTTGATAGGGAGCAGCGTCTCGTTGGTATTGTCACGGTTGATGATGTCATTGACATTTTAGAGAAGGAAACAACAGAGGATATCTACGCCTTAGGGGGTGGTGTGCAGGCGGGAGGTGACAATTATTTTCAAACGAATTTAATCACGGTTGCCCGTAAACGGGTTGTTTGGTTGTTCGTCTTGCTGCTTACCAATACAGTCACAGGGACAATTATTCGCTCGCAAGAAGCAATTTTGCAGGAAGTCGTGACACTGGCGGCGTTTATCCCTCTGCTCGTTGGCACTGGGGGGAATGTTGGTGCTCAGTCCTCAACGGTGGTGATTCGCGGCTTGAATACCGATGAAATTCGTGATATGGGGGCACTTCAAGTCATCTTGCGAGAAGGGATGGCAGGAATCCTGCTGGGGACAATCCTGGGAACAGTAGCAACACTTTGGGGTTACTGGCTTCAGGGGGATTTTCTTGTCGCACTGGCGGTGGGGATCAGTTTAATCGCGATCGCATTTCTCGCATCTATTGCGGGTTCGGCACTACCCTTTGTATTCCGCTCCTTGGGTTTAGATCCAGCTTTAATGTCGGCACCGTTTATCACAACGGCGGTTGACGTATTAGGTGTTTTGATTTATTTCAATGTTGCTAAGTTGGTTTTGGGGCTTTGATCGTATGGTTAGACCTAAACTTAAGGGTTAGTTGTTGGTTGTTGGTTGTTGGTTGTTAGTGGATTTTCTTGCTACTAACTACTAGCATTACCAAGAGCCAGTTTTGAGTTAGTTCTTATAGGGTTGCGAGTCAGAGCGGTTAGATGTTGAATCACCGTCTACAGATTGCAGAGTATGTATTCATGGCTGGCTCAGTGATTGGCTGGATTGTGGCGATCGCATCCGGACAGCTCATCTATGCGGCGGTACCAACCTCCCTGGCTCTGCTGCTGAACTTGATTAATCGCCTACGCTTGGAACAACGCCTCAGACGGCGCATTAGTAGCGTGATGGCTCAAGTGTATCGGCAACAAGACGAAAACCAAATTTTACAGGAACAACAAATCAAAAAAGAAATCGCTTCTCTGCCCACTCAGTTTCCAGGCTTGTTTTCCCAGCTAGAAGCCTATAACGCTCAACCGGATGACTTGCAAGTTGCTCAACTTAAGGCACAACTCGCGAATTTAGAGCAATCGCTCAACAATGTCGTGCAATACCTCAACAGTGCATCGCTACCCGCAAGAGTTGAGAAGTTAGAAAAAGCGATCGCTGACTCCACCGCAGAACTTGCCCGGATTCATCGCCAATTGCCCGATAGCTGGAAAAGCCGAATGGAGGAGATTGAACGGCAACTCCAAGCTAATCCGCCGGAAGAAGCGCAAGCACCACCGAGTAAAGCCGTCAGCCAACCCTCGCTCTTTCCCACGAATCCAGAGCCTGCACCTGTAGAGACGCAATCTGTCTCATCCCCACCCTTAACAGAATCTGCACCTGTAGAGACGCAATCTGTCTCATCCTCACCCTTAACAGAATCCGTACCTGTATCACAACTAAACTGGAGGCACTTACACACCCTGACAGGACATTCAGACTGGGTTAGCTCTATTGCCATCAGCCCGGACGGAAAAACCCTTGTTAGTGGCAGTTTCGACAAAACAATTAAGCTCTGGGAACTAGCGACAGGAACGCTCATTCGCACATTATCAAAGCATACAAAAGGAATTCTTTGTCTTGCACTCAGTTCCGATGGGCAAACCCTTGCTAGTGGCAGTTTTGATGAGACAATCAAGCTGTGGCGTTGGAATACAGGAAAAGTAAAAAAGACTCTAACGGGTCATAGTGGCTCGGTTCGCTCACTAGCAATCACGACCGATGGTGAGATTCTCATTAGTGGCAGTTTTGACGAGACAATCAAGCTATGGCATCTAAATACAGGGAAATTCCTGAGTGATGTCGCACAAAATGCTGGAGCTGTAGCTGCGATCGCTCTAACCCCGGATGGACAGACGATTGCCAGTGGTGGTAGTGATGGAATTATTACTCTGCGACAACTGGATACGACGGAAACCGAGACAACATCAGCATTTGCCCTTACCCTCACAGGTAATGTTAGTTCCATTTGCTCATTAGCGATTAGCCCCGATGGTGAGATAGTTGCAGCAGGTTGTACCGATGGCAATGTAAAATTCTGGCAGCTTGGTACTGGAGAACTGCTGAATGCTCTCAACGTTCATTTAGAGCCAGTGATGTCAGTAGTTTTTAGCGTCGATGGCGAAATCCTAATCACTGGTGGCGCAGACGGTACGATTAAAATTTGGCAGCTACAAACAGGTCAACAATTAGCTGTCCTCACTCATGATTCGGCAAGTTCAGTGATGTCAGTGGCAATGAGTCCTGACAGTCAGCTCATCGCTGGAGCTGGTGCGGATGGCACTGTTAAAATTTGGCAACGAGAGTAAGGTGCCAATTACCATGTCAAACAATCGTCGCTGGCTGGACATTGCAGAATACGTCTCTATTGGTAGCGCAGTAGGCGGCTCAGCGATCGCGTTTTTTTCCCAACAAGCGATTTATGGTTTAGCACCAGTTTCTCTCTCGCTCTTGTTGAATGTCATTAACCGTCGTCGCTTAGAACAACGTTATCAGCAAAGTTCTGCCGTTAGCACTCAGGTACAACAGTTAAGGAGTGCCATCAATTCACTAAACGTGGCTAACACCAAACTTAAAAAAGATATTCAAAATATCGCACCCAGCCAAGAATTAACTTCTATTATTTCAACGGTTGAGGAGCTTAAAGAACGGCAAAATGGATTGCGCCTCTCCCTTGTGCCATTACAATCTCGTGTGGATGACTTGATTGAGCAATTCAACAAGCGCCCTGAATTAGAGCAGATTGAGAGTTTAGTTGTTGTAATCACCGCACTCAAACAATGCATTGATGAACTACCTCAACCAGAGGGATTACAACACTCAGCAGAACTTCAGCAGCAACTAGAGAGTGGTTTAGCACGGTTAGCTAATCAATCAGAACGATTAACACAGTTGGAAAATGCGATCGCGCAAGTGCAACAGCAGCTATCTGAACTTAAATAAGGAACCCACAAAACCTTAGACTTTTTGCCTAAATCCTGGGAAGACTCCTCCCTAAACCTCCTCATTTCAGGGAGACAAGAGATTTTTCTTGCTTCCTCCATGCTGAGGGCGTAGAAACCTTGTGGTGAAACGTCTCTACTTGGATGCTTGATGCTCATTTGCCTCTCAGGAACAAAAAATGAGCATAAAATGAACAGTTTTTGGTCTGGTTAGTTCCGCGAGAAAGAGGAAGACTAACTGTGCTAGGAGAATTTTCGATGAAAGAAAACTTTTCCCGTGTTGGTAGGGATAATCCAACCAACACAATAGCGACTCTCCAATCAAGGCAACTTCACGCTGCTTTACCCTCGTGAAAACCTTAGAAAACAAAGGCATCTAATGAAACAATTTGTATGGGTAGCAACGATTTCAGTACTCAGCACGGTACTGGCTTCGGGTTCGGCACAAGCGATTACGTTTACTGAGAGCAATGATGTCGGTGAGCTTCTCAACACAGCCGGGGTGATTCCACAAGGGACACTCCCACTAGAGTCCATATCTGGATTTCTCTCAAGCGACGCTGACCTGTTCCAAATCTTTTTAACGGGTGGTCAGACATTCTCGGCTACAACACTCAACCTTGATACTCTAATCGAGATTCCTATTGATAATACTTTAGATGCCCCGACCGAGCTTCTGGAAGATCCACAGTTGTTTCTATTCGATTCATTCGGTAGGGGCATTTATGCAAATGATGATAACTCTTTTTCATCACAAGCTACCCTTCCGTCAGCTAGTTTTTCTCCGATTGAATCCGGTATCTATTATTTAGCAATCTCTGGCTTTGGTTATGACCCTGTTAGTGCTGATGGAAAAATTTTCCCGGATTTTCTCACGGGTGTAGCCTTCGAGCCGACTGGTGTTGGGGGCGGGTCACCCCTAAGTGGTTTTGAAGGGACAAGTACTACAAGTGGGAGCTACACGATCGCTTTAACTGGAGTTGAAGCCGGAGTTGAGCGTGTTCCCGAACCCACTTCGGTTTTGAGTATGTTGGCGCTTGGTGCTGGGGTTGTGGTTTCTCAACTGAAAAACAAGAAAAACACAACAGAGTAAATAAACAGCAATTGAGCCTCATCTAGTTAGTTGTAACAGTAACTCTTACTTTTACATTCACCTTTCTTGATGCATAGCCAAGACCAAATTACTAGATTTCTAATTCATCAACGAGTAGAGCAAGGGATACATTCCTTTGCTGTAAAAGATACGATTCATCGTCAACTAAGCAAGGTTTATAATTATGAATTTGAAAAAGATACTCGGATTAGCAGGACTGCTTCTAGGAGTAACTCTAATCGGTGGAGTTGGTGCTTTGTATGTCAACGCTTCAGATCATGATGATGGTGAAACCGAAATTAAGGGTCGCAATCTAAATTTGACAGACCTATTTGTGTTTCGAGAACAAGATCAGAACGCGAATGCGGCTGAAGAAGATCTGATCTTGATCATGAACACAAATCCGCGATCGCTAGCAAATCAGCAGTACTACTTCAGCACTAGGGCGCGTTACGAGTTCAAGGTGAGTCGTGTTACCAATAATGACGCTACTCCCACTGGTGTACCCGATGTCGTACTTCGATTTAATTTTGGTCAACCAAACGCAAATGGGCAGCAGACTATTCAGCTAACAGCAATCAAAGACGGTGTGACAACGGTTGCTAACCAAACCCTCCGCACTACTTCGATCAAGGCAAACCCCAATGTTGCTCAAGTCTCCCTAAATGGCTCAACATTGAGTGTGTTCGCTGGGCTTCGGGAAGATCCATTCTTCTTCGATGTTGAGCAATTCTTCCGGGTGCGTGCAGGTGCGCTTGGTATCGCACCTGCGGTAGGCTTCCGCGACCCTAACACGGCGGTTGACTTTGCTAAAGGCTACAACGTAAACGCGATCGCAGTGCGAGTGCCAATCAGGTTCTTACAGGGATCGACCTCCGCAACAACGTTCGATGTTTGGGAAACAGTTTCAGTCCCAGGAAAAGGCAACAAGTTCAATCAAGTTGAGCGTCTAGCACGACCTGCCGTTAATGAAGGCTTGATTGTAACCAACGATTTTCTCAACGCATTGAATAGCGTCGGTCCCGATTTTGAAGCGGCTGCCCTGGCAGGTCAACAACCCGCCGCCAACATTGCAGGACCCATTGTTGCTGAAGCGAAACAGACGCTGCTTGCTGTTGGTAATAATGATGCCAGAGCGAATGCCCTGCTTGGTGCTTTTCTGCCAGATGTCATGCGAATCGATACAACCGGACCCAGTGGCTATGCCAATGCTTTGAATGCCAGTGGTAGTCCCATCCGTGGACGCTTGATTGAAGATGATGTCGTGGACATCACGCTTAGCGTACTAACAAATGGAGCGATTACAAGCGATAACGTGTCCTATGAAGGCACTCCGGGCAACCCAGCACAGGGTCACGATCCATTAGTGACTTCGTTCCCCTACCTAGCTCCGGCCAACTAACACTCACGAAGAAGAGCCAGTAGGGTAGCAGCTACTCAATCGCTGCTACTCTTTTTCCAAAGAAAGCAATTACGGCAGATTGACTACCACCAAAGATTGAAATCTGCCTCCTCTGCTCCCCCTGCCTATTTCCCTAAGAGTGATATGAAATCTACCAATTATCACGAATACGGGGACAAGCCGGAAACTCGGAAACGCTTTTGGCTGCCGCTGTTAGTTGCACTGCCAGTTGTAGGTATTCTGTTATCCGTCCCCGTTGGTTTGCGCTTCTTGAATGGAGAGGCTGGACTCGATACCCCTTACCGCTACCGCTTTTCCCGTCCTCCGTCCGGCACTACTACGCTAGCTCTGGGCAAAGAGATGGCTTTTTATCAGGAGCGCATCCGCCAGAATCCGGAGGATGGACTAGACCGAGCCTCACTAGCTGGCACTTACCTAAAGAAAGCTCGTGCTACTGGAGATGCTAGTTGGTATTTACTAGCTGAGCAAACAGCGCAACAGTCACTCGCAAAGTTACCCTTTCACAATGACGGTGCAGTTTTGGCATTAGCTCAGGTTGCACAAGCTAGGCATGACTTTGCCGAAGCCATTCGTCTAGCCGAAAAGGCATCTGGTAAAGAGGATGCCCTCTCCATTATGGTGACAGCCAAGTTGGCGACGGGCAAGGTAGAAGAAGCAAGCATTGTAGCTGATAGCCTGGTAAATCTTACTCCTACTCTAGGAGCCTTGACATTACAAGGTCTGGTAAAGGTAGCACAAGGGAAGGATGACGCAGCCCTTCAAAGCTTCCAACAGGCTCTGGCTGCCGAAGAACCTGGAGAAACGGGTGGTTCAATCTGGACCCGAACGTTACTTGGTCGATTTTACTTTAAGCGAGGAGAACTCAAAAAAGCTCACGCTCTCTACAAGGAATCTTTGCGCGTCTTGCCGCAATATCCCCCAGCACTTTTGAATCTGGCAGAGTTGGAGGTTCGGCAGGGAAACTACAAGACGGCTGAGGGTTATTACTCAAAATTCTTCCTTGCCTCGAAGAATTCTCCTACTGTTTACGATCATGTCGCTCTGCGGGGCATGGCTCGCGTCAAAGATTTATCCGGTGACCAACCAGAAGCAAAGTCATGGCGCGACAAAGCCGAAGCACGGCTACGCCAGGAGGCGGCTGCCTTTGGACATCGGCGTGAGTTGGCGCGTCTGGTACTAGAGCGGGGTAGTTCCAAGGATATTGATGAAGCATTGACCTTAATGCAGATGGAGGTGCGTGTTCGGCGTGATGCTGAGACACTTGGCACATTAGCCGAGGCACTCTCTCGCTCAGGTCGCTGGCCCGAAGCAAGAACAGTAATGCAAGAAGCACTTCGCTCAGGCATACGCGACCCTGGACTTTTTCATCAAGCTGGCGTAATCGAACAAGCATTGGGAAATCAATCTCAGTCCCTTGCCTTCTTTCGGCTTGCTCAGGAAACTGACCCCACGTTCGACGAACAAGCCCAGCGGGCTTTGGGACTGGGAGTAGGACTTTTAGGGATGAATTGAAACCATTCAAACGTGGGGTTTACATAAATTATGAATAGAAAGTGGCGTATATACAGGCTTATCTTGTCGTTTCTGGGGTCGCTGTTACTCTCCATAACCTTCTTTGCAACCCCTGGTTTCACGCATTGGGCTGATTTGGCTGTTGCTGAGATTGTGGTGGGCGAGGCAGATGCCCAAATTACACTAACTTTTCCCACGGGTTTAGTAGCGTCAGCCGATGACAACCGGGATAGCCAGCTCTCGCCGGATGAAATACGCACCCATCAAGCAGAGCTTCAGACCTTTCTAGAAGAAAAAATCCGGCTCACAGATGGCGAAAACCATAAGGGTAGCCTGACTATCAAACCGTCAGATGTGTCTGCCGTCCCGTCAAATCTAAAAGCCACTGTCGGTACTCACAGTACTTTAGTGTTGGTCTACACTTGGCTCAAACCCGTCCAAGGGTTAAAGATTCACTATGATCTGTTTCTGCCAGGAGTAGCTACCGCTCGTTGCTTGGCGACCATTTTGCACCCTGGACAAGTGCAAAGCTTTATCTTCAGTCCAGAAAGCCGAGAGCTTTCGTTAATGTCAGGTTTGTTCTGGCAACAAACTGGAACGTTGCTAGTTGCTGTGTTTGGCTCCTTCCTCTGGGGCGCAATGCACGCGATGTCACCCGGACACGGGAAGACGATAGTCGGTGCTTATCTGGCAGGTTCGCGGGCAACCGCTAAACATGCTGTTTTTTTGGGGCTAACAACAACGATCGCACATACAACTGGTGTGTTCGCTCTAGGGTTGATAACCCTCTTCGCCTCCAAGTACATCCTGCCAGAGCAACTATACCCTTGGCTTAGCGTAATATCGGGTCTAATGGTAATTGCGATCGGTCTGAACCTGTTCATTAGCCGAATCGGTCGTACTCAGTTGCTTAGGAAATTGCCTTTTGGACACAGGCACGCTAGTCACCATTCTCACGACCACATCGACAGTCATCGCCATGACCATCATCACCACGAACATGGGCATAGCCATGACCATCACCATCATCACGAGCCTGGGCATAGCCATGCTGAACACTCACACTTACCTCCTGGTACTGACGGCTCCCCTGTTACCTGGCGTAGCCTACTTGTTTTGGGCATCTCTGGTGGTCTTGTCCCTTGTCCCTCAGCCTTAGTTGTTCTACTGAGTGCTGTTGCTCTGGGTCGTGTCGGATTTGGACTGTTGCTAGTGTTTGCCTTCAGTTTGGGATTGGCTGGAGTGCTGACTGGGTTGGGATTGCTGCTCGTCTCGGCTAAGCGCCTCTTCGAGCGTGTGCCGACACAGATGCGGTTAGTAAGGATACTACCTGCCCTGAGTGCGCTTTTTGTCGCACTGCTCGGCTTGGGAATTACAACGCAAGCACTAGTAGAAATTGGGTTGGTTAGATTATGACGAGGACAAATGCTCAACCTCGCAGGCAAGCGGTTGAGCAACGGTGGTTCACGTCAGCCGCTTTATACCGACTTATGAAATAGCGATCGCTATTGACTTTCTCTCAGTCGCGCTAACTGTTTCTAGATAAAAAGGCAATTCAGTAAACAAATTAATTTAATACAATGCTGAAATTCTTTTACTTAACTACTGCTGTATCTGTGGTTATTACTCTGCTGCCTAAGATAGCTTTTAGCACTCCATTCTTGGTGAAAGTAGACTACCGAATCGTACCGAAATCAGACACAGATATGCTGGTTTGCTATATGCACACTGAAGATGGTAGAACTCTAGATCTAGGCAGTTTATGTAAGAAACCATCTCAAGAGTCAGACAATCGTTCAAGTAATGTCAGTGCTGAGCCATGCTACTTTTTAGACGCTGATGGACGACCCTGTGCAACAGCAGCAAGCAATAGTCAGGCTAGGCAATCAAGAAATTCAACACAAAAAAATTAAGCAATTACACCTTAATCCAGCTACTCACCAATAGACTGCTAGAGTACACTTTCTGATTCTGGGGCAACAATCTCGCCTTCTGTCTGAATCAGATTATCTTGGTCAGTAATCAAGTCGCTTAACTCAGTAATTTTGACACCCATCCCATCACAAGCTTGCTTCAGTTCTTGACTGAAGGTTCTGAGGTCTTGACCATAACCACACAGTTGGGCTGCTGTTTCAATTCCCTGCTTAGCATTAGCTTTTGCACAATCAACTAATTCCAGACCTTTCAAGGGTGTGGGGGATGCCATAATGTCTAAATTTCCTATCTTGAAGATAACCGTAGCTTAGTCGAAATGTCGCGTTGACCAATCTATCAGTAGTTAGAAACACCTAGCCACGCTTCTGCCAGTATTGGTAGATCGTATAGGCAAGAGTGACGACACCAGTAACAATTGCTGATTCATCCACTTCAAATTGCGGATGGTGCAGGGGATAGTTTTGTTTATCTCGGAAGCCAACGCCAAGGCGGAACATTGTACCGGGAGCATGTTGTAGATAGATTGCGAAGTCTTCTGAACCTAAGGAGGGTTCCGGTAAGATTTGAACGCGATCGCTTCCCCATGCTTCTTTTGCTGATGCCTCCAATAGCTGTGTTAACGCTAAGTCATTTTGCACTGAAGGCACTCCCCGTCGATAGTTGATCTCATAGCGAGCGCCGAAAGTATTACAAACACTTGCGACAATGCTCTCAATCCATCCTGGAAGATCGGCATGAGTATCGGGATGAAGCGATCGCACGGTTCCCGTCAAGCGCACTTGGTCAGCGATTACATTCGGGGCACGTCCACCACTAATCTGCCCAATTGTCAATACCATAGGGCGTAGTGGATTCTGAGTGCGGCTAATTGCCTGCTGTAGTGTTGTAATTACCTGTGAGGCAATCCAAATTGCGTCAATTGCCTCATGAGGACGCGCACCGTGACCCGATTCTCCCATAATGATGATTTCTAAGTCATCCGCTGCTGCCGTCAGTGCCCCATAGCGGATACCAATGGAACCAGCAGGAATCGAGGGGAAAACATGAACGCTAAAGATCGCACTGACATCATTCATCGCCCCATCTTTCACCATCCATTTTGCCCCTTGGGCAATCTCTTCTGCCGGTTGGAACAAAAAGCGGGTATTACCTGGGAAGACTTCACCGAGTTGAGACAGTACCATTGCTGTACCTAAGCCGACTGTAGTGTGGACATCATGACCACAGGCGTGCATGATTCCTTGCCGACGTGAGGCGAATTCAACAGAAGTGCGTTCAGTAATCGGTAGAGCATCCATATCGGTGCGGATTGCTACTAACCTTTCATCTGTGCGACCCACTAGCTCTCCAATGAGTCCTGTTTTCCCGACTGCCTCTTGCACCACAATGCCGCAGGAAGATAGCACACCAGCAACATATGCCGCTGTCTGGTGTTCCTGACCACTCAACTCTGGATGAGCATGAATATGACGCCGGATTTCAATTAGGCGAGGCTTCAAGGCTTCGGCTAATTCTTTGATACGGGAGAGCATAGAGTTGTTATGAGCGTTACTTAACAAATCTTCTCCAGTATCGTCCAGATAACGGGAATAATCATGCATGTGTTGGGGCTTGTCATCATAAACCCAGTAGTTCCAGCAGGTTTAGATGCTGTTTGAACTAGCAACACATTGGCAAATCTTTGATTATTAACTGACCAAAGCAACTTCTACTAACGAATCTCCAACCGCAGCGGCATGACCCATGTCTGCAAATGTAGCCGCAGTAGCAGCATTAATGGTGTTACCTGCATGGCTGAGCTTACGCCAATAGCCTAGAGGTGCAACTACAACACCTGGGCGAGTGATATCACTAACTTTTGCGGGTACTTGAAATGCACCTCGGTCGTTGAAAACCTTCACAATCTGCCCCTCAACAATCCCCCGCTTGAGAGCATCTTCTGGATTGATAATTACCTTTGGCTCACCTTGAAGCTTCAGGTGCTTAGGTAAATTGGCAAAGCAGGAATTGATGAACTGATGTGGCTTGGCTGACAACAAACTCAGAGGATAGCGGTTTGCCAACTCTGGATTGCTCTGCACGGATTCCCGTTGGGGAGTGTACGTTGGCAGTGGGTCGATGGGTTCTCCTGGTGGGTATTCTTCGTACCCCTGACGGAATACAGGGACAACATAGTTACTATCGACCTTCATTGAGGATAGGAATTCGCACTTGCCTGATGGAGTTGGGAAATTCCCTTCAGCGTGAGGAACTAAATTGACATCCAACTTGGCATAGCCCTGCTGTTTAAGCAGATCCATATCCATATTCTGCATAACGGGGGCTGACCAATCGAGTACCTCCATTGCCAACTCTTCGTCACTGAGCTTAAAGCACTCGTCGTCAAACCCCATCCGGGCAGCTAGACGACGGAATAGCTCTGTGTTAGGAATAGCTTCTCCTAAAGGTGCGATCGCAGGTACATTTAAGGTTACATAAGTATGCCCCCAGGAAAACATCAGATCCAAGTTCTCAATCTGAGTGGTTGAGGGCAACACAATATCGGCATAGTCAGCCGTATCCGTCATGAACTGCTCACTCACTACAGTAAACAAATCTTCACGGGCTAAACCCGCCACAATTTTGTCTTGCTCTGCCGACTGGGTGACTGGATTGCAGTTGTAGACAAACAATGCCTTGATGGGAGGGTCGAGAGCGAGTTCTCCAGTTAGCGCCCGACCAAGTTGCCACTGGTTGACAACCCGCGTCCCTGGCTTAATGAAGTTAGGACGATGGACAACTTCTCCACGAATCGGGAAGGGCCACATCGGTGCTTGCAGCATCCCTCCTCCCAAATGTCGCCATGCACCCACCAACCCAGGCAGACAGCAAATCGCTCGGACTCCCTGACCACCGCCAGCCTGTTTTTCTAGGGCTACTCCGATGCGAATTACTGATGGCTGTGTTATGGCATATTCTCGTGCCAGAGTCACAATGTCTTCTACAGGAATACCTGTAATTTCAGCAACTTGCTCAGGCGGGTACTCGTTAACCCGTTGTTTCAGTTCTTCATATCCAACGGTGTATTTTTCCACATAGTCAGCATCAATTAGATTCTCGTTGATGATGACATTCATCATCCCTAAAGCAAGGGCACTATCAGTACCAGGGCGAACAGGGATATGCCAATCCGCTTGTTGAGCAGTGCGAGTACGCACTGGGTCAATAACAACTAACTTCGCTCCGTTTTTCCGAGCTTCTTGGATGAAGGGCCACAAGTGGACGTTTGTGCTTAGTGCATTACAGCCCCAAAGAATAATGTACTGAGAGTGGCTGAATGTATCGGGGTCAGTTCCATGCGTGGGGCCGTAGGTCATTAGATAGGCGGTGCTGGTGCAGGAGATACAGAAGGTACGTTCAGCAATGGTGGAACCTAAACGATTGAAGAAGGCATCACCTACCGTTAGACCATTGAGGAGACCTTCATGCCCCAAGTAACTAGAAGGCATAATTGCCTCAGAGCCGTAATCATTGATGATTTGCTTGAAGCGGGAGGCAATTTCATCAAGGGCAGCATCCCAACTAATTTGCTCAAACTGCCCACTGCCTTTTTGCCCAACGCGCCGCATGGGATATAGGATGCGATCGGGGCTATAAACTCGGTCAAGGTAATCGCTAACTTTACCGCAGAGTGTACCCCGCGTGTAGGGATGGTCAGGGTGTCCTTCTACCTTAACGGCTCGACCCTTCTCCACTGTAACCAGCATCGAGCAAGTATCGGGACAGTCATGGGGACAGGCACCATACACCACTGACTTTTCGTTAGTAGAACTGACCATAGCTTTTAGCCCACTCAATTAAACTATGTTTTGGTTCGCTTAGTTTAAGTGGTGTCTGATTGATGAAACTGTCAAAAGGCTTACCAGGCAGATTTTGTTTAATATCGTTCTAACAAAAGCTTTACTTCCTCTTCCATCTCTAGATCTTTCATTGCCTCCCACTCCGCTTTGCGTACAGCTAGGTAGGCTTGAGCAAGTTCTGTACCTAAGGCATCTAAGAGAATGTTGTCGCTGCTAAGTTGCTCAATCGACAGACCTAAGTTGATGGGCAACAAATCAATGCCACGGGTATTGCGTTCTGACTCGCTTAAGTGTCCAGGGTCTACTGATACAGCTTCTCCTAGCTCAAAACAGTGTCGTACACCATCCAGTCCTGCTGCAATGACTGCACCTAAAGCTAGATAAGGATTGGCAGAGGCATCTACCGTCTTGAGTTCAAAATGCGTGGGACTCTCTTCTTCAGGATTACTCGGTACTCTTATTGCCGCCTCACGATTATCCATTCCCCAACAGCGAAATGCCCCACTCCAAGACTGGGGACGAATCCGTCGATAGGAGTTGGTGCTGGGTGTTGTCAGTGCCATCAGTGCTGGGAGGTGGTGGAGAATTCCGGCAATAAAGCGACGAGCAATTTCTGAAAGTTCTCCCTGGCTGTCTAAATTTGGTAAGAGATTCTGTCCATCATGCCAAAGGCTGAGGTGGAGGTGGCAGCCACTACCTGCTTTGTTAGCAAAGATTTTGGGTAAGAATGAGGCTTTGAGATTGTGTTGAAGTGCGATCGCTCTTATCGTCTCACGAAAGGCAATTTGCTGATCGGCTGCTGTTAACGCTTTAGAATAAAGGATCGAAATTTCCTGCTGTCCTGGCCCCGACTCTGGATAATATTGCTCCACTAGCATTCCTTGCTGTACAAGTGCTTCTGCCATTGCATCAATCACTGACTGATGCAAATCCATCGCTAAGGTTGAGGCAAAAACCGTCTCGTCTGCTGGCACAATCCCCTCTGTTGTTTGCCGCAACAGGTAGAACTCATTCTCGAACGCCGCAATCACTTCCAACCCCTCACTTTTCGCCTCAGCAATCATCTTTTTGAGGAAGTTCCGAGGGCAGAGGTTCCAAGGTTGACCATCTTTGACCATATCTCCTATCACACGAGCGTGACGAGGAGCATAGGGTAAGGGTGTAAAGGTATTCCAGTCTGGCACCAAGCGCACTTCACCCACTGGCCCCAGACCACTACCAGGTGCTGGTGCATCATACATTACAGGAACAGCTTGCTGAGCGGCTGAGATACCAACACCATTATTGAGGTAGTCAGACAACGTAACTCGGTGTACCGCCTTGCCGCGTATGATGTTTGCATTGTCACACCAGAGAATGCGAACAAACCGAATACCAACATCATCGAGAGCTTGCAGGATTTCGCGGTTCATGCGTTTGTACTTTGTCATTATCTGTACATTGCAAATTACCACGCTCCTTAGCACAATTGACAAACATCGCAGCTTGTTGTTGACGTTGACGGTTAATTGTTGACTGGAACGCGGTTAAACCCCGCCTCTATGCCCCATTTTCGGAAAAAAGGCGCAAGCGTCATCCGGCAATTAGTGAACAATCGTCGAACAAGGGAACCTAAAACTGCTTAACGAGCATGTATAGCCATCAGCGGTCAGCTTTGGGTCAAATCGGCTCTAGTTAAGGAACGCTCTTCTCCCCTTAATTTCCTAACGTTCGTGGCTACTGCTATACAAACACTTTCTGAGAAGAAGTCGCAAGCGATCGCAATTTTTTCCTATCCTAGAAAAATACAGCAACCGCCAAGGCTCAAATGAGATCGGGATCGATCCCCTGTGATCGCAAATACGCCGCTAATCGCTCTTTGTGTTGCTGTTCTTGCTCGGCGCGTTGCCGTTCTGCTTCAGCTCGTTGGCTCTCAGCGTCAGCTCGTTGGCGTTCTTGTTCGGTATGGAGACGTTCGAGTTTGGCTTGCTCGCTACCTGTTAGCAACAAATTTCCCTGATTATCCCACCAACGCAACCATCGCTGGGTTTGATTTTGATAGCTGCCTTCCCAGACACCCAATTCTACTCCCATTAGTTCGATCGTGTAATGTCCGCGCTCGTTGGGTTCCAAGCGACGATAGCGAGTGTTGACCCAGTTATAAACTTCCAGTTCGCTGGTTTTAATGATGTAGATAGCGTAATAGGGAATCCGGATAATCTGCTCGTAGACCCAAAATTTTCCCGGCTTCTGGTTAATCCCTTCTGGTAGACGAGACAAAGGGGTATTGTCTCGTTCTTCAGAACCATCACTACTAGCAAACTCGATCGCAATCAGTGGCACAATATACTCTCGCCACAACACATAAGAGCGGCGAATTTCGCCATCAAAAAGGGGCGGAACGTTAGGAACGTAGAACCAGTCAGGAGCTTCTGCACCACGTTCAGGAGGCTCAGTTTCGCGACAGTAGATGCCACAATCTTGCCCGATCGCATACTCTCCGTCCGGGTGGAGGGTTTGCAGTGTGGTTTCCAGGGAATCGGTGAGTAGGATACTCTGGGGATGTTCTTGGAAGTTTTCCACAAACGTGCCGTCGGAGTCGGGGAGTTGGGTAGGGTCGGGAAAGGCGGGGGGCAACGTTGTGGGGTTGAGGCTTTTGGTCATGGGTGTCAACTATCCACTCGTGAAAGGACAGATGCTCTTTTACAGCATAGCGATTTTAGATCAAGGGACTTTAGACCGTCTGATATTCCAGTTTCGGTTGGGCGAGGTAAACACTGGTGTGATATGCCAGATAAACTAAGCCATGTTCATCGCGATCGCGTTCGTAGATTTGCTTCAAACCTAAGACAAGCTGCTGTTGTGCCTCTCCTTTATCTGCGGCTACTAGTTGTGATGGATTACCCAATCCGGCGAGTAAAGTAGCGATCGCTTCTTTGGGATAACTGGGTCTATACTTTGCCTAAGCTGTTGCGCGATCGGAAAATTGCTCCAGTGGATTCATTGAGTGTAATGGGGTTGTTTCAGGGTTAGTTTCGTTCACGAGCGTCACCAACTATTACTACTTCTCGATAGATTTAAAATTTAAGAAGCAAGATACAAAGCAAAACATCTTAATATCTAACTAACGCTGGAAGAACCCCACTACTATCTTTGGAGTTTAATTGAACCCAACGATTATAATCAAGGTCTTTAGATCATCATGTCTAACGAAGTATCAGAAAATATTTTGGCTTTCTATCAAGGTCGCTCTCCCGACTCATCAGGGCGAATGCTAGAAGATATCTGGTTATGGGATTATCAAAAGCTGGAATATACACATGACTACATTCAGTGGCTCTTTCCTTTAAAAGAAAAGAGTCGATTTAACCGGAACGCACCGATTCTGAATGATGAAGTAATTAAAGCGTTTAGGACACACGAGCAACTAAGATTACGATTGAGGAAATCACTCGAAGTAATGCTTCATTTTTACGGAATGCAATGCAACAAATTTGATGAGTCAGGTATCGAAATCACAAAGTCTGATAATTATCTAGAGAGAAAACTAAACTGGATTGAGGAGGGAAATCACAACTATCTTCGCCTCACTAGAATTCTGACCAGTTTGAGACTCCTTGGCTTAGAAGACTATGCTCAGGCTCTTTTCAAATGTTTAAACCAAATTTACATAGAAGAGAATAAGAACATTGGGAGTAAGACTTATTCTTATTGGGAAAGTACTGCTGAAGGCTAACGAGTTAAATAACTAACGGTGTAGCAAAGACGCAATGAGTTACACTCCATCTACTTATATAGGATAGCCAACTGTTAAGAAGAAGGATGAGAAACCCGGATAATTTGATTCGGTTTTGGTGATTCAATTGTGGCAGTTTTACCATCAGTCCAGCGCACTTCAACGTGTTTAACAAAAGGGTTCTTACCAAGTCCGAAATGGGCGACAGGTTCCATCTGGCAGAGATAGCCACTACCTGCATCAATTACTCGTCGTTGAGTTCTATCTTCGCCAACTAAGGTAACAATTGCTCCTCTTGCAGGGGCACCTTGAGCTGTTAGTGGTAGCACCCTAAGCCAAGAGTTATCGTTTTTTGGTGGAGAATAGAGCGTCATGGGTTGAGAACCCGATTCTCCATGACTAATGAACACAGCAAGCTGACCATCTTCATCTAAATCACCAACGGCAGCACCTGTCCCCCAACCATCCGGTTCCCAAGCATCGCCAGTATCAATCATCTTCCAGTTGTCACCTTGGCGTGCAAACAAGCGATTAGGTTCACCAATATTGTTGAAAAACAATTCTTCATAACCATCATTATCAAAATCAGCAGCAATCACAGTACGAATACGAGATGGCATTGCCATGTCTGGAGAGGCGACTTCTTTAAATTTTCCCGGTTCCTGTTGCAAGTACATCCGGTGTCGTCCTTGCCAATTGCCGTACACAATATCAAATCGACCATCTTCATCAGCATCCAAAACAGCTAAACCGCGACCATTTTGGTAGGGATCACTGATACCCGCTAATTCCGCAATCTCTTCAAACGTACCATCGCCTTGGTTGCAAAATAAAAAGTTCGGTCCCCGCTCATTTGTCGTAAAAATATCCATGCGATCGGAAACTAAGGGCAGTGAAATAATTCCCCGTCCACCCGTTGTTAAATCCAATCCGGCTTCTGGTGCAACATCAACCAGCCGACCGTTATCATCCAACTCATACAACCGCATTGGGCTGCCATAATTGGCAATAAAAAAACCATACTTTCCATTACCATGGCGGTCTATACAAATCACCGAACGACCTGCTGTGAGATTGAGGACGTTTTGATTTTCGGGTAAGGAAAATAAATCTACCCATTTCCCATCTTGGTAATCAAACAATCTATCGGCAAATTGCTTTCGTCCTGCGTAGGAGTCGGTATTCAATACATAAATTTCTTCTCGTCCATCCCCATCAATGTCACCAGCCGCTACTCCAATCGCTTGCCGTCCAGCATCGGCAAGAACATCATCGGCAATATTGACAAAACCCTCACCGTTATACTTCAGCACTAGGTTCGCACCGTTATAACCAGCGACAAATAGCTCAAACGAGCCATCCCCATCGACATCAGTTACAGCAATGCCATAATTCATCTGCTTGGGATTATCTAGTAGGGCTTTGCTTTTGTCGATAAACATTTTGATTAGTAGTTTCTGCCTTTTTCTTCGTCTTGGGGGTTATTCTCGCAGTTTGAGGCTCCTAGTTGCTCAGTCGTGAGGGGGGTTTGTAGAAGCTCACTTTTTACAGGAAGCCTTGACCAGCGTGTGCCGTTTGGGTCAAAAAGGTTATTGTGCAAGAAATATTCCTTCTGCCTCCTATCTTCTACCTTCTTGCACTAGGGACTGGCGACTGGAAACCTGATTCCTTATTTGCCGCTACGGTGTTCTCGCTTTTGCTTTGCCCGATGTCGCAATGTCTGGGCTAGTAATGCTGCTTCGCGTTCGGCTTGAAATAAATCTACTGCTCTTGATTGCAGCACAAATGACCCATCTGATTTTATTTCAACTTGTGGTACAACAGCAGCACGATACTCGCAGATAGCTGTACTTGTAGAGGATTTTTGGGTTGCTTGGATGGCTTTCCAATCTCGGTTGATATCAGAAGCGATCGCTTTTAATTCCAACACCGCTACTTCTAACTCAGCAGAAAGTCGATTAATCCGTTCTGCTTGACTTTCCAAGCGCCTCATTCCCTTACTCATTCGTTTGCGTAGCACCTCTAGAGACGATCCGACTGGAAAAGATAAAAGCGGTCTTTGCGGTTCACCAAGCTGTTGTGGTGGTGCTTTCACCATAGTTGGATGCGATCGCCCTTGTTTCCTTGGCTTCTTTTCTGAGACAGGGTTCCGATTGAGCGGAATGCACTTGGCTTGAATTCGTTGAATTCCTGCTTGCAGTTCTTTCATGTCGGTTTGAGGCGCTACTAGCGACTGAAAAATTACTGGTACATTTGTACTGTAAAACTACAAGAATAGCAACGACTATACCAATTGGTTTTAACAATGACACCCTTAGTAAGGTTCATGGTTCATAGTAGCCTTCGGCAACGGCTGCGCCGAACAGGGTTCATGGACAATCGAGCTATCAACAATGAACCATGAACCCTAGACCGTGCTAAGCCGCTCAGGGCTACTGCACATGATTGTCTCCTGTCAACGTCTAAGTTCTGCACAAATCAATTTTTCTGGCATAGCCCTCGAGGAAAATGTTAGATTCGTAACGAACATTACAAATTTATAATTTGGCTTTTTGGACTTTGGACAAAAAGAGCTATGGTTCACGATTCCTTGGTGAACTATGGCTTAGATTAATTGAATAGTATTCAACTTTTTAATCAGCAGTAATCCCAAACATGATTTCACTGCCAGATATCACAATTGTCAGCCAAATTTACGAAAGTTCTAATTCCCTTGTATACCGAGGTATCCTCAATAAAAATCAGCAACCTCTGATTTTGAAACTCCTCAAAGAGGATTATCCCGCGCCAGCCGAACTCTATCGCTATCAGCAGGAATACGAAATCATTCGCCGTCTCAATTTAGAAGAAACGATTAAAGCTTACGAACTGCGAAAATACCACAACACACAAGTCATGTTGTTGGAGGATGTTGGAGGAGAGTCCTTAAAAATCCTGATAGAGAAGCGTCCCTTTTCTTTGCCAGAGTTTCTCCACCTTGCTATCAAAATCGCAGATGCTTTAGGCAAAGTTCATCAAAAAAATGTAATTCAAAAAGATATTAATCCATCTAATATTGTCTTAAATTCTCGAACGGGACAATTAAAACTTATTGATTTTGGACTATCTACCCTTTTACCTCAAGAGAATCCTAGCCTCAAAAGTCCTAATATTCTAGAAGGGACATTGGCTTATATGTCTCCCGAACAAACAGGACGGATGAATCGTTCACTTGACTACCGTAGCGATTTTTATTCTCTTGGTGTCACCTTTTATGAATTGCTAACCAACCAGCTTCCTTTTGAATCCGTCGATGCACTTGAGTTAGTTCATTGCCATATTGCTAAACAACCGATACCTCCTCATGAAATCAATCCAGAAATCCCCTTGACTGTCTCAGACATTGTCATGAAGTTGATGGCAAAAACGGCTGAAGAGCGATATCAGAGTGCTAGGGGAATCAATGCCGATTTAGAAACTTGTCTTACTCAATATAAAAACGGTGTAATCCAAAGGTTTACTTTAGGATGCCAAGATACTTCTCCTCAATTACGAATTCCTCAAAAGCTTTATGGGAGAGAACCGCAGATTGAGAGTTTATTGACCGCCTTTGAGCGGACAAGTCTTGGGCAAACTGAACTCATGCTAATTTCTGGATACTCTGGTATTGGAAAATCAGCTTTAGTTCAGGAACTATATAAGCTTATCCCTCAGAAACGCGGATACTTTATTAAAGGAAAGTTTGACCAGTTTCACCGGGATATTCCCTATCAGGCATTGGTCGCTGCCTTGCAAGAATTGGTGCGGCAATTGCTCACTGAACCTGAACTCCAATTACAACAATGGCGAGAGAGGATTGGGCGTGCACTAGGAGCCAACGGACAAATTATTATTGATATCATTCCAGACGTTGAACTGATTATTGGTAAACAGAAAACTATCCCGGAATTACCTTCAACAGAAGCAAAAAATCGGTTTAATTTAGTTTTTCAAAACTTTATTCAAGTCTTTTGTCAACAAGAGCATCTCCTCACTAAAGCTCCGGTCGTCCTATTTCTAGACGATCTTCAGTGGACAGACACGGCTACGCTGCAATTGCTTCAGCTTATAATGACCCATGCTAATACTTACTATCTGTTTTTGATTGGAGCTTATCGAGATAACGAAGTCAGCGCCACTCATCCTGCCATGCTGACCTTATCCGAGATGAACAAGCAGGGGGTAATAGTTAATCATCTCTCGCTTTCACCCCTAAATTTAAACCAGGTTAATGAATTCATTGCGGATACCCTGAAGACTGAGTGCATCCATACGCAAAGATTAGCCGAGTTGGTTTGGGAAAAAACACAGGGGAATCCTTTTTTTGTCAAGGAGTTTCTCAAGTCGCTTTATGCAGAGCAATTCCTGAAATTTGATACTAATGCTGGAGCTTGGTCTTGGGATTTAGAAAAAATTATAACTAGGAGCATAACTGATAATGTTGTTGAATTAATGACAGAGAAAATTCAACGATTATCAGAGTCAGCACAAAGAATTTTACAGTTAGCCGCTTGTATTGGCAACCAATTTGATTTAAGAACGCTTTCAATTATTAATGAAAATCCTCAAAAAGAAACGGCTCATGAATTATGGAATGCCATTCAAGCGGGATTGATATTACCTGTCGGGGATGATTACAAATTAATTCAAACAGATCGAGAATCAAATGAGTTAGAAATTACTTATAAATTTGCTCATGACCGCATCCAGCAAGCTGCCTATTCCCTGATTCCCTCAGAGGACAAGCAAGCTGTGCGCTGGAAAATCGGGCAATTGTTGTTGCAAAATAATTCGCCACAGATACTCCAACAAAAGATTTTTGATATTGTCAATCAACTTAACTTCGGTATTGAAGCAATTAACGTTCAATTAGAACGAGATAAACTCGCTCAATTAAATCTCATTGCTGGTAAAAAAGCGAAAGCATCAGCCGCTTGGGAATCGGCATCGAACTACTTAAGAATTGGTTTAGATTACCTCAGTGCAGATAGCTGGAGTCGTCAGTATAACCTAACTCTGGAACTTTATGTGGAAGCAGCAGAAGTTGCTATCTTGAGTGGCAAGTTTGAGGAAATGGAAAAATTAGCTTCTGTTGTCCTGCAACAAGCCAGAACGCTGTTGGATACAGTAAAAATCTATGGAGTTAAGATTCAAGCTTTTACTGTTCAGAACAAAGCCTTAGAAGCTATAGAAACAGCACTTTCAGTATTAAAGCTGTTGGGAATTCGCTTGCCAAGAAATCCCAATAAATTAGATATTTTAGTTGAACTGGTAAGGACAAAATTAAGTTTGGTAGGGAGACGAGTTGAAGATTTAATCAACCTGCCGGAAATGACTGACTCTTACAAGCTAGCGGTAATGCGTATCCTATCGGATGTATTTTCTGCTGCCTATGTTGCGGCACCAAAACTATTTCCATTGTTGGCATTGAAACAGGTCAGTTTATCAATGAAATACGGCAATACAACGCTCTCTGCCTATGCCTATGCCACTTATGGACTCATTCTTTCTGGGGAAGCGGTAGGAGATATTGAAACTGGCTATCAATTTGGTCAACTGGCTCTTAGGTTGGTCGATAAGTTCAATGCCAAAGAACTCAAAGCTAGGACGTTATTTATCGTTAATTATTTTATTAAACATTGGAAAGAGCATCTTGGAGAAACCCTAAATCCTTTGCGGGATGCTTACTCGATTGGACTAGAAACCGGAGATTTAGAATACGCAGCTTATGCGGCTTGTGTATACTCCTACCATTCCTATGTATTGGGTAAGGACTTGGCAACGGTTGAGCGAGAGATGACAATGTACAGTCATGCTCTAAGCCAACTGGGGCAAGAAACAGCATTTTATTATAATCAACTTAATCGACAGGTTGTATTGAACTTGATGGGGCGGGCTGACGATAAGTGCCGTTTAATCGGTGAAAGCTATGACGAAGTAAAAATGTTACCTCTGCATCTGGAGGCAAATGCTCAAAATATTTGTCACGCTCTTTATTTTTACAAGTTAGTTCTTGGCTATCTTTTCCAAGACTATCAGCAGGCTCTGGAAAATGCTAAGTTGGTCGAAAAATGTCTTGATAGTGCTGTAGGAACGATTCCTCTCTCCCACTTCTACAATTCTTTAGTCCATCTTGCTATCTATTCTGAGGCATCTAAATCTGAGCAAAAACTCATCCTCCAGAAGGTGAAAGCCAACCAGAAAAAGCTAAAAAAATGGGCTAGATTTGCTCCGATGACTCATCTCCATAAATTTTATCTAGTGGAGGCAGAGCGGTATCGAGTTTTGCATGAAAAGACGAAGGTGATTGAGTGCTACGATCGCGCCATTGCCTTAGCAAAAGAAAATGGCTATCTCAACGAAGAAGCTTTGGCTAACGAACTGGCTGCCAAATTTTACCTCGCTTGGGGAAAAAAGGAAGTTGCCCAAGCCTATGTCTTAAATGCTTACTACTGCTATTTACGTTGGGGTGCAACCGCTAAAATAAGGGATTTAGAACAGCAGTATCCACAAATACTAAAGCGTTTTTCAACAGCCAATATGTCCAGAGATTCGCGCAAGAGCCTACCTGATACGCCTGGTAATACTTCAGGTGAAATCCTGGATTTGGCAGCACTGATGAAAGCCTCTCAAGCAATTGCCAGTGAAATTGAGCTGGATAAACTGCTTACGACGTTGATGAGAATTCTGCTGGAAAGTTCTGGGGCACAAACTGGCTATCTAATTTTAGAGTCTCAAGGAGAGCTGAGAGTCGAAGCGTCAGGTGAGGCTAATTCAAATCGGGTGATAGTGTTGCAATCGACTCCCGTTGAAACTTGCCTGCCTGCGTCGATTATTCACTATGTTGCAAGGACTCAGGAAGGACTGATTGAAAGCGATGTTGCCCGTGAAGGCAGATTTACCCAAGATACTTACATTCAAACCTACCAGCCTAAGTCGATTCTTTGTGCGCCACTGCTCAATCAGGGGCAACTGATTGGGATTGTCTACCTAGAAAATAATCTAGCCGACGGTGTTTTTACACCCGATCGCTTGGAAGTGATTCAACTGCTCTCAACACAGGCGGCGATCGCGCTGACGAATGCCAGACTCTATACTCAAGTACAATCGACGCAAAATCGCCTGGATAAATTCCTCAATGCCATTCCTTTTGGCATATCCGTTCACGACGCCAATGGACAACTAGTTTACGCCAATCCAGTTGCACAGCAGTTACTCAATATTCAAGATTTACCAAAAACCGAAATCGAGCAACTCTCAAAAACCTATCAGATTTATCGGGCAGGCACTGGGGAGAGGTATCCAGTGGAAGAGCTACCCCTGGCGCGAGCGCTCTTAGGTGAAGAAACACGGGCAGATGATTTGGAACTGCACGACAGTGAGCGAATCGTTCCCTTAGAAGCAACCAGCACGCCAATTTTCGATGAGACGGGTAGTGTAGAGTATGCGATCGCAGCTTTTCAAGATATTAGCGATCGCAAGCAAGCTGAGAAAGCACTCATCGAAAATGTCCGCTTAGAACAGGAAATTAACGCTCAAAGAATTACACAAGAGGCTCTGCGGCAGAGCGAGGCACGCTACCTTGGTATTCTGGAAGACCAGACAGAACTGATTGCCCGGTATCTGCCAGATGGTACCGTGACCTTTGTCAATGAAGGCTTCTGTCGATTTTTTGGACTGACCAAGGAACAACTCATCGGGCATCACTACGAACCTGTCGTGTTTGAAGAAGACCGCGAATATGTAGCCCGACTCGTTAATTCCCTGAGCCAAGAAAATCCTGTGATCACAGTTGAAAAGCGGGTGATTGTTGGCTCCCAGGTGCATTGGACGCAGTGGGTTAACCGAGCGATATTCGATGATTCCGGTTGCATTGTTGAATTCCAGGCGGTAGGACGAGATATTAGCGATCGTAAACTCGCCGAAGCAGAACTCGAACGGGCAAAAGATGCCGCCGAAGCTGCCAACCGCGCTAAAAGCATCTTCCTTGCCAACATGAGCCACGAATTGCGAACTCCTCTGAACGCCATTCTCGGCTTTTCTCAACTGATGAACCAGGACGCAAATCTCTTGACAGAACAAAAAGAGAACCTTGGCATCATTCATCGTAGTGGAGAGCATTTGTTGACTCTAATTAACCAAGTCCTTGACTTGTCCAAAATTGAAGCCGGACGCATGGCTAAGAACGAAACTAACTTCGACCTCTATTACTTACTGGCTGATGTCGAGGATATGTTTGCGTTAGAAGCACAAGATAAAGGCTTACAGTTACGATTTGACTGTGCTGACCATGTTCCCCAATATATCTATACTGATGAGGTCAAGTTGCGGCAAGTGCTGATTAACTTGATCAGTAATGCGATTAAATTTACCTCAATAGGGAGCGTGTCAGTCAAAGTGGAACCCAGAACAGAGGAGCAGAGGGGCTGGGGAGAAACAACTAATAAACAACCAATAACTAGCAACCAACAACTAACAACTATTACCTTTGAAGTAAAAGATACGGGAGTTGGTATTGCAGTGGACGAACTGGAGAAACTATTCAAACCATTCCTCCAAACAGCATCGGGGCAGCGAGTGCAGCAAGGAACGGGATTGGGACTGACGATTAGCCGTCAATTTGTTCGCTTGATGGGCGGGGATTTCACCGTTATCAGTCGCGGCAAAGTCTTCACCCCTGGAACTTCTCTGAGAAATGTTAGCGAAGCGGGACGAAGTCCGGGAGTAATTTCTTCCCCATCTTTATTATCTTCCCTATCTTCTCCATCTCCCTCTGGCACACTATTTAAATTTGACATTCCAGTGGGCATTGTTGATGCAAGCGAAAATGAACACCAACCCCACAGTCGTCGCGTTGTTGCCTTAGCTCCCAACCAACCCCAATATCGAATTCTAGTGGTGGATGATAGAGATTACAATCGGCAACTTTTGGTTAAACTCCTCAAACCTCTTGGTTTTGAAGTACAAGAAGCAACTAACGGTACTGAAGCGATTGAAATTTGGGATTCCTACTCACCGCATCTCATCTGGATGGATATGCAAATGCCGGTGATGGATGGTTATGAAGCCACGAAACGGATTAAAAGCACGACTAAAGGACAAGCCACTGCTGTTATTGCTCTGACAGCTAGTGTGTGGGAAGAAGAAAAGGCGGTAATTTTGTCTCTTGGCTGCAATGATTTTGTGCGAAAACCTTTCCGCAAAGAAACCATCTTTGACATCATGGCTAAACATTTGGGAGTTAGTTATATTTATCAGAAGCAAGAGCAACTATCCCACCCATCTCATGTGGCTGGAGAACGGTTAAATTTAACGGATTTATTAACAACAATGCCTAAAACTTGGGTTGTAAAATTGCATGAAGCAACTCTTGACGCGGATTCGGGATTAGTATCTCAACTCCTTGAGGAAGTTCCTAAATTCTACGTTTTCGAGCTTGAGACTCTCAGGAATTGGGTTAAGAAGTTTCAGTTTGAAAAGATTTTGAATTTAACTGAATCCTGCGTCAGTAAAGAACAATTGTAGGTTGGGTAGAGCGAAGTAAAACCTAACGCAGCATCGGTGGAGAATTGGGTTTCGTAGTCTCAACCTAGCCTATCAACTACTTTTCCCTTGTCCCTTGCTTCTCACGGATGGTAATCGAAAAGCCATCTCCCAACTTAACAGCAATCAAGTCATAACATTTTTTTTCGGTATCCGTTTCCCAACAAAATTCTTGCAAGAGTGCTTCTCCTGTCTCAACCACCTGCATAAACTTTTCAAATAATCCCGGAGTGAGTCGATTCAGCAGTTTCTTCCCAACCGACTTACTAGTGAGTTCTTCTCGTTTTTTCCCCAAGAATTTAGCAAAGACGGGATTAACCAATAGATAGCGGAATTCCTCGATTTCTCCAGTGATTAAATTCCTCACGGCTTGCATGGCGGCAATTCCATCTCTTGAACTATTCAACAAACTGGCGAGGAGGGCGCGAGATTGGTAGAGAATTTCTGCGGTTTGTTGATGTTGGTCGATTTCTTGTTGTAGCTGGTGTTTTTGCTGTTGGATGGTGAGGTGAGTTTGGAGGCGGACGAGGACTTCTTCGGGTTGAAAGGGTTTGGTTATGTAATCAACTGCCCCAACTTGAAAGGCTTTGACTTTATCAAAAACTTCGTTTAAGGCACTGAGGAAAATAACGGGAATCTCTGAGGTTTCTTCATCAGATTTCAGCGTTGAGCAGACTTGATAGCCATTGATATCTGGCATTTTAATATCTAGTAAAATGACATCTGGAGGGTTATTGCGGACGGTTCTTAATGCCATGTTGCCGTTGGTGACGCTGCGAACTTTGTACCCCTGCTTGGTCAAGATGTCGGTTAAAAGATACAGGTTTTCTACAATGTCATCAACAATTAAAATATTGGCTTTGAAGTCTCCTGTGTGTTCAACATCGCTTTCTTCGATTGCTGGAGAGGCGAGAGTGGGTGTGGCGCTTCGTTCTAGGAGTAAACGGCGAAAGTCATTCTTGGTTACTTTTTTTCCCAGTAGGTCTGAAAGGCGTTGCCATAAGGGATAAGCTAAGTCTTTAATATGCCCCACGCTCATGTATAAGCTTTCGGCAACAGCGCCGTAGGTTTCGTTGTCCCAAGCCGCTTTTAAGATTTGTTTTTCTGGCGCCGTTAGTTGTTTTCCTGTTTTGGCTTCAAGAGTAAATTCTACCCATTCGAGGGCTTCTTCAAAGGTCATGTGCACACCAATGTCATGTTGCAAGGTTTTTGGTTCTTGCACCCCCTCTAGTATTGACGAATACAACGTGGAAGTGCAAGTTCATCTGTAGCGCGTCAACCTTCTGGTGTGGGGTGTTGAGGCAATGAGCCGATCTTTTTCCTCTGATAATTTAAAAAATATACACTGATTAGCGTAGACAATGGCATTAATTTTCAGCAGTATTGCGGATGGGTTTTAGGGGGTGATGTTGTGGCTGCGTAGAAATCTCTAAAATTAACCAACGATCCGACTTTTCCGACTTTTCCGACTTTATGATCCGACTTTTCCGACTTTATGATCCGACCTTTCCGACTTTATGATCCGACCTTTCCGACTTTATGATCCGACCTTTCCGACTGCCAAGGGTAGGGAAGAGGAGCCATGATAGAGACAGGGAAAAGATGCAGCCTCTTGCACAAATAGCCACTGCAACTACCGCGTTTCTCAATCTAATGAGGTGCATCCTTAAAGCTAAAAAGCTTAGCTGACAAAGTCTTGGTGTATCTCAATTGTGTAAGAACTTCTTTATGTAGGCGCGCTAAATATTTTCCGGATAGGTCTTTTAGTAGATGTAAATCTTTGTAGGAGTGAACAGTAGTTTTTGGCTTCAAGTTAAGCCGGACTAAAGTTCCCCTTGAGCGATTCATCTGAAGCTTTATATCGTCAGACTGTGAACAACATCAAGCCTAAAGGCTAAATACTCCTCAGGGTTTTATTTTCTCTACCAATACTTGAAAGCTTTCTTGGCGTAATACTCCTCAAGTCACGATTCTCTATGTCTGCACCGCCTATCAACTAGGTCAAGTTTTTTTTGTGACTTTTTACGAGTCTTAAATGAAAAGCTGCTGTGCTATTCATTTAATTTCGCATCGACATCTAACTTGTTCAACGTTAATACTACCCCTGAAAAATATACATGAAATCCACCAAACATTCAACCTCAAAAACCTCTAATCAAGTCGCTACAGTTGTTTTTGTTGATGCTGGCGTTGAAAATTACCAGCAATTAGTTAATGGTGTCATTTCCCCCGCCGAAGTATTTGTTTTAGAGGCGGCGGCTGATGGAATCGAGCAAATTAGCCAAGTTTTACAACAGCGTCAGGATGTTGGTGCTGTCCACATCATTTCCCACGGTGCGCCTGGTTGCTTGTATCTGGGTAATACCCAACTGAGTTTAGATACTTTCAACCGCTATGCGACTCAACTGCAACAGTGGGATGTTGCTAATCTTCTCCTCTATGGCTGTAACGTTGCGGCTGGTGATGCCGGAGCGGAATTTATCGCTAAGTTGCACACTCTGACTGGTGCAGAAATCGCGGCATCTAAGACACTGACGGGTAGTGCTGCTAAAGGTGGAAACTGGGAATTAGAAGTAACGACAGCTAAAGCCGTTGCTACCTTAGCCTTTGAGCCAGTAACCCTAGAAAATTATCCTGCAATTCTGGGAACTCTGACAGGAGCAGGGGCAACTTGGACTTACTACGACAATGGTAGTGGCATAGAGGAGGCTACACTCGGTGGGCAAGATGATGCCTTCGATGATGCTTTGCGGATAGAAATCGATGGTGAAGCCTTCGCTCCGCCTACGGATGGAACAGCGACAGGACAAACCTTTACTTCATCAACAGTAGTTATGTCGGGGTTGAATGTCACAGCACAGTATTATGCTGACCCAAATCAACCTGTCTTGCGTCAATTTGTAAGCTTAGAGAATCCTACGGATAATCCGATCACAATAACGTATCGCTTATCCAGTAATGTAGGCTCTGACGGTGAAACCACTGTGCAAGCAACCAGTAGTGGTGACACAAGCTTTACAACCAGCGATCGCTGGGTAATTACGGATGACTCTCCAACTGGGGCTGACCCTACTAATACTTTTGTGCTGTCCCTTCCAAATGGTTTAGCACCTAATTTCGTATCTCAAACAGATCCTAGTGACGATATTCTGGCTGAATTTACTGTCACCATACCTGCTAATTCTACCCGCTCATTACTATTTTTCAATGCCTTAAGCGATACTTCAGCAACTGCTCAGGCTAATGTTTCGATCTTTGATGACATGGCGGCTTTGCAAGCCAGCACGCTCCTGGATGGGTTGACCAGCGAACAGCTTGCAAACACCTTGAATTTGATGTCGGCTCCGGCTAACAATGCCCCAACTATTGCCAATGAGATTGCCAACCAAAGTGCGACACAAGACAGCGCCTTTAACTTTACCGTTCCTGCCAACACCTTCAACGACGTAGATGCAGGGGACACCCTCACCTATACAGCCACACTCGAAACGGGTGAGGCTCTGCCGAGTTGGTTGAGCTTCGACGCCGCTACCGGTACATTCAGTGGGACTCCCAGCACTAGTGACGTGGGCATCCTCGGTGTGACGCTGACTGCCACAGACTCCTTTGGTGCTAGTATCAGCGATACCTTTAATTTAGCGATCGCCGACGCTAACCAACCCCCAAACAATGCTCCAATTGTTGCCAATGAGATTGCCGACCAAAGTGCGACACAAGACAGCGCTTTTAACTTTACGGTTCCTGGCGACACCTTCAACGATGTAGATGCAGAGGATACCCTCACCTATACAGCCACACTCGAAACGGGTGAGGCTCTGCCGAGTTGGTTGAGCTTCGATGCCGCTACAGGTACCTTCAGTGGGACTCCCAGCACTAGTGACGTGGGCATCTTCGGTGTGACGCTGACTGCCACAGACTCCTTTGGTGCTAGTATCAGCGATACCTTTAATTTAGCGATCGCCGACAGTAATGGCGATCCCAACCCAGAGCCTACCCAAACTAATTCTTGGGATTTTGTCTCGATAGATTATAACCTTGATGGCGCTACTGATATCATGGCGCTCAACAGGAGTGGCACGGCATCGGGCAAGACAGAAGTCCACATCATGGATGCCGCCACCGGCTATCAATCTTGGGCTTTGCAAACCTCAACGATACTGCATGAGACTGATGATACCTGGGACTTCGGTCACGGCGATTGCAACGGCGATGGCGCTAGCGATATCGTGAGTATCAAGAAGAGTGGCACGGAGTCGGGCACTACAGAAATCCACATCATGGATGCCGCCACCGGCTATCAATCTTGGGTGTTCCAAACCTCAACGATACTGCATGAGACTGGGGACAATTTTGAGTTCCAGACGGGTGATTACAACGGTGACGGTTATACCGATATCTTCGCTATTAAAAAGAGTGAGACGGGTACAAATAGCACCGAATTCCACGTCTTAGATGGAGCCACTAACTATCAATCTTGTCTGTTGCAAACTGGAACCGCACTGCATGAGACTGGGAACAATTGGGACTTCCAGGTGGGCGATTACAACGGCGATGGTCTTATGGATATCCTTGGTGTTAAACAGAGTGCAACGGATTCAAATAGTACCGAAATCCATATCTTAGATGGAGCCAGCAACTACCAAGCATTCAGCTTGCAAACCTCAACGGTACTGGGGATGACTGAGGACAACTGGAGCTTTGCTATGGGCAACAACAATCTCATCAGCCTCAATCAAGGTAACACCGGCACGGGCACCACAGAAGTCCATATCTTAGAGGCAAGCACTAACTATCAATCTTGGCTGATACAAACCGGAACCGTCCTGCACGAAACTGCGATCTCTGCAGTAGTCTAAATGGGCATGAGCTAACCTAGCGTTGGCTTAGAGCTTGCACTACTATCAATAACACTTTTGGATGTAGTGCGATCGCCACTCTTGTCGGTTGGGTTGAGCAACGGGTTCAACCCAACATTTCCTAGAGATTACGGATGCATCATCTTTCATAAAGAAAGAGTTCGCACAAGAACCAGCAACTGTGTAACTCCGTGTCAAGCCTTGTTTTATGGGTAAAGATAACGGTGAATTACTTTTACTCTCAAGTCACTCTTGTTTTTGCCTAAGCTGCCTACTTTCAATTAAGTAAGGCTTTATTTTGTAACTTTATTAGAGTAATTAACTGTTTTTTCGTGCATCTACATCTACGCCGTTTAACTTTACTACCAACCTTGAAGGATGCAATGCAATCTACCAAATATTCAACAAAAAAAATCTCTAATCAAATCGCTACAGTTGTTTTTATTGATGCTGGCGTTGAAAATTACCAGCAATTAGTTAACGGTGTAATTTCCTCCGCCGACAAGTGATGCAGAAGAGGAAACCGTATGGAAGTGGGTCACTAGACCAGAAGCAGGTACTGTATTTTGGCAGGGGTTGGGGCAGGGGCAAGGGGAAGTAGAGTTTCCCTACAGCAACTGGGCATCAACGTACAACAGCAATGAGAGTTTAGAGCCGAATAATTCAAACTATGGGGGGTACTAAGCCTGAGGGAGAAGACTATGGTCACTTCCTTTTCCAGACAGCACAGAATACGGGTCAGTGGAATGATTACCCTGACACTGTTGAGGGTCTCGACGGTATCACACCAATCGCAGGTTACGTGGTTGAGTATGGTGGGATGGCAGGAGATCCTTCTCCCTCCAACCGGAACGAATACCACAGAAGCCCATATCTTAAATGAAGACACTACCTATCAATCTTGGGTGATACAAACCGGAACTGTCCTGCACAACATTGCGCCCTCTTCAGTAGTCTAGATAGGCATGAGCTAACGGTAGCGTTGGGCTAATACCAATTCTGGAGGGATCTGAATTAACACTCCCCACCCTACTTCGTTGAGGGTGGAGATTTTTGGTTCAATTCTGGGGCTATTGCATTCCAAGTCCGCCTGCGCGGACTCAACATTTTGCGATGGTTTGAACCCCCGTAGGCGGGTGCCTGTTTGTGTAGCCGCGTCTCCGAGTAGTGCAAGAAGGCAGAAGATAGGAGGCTCCAGGGTAGAAGGGAAGAAAGCTTGCACAGTAAGCTTTTCAACCTTTTTTAACTGGATAGTTATTTCCGCCGTGCTGCACTAGTGCAGCGCGGCAGAAATAACTATCCAGTCTAGACGGCATCTGGGTAGCCTTCATATTTCCACTCAAACGGTTTAGCCAGGGTTCGGTTGAAATAGTCGATGAAAGCCAAAATGTGATCGCT
>JAESFV010000197.1_pt1 | contig 71051 bp, 59 predicted proteins | sample 9269471 | NCBI WGS metagenome assembly JAESFV01 (sample SAMN14502647, study PRJNA617108) | algae metagenome | isolation source: Symplocastrum torsivum CPER-KK1 and co-occurring heterotrophs from... | place: USA: Central Plains Experimental Range, Colorado | collected 2001-01-01
AAGGGCTCGTATACGGGAACACGTTGTCTTCCGCATTCTGCATCGTCTCGTGGAAGCTCACGTCATACGGCGCGCCTCCGGTAATCTCCGGCTTGAGCGCGTCGAGGTCGAACTGCTCCGTGCCGTTGCCGTCAGGGTCGCAGGCCGTAGGGATTACCGCAGGGATGGTCACCAGCGGGCGCTGCTGTACCCTAAGGGTAAGCGTGGTCGTGGAGAAGCATCCCGTGGCCGTGTTGGTCACCGCCACAATGATCGTCTGTACCGTCCGTACCTGGTTCGGGTAGGCCAGCGGAAGTTCCGTGCCAGCCGCAAGGGCCGCACTGTCGAAATAGTATTTCACCTCCATGCCCGGTACCGAGGTAACGAGCTGCCTGTGGGCGCCAAGGTCGAACACCTCGTAGCCGTCGCCGCTAGGGTCGTCGCAAAGCGTATATTCTGGAAGCGGCACCGCCACTACCGGGTTCGGGTTCACGTTAAGTACCAGCGGAACCGCCTTGAAGCAGCCCTGTGGCGTGGATACCCTTACCCAGATGGTCTGGCTGTGGGCCGTGGTGTTATTGTAGTTGAGTACCGGAAGCGCAGGGTTCGCAGGCACTGCGGCCTTCGCGTCGGCCTCAAGCTCGTAGTATTCGAAGGTATAGGTGTCCCTTGGGTCAAGGCCGGACAGCATGTCCGCCTCCCTGATGCTGATGTCCGGGAAGGTCGCAAAGCCGTCGGCAGTCGCGTCGTCGCAGACCTCGATAGGGTCTGGCGATACCGGCTGCGGCGTGCGGTTCACGATCAGGCGCAGCTGCGTGAACGAAGGGCACTGGCTGCCGCCGGGCTCCTCTACCCTTACCCACAGGATGTACGGGGCGTCCTCAGGGAAGGCCGTGATAAGGTTGCCGTATACCGGCCCCTTAGGGAAATGGTTGTTCTCCGCGTTCGCCTGCGTCTCGTGGTAGCTCACGATAAGTGTCGAAGGGCCGCCGGTAATCTGAAGGTTCTTGTCCGTAAGGTTGAACACGGCGATACCGTCGTTGTTGTCGTCGCACACCTCCAATGGCGTAGGGTTAAATATTATAGGTGCGGCAATCGGGTTTACCGTAACGCTGCCCGTAAGGGCTGCCGTGCACGCAGGCGTACCGCCCGTTACCGCATTTGTCAGCGTGAAGGTCGTAGGTGCCGTGATGGCAGGCGTCGTATAGGCAAAATAGCCCGCCCCGTCAAGGGTCACGCTGTCGGAGCCCCCGCCCGTCCAGGTAAAGCTTACCGTGGCCCCCGGCGTTCCGGTGAATTCAAGCAACGCGGTCCTGTTCGAGCACACGTTGGCAGGGCCCGTGAAGGCGGCCGTAGGAAGCGCCTTCACGGAAACCGTGGCACGCAGGTTAAGCGTCCTTGTGCAGGGCACGGTGCCGCCCGTGGTTACACTAAGCAGTGTATATGTCGTGGCCGCAGTAAGCGGACCCGTAGCAATAGGGTATGTTCCCGCGGCGTCAAGCGGTACCGTGATGGCCGGTCCGGTTCCCTCGGTATAGGTCGCCGAGCCGTTGGCCGGGCCGTTTATCACGACAGTGGTTCCCGTTCCCTCGCATACCGTCGCGTCCGTGGCCGTGATGGTGGCTGTAGGGAGTGGCGTCACCGTGATGGTTACCGCATCCGTCAGGTTCGTGGTGCAAGGGGTAGTGCCCGTGGTGGAAACGCTCACAAGGGCGTAGGTCGTGTTGGCTGTAAGGGTGCGGGTAATCGTCGCCTCCCCAAGGGCAGGGTTGGCCGCGCTCGGCGTGGCCAGCACAACCGTCTGCGGGCTACCGCCGTTTACGGTATAGGTGACTTCCGCGTTGAGCGTTCCGGTGACGGTAACCGTGCCCGTGCCGTTTTCGCAGATTACCGGGGTCGGGGTCGATATCGTCGCAGTTGGCGCATCGGTAACCTCGATGCTCACGCTACCGGTCGCAGCCTGCCCGCAGAATGGGGCATTGCCTGACCTTACAGCAACAAGACTGTAAGTATGAGTGCCTGGCGTCGTAAACACTTCTAATAGAATATATTCTCCGCTTGGCTCAATTGTTACCAAATCAGCCGTACCATCTATTGTGTAGGCAACTGTAGCTCCCGGCTCTCCAGTGAATCTTACTCTTGAAGGGCTACCAAGACATACCTGGGTGTCTACCTGCTGGATTGTTGCCGTAGGATATGGCCTTACCGTAATGGTTACCGAATCCGTAACGTTTTGTTCGCAAGGAGGCGTGCTGGTTGTAGACACCTTCACAAGCGTATAGGTATAGGTGCCCGGCGTAAGTGTCGTAGGCACGGCTATGGTACCGTTGCCCGCAGTGTCAAGGTTTACGGTCTGTTGTACACCCGCTGGATCAGTATAGGTTACCACCGTACCTGGGGTTCCCTGAACGTCAATGGTAAGGCTGCTGCCCACGCAGATTGACGTATCTGCCGTAGTAATATTGGCTGTTGGCAAACCTCCAACAGTTACAATAGCCGAACCAGTTAATGGTTGCGTACAAGTAACTCCAGCAGTTGTTAGAGTAGCATCAACTAAAGTATAAGTATATGGTGAATTTGCCGGAATAACAGCCGGTGTCGTGAAAGTATATACTCCGGTGTTTGTTCCTGTACCATCATCCGGTAAAACAACAGGTATTGTAGCACCAGTATGATCAGTATATTGAACAGTAGCTCCAGCTGTTCCTGTAATTGTAATAGTCGCTGTTGAATTTTCACAAATTTGTGCACTTCCGGATATAGTAGCTACAGGCGTAGGCACCAGACGTAAATCAAAGTAATACACATAATAGAATGTAGGATCTGCAATACTTTCTGCCCTAACATATACTCTATCTCCTGTAGTACCGGGATATGATGCAACTTCTAAAGGAGTAAGAGCTGTTGTAACGTCATCAGCATCAGCTTCAGACTCATGGAAAGTTATCGAGAAGTCAGCTGGAAGTGGGTTACCTGCTTCGGCTGCTATTGCAGCATTGATTGCAGGCAATTCATTATTTAAATTAAAATTTTCCTGAAAATCATTATTAACGTCGCACAAAATCATAGGTGCTATTTCCTGCGCATCACAATCTCTTATAATCAAATCAAAAGGAAGAATGTAAGAACAGTTGGAAATAATATCACGTATTTTAATATATACCGTCTTGGTCATATCTGGTGCAGGTAGTGTATATAACACCGGTGCATCTGTATCAGAAGGATCATAAAACGCTGTATTTATCGGATTGGCATCAAAATTCGCATCCGTAAGATTTTCATAATAATCAATCTCAAAATCATACGGATTCAAATTGTCAGGCGGTCCGGGATCAATCGTACCGAGAACAACATCAGTATTGATTCCAATATCAAAAACTCTAGGGTTAGCATCAGTAGTACAATGCTTGATATTTTTTGGAGGATATCCTACAGGCTCCCCTACTTTTACAGTAGTACAATCTGTTGCTAAAAGTGGTGGAATTGCGGCATCGCAACTCCCAAATGTGGCTCTAACACAATAATCTGTTGTCACTGCCGGACTAACTGTCAAACTTGGACCTGTTCCAATTACGACACCAGGATTGGCAGCTTCATACCACTCATAAGTAACAGGAACCATTGGACCATTAGGAGTAAACCTCCATGCTTCCGACTGAGTTTCCAATACCTGCCAAGTACCGACGTTTCTGTCCGGACTAGTTGGCGAATATCCTATAGAACCATCAGCGTTTTGAATACCGAGCAGACCTCTACCTCCTAACCAGTTCGGACAAGAGGTTCGTCTTCTCACATGGATTTCTATAATATTAGTAGACTCAAACAATACAATTTGGTATGATTGAAGACCAGAAGCCGCACAATTACCAAAAAGAGGAACGTCTTGCCAGTTGGCTACAAACGCCCTACAAGGGTAAGTTCCAACTGTAAAAAAATTAATTGCAGTACTTGCTATAGGACCATTATTTATCTGCAAATCCTGAAGCATCATGATTGCATTCTTATACGGAGGCCCATATCCCGGACCCGTAGGAATACGATCACCAGCACCAAAAGAGAATCCACTCGGCCCAGTGGTATAAAGTCCTCCTGGTGAATCGGGATGACCTTGAATACTGAAAGTAACCGCTCCGTTATCTCCAATCAAACATTCGCTATATTTTTCCCCAAAAAAACAGAAGTTAAGCGGCACAGTTTGCTTTCCTCTCAAAGGAACTATCTGAGACCATCTGTCGTCTGTGGTGATACTTGTAACGTCGTTTACGTTATCAGGGCTTCTCCACACAAAAGGAGTTTGAGAAATTACGTAACTTGTAGTTTGTCTAGGAATACTGTTAACCGGTGGTGAAGCCGTTATAGTCCTAGAATCACCAACGTTACAGATAGGCAATGGGGTGTTCGCATTTACGCTGACACAGCCTAAATCCTGGCCGTAACTATTTGTTAACAATAAAGCAAATAAGAATAATAAAAGATAATTCTTTTTCATTTTTAGATTATTTTGAGGAGCGAAATTTACATAAATTTAAGAAATAATTATCTTAAATTTTGAAAATTTTTAAATTTAACATCTATAGAATTTCTTTGCTATTTATTATTTATCTTTGCAGTCTTTAATACGTACTTACCATAATATATAATTTTCAATGACAAATAACGAAGATTTTCTAGACGAAATTGGAGATAACCATATTGCCACAAATGCAAAAAATCCTTTAAGAAGCGATGCCTTTGATATTACAGACGACCAAAAGATCGAGCTTATAAAAAAAGACGTAGAAAACATTCTCCTAACATTGGGGATGGACCTTACTGACGACAGTCTAAAAGGCACACCTAACCGCGTTGCCAAGATGTTTGTTAAGGAGATTTTTGGCGGTCTGAATCCGGCAAAAAAACCTAACGCTTCAACATTCATCAACAATTACAAATACGGCGAAATGCTGGTAGAAAAAAACATCACGGTGTATTCTACTTGCGAGCATCACCTGTTGCCAATTATCGGGAGAGCCCATGTTGCCTATATTTCTAACGGAAAAGTAGTTGGTCTTTCCAAAATGAACCGTATCGTTGAGTATTTTGCAAAACGTCCGCAGGTTCAGGAGCGCCTGACCATGCAGATTGTTCAGGAATTACAAAAAGTACTGAATACGGAAGATGTTGCCTGTGTAATTGATGCCAAGCACCTTTGTGTAAATTCCAGAGGAATAAAGGATATCGAAAGCAGCACCGTTACTTCAGAATTTGGAGGTAAATTTAAAAACGAGGCTACAAGACGAGAATTCTTAGATTATATTAAATTTGACACTCAGTTTTAAGCGACTAATCAAAATTGGCCTTACCCACTTTAGTCCTGAATTTTAAAATCGACAACCTATGCCATTGTACCAGACTCAAAATCTAAAAATATACAATTCTCTCTCCGGAGAAAAAGAAGTTTTCGTTCCCCTTCATGAGGGCAATGTAGGAATGTATGTTTGCGGACCAACAGTTTACAGCAATGTACATTTAGGAAACGTAAGAACGTTTATGTCATTTGATGTCGTTTTCAGGTACCTGCTTCATCTTGGCTACAAAGTAAGATATGTACGCAATATTACCGATGTAGGACATGTTGTAGACGATGAGGATGAAGGCGAAGATAAAATTGCAAAAAAGGCCCGTGTTGAAAAGCTTGAGCCTATGGAAATTGTGCAGCGTTATACTGTTGATTTTCATGAAATTTTAAAGGAGTTTAATTTCCTTCCACCCAGCATAGAACCTACTGCTACAGGCCATATTATTGAGCAAATCGAGATCATCAAAAAGATTATCGAAAATGGCATTGGTTATGTTTCCAATGGCTCTGTTTATTTTGATGTTCAGAAATTTAACAAGACCCATAATTATGGAAAACTGAGCGGCAGAAACATAGAGGACATGATTGCCAATACACGTGAGCTTGACGGACAATCCGACAAACGAAATCCGCAGGATTTTGCCCTATGGAAAAGAGCAGAACCGGAACATATTATGCGATGGCCTTCTCCATGGAGTGATGGTTTCCCTGGCTGGCATTTGGAATGTACTGCAATGAGCACAAAATATCTGGGGAATCACTTTGATATTCACGGTGGCGGAATGGACCTTAAATTCCCACACCACGAATGTGAGATTGCACAAAATGAAGCCTGCACCGGACAAGCTCCTGTAAATTATTGGATGCACGCCAATATGCTTACACTAAATGGCAAAAAAATGGCCAAGTCTACCGGAAACAACATATTGCCAAGAGAAATCTATGCCGGCGGCAGTCCTTTTTTAAGCAAGAAATATGCTCCTTCCGTAGCACGCTTTTTCATGTTGCAGGCACATTACAGAAGTAATCTTGACTTTACAGATGATGCAATCGCAGCCTCTGAAAAAGGCTTCGTAAGATTAATGGATGCTTATGACACAATAAGCGAAATCATTCCTTCTGAAAAATCATCGCTTGATATTCAGGCATGGATCGATGCCTGCTATGACGCCATGAACGATGATTTCAATACTCCAATATTAATAGCACAGCTATTTGAAGCAGTTCGCTACATCAATTTATTAAAAGAAAATAAGGAAACGATTACTTCGGAGGATCTGAAACTATTTAGCAAAACCATTGAAAATTTCTTATTTGATGTTTTAGGACTGACTAACGAAAAATCACTTGAAAATAATGACAAGCTAGACAGTGTTGTCAACATGCTTATAGGCATGCGCAATGAAGCAAGAGCCAATAAGGATTTTGCATTGTCTGACAAGATCAGGGACCAGCTTACCAATCTGGGAATTAATCTCAAAGACGGAAAAGAAGGAACAACATTCTCTATAAACTAACAAATGATGATGAAGCTTAATAGCTTCATCATTTTTTTTAACAGCACTATTGTGAGCCTGAAAAAACTACTTACCGCTCCTTTTATTCTGCTGATCCGGTTTTATCAGGGCGGTATCTCCCCTTTTCTGCCTTCTTCCTGCCGTTATCAGCCAACATGTTCTCAATACACGATAGAAGCACTGCAAAAGCATGGTTTGTTTAAAGGTGGTTATTTGGGAATCCGCAGAATCCTAAGCTGTAATCCGTGGGGCGGAAAAGGCTACGACCCGGTTCCTGAAAAAGTCTGCAAGCATAAACATTAACGCCTTTTTTTGATTCGATTAAAATCAAATCTTTATTTTTACGGCTAAATTCAGAACTTTAAAATTATGACTACAGCTCTAAACATTGTTTGGAATCCATCAGAAGGCATTGACTTAGGTTTTTTCGTAATACGTTATTACAGCCTGATGTTTGTAATTGCCTTTGTATTAGGATGGTATTTGATGAAAAAGATATATTTGCGAGAAGGCGAATCGATTGAAAAATTAGACACGCTTTTCATCTATACTTTTTTCGCCACATTAATAGGAGCCCGCTTAGGCCATGTCATTTTTTACCAGTCAGAGTTGTTCCGCGAAGATTTCTGGAGTGTCTTTCTTCCATTCAAAACGAAACCACATTTTGAATTTACCGGTTTTTCCGGATTGGCCAGCCACGGAGCCGCGATAGCAATAATCATTACAATGTATTTTTACAGCAAGAATGTTATCAAGCGCCCTCTTTTATGGATTTTGGACCGTATTGTAATTCCTGTAGCCTCTGGCGCCATTTTTGTCAGACTTGGAAACTTTTTCAATTCTGAGATCGTAGGACACAAAACGACTTCTCCCCTTGGAATTAAATTTTTACGGGACAGTATTAAGCCTGACGTGGCAATGATTGAAACCAAAACCAACAATGTAAATGATGCATATCACCAAATCGCAACGAATCCGGAATATGCAGCAATATTGCAGCAGGTTGCTCCAAAACATCCGGCACAGCTATATGAAGCGGTTGGCTATGTGATTGTTTTCTTCATCTTATTTTTCTCTTACTGGAAAACACAGGCGAGAGAAAAATCCGGATATCTTTTCGGGCTATTTTTAGTCTTGTTATGGACTGTACGCTTCCTGGTTGAATTCGTAAAAGAAAGTCAGGGCGGAATCGAGGAATCTCTGGGTCTTTTCTCAACAGGACAATGGCTAAGTATTCCTTTTATACTTGCTGGTCTGTATTTTATCTTTACTGCAGAGAAAAAGGTAAATTCTTTATAGCAAATTACTCATCAAATATAGAAAGGGCCATACGGCCCTTTTTTATTGGTTTTTACAAACCTTCAAACTTGTACAGCCTAAATTATCAATTAAAAACGAAAAGAACTCTTAAAAAGGCTAATTCACAAACGAACGCCTTATATATTATTTTCAAATTCAATATCCAGAACAACATATTTGCGTCTTACGTCTTTGCGTGAAAACAGCTTCTCGCAAAGACGCTAAGATGCTAAGTTTATGAAGAGTGAACCCCATGGAGTAAACCTTTCTGTTTGCTCTATTCCAACAGATTTCTGGAACTATACAAACAAAAAAAAGCCCGACGTATCGGGCTTTTATTATTTATCTATCGAAAACGTATTATTTGTTCTCAACATTATTGTGCATATCTTCAATTCTCTTGTGTTCAGCATCAGAAATCGAGTCACAAAGAACCGGTGTTGCAATGAACAATGATGAGTATGTCCCTACGATAATACCCACAAGCATTGCGAATATAAATCCACGGATAGATTCACCTCCAAAGATAAACATGATAAGCAATACTAAAATCATTGTCAACGACGTGTTTAATGTTCTTGACATTGTAGTATTAACCGAACGGTTTACGATATCATTGAAGCTACCTTTTGTTTTACCTGCAAGGTATTCACGAATCCTGTCGAATACGATTACCGTATCGTTCATCGAGTAACCGATTACGGTTAGGATAGCCGCAATAAAGTGCTGGTCCATTTCCATGTGGAAAGGCATGAATTTATAACATAATGAATAGATACCTAAAACAAAGATAACGTCGTGCGCTACAGCAGCAATCGCACCTAAGCTGTACTGCCATTTTCTGAAACTAATCATCAGGTAAAGGAAAACAATTCCCATAGCTCCCAGTACTGCCCAGAATGAGTTCGTTTTAATATCTTTTGCAACAGCAGGACCTACTTTAGAAGAAGATACGATACCTATGGTTTTTCCATCATATGCATTTACGAATTTTTCATAAGTCAAATCCGGTCCGTAATATTTCTTAAGGTTGTCAAACAGCATTTTGTTTACTTCCACATCAGCATCAGAGCTTGGGTCATCAATCTTATATTTAGTAACAATTTTAAGCTGTTCCTTATCTCCTAATACTTTTGCCTGAACAACTCCGTCAAATACTTTAGTAAGTTCATCAGATACTTCAGAAGCTTCTACCGGCTTTTCAAATCGGATTTGGAAAGTACGACCTCCTTTGAAATCTACACCTTCATCAAGTCCGTTGATAAAGAATGAAGCAACGCTCACGATAACAACACAGCTTGAGAAAATGTAAGTGATTTTCTTTTTACCCAAGAAATCATAATTAAAGTTTGTAAACCAGTTTTTAGACATTGATGTTACGAATGTCAGGTTGTTCTTTCTGGAAATACTCCACTCTAACAAGATTCTTGTAATAAAGATTGATGTAAATAACGATGTAAAGATACCAATCAACAATGTAGTCGCGAAACCTTTGATTGGTCCTGTTCCAAAAATGAATAATACGGCTCCAGTCAAAACGTGAGTTACGTTCGCATCTGTAATTGATGACATCGCCCCTCTCCAGCTGAAAGAAACTTTTACTGCTTCTTCCAGTGTTTTGCCCATTCGCAATTCTTCTTTTGCTCGCTCATAAATGATAATGTTAGCATCTACCGCTGTACCCATTGTCAAAACGATACCTGCAATACCAGGTAATGTCAGGATTGCACCAATACTAGCCAAAATACCAAATAAGAAAAGTAAGTTTACTGCTAATGCAATGTTTGCAAACCAACCTGATTTTCCATAGTATACAACCATCCAAAGCGATACAAGTAATAATCCAACTAAAGCTGAAGTAATACCATTATCAATAGCTTCCTGTCCCAATGACGGACCAACAGCATCAAACTGAACGATATCTGCAGAAGCCGGCAATTTACCTGCTCTAAGAATGTTTGCTAAGTCTTTTGTTTCAGAAATATCAAAGTTTCCTGTAATTTGAGAAATACCACCTGTGATAGCACCACTTGTTACTCCCGGAGCAGAATATACTACGTCATCCAATACGATAGCGATGAATCCTTTTTCAGTGTATGCTTTTCCTGTAAGAGCTTCCCAATCTTTGGCACCTTTGCTGTTCATGATCATTTCTACAGAAGGCTTACCCATCTGGTCGAATTTATCACTTGCGTCAGTTACAACACCTCCGCTCATTGCCGGAGTGTTTTGTCTGTTACCTTTTAATGCATATAGTTCTAAAACTTCTACCTTTTTAGAGTTAGGAGTTTTTGTAGGATCAACAATCTGTTGTTTTAATACATTTATAGATTGAGGCTTGCTCCAAACAAATTTAGCATAACGCTGCTCGCCTGTTAGAAGTGATTTCACTTCCGGCATTTTTAGGTAAGAGTTGATTTTTGCAGTATCTTTCGGAGAATAGTATCCTAAGATAGGACCTTGTCCGTAAGCAGTCATTTTGTCAAACAAAGGATTGTTTCCTTTTACTGCAGTAGAATCTTTAGAAGCATCTGTCAACAGATTTCCAAGAGTATCGTTGACTGTTTTAGGAGTTTCTTTAGTATTGATTTCTTTTTCGGTTTTCTTAAGAACTTCATTAGTAGCCATTAAGAAATTACCCATTTCTTCTATTTTGTACGTTTCCCAGAATTCAAGTTGGGCTGTACTTTGTAATAATTTTTTGATACGGTCAACATCTTTCGCACCCGGAAGTTCAACCAGAATTCTTCCTGACTCTCCAAGCATCTGGATGTTTGGCTGAACTACACCAAATTTATCGATACGCTCAGTCAATACTCTAAATGCACTCTCAACAGATTCTTTAACTTTTCTCTTGATAATTGTTTTTACCTGTGCATCGGACATATTGAAGTTAACCTCTTCAAGATTACGGTGTGCAAAAACTTCAGGATCTGCTAATTTTACCGCTCCTTTAGACTCTTCATCAAATGCGATAAAAAAGGCATCGATATAATCCTGATTACCTTGTTGATTTTTATCAGCATTCTCCAAAGCTTTATTGAAAACCGGGTTCTTTGTGTGGTTAGCCAAAGTTTTCAAAACGTCTTTTACAGAAATTTGCAAAATCACATTGATACCACCTTCAAGGTCAAGTCCTTTGTTGATTTGCTTATCAGAAACTTCTTTGTAAGTAAATTTTGTAAAGCCAAGGTTGTAAACATTTTCCTTGCTGATTGAATCAAGATACTTTACTTCTTTTTTCTCATCTCCGTTAGCAAAGGCTTTTGCATCACTCTTAACGCGGTTGGCGACAAATGTGAATGATAGTTGGTAAATACTTACCAATGCAAATAAAATTGCAAAAAATTTAACGAGTCCTCTATTCTGCATTATTACTAAAAATTAATTAAATTTCTTATTCTTGGTGTGTTTAAACAGATAAAACAGACTAAATCAAGTAGTTATCAGACAATAATAACAAAACTTGACTTATTCCCTTTTTTTTAAAACGAGCAAATATATAATTAACCAAAAGATTAACCAATTAATTTGCTAATTATATCATAAAAAAAAGACTGCAAGAAGCAGTCTCTTAATTTATAAGGCAGGAATTACGCCAAAACCGACTTCAAATCGGCATTCATATTTCTTACCGCATCGGCACTTTTAGCCAGCAATGCTTTTTCTTTTTCATCCAGGTTGATCGAAAGAATTTCTTCCACACCATTTTTACCTATAATACAAGGAACACCCAAACAAATATCATTTTGCCCATATTCTCCTTCAAGGAATACTGAGCAGGCAATCATTTTCTTCTGGTCATTCAGTATACTGTCAACCAAATAGGCCACAGAAGCACCCGGCGCATACCATGCGGATGTTCCTAAAAGCCCTGTCAATGTAGCACCGCCAACCATAGTATCTGCCGCTACTTTATCCAACGCTTCCTGCGAAAGAAATTCAGAAACAGGAATACCATTATAAGATGCCAAACGAGTTAACGGAATCATAGTCGTATCACCGTGTCCGCCAATTACCATAGCCGAAACATCATTAGACGGTTTGTCTAACGCTTTTGACAGGTAGTATCTGAAACGGGAACTATCCAAAGCACCTCCCATTCCGATGATTCTGTTTTTCGGAAGTCCGGTAGCTTTTAAAGTCAAGTAGGTCATTGTATCCATTGGATTTGAAACTACAACTACAATGGTGTTTGGAGAATATTTCAAAACATTTTCTGCAACCGATTTAACGATTCCAGCATTAATTCCGATTAATTCCTCTCTTGTCATTCCCGGTTTTCTAGGAATACCAGAAGTGATTACTACAACATCACTGTTGGCAGTTTTAGAATAATCATTGGTTACTCCGGAAACTTTTGTATTAAATCCTGTATTTGTAGCGCACTGCATGATGTCCATTGCCTTACCTTCTGCAAATCCTTCTTTAATATCTAATAAAACTACTTCACTGGCAATTCCTCTGTAAGCAATCACGTCAGCGCAGGTTGCGCCCACATTTCCGGCACCTACTATTGTAACTTTCATAATAATTGTATTTGTTTATTTGTTGTTGTTTATTTCAGAGTATTAGGCATCGATATTAGCATAGGCCGCATTCTTCTCGATGAATTCACGACGAGGCGGTACCTCATCACCCATCAACATAGAGAAAATACGATCTGCTTCTGCAAGGCTGTCAATCGTTACCTGACGTAAAGTTCTGAATTCCGGATTTAGGGTTGTTTCCCACAATTGCTCCGCATTCATCTCTCCAAGACCTTTATATCGCTGCACGCTGGAACCACCACCCATTCTTTCCGTAATTTCATCACGTTGTGCGTCGTTCCATGCATATTCTTTTTTGTTTCCTTTCTTTACCATATATAAAGGAGGTGTCGCGATGTAAACGTGTCCGTTCTCAATCAGCTCCTTCATAAATCTAAAGAAGAAGGTTAATATTAAGGTAGAAATGTGAGAACCGTCGACATCGGCATCACACATGATTACTACTTTATGATATCTTAATTTTTCAATATTCAAAGCCTTCGAATCTTCGGCCGTTCCTATAGTTACCCCAAGAGCTGTGAAAATGTTTCGGATTTCCTCATTTTCAAAAACTTTATGGTGCATCGCTTTTTCAACGTTCAGGATTTTACCACGCAACGGAAGAATGGCCTGGAAATTTCTGTCACGACCTTGTTTTGCAGTTCCACCCGCAGAATCTCCCTCAACAAGGAAAACTTCACATTTTGCCGGATCCTGTTCTGAACAGTCGGATAATTTACCCGGTAATCCGCCACCGCCCATAACGGTTTTTCTTTGCACCATTTCACGCGCTTTTTTAGCAGCGTGACGCGCTTGTGCGGCCAAAATAACTTTCTGGACGATTACTCTTGCATCATTTGGGTTTTCTTCCAGATAGGCTTCAATCATATCGCCTACGGCCTGGCTCACCGGAGAAACTACTTCTCTGTTACCCAATTTCGTTTTGGTCTGTCCTTCAAATTGAGGTTCTGAAACTTTTACGGAAATAATAGCCGTAAGACCTTCACGGAAATCGTCTCCTGTGATTTCAAATTTCAATTTTTCCAAAAGACCGGAAGCATCGGCATATTTTTTAAGCGAACGGGTCAAACCGGTTCTGAAACCTTGCAAATGCGTTCCTCCTTCGTGAGTATTGATATTATTTACATAAGAGAATATATTCTCCGAGTAGCTGGTATTGTATATCAAAGCAACCTCAACGGGTATTTCACCTTTTTCGCTTTCCATGCTGATTACATGCGAAATGATAGGCTCACGGTTGCCGTCTAAGAAACGGATGTATTCTTTAAGACCTTCATCTGAATGGAAAACTTCGCTCAGGAACTCTCCTTTTTCATCTTTTACTCTTCTGTCTGTAAACGTAATCGTGATCCCTTTGTTCAGGAATGAAAGCTCACGCATACGAGCAGAAAGGGTGTCATATGAAAATTCTGTTGTTTGCGTAAAAATAGTATCGTCCGGATAAAACGTCTGTCTTGTACCACGTTTTTCCGTCTCCCCGATTTGTTTTACCGGATAAAGCGCTTTTCCTCTTTCATATTCCTGCTCATAAATTTTTCCATCGCGGAAAACAGTAGATTTCATATGATTGGACAAGGCGTTTACAACAGAAACACCTACCCCGTGCAAACCTCCGGAAACTTTATAGGAATCTTTATCGAATTTACCTCCGGCACCAATTTTAGTCATTACAACCTCAAGTGCGGAAACGCCTTCTTTTTTATGAATATCCACAGGAATTCCACGCCCGTTATCTTCAACGGTTACGGAATTATCTTCATTAATGGTAACGGATATAGTGTCGCAATGGCCACCCATTGCCTCATCGATTGAGTTATCGACAACTTCATAAACTAAGTGGTGCAAACCTCTTACACCTACATCTCCAATATACATCGACGGACGCATTCTTACGTGCTCCATCCCTTCTAATGCTTGAATACTATCGGCTGAATAATTGCTCTTCTTGATTTCTTCGCTCATATATAATCTGTCTAAAAAGGTATTTTTTTGTTTAACGAACAAATATATAAAAACAGGAGTGATAATCAGCCACAAAAGGAGATTTTAGCACTTAAGTTATCAACATTTTTAAGGTTTGCCCATTTATTTTTCAACATAAAACAGGCCTTTTTAAAAAAGCAAAAAGCGCCACCCTAAAGTGAACGCTTTTGCAACAAACAAACTAAACTTTTATTTTTAAATCAGGCTACAGCACCGGTTTTTGATATCGCTGTATCCGCCTGTATGTGGGCCGCATTTGCCCTGCCGCTAGGGTCTAAGTTTTCCTGCCATTTCGGTATCCATTTCCTCACGGTCTGCGCCGCACTTAACTGCGGAAAATGCTTATGGAAAATATCGCGGTAGAAGTAGGCTTCTTTCGTTACCGGCGTATTGTATGTAAAACGCTCGGCAGCCTGTTCCATTTGCAAATCTGTAACCCGGGAAGAGCAGTACTCTATCAGCGTGTCAATCCAGCTATAGCCTACTCCATCTGAAAACTGTTCTTTTTGCCTCCATAATACTTCTTGTGGCAGGTAAGGATTTTCAGGCGTGTCAAATGCCTTTCTCAGGATGTATTTTTCAACTCCGTCATATGTTTTTGGCTGCTTTTCTTCCGGACGGATACTGATTGCCAAATCCAGAAATGCCTTATCTAAAAACGGAACTCTTGTTTCCAGCCCATGTGCCATTGTTGATTTATCAGCACGCAGCAAATCGGCAGTAAACAGTTTCTGTACTCTTTCAATAGTTTCCTTTTGAAAATCTTCTGTTGATGGTGCATTTCTGAAATAAAGATAGCCTCCAAAAATCTCATCGGCTCCTTCTCCAGACAGCACTACTTTCACACCCATGTCTGTAATCGCTTTCGAAAGGAAATACATTGGCGTGCTGGCCCGTATCGAAGTTACATCATAAGTTTCCAGATGCCAGATTAGCTTATCCAGAATTTCAATTCCCTGCTCAACCGTAAAATAGATTTCATGGTGGTCTGTACCTAAAAATTCAGCCACTTTTCGGGCTGCTTTTGCGTCAGGAGCTTCTGCATCCAATCCAATAGAAAAGGAACGCAATTCCTTACCTTTTTCCTTTAATAGCCGTGCCGCTATAGACGATGTTAACGATGAATCAAGCCCGCCGGAAAGCAATACTCCAATAGGCACATCGCTCATCAGCCTTTTTCGTGTCGCCTCTGTCAAAGTTTCGCGAATTTTTACCAAATCCAACGCTTCCGTAGCTTTTTCATGGTCTTCATATTCCGGCCTGTAATACTTCACAAAGCCCTTTTTTTGCGTATAATAATGTCCGGGAGGAAAAGTAGCGAATGTCTTGCACTGGTCTGCCATAGGCTTCATTTCTGAAGCAAAATAAATACGGCCTCTTTCATCAAGTCCATAATACAAAGGTTTCACTCCAACCGCATCTCTGCCTGCTATAAAATCATCACCATCAATGATGACAAAAGCGAAATCACCATCCAGCATATTCAGAAAATCATATCCGAACTCCTCATACAGATGTACGATTACTTCCGAATCTGATTTGGTCCTAAAAGTATGGTGTTTCAATACCGTATCTCTAAGTTCCTGATGGTTGTAGATTTCACCATTATGAACCATATAGGCTGACCTGGTTCCTTTAATTGGCTGCCTTCCTGAATGGAGGTCAATAATAGATAAGCGTTCGTGGCTTAAGATATGTCCGTTTTCCGTCACATGCAGGTCACTTTCATCCGGTCCTCGATGCGACATTCTTTTGGAAAGCTGCCTTACTAATTCTTCGTCTTTTCCTTTTCCTATAATTGCTAATATCCCGCACATATCTTTACTTTTTAAATTCGATTATTTTATTAAAGCAAATTTGTGGTTTTTGTTTTATTTATTAAACTATAAATTTATTTTTAGTTACAAATTAAAATTAAAACAAAAACTTTTTAGCAATTATGAAATTTTATCCGTCTGAAAACAGCCCATTTGGTTTATTTCATAAAAAAACCATCCGTTTGGATGGTGATTTAATTTCTTTTTTATTGGACTTCTTCTATCAGGTATTTTGTGCCTTTAATTTCAAAACTATAACCAACCTGCTGTCCCAGAAGCTTATTTCCCAATGGTGATTGCGGTGAGAGTGCAATAATATTTTTCCCTTCTATTTTAATTTTTGGAAGTGCTGCGCTCATGAACAATAAGATTCCGTTTGCTTTGACCACACTTCCCAAGGTAATTATTTTGGTCTCTTTTGAAGCATCAATCTTGTCAAGGACGCCTTTCTGCTCCAGAAATTCTTTTAGCTTGTGATTGAGTTTTTCCTGCTCCAGATGCATCATGGACAGTGCTGTTTCATGTTTGTCTCCGGCAGAACCCTTTGCATCATTTTGGGCATCATCTGTCAGGTTTGAAATCATATCCTGAAAGGCATCGATTTTATCCTGTACCAATTGCTTATAATAATTTAGTGTTTTTTCTTTGAGTGTCATTGGGTATTTTTTAGTCGCGGATAAAACAGATGACGCTGATTTTCGCTGATTTCTTTTTGGAATAAAAAAGCCTACAGGTAAATGCAGGCTTTTTGATATTTGTGATTTTAGATTTTTGACTTTCGACTTTTGACTTTTGACTTTCGACTTTTGACTTTCGACTTTTGACTTTCGACTTTTGACTTTCGACTTATTAAAAATCAAATTTATAGCTTGCCCCCAACAAAACCTGGATTCCTTGTACAGGATAATTTAGCCATTTTTGATAATCCTGACTGGTGAGGTTATTTCCTTTTAGAAAAGCCGTAAGCCTGTCGTTGTATTTATATCCTACATGCATATTCAAATCAAAATAGCTATCCAGGGTTACAGTTTCTAATTCGTTTCTCAACAGGGAAGTGTAGCTAAAAACATCTTTTCTTTCGCCTACAAAGAAAACGCTGGCTCCTGCATACCATTTTTCAGTAATATTGAAGTCAAGGTTTGCCGCTACCTGAAGCTCCGGAAGATTCCATGCTTCCGCCAATTCATCTGTCTTGTAGCTATTGAATGTTCCGTTTATGCCAAAAGAAACGTTTTTAGAAAAATCAGCCTTCAGCTCTCCAAAAAAGCTCATCGTCTTCACATTATCATATAAGACACTGAAGGAGTTCCCAAAAGCATAGCCTTCCTGATTTGGGTTTTCATTATTGTATGGATTACTGAGGAAAATAGCCTTTCCGTCTTCATTTTTGTATGAACCTCTAATATTAAAGCTGACATTATTTGCTATTTTTCCTTTTAGACCAACATAGATATCATATTTCTGGTCGGTTGGAGCAATTGCCAGAGTTGGCGACACGAAAAAGTTTTCCTGTGTGAAATCACGGTATGAATTCTGCTTCAGGCTACCTTCTGCTCCGGCATAAGCTATCATGACATCCCCTACGATTCTGTAGGTAGCGGTAATCTGTGGATAAACAAAGAACTTGTTATCACTGTTTTCATTATCCATGCTATAAAAAAGCCCGGCTCCCAAGTTGACTGTCAGGTCATCTTGCTGGTATACAAAACTTGGCTGTATACCAATATTGGTAAAGCCATAATTAATAGCTGTTGTACCAAAATAATCTTTTTCAAAAGACCCGCCCAGATAATCCACTATGAAATTTGCATTAATCTTGTTTCCTGAAATTTCAAAACCAACAGTAGGTTTTACATAAAATCTGTTCTCTGAAGAACCGAAAGCATCAGAGAAATGGTTGAATTTCAGGCTTGCTTCTTTAAAGATACTTTCTTTAGCACTGATTCGGCCTCCCAAATAAATATTCTGGTAGGTTTGCTGCGGATCGATACTGTTTATAAGGTCTTGCCTGTCTTGCGGATCAGCCAGATCATTGGCAAAGTCATTTCGTAATCCGTACCAATTATATACCTGGTGCTGATAACCGGCATCTACATTCCAAGAAAAGTCTTTTTGCTGATTCCCATATGTCAGGTCAAGGGATGTATTATAGAATTTGTCATCCAGCAAAAGGTCATCAATACCTCCCTGCGAAGAAAGATGACGAAGCATTCCTCCCACATATTCGTTACGGTTCAGGTTTTCGGTTACAAACAATTCCGCATTCAGCGTACCATAGTTTCCAACACCCAAAGTCGCATAATTCTTATATAATTTTTCTTGTTTTGCCTTGTCAACAGAAGCAGCCCTTCCTTTTGCCGGCGTAAAAGTAGAAGCTACAGGAAAGGAAAAGATGTTGTATTTGATTTCTTCCTTTTTTGTATTGTCTTCGTCTTCCAATGGCGGTGTTTCTTTCACTTTAAAAGCATCAGAAATAGTTGGCGTATATGGCTTTACCACGTTTACAACTTCGGTTCCGATATTCTCATCCTTCTTTTGGGCAAAAACGCCTTGCAGGCCAGCGAAAAGAAATAATAAAGCAATCTTATATTGGGTTTTATGTGTCATATTACTTAAATTGTATTTAGAATGAGATGTGATTAATTCTGGATGGATGAGTTGCGTTTGGCTTCTTCTCCTTTAATAATATCCAATTCTTTTTGGGCTTCTTCAATAACGTCCGGATAATCCTTAAAATTTTTAAGGACGCTTTCCAAAATGTAATTTGCCTGGAAGCTGTCTTTTAGTCCGTAGAAATTTTTCGCCATTACAACCAGTCCTTTGGCTCCAAAATATTTATATCCGGAATAGTCTTTGGCCAATTTCTGTACGGCTGTATTTGATGCCTCAAATTTCCCGTCTTTATTTTTGAAATAGGCATCATAAAACAATGCTTCTGCTGCCAGTTCTCCCTTAGCAATGGTCTGCAATTTTGCATAGGCTGCTTTGGCTTTAACCTCGTCATTGATTTTTATTGCAGAACGTGCCACTATAACCTGGGCATCACTTTTTACCCTGTCATCTGTTTTCGCATTTGCCAAAACTTTTTCGGCATATACTACCGCATTAGCATAATCTTTTTGCTCATAATACGATTTCATCAGATTGGACTGGGCAAATGTTATGTTTTGCGGATAATCGGCCTCCGTTTCTAATCTTTTCAAAACCGGAACTGCTTTTGCATAATCCGCTTTTTTGAGCAAAATCTGAGACAGTCTTGCAAGCGATTGCTCTGTAAATTCATTTCTTGGTTTTGCAATTACAAATTCATAATTCGGGATGGCATTATTTTCCAAACCATCCGCAAAATAGGATTGTGCGAGATAGAAATTTGCTTTCAGAGAATTGATTCCGTTCGGGAATTTCGCTATATAACCGCTCAATGCTGCAATTGCGGGTTTGATGTTATTCTGAAGATATTGCTTTTCAGCCGCTCCGTATGTATCATTATCCAATTCTGCATCAGACACTTCAACAAAGTCCAGGGTTTTTACCCAGGTAGCATATTCGTCAACTTTTCCTTTATCCAGATAAATCAGCCTTGCTGTCGATACAGCTTCCAGAGCTTCCGGAGTATTTGGAAATTCGGCTACTACTTTTTTAAGTTTGGTTAGTGCCTGATCGTCTTTTTCTGCATTGTAATACACCAATCCCTGACGCAGGATAGCTTTTGATGTATAGGAACTTTCTCTGTATTCTGCAATCAATTTATCATAGGTCTGAATAGCGCTTTCGGTCTTTTTTTCTGCTACATAGGTGTTTCCTAACTCATAAAGGGCATCGTCACGAAGTTGTGATTTAGGAAAGTTCTTGATAAAGCTGTTGAGCTCTTCAATTTTCTTTTCGTTTCTGGCCACAAAACCATAGCTGATTGCTTTTTGATAAGCGGCATAATCTGCATCAACGCCTTTGATTTCAATAGCTTTGTTATAGGCCTCCATTGCCGGCCAGTATTTTGAAGAAACATAATAACTGTCACCCAAGCGCAAATAGGCATCATTCAGACGAACCTTATCGTCTTTTGGACCTGAAATATAGCTTTGGAAGTTGGTTGCAGCCTGATCGTAATCTTTCAGCTTAAAATAGGCATAACCCAGGTTATAGTAAATGTTTTTATTCTCCGGCGTGTTTTTAGCTTCGGCATCACCTAAAAATTGTTTATAAGTAAGTACAGCTTCTTTAAAACTATCCAGAACATATTCTGTTTCTGCTTTCCAAAAAGTGGCACGGGCTGTGAATCTGGCATTGCTTCTTTCTCCTAAAGATTTCTTGAACATGGCAAGTGCCTCCTGATAATTGCCATCCGTATACAATTCCAAACCTCTGTAAAAAGTAACTTTTTGATAGGCCTCTCTATTAGAAGCTTTATTTTTTTCCAATAATGTGAGTGCTTCTTTATAGTTTTTTGAGGTGATGTAGGAGTTGATTAGAAGTGTTTCGATTTCTGCCCGACTCGGATTGTTTGGATATTTTTCAATAAAACCGTTTAAAACGGCAGGAATGCTCTGGTAAGAGTTACCAATTTCGTAGCTGAGTTTGGCATAATTCAGATAGGCATCTTCCTGGATTTTTGCATCAAATGCCATTTCAGAAGCATTTTTAAAGGCATTTAGCGCCTGTTGCTTCCTGTCGGTTTTTAAGTAGCTTTCTCCTAAATGATAATAGGCATTCTGTGCTACAAAATCTTGTCCGTCAATAATTTTATTGAATTGTGAAATCGCATTTTCGTAGTCGTTTTGCTTGTAGTAAGCATATCCCAGCTGGTAAAAATCGGTATTATTCCATTTTCCTTTTTTCCCTTTGTATTCGTTCAGGTATGGAATTGCCTGATCGTATTTTTTTAAATTGAAATAACTCTCTCCTATAATTTTGTTCAATTCCGATTTTTCCAAAGCATTTGATTTAGCCATCGCTGCTTTCCCCAATTCTATCGCCTTATCAAATTTGCCCAATTTGAAGTTCATGTCTGCCTGGAAGTAAGACATCTTCTCCTGATATTTTTCTTCACCGGAAACCTCATCAAATAATTTGGTGGCTTTGGTATAATCATCCGACTCATAGGCCATGAAACCCAAATAATACTTTGCCTGAGAACCGTATTCTTTTGAATTCAGCACCTGGTTGAAATAATTTGTAGCTTCTTTTTTATTTCCCGCTGTAAAAAAGGTATAGCCTTTTTGGAAGTTATATCTTTCTCTGTCATTATTGCTTAACGAACCTTCGTCAACCTTGTCGAACCATTTGAGCGATTGCGGATATTTACCCTGCTCAAAGTAATAATACGCCACTTCAATATAGGCCTGATTTTGCTTGGTACTGGTCGGATAGTCTTCTACAAAACTTTCCATCATCTGATCAGCATTAGCCTGATTCAGGCGGATAGCGCAGTTCGCTATATAGTAAGCACAATCCGCTTCGATATCCGAATTCTTATTGCTGTTGTCAGCTTTTACTTTTTCGAAAATAATCTGTGCTGCCTGATACTGCTTGTCGTTATAAAGCGAAACGGCTTTATTGTATTCCGTTAAATCGTTGGTATAAATTGCTGTCTGCTGAGCAAAAACCGGAGCGGTTCCTATAAATGAAAACAACAGAAATAACCTTGAAAGTCTGTGCATTTTTAATGGTTTTGTTTAATATCCAAATATATCAAATTCTTAAGTTTATAACGGAAGCTCTTTTGTGTTTATTGTAAACATCTTTTTTAACATTTGAAGTTTTATGCTATTGCGGTTTGGGAACATTGAAACTCAAAAGAATACAAACCGACAGAAATTAAAAACAACGATTTGCAATTTAATTTTGATAAAGCACGTTAACTTATTACTTTTACAACATAAACAAGATTACTATGTCGCAACCTGTGCTTTTTTTAAGAAACGTAAATATCTATCAGGAGAAAAACCTCATTTTATCGAATGTAAATATTGAAGTAAAACATGGCGAATTCCTTTATATTATTGGAAAAACCGGTTCCGGAAAAAGCAGCTTCATGAAAACTTTGTATGCTGATCTTCCTCTAACGGAAGGACAAGGAAGTATTGTGGACTATGACCTGGCGACACTTAAAGAAAAGAACATTCCTTACCTGAGACGTAAAATTGGTATTGTATTTCAGGATTTCAAATTGCTTCCTGACCGAAACGTACAGGAAAATATGATTTTTGTTTTGAAAGCCACAGGCTGGACAGACAAACAGGAAATGCAGGTTAAGATAGAAGAAGTTTTGGAAAAAGTGGGCATGAAGAACTTTGCCAATAAAATGCCGCATCAGCTATCCGGAGGAGAGCAGCAGCGAATTGCGATTGCAAGAGCCTTGCTGAATGACCCGGAAATTATTTTGGCAGATGAGCCAACCGGAAACCTTGATCCGCAAACCAGTGTTGAAGTTATGGATGTATTGCGAAAAATCAATGCAAACGGAAAGACAATCATCATGGCAACGCATGATTATGCCCTTTTGATGAAATTCCCTTCCAAAACATTGAAATGTGACAGCGGTTCTGTTTTTGAAGTGGTTCAAAGAACAGTTTAACGGTTTAGGCTATCTAAAATTCCTGATAAGATTTGGGCATTTGTTCTATCATTTAAATATTCTTCCAGTACTGCTTTTTTCTTTTCGCCATCCAAATAGGGTTGCGATTTCAGGAAATTAATACTAGAAATTAATTTCTCTTTTGAATCTGTTTTTATGCAGAAATCCGAGACGATTTCATCATCGATAATATTCTCATTGATAATACAGAAACGGCTCCTAAATAAAGAATTCAGCAATTTAAGCTTGGTACCCGACCTCTGAAAAGAAAGGATTAGATTAATATGTGCCTCGCCCAAAAGCTGTTTCAGCATTTCGAAATCTTTTAAAAATACAAATTCTATATTTGGGGCATTCCCAATCAGTCTCCTGACCATTTTTTCTTTTGACCCTGAGGCTATTACAAGCTTATAATCCAAATCCTTAAAAACCTCAATAAGATATTTCACAACCTTTCGATTGTCGGAAGTCCTTAAATCTCCATGATAAAAAGCATATTTACCAAATCCTTCTATAATTTCAACCTTTTCATTGCCATGGAAGACGGGAATATAGGATGAGTTGTGGAATCTTGAATTGACATAGTCATTTTCAAACCTGGAAAGCGCCAGAACTTTGTCAAAGTGTTGTAATTTCTTTTCATATGATTCGTACTTTTTGCTTTCCAGAAAATACAAGGCCTTTTTAATCAGATTGTTTTCACTTAAAGCAATTCCTTTGAAATAATCCTGTTCCAGATTGTGCAACCGGATGACTTTTACCCTATTTTTCAATAGGTTATCTTCAAAACAATATGCCGTTTTTAGGCCTTCGTATAAAATAGGGGCATTATTTTTTTTCAGGTTATTTAAAAGTTCCCTGTTGTTTCTGGAAAGTACAGAAAACGGGGTTTTTGAAAAGAAATAAAATGGATTGTGCGAGTTTTTATAGAAATATACCTCTGAAACAATGGCGTCCAATTCCGGACTTTGTTCAGGCACAGAATTTACAAAACAGTGCAGATAAATCGCATAGCCAATCTCATGCAGTGCTTTTATCTTATAAAAAACTTCGATGGCACCTCCATAATTGGGAGGAAACGGGTTGTCAAAGCTAACTATATGAAGTTCTTTTTTCTGCATAGATAAAAACAAAAATACAGTTTTTAGGCTTATTTCAATAAAAAAAGTACTTTTGACAAAAACCTCATAACCTCTTTAAGAATGCCTTTTTTTTCCGTCATCATACCTTTATACAACAAGGAAAACAGCATTAGAAATACGTTAAGCAGCTTATTGGCGCAAACGTTTAGCGATTTTGAGGTTATTCTGGTAAATGACGGTTCTACAGATAATAGTGAAGCAAGAGCCTTAGAAATCAGCGATACCAGAATCCGATTGTTCTCTACAGAAAACCAAGGCGTTTCTAAAGCACGAAACTACGGGATAACAAAAGCTTCCGGCACTTTGGTTGCTTTCCTTGATGCTGATGATTATTGGTTTCCTAACCATTTAGAGCAATTGTCCAATCTGTATAAGATGTTCCCGGAATGTGGTCTTTACTGCACCAACTATGAGCGTTTTTTTAATGCTGATAAAGTAATAAAGCCAAAACATATTGACATTCCTTCCCATCCTTGGCAGGGAATTGTAAAGGATTTTTTTAAGTCGAGCTATATTGACAGGATAGCCTGGACTTCGGCAGTTGCCGTTCCAAGAACCATCTTGAATGAAATTGGAGGATTTAAAACCACAATTACGTTAGGTGCCGGAGAAGATACGGATTTATGGATTCGCCTTGCCTTGCAATATGATGTGGCTTTTGATAATGAAATTTCCTCCAGACACGTGCTTGATGCGGAAAACAGGATTTCATTGGAAAAAACGCTAAGACGTTCTTATGCTAAATTGGATGAATTTCAGAAAGAAGAGAAACAAAACCCATCATTAAAGAAATACCTCGACATTCACAGAGTTTTTTTTGCCATACAGCATAAACTGGCCGGCGATATGAAAACTTACAATTTCTATATGCAATCTGTTGACAAGACCAATATTCCCTTAAAAGCTAAATTGGTAATGGCGATGCCTGTTTTTATTGCCCGAAAATTCTATGCTTTTAAAAAATATCTTGAGCGCAAAAATATTCTGGTGTCAATTTATGACTGATTTACATATTCTATAAATTGGTCGAATTCCCTGATATAGTCCTCTTCCTGATAGACTTCTGAAGCGATAACAAGGCATACGGCACCAGACGAAAAATTCCCTAATTCTCTCCATGTTGTTGGTTTTATCAGAAGTCCTTTATCGGGTTTGTTAAGTGTAACCACTTGTTTTTCCTTACCGTCACTCAACATTACATCAAAACTTCCTGATAGCGGAATCAATAACTGTATTAATGTTTTATGTGCATGACCGCCCCTGTAGGAACTGCTGGGAACATCGAACAGGTAATAAACACGCTTAATTTCAAAAGGAACAACCTCATTTTCAATAACGGCTATATTTCCTCTGTAATCTTCTATTTTAGGAATTTCAATAATTTCAATATTCATTACCTATTTTATTTTTAAATATTCAAGCCATTCGGCACCTATTTTTTCTACCGAAAAGCGTTCTATGCTTTCAAAGGCATTCTCTCTGCAAGTTGCACGTAATGTCTCATTTTCATTCATTTCATCCATTGCCTTGACAAGGGCATCGAAATTCTGGTCTTCTACCAAAAGTCCGTTTTTGCCATTTTCAATCAATTCCCGCGGTCCGGACTTGCAATCAAAGGCCACTACAGGCACACCGCAGGCTAATGATTCTGTTATAATATTGGGCAATCCTTCATTTTTACTTGCCAGAATAGTAAATCGTGCCGATTTCATATACTGAAACGGATTGTTCTGGAAATCCAAAAATACTACCTTATCTCCAAGTTTTTCAGATTGTGCTACGTTTTGTAAATATTCTTTTTGCGGACCATCTCCAAGCAATACTAACCTGATGTTTTGGGAAGGAAGCTTCGAGGCCGCATATGCCCGAATCAGCTTATCAAATTGCTTATTATTATCAAAAACCATTCGCCCTGCCGCAAAAACATATTCGAAATTCAAATTTATCCTTTCTTTTGACAGGGATACAATTTTATCAATTTCAAGCGGATTATAGATTGTTTTCAGGTTTTTATAACCGTATTTGTTCCTGACCTTTTCCTCTATTTCTTTCGATACGCAAACAATACCATAGGCGTTCGAAAAGATATTTTTTGCTAAAAATTTATTTTTAGGGAAATACCAATCCGTATTATAGCTATGAATCATGGGTATATACGGTGCTTTGTAAGCAAATTTCGTTATCAGGAATTCCTTAATCTGATTGTTTCTGGTTCTTACATCGATTATATAATCAAATTTATTCTCTTTGATATATCTTTTCAGCATCAGAAACCGTTTCAGATTATTCCATATCCCGTTTCCCTTATCTTTCAGTTTGCCCAGGTTTAGCAATTCTCCTGAGAAATCATAAGTCACCTCATCTAAGATGACAATATTATGTACCTCTATATTTTTGCTGGAAAAAAAATTTGACAAAATAGCATGAATCTTTTGCGCGCCACCATTTGAAAGAGTAATTCCTATCAAACATATTTTGGTTTGATGCATCTGTTGCTACTTTTTTAATTATTTTTGAAACAAATATAAACAATTATGAGGATTCTACTCGTTGGAGAATTCAGCCGGTTACACAATTCATTAAAGGAAGGACTTACTGCTTTAGGACATGAAGCGCATATTGTGGGTACCGGAGATGATTTTAAAAAATATCCTGTTGATTTTCCAATTTCTTCAACATTAGTAGCTTCCAACTCCTTACTCCGCTTCTGTAACAGGATTACCCGAAAATTGTTTCGACTGGACCTTGAAGCCTATGAAAGAGCTTATCGGTTTCGAAAACTACTGCCAATACTAAAAGATTATGATGTTGTTCAGCTGATTAATTCCAATGCTATAGAAACCTATCCCAAATTGGCACTAAGGCTTTATGAAAAGCTATTTGCCCAAAACTCAAAAAAATTTCTTTTGATTTGCGGAGACGAGACTCCAATTGTTGATGTCTTACTGAAAAATAATTTGAAATATTCTGTACTCACACCTTATTTCAACAATCCAGCCGCCAACAAAAAGTACTATAATTATACGTTGAATTATACCAACAGCCAGCAGCGTAAGCTTTTTGATTTTGTACAAACAAATTGCGACGGACTGTTAGTATCCGACCTTGATTATAAAATCCCGATGGAACAGACAGGATTCGATTTCACATTCATTCCTAATCCGATAAATACCGATAAGCTTGAATTTATTCCGATGGAAATCCCATCTAAGATTGTTATTTTTCATGGAGTCAACAAGTATAGCGCTGTCAAAAAAGGAAGTCCTGTTTTTTTAGAGGCACTATCCAAAATAGAATTAAAATATGGGAATAAGGTCGAAATCAGAATTGTCAATAGTCTGCCGTATGACGAGTACCAAAAACATATACGTTCGGCCCATATTATTCTCGACCAGATTTATGCTTTAGACCAGGGTTATAATGCTTTAGAAGCAATGGCATTAGGAAAAGTTGTTTTTACAGGAGCTGAAACAGAGTTTCAGGAGTATTATAAGCTAACAGATAAAGTGGCTATTAATGCTTTGCCTGATGTTGAATCTATAGTACAACAGCTTTCGTTTTTGATTGAAAACCCGGAAGAATTGACTTTGATTGGAAAAAGGGCTCGCCAATTCATTGAAAAAGAACACCATTTTGTCAAAATCGCTGAAATATATACCGAAAGCTGGAATACAACTAACCATTAATTCATGAAAACAATTCAGGCCAATAGTATCTATCGTCTTTTATTCTTTCTTATCCTTGCTGTATATTGTCTTTTCACGGCAAGGTATGGTTTTGAAACATGGGATACGGGGTATATTCCAAGTTTTTCATGGAGAATTGCTAACGGACAGCATGTTTATACTGATTTTATTTATAAAGGTCCTCCCATTACCCTATATTTTCAGGCTGTTTTTATGCAGATTTTACCTGAAAGTGGCCAGTTTTATTTCATAAAAATAGCCAATTATCTTATGTTTTCATTACAGGTTTATTTGACAGTCTTAAGTTTTTTTAATTTTTACAAAAAAGAAATTTTATTCAATAAATGGGCATTAATGATACTATCACTTATGATTTCTTTATTGAATTTCTCAGCTTATCCTTGGCCAACAACAGATGGATTATTTTTTTCTGTAATCGCTTTGTATACCATTTCAAAAAATGAAAAAATAAATATTCTAAAATTATTTTGGATCTCTTTTCTCTGCCTACTCTCCACATTTACAAAACAATCTTTTTACCTGATTCCACTTTGTTTTCTATTTGGAATCTACTTTTACTATGGTTGGCAAAAAGCAATAATTTTCTTCTTATGCCTCATAGCTGCTTTTTCACTTTTCTTTTTATGGATATATTCAGTTTCATCGATAGAGGCTTTTTGGGACCAAACTTCAGGTCAAACTCATTTTAAGGATCTTTTATTTTCAGGTTTTTTAGATTACTTTTGGACCTATCCAAATAAAATTATCATCTTTTCTCTATTAGGATTTTCCATTATATTGCTATTTTATATTCCAAAAAAGAAAGAAATAAATTGGACAGAATTTACCAAAAACCTGGCTCTTATCCTTTTTTTATTCTCACTAGCCTTATGTTTCTTTTTTGAATTTTTAATCGCTTCAAGAGTTGCATTTCTTGCTTGCGTTATCATGCTGATAAATAAAGTCATCTTCCAAAAAGAATCTATCAGACTTTATATCCCCATCATTCTGTCTCTCTCATTGGCTTGGAGTTGCTCTATAAGCATGGGATATCCTTTTCCTATTTTGTTCAGTACAGGAATCATTTTGTCCTTGATTGTATTATTCAAATCAGAAATACAGACCATCTATTCCTCAAGATTATTCATCCTGATTGGGAGTATTCTTTGCATTTTTGCGTATTCTTATAATTTAAAACCCTATCGAGAAGAACATTTTTCGCAATTGAATTATTCTTTGGATAAAATTTCTCCAAAACTTAAATACATCAATACTAGCAAAGAAACGTTTGAAAAGCTTCAGGAATTAAAAAATCTGATAAGAGAATATGGAAGCAATTATATAGTAGCTCCCAATTTTCCAATGACTCATTATGTTTTTAATACCCAAAGCGTATTGCCTGCTGACTGGATTTTAAATACAGAAGTAAATCGAAATCCTGAATTATTTATCAGGCTGGCAGCAAAAAAAGAAAATTTTATTTTCTTAGAAAAAACATTTTTGGAAGGAGAAGAATTTATGTACGACCACAAAGAAAACTTTAGCATCATTTCACTGTATATTTATGAAAATTTCAAAAAAATAGGTGAAACAAAATACTTTTTGCTTTATAATACGCAGGAAAAAAACACTCCTATGCCTACTATTGAAAGAAGGCCTATACATTAAGCAAAAAGCATTTTCCTAAAAAAGACACTCAACACCAAAAAATAGAACGCATACGTAAAAGCATGGGCCTTAACAATACCTTCAATACCATAGAAGTCAATAAAAAGGATACTGGACACATATAAAACTCCCAAAGACATGAGTTCTGTTACGATAAAAGCCAATGTCATTTTTTTTGCAAAAAATTCATACCCTAAAATCATCGAAGCTACTTTGAAGGTATCGCCTATAAGTTGCCATTGAAATAAGTCTTCAACCGGTAAAAACTCTTTTGTAAACAGTAATTTCACAATAAAGTCTCTAAGGATATAAATAATTGCAGCGACAAAAATAAAAAGCGGCAAAATTGTTTTGTAGTAGCTGTAAAACACTTTTTTAGTTTCGTGATTGTTGACAGCCATTATAAGTTTTGGAAGGAAATAAACTGTTAGCAATGTCGAAATAAACAACAGATAGTTGGAAGAAATCCTTTCCATTGCAGACCAGTATCCGGCTTGTTCTTCTCCTAACTTTTCAATGACATTATTTCTTATATTCAGATAAACCAACGGACCAAAGAATCCTGACACAAAAGCCATCAATGAAAATGAAGACAGGTTTCTGATAACGTCAAAATCGAAGTAACGGAAATGGATATATTCCCGCACATTCATCAGTGACCTGAAGTAGAAATAGGCAACTATCAAAAGTAGTGCAGGTGTGGCTGCAATCGAAATCAGGGCTCCGGCAATATTCAGCTTCCATATCAGAATCACGGAAATGAGCAATCCGATGATATTTCCAAAAATAGCAATGTAAATTACCTTATGAAATTTCCCGAAACCATTCAGAATGCTTGTAAAAAAAACATTCATCACATAAAACGGAATAGAAATCGCCAGAATTGAAATGACAAAATCATAATTATTTCGCTCTCCGAAAACCTGGTTGTTCCAAAAATTGCTAAAGATAAAAAGAGCCAGAGCAAAGAGTACAGAAGACACTAATAAGGCTATAAAAACAGTAGAAATTACTCTTTTCAACCGGTCTTCATCATCTTTGTTTTCAGCAGTATATTTTACAATTCCGTTCTGAAAACCCAAAGTAGTTATCGTTTCGATGGACGAAAAAAAGTTTCGCATATTGCCTACCAGGGCCATGCCCGGAGCTCCTAAAAAAACAGCAACAACCTTTGACGACACTATGCCTATCAGAAGCTTTATGATTACGCTGATACTGTTCAAAGAAGTTACCTTGAATAGCGAAGACCCTACTATTTTCTTTACAGAAACCAATTAGAATTTATTAATTATTTCAATTACATAGCTTACCTCCTCGCCTGTCATTACCGGACTTATAGGTAGACTTAAAACCTCACGATGGATTTTTTCCGTAATTGGAAATGACAAATCACCCATATAAGAAAGTGCTTTTTGATGGTGTGGCGGTGTTGGGTAATGAATCAGGGTTTGGATGGTATTGGCGGACAAATACTCTTGTAATTCTTCCCTGTTTGCAGTCCTGATTACAAAAAGATGAAAAACGTGATTTTGCGTACCATCAAAGAAAGGCAGTTTTATCTTATCATTCTTAATTTCTGCCAGATAACGTTCTGCTATTTTTTTCCTTACCGCATTTTCTGTATCCAGATTTGGCAATTTTACACTCAAAAAAGCAGCCTGTAATTCATCCAGACGTGAATTTATACCAATATAGTCATGGACATATTTTTTTTCGGAACCATAATTACGGATTGCAAAAATCATCTTTGCCAACGCATCATCGTTTGTTGTGATGGCTCCCGCATCGCCTAAAGCCCCGAGGTTCTTTCCCGGATAAAAGCTAAATGCTGCGGCATCGCCCCAGTTTCCTGATTTTTGAGAATACAGAACAGCACCATGACTTTGCGCTGCATCTTCTATCACAAGCAAATTGTTTTTTTTTGCCAGCGTATTAATTTCTTTCATCGGAGCCAATTGTCCGTAAAGATGAACGGGCAGAATCGCTTTTGTTTTAGATGTAATGGCTTTTTCTACAGTGTTAGGGTCCAGATTGTACGTCTCCAAATCGGGTTCGACCAACACGGGTATCAGGTCTGCCTGAAGCACAGCCAAAATACTGGCGATGTAGGTGTTTGCCGGAATGATTACTTCATCTCCTTTATGGAGTTTTCCTAATTGTATATAGGCTTTAAGAATCAGTACCAAAGCATCCAGTCCGTTTCCAACGCCAATGCAATATTTTGTGTCGCAATAGTGGGCAAAATTAGTTTCAAATGCCTTGATTTCATCACCTAGAATATACCAGCCCTTATCCATGACAGTTTTCATCTTATCTTGAAAAGCCTGTTCATAAGGCTGATTTATTTTCTTTAAATCCAGAAATTTTATCATATCAAAACATTTTCTAGCTTGTCGTAATTGGAAGTAGCGATTTCATAAAAATCTTGTGTAAGTGTCCTGGCACCAAAACTCTCTTTCCAGAAAATAAGGCCTTCGTTAAGTTTTCGTCCGTTTTCCTCATTTGAAATACCAAAATCAAAGAATCTTTTATCCTTAAACACTTCAAGAATCAAATGGCTGTATAGAAAATCAAGTGAACCCAGTTCATTTTTTTCATTTTGACCAGAAACATATTGAGGATGTGCAACATTTTTAGAAATAAAAATGGTAGTTCCGGCAACTATCTTTCCTTCAAAATACACATTAAAATGTCGGATATTCTCTGGAAATAAGCGATGGAGTTTTTCAATTTCTTCAACCGTATGAACCGGTTTGGCATCATGTTTTGCAGAAATGTTTGGAATAAGAATTTCATCCCAGAATAGCCTGAAATTAGGCTCTTCTTTTATGGCCAACCCTAATTGTTGTCCTCTGCGTACACAAGCTCTTCTGGCACGGGAAATCTTATGCGGTCTCGAATTATCAATAACAGATAAGGCGTCTCTTCTTGTCAGTTTTGCATCTGCCAAGAACAGGGCATAATTAAGTTCGTCTGAAGGATAGTCAAAATAAATAGACGGCATCATCTTAAAATGGAGTTTCAGTATTCCAGCAGCTTCAAGATATTGCATTATGTTTTTTACAATAAGGAGCATCATGGACTGTTTTAATTTTACATCACAGACTATACCTCCATAAGTGAGCCCCTGGTGCGAGAAAACGGTATCTCCAACTACATTTGCCGGCAACACCGCAATCCAGTTTTCACCATCTAAAACCACAAGAGAATAGTCACGAAACCTGTCACTATGATATTCCATAAAATCTCTATGGAACAAAAAGGTAGCATTTTTGGCATTAGCCACAAAAGCATTCCAATTAAGATAGTCTTCTGCTTGATATTTCCTGACAGTATAGTTTCTCACGGCTTGTTTTTATGCTTTGGAAAAGTACTAATTTTTTGGATATGATTGAACCATTCGTTAAAGCTAATTTTATTTTGTTAACATACTCTATTGTAAATAAATAGTATCTTTATATCTTTCAATTGATTATCGGGTGAATCTAAAACTACAAATTAGAAATTTTGTTGTCCTTTTCTTTTTTTCCTGTGCCGCCTTTGCACAGGATGTAGCTTTATTCAGGCAATTCAACGGACGTTATGATTTTACTATCATTGGAAATACATTAAACACCTCCGAGAACAATCTCAATAATTTTTGTACCATCACCACCTCTTCGTCCGCAACCCTAAACATGGGAGCTAACGACGAGATTGAAAAAGCATATCTGTACTGGGCTGGTTCGGGAACCGGCGACTGGAACGTGGTTTTAAACGGTGTTCCCATTACTTCTGAAAGAAACTTCGCCTACTTCCAGAACGACCTTGACTATTTCTGTGCCTTTACAGATGTTACCTCTCAAATACTTTCTACAGGAAACGGAAACTATACCCTGTCTGATTTAGATGTATCTCCCTTTTTAGATGCGAACCATTACTGCAACAATCGTACGAATTTTGCAGGTTGGGCAATTGTAATCGTTTATAAAAATGAAAGCTTTCCGCTGAACCAAATCAATGTATATGATGGTCTGCAAGGTGTTTCAAGAACACAAAATCACCTGACATTAACACTAAATAGCCTGAATGTAATTGACAATGCCGGTTCAAAAATAGGCTTTATTGCCTGGGAAGGTGACGTAAATTTGCCTACCGCAGGATTTACAGAGTCTTTAAAAATCAATGGACACATACTAAGCAATGCCTTAAATCCTGCCAACAATGCATTTAACGGCACTAATTCTTTTACCAATTCCAGAACCCTGTACAACATGGACCTGGATGTATATGAAATCCAGAATTACATTCAGATTAATGATGAATCTGTAGAAATCCAGCTAACATCGGAACAGGATTTTGTAATGATAAGCACTATCCTTACCAAACTGAACAATCAGCTTCCCGATGCCACTATTTCTATAGACAATGTAGCACTGGAATGCAATTCGCGAAGGATTATGGTTGATTATACCGTATATAATCTTGACAGTACAAATCCTTTAATGGCCGAAGTTCCAATTGCAATTTATGCAGACGGAAACCTGATTGAGCAAACCCTGACTGTTCCGCCAATTCCTATTGGCGGCAGCTATAGCGATACTATTTTTCTGACCATCCCTGATGAAATTCCAAATGATTTCACTTTAAAATTTGTAGTTGATGATACCGGAAACGGTACCGGAATTGTAACCGAATTAGACGAAACGAACAATGAATTTTCCGTTTCGATTTCTATGCTGGTTTCGCCGGAATTTAATCTGCTTGATAAAATATTGGCCTGTAATGAAGGACTAAAAAAAGGCACTTTCGATTTTTCACATTACGAAGAAATTGTAAAAGTTGACCCAGACCATGTTGTCCATTTTTTTAATTCCCAAGAAGAAGCACAGGCAAACCAAAACCCAATTCCTAACACAAACCATTATGTTGCTTCTTCTACACCAAAAGAAATCTTTGTTAGGATAGAAGATGAAAACTGCTACAGCATTACTTCCTTTTTGCTGGACACTAAAAACTGCCCTCCAACAGTTTATAACGCCGTAACGGCTAATGACGACGGTTGGAATGATTTTTTCTTTATAAGAGGGCTGAGAGATATATTTGTAAACTTCAAGCTTTCTATCTACAACCGTTGGGGTACTTTGGTCTGGACGGGAAATAACGATACTGAAAACTGGTATGGCCAAGCAACCAAAGGCATCCAAATTGGCGGAAATGACCTTCCGGATGGCACTTATTATTATGTACTTGATCTCAACGACCCTGATTATAAAACCCCGCTGACAGGGTATGTATACCTGACCCGATAATTTAGTTTTGCTTTAATGCCGGAAGATACCATTTGAATTTAACAGCCAGAAGTCGGAGCGAAATCATCACGCAGGAAGTAATTACATAAAGGATATCATTATCCAGATTCCAATGTTTGAGGATAAAAAATAAAATTCCGCCAACAATACAAATCGTGGCATAAATCTCCCTTCTGAAGATTACGGGTATTTCATTACAAAGAATATCTCTTGTTACACCTCCAAAACAAGCCGTCATCGTTCCCAAAGCAATACAGATTATCGGATGAAGATTCGTATCCAATCCCTTCTCAAGTCCGATGAGCGTAAAAACGCCCAATCCTATCGTATCAAACAAAAACAATGAAGTTCGCAGCCTGTCGAGTTTCTTTCTGAAAATGATGGCGAGGAAATAACCTGCTATAATAAAGTAAACATAATTCAAATCACGCATCCAGCCCACAGGAGTACGGCCAATTAGCGTATCCCGCAAGGTTCCGCCTCCAACAGCTGTCACAAAGGCGATAATAAAAACTCCAAAAGGGTCAAGCCTTTTATTCATTGCCGTTAAAGCGCCAGAAAGCGCAAAAGCCATAGTTCCAATTATATCTAAAAGATAAAACATGTTTAGTTTGTGAATTTTTGGATTTGGGATTTTTGATTTATGATGTGAGATTTATGATGTGGGATTTATGATTTTTGACTTTCGACTTCCGCCTTTTGACTTTTGACTTCCAACTTTCGACTTCCAACTTTCGACTAACCACTATCAACTATCAACTATTCGCTACATTTTCTGTGTATAGTAATTATAATCTTTCAAAATCGTTTTAATAAAATCTTCATCATTACCTGACTGGTTTCTGATTCCTGTAACATCTTCGATTTTTGTCTTCAATCGCGTAATCATATGATAATCTTTGTTTGCCCTTGCGCTATTAAAAGTTTCTTTAATAATTCGGGCGTCGTTGTCGCTTAATTTTATAACCAGAGGATAAGTGGGTACATAGCTGACATCAATTTCTTCCAAAATGGTATGGTTAATATTGATGTTATTTTTTAGCGTAATAACCGATGTTCCTCCCGCCATATCTCCTAACCTTTGCGATTTTTCACTGGCTATTATGCTAACCAATCCTACTATACCGCTGCTAAAACTGACATCAATTATTCTAAAAAGCCATCGCATAAGATAGTCTCCAAAAGAAGCCTGATAACCGTCTATTTTTACCACTTTAATTTTAAGCAGCCTTTTACCTAATGTTTGTCCTTCAAGCAGACTCTCCAAAAGAAGCGAATAAAAAGCAACCGGCATGTAAAACAGCACGAGTATTGAAATTCGGGACCAATCATCCATCTTATCCATGAGCTTATTGATTCCCAAACCGTAAAAAAACACAGAATATATGACAATCAGATATGCCGTTTTTGCCAAAAAATCAAGGAGATAAGCCAAAATCCTGTCACCTATTGAAGCCGCCGTAAAATTAATATTGACATTTTGAGTCGTATTTATAGATAATTGTGTCATATTTTATATTTTAGCTTCCAATGAGAGAAATTGCATTCATAAAGCAAAATAAAGAAAAATGGCTTGATTTTGAACAAGCAATTTTCGGTAAAGCTAAAAAAAATCCTGATGAAATGGCCAGTTTGTATATACATTTGGTCAACGATTTGTCTTATGCACAAACTTATTATCCTAAAAGCAAGACCGTTGTCTATCTTAACTATCTGGCGGCACAGATTTACCAAAAAATTTACAAGACAAAAAGAACAGAAACCAACAGGTTTGTCTACTTTTTTTCTACAGAAGTTCCGTTACTGGTTTACCAATACCGGAGATATGTTCTGTATGCATTCCTCCTTTTCTTTCTGACTACTGCAATTGGTGTTGTTTCGGCCAAATATGACCCCGATTTTGTAAGGCTTATTTTAGGGGATAATTATGTCAATAAAACTTTGGGAAATATCAAAGATGGCAACCCCGTCGCTATTTACAAAGACGGAAGCAATTGGGGTATGACAATTGGAATCACGCTAAACAACTTATATGTTGGCCTAAGGTGTTTTCTCTATGGTATTTTTGCAGGACTTGGAACTTTTTACATACTGATTCAAAACTGTATTATGTTGGGTGCTTTTCAATATTTTTTCTATGAACAGGGCGTGTTTTGGGAAAGCGTAAGAGGAATATGGATTCACGGCTCTATGGAAATTTTTGCCATTGTTATTGAAGCTGCTGCCGGATTTATTTTAGGTGCTTCGATATTATTCCCAAAGACCTATTCCCGGATGACTTCGTTTAAAATAGGATTTAAAAACAGCTTAAAAATCTTTTTAGGAACAATGCCTTTTACTATTGGGGCCGGAATCCTGGAAGGCTTTGTAACCCGCTATTCACTCGAAATGCCTAACTGGCTGAATGTGTTTATCATCTTATCTACCTTATCCTTGATTTCTTTTTATTTCCTCATATTTCCTTTTATAGTCAATAAAAAAATACAATCCGCCAAATGATAACCTTATTCAAGAAAAGAAATTTTAACGACTACCTTAACGACACTTTCTCCTTTTTCAAAAAAGACGGAAAGCATTTCCTTAAAAACTATTTTGTCATCAACGGGATTTTTCTGCTGTTGTTAGTGGTTTTTATTTATTTTCTATCGAAAATTTATTTTGAGGCTATTTTTTCTACATTCGAGAATACCAATACAGGATACAATCCTATAGACAAGCTTTTTAATGAAAACCTGGGATTGTTTATCACTTCACTTGTCGGATTTATACTACTGTCTCTTTTTCTCTCATTACTGAATTTTGCTTATCCGATTGTCTATCTTGACCTGTATGATAAAAATTCAGGAAGTAGTTTTGACACCAGAGATATAATAAACGGCCTAAAAAACAAAACCGGAAAAATTCTCTTATTCTTTATTATTTCCCTATTTGTAATAATTCCGGCTGTGGCAATCTTATTTATTGTCTTGCTGTTTCTTTCATTCATTATTATCGGAATACCGTTGATGATAATTGCACTTCCGGCCATTTCCAGTTTGATTACATTGGCATTCTTTGATTACCTGAATACTGAGAATGGTTACTTCACTTCACTGGGTAATGCCATTAGTTATCTAAAAAAGCAGTTTTGGCCAATTGTGGGTGTTACCATGCTTATGTATATGATTATTCAGATTATATTAACCATCTTTTCAATGATTCCTTATGTAATTGCAATGGTTCTGCTTTTCTCTTCAATTGAAGGCGGCTCAACCGCACCTACACAGGATGCCTTCTCCACTTTTGGAATCCTGATGACCATATTATTTGTCATCGCAATTCTGGCTAACTACATATTAAACAACCTCCTAATTGTCAATCAGGGCTTGATTTACTATAGCCGAAGAGAACATGATGAAAACAACTCCACCTTTGGTGAAATTGACACTATCGGAACAAATTTTGAATAAGCTGCTTTACATATTTTTATTTTTCTTCTGCCTGAATACTTTCGGACAGGACTCGCTTTCTGTTGCCAAAACGGATTCGGTTACCGTAGCGTCAAAATTTTCTGAAAAAGATATTATTATTGACTCCACAAAAATAAAAGAACATTCTTTTTCCAATTTTAAAGAAAAATACAGCGATTCCAGTTTTGATTATGAACCCAAATCCAAAGAAAAAAGCGCATGGGAACGTTTCAAGGAGTGGCTCGCCTATTGGTATAATAAAATTTTCAGCCTGGGCAATGACGAAGCTTCAATGTCTGCCGTCGAATTAATCCTAAAAATACTTGCAGTCATTGTCATCCTGTTTGTAATCTACCTCATCGTAAAAGCAATTATGAATGACGAAGGACAATGGATATTTGGAAAATCGTCTGACAAGAAAGTCATCCATTATGACGAAATCGAAAAGAACCTCCATCTGGTAGATTTTGAAAAACTGATAAAAGAAGCGGTAAAATCGGGTGAAAACCGTTTGGTAATACGCTATTATTATTTGTGGCTTCTGAAAGAACTCACTTCAAAAGAAATAATCGAGTGGGATATCGAAAAAACAAATTCTGACTATCTCTATGAAATAAAAAACGAAAAACTCAGAAACGACTTTGCCTATCTTTCTTACCTGTACAACTATATTTGGTATGGTGAGTTTGAGCTAGGGGAAGAAACGTTCTCCCAAGCAATACAATCGTTTGAAAAAACAATAAAAACTTTATAATGAACAAGACTATCAAAATATATATCGTGTTTTTGGTACTGCTTTTGGTAGGCATTGTTTATATTGACGTGACCCGTCCAAAGCCCATCAACTGGACACCAACTTATGACATTAAAGATAAAATCCCTTTCGGGTTGTATGTCTTTAATGAGGAAGCTCCTGCCTTATTCGGACAAAAAGTTAATCGAATCACAGAGACCGCCTATCAATATTTTGAACCAAAATATGATTATGACAGTCTTGTAAATACATATACTATTCGCGGAACGATTCTGTCTGTTTCTGACCAATATATGATTGACGACGAATCGACACAAGAACTTTTATACTTTGCCCAACATGGCAATAAAATTTTTATCAGTTCAAAATCATTTCCTCAAAAATTGATGGACAGCCTAAAATTTAGCTATTCTTCAAAATTTATGGGTCGGGATACTATTTTCACCTCATTGGCCAACCCGCATTTGGGCAAGAAAAAATACGATATTTCCGTAGGTGCCGGAAATTCCTATTTTGAAAAAATTGACACTTTAAATACGACAGTACTCGGATATCATGAAAACACCAAGGAAAAACTGGTCGATTTTATAAAAGTGCCTTATGGCAAAGGGGAATTCTATCTGCATACGCAACCTGTTGTATTCACCAACTATCATCTTTTAAAAGACAATCATTCGGAATATGCTGCCAAGGTCTTAAGCTATACCGATGGTGAAGTATTCTGGCTTTTAAAAAATCAGTCGGGAGAAATCGTTTCAGGTTCCCCAATGCGTTATATCCTGAGTCAACCGGCATTAAAAGCGGCATGGTATATATTCTTGCTGGGTATGATTGTTTTCTTCATATTTAATGCAAAAAGAAAGCAACGAATCGTCCCTATTATAAAACCTTTGGAAAACACTACTGTAGACTTTACAAAGACCATTGGCAACTTATATTTCCAGGAAGGAAACCACGATAACATAATTGAAAAGAAAATCATATATTTCCTCGAAAAAATAAGAAACGATTATTTGTTGGATACTACAGTTCTGGATGAAAACTTTGAAAAGAAACTCCAACAAAAATCCGGCAAGAAAATAGAAGACATCCAAAAAGTAGTCTATCTTATCAACCAACGCAGAAAGAGTTACCATCAAAGTATTGAAAGCGACCTGATTGCCTTGAATACAGCCATAGAGAAAATTCTCGCCAAAGAAAAAAACAGTCAAGAAACATAATCCAATTACAAAATGGAAGAAAATACAGCACACAATCCGAATGTAAATCCAATTGAGAATGTAAATTTTCAATCCCGAATAGATTTGAGCCAGCTACAGGAGAGTATCGAAAAAATCAGGGCAGAAATCAGTAGCGTCATTGTAGGACAACACAAAATGATTGACCAGCTTTTGGTTGCCATTCTTTCAAACGGACATGTCCTGTTGGAAGGTGTGCCCGGAGTTGCCAAAACAATCACCGCAAAATTGGTTGCCAAAACCCTAAACATTGGTTTCAGCAGGATTCAGTTTACGCCGGATTTAATGCCGTCAGATATTTTGGGAACTTCTGTATACGACTTAAAAAAGTCAGAATTTGAATTCAAAAAAGGACCTGTTTTCTCCAATCTTGTCCTGATTGATGAAATTAACAGGGCTCCTGCCAAAACTCAGGCCGCTTTGTTTGAGGTTATGGAAGAACGTCAAATTACGATGGACGGAATTACTTATGATATGGAAGCACCGTTCCTGGTAATTGCAACCCAAAACCCTATCGAACAGGAAGGAACCTACCGCCTGCCGGAAGCTCAATTGGACCGGTTCCTGTTCAAAATCAATATTGACTATCCAAAGCTGGATGAAGAAATCCTTATCATCCAGAAAGAACACCAATTACAAAATCATGGAAAATTGGATAATATCCAAACAGTATTATCTTCAGAAGAAATCCAGAAATATCAATCTTTGGTAAAGCAGATTATTGTTGAACCGCAACTTTTGGAATATATCGCCAAACTGGTTATCAATACGCGTGAAAATGCTTTCCTGTATTTGGGTGCTTCGCCTCGTGCTTCTATTGCCATCTTAAACGCGGCAAAAGGATATGCCGCAATCCGCGGAAGAGATTTCGTAACGCCGGAAGACATTAAAGAAGCCGCTATTCCTGTTTTACAGCATAGAGTTATCGTAACTCCGGAACGTGAAATGGAAGGCATCACCAGTATCGAAATCATCAAACAGGTCATCGAAGCCATCGAAATTCCAAGATAATTTAAAAGTTACGTCCGTTGAAACTGCTTAAAAAATTATACATCAACAATTTCTTTTTTTACGCGCTGATTGGCGTGGGATTCTTGTATTGCGTTGCCTTTATTTTTCCGGCACTTTACAACGCCGCCAGCTATTTATTGCTGATACTTTTAGGCTTTCTGGCTCTTGATATACTGATTTTGTTTAGCGCCAAACATGGAATCGAAGGCACCCGAATCGCTCCCGAAAAACTGTCAAACGGAGATGAAAATCCTATTGGAGTTACAATAAGAAACTACTACACCTTTCCTATTGGCGTAAAAATCATAGACGAAATCCCGGAACAGTTTCAGATTCGCAATTTTGGAATAAAAAGAAGAATCAAGGCCTCCTCACAGGACGATATCCAATATTATCTTCGTCCGACTTCAAGAGGTGAATATGTATTTGGAAATCTGAACATTTATGTACTCTCACCGCTAAGACTCGTTTCCAGAAGGTTTACATTCAATAAAAACCAGATGGTTCCTACTTATCCGTCGTATATTCAATTGAGAAAATATGACCTGATGGCATTTTCCAACAATTTATTCCAATATGGTGTAAAGAAAATCAGGAGAATTGGCCATACAATGGAATTTGAACAGATTAAAGAATATGTACAGGGCGATGATATCCGCACGCTGAACTGGAAAGCGACCGCCAAGAAAAATGCTTTAATGGTCAACCAATTCCAGGATGAAAAATCGCAGTCTATTTATATGGCTATTGACAAGGGACGTGTCATGAAAATGCCCTTTAACGGACTCAGCCTCTTAGATTATGCCATAAATGCAACACTGGTTTTGTCCAATGTCATTTTAAAAAAGCAGGACAAGGCCGGAATGTTTACCTTTTCTAAAAAAGTAGAAAACCGCGTTGCTGCCGAAAGGCGCTCTTCGCAGATGCATCAAATTCTTGAAAATCTTTACAATGTCAAAACTGATTTCTTTGAAAGCGACTATAGCCGCTTGTATGTCGATATAAAGAAAAATATCAACCACAGAAGTTTAATCATTCTGTATACTAATTTTGAAACGCTCGACAGTTTGCACCGCCAACTCCCTTACCTGAAAGGAATTGCTAAAAACCATTTATTGGTGGTTGTATTTTTCCAAAACACAGAATTAAACGATATTATCAACTCGAAAGCAGTCACTATACAGGAAGTATATGATAAGGTAATTGCTGAAAAATTTGCATTTGAAAAACGACTGATTGTAAACGAACTGAAAAAATATGGAATCCACTCCGTATTGACCCAGCCTGAAAACCTGACCTTAGATACGATTAATAAATATCTGGAGATTAAGGCAAGGGGAATCTTATGATTTGGGATTTTTGATTTAAGATTTTTGATTTAGGACTTTCGACTTTCGACTTCAGAACTTTTGACTTCAGAACTTTTGACTTTAGATTTTTGATTTAGTACCTTAGCAGCTTAGAAATCCAGAATCTTGAAACAAATCACTTCAGTTCAGAATCCATTTATCAAATCGCTGGTACTGCTTCAGGAAAAATCCAAAGCACGGAAACAGACCGGAACGTTTTTAATTGAAGGCCACAGAGAAATTGAACTGGCCCAAAAAGGCAGTTATGAAATAGAAACGATTTTATTTCTGCCTGAAATCATTTCCGAATATGACGCCAAAAAACTTTCCGGCTCTGCAGAATTGATTGAAATCAGCAAAGATGTATACCAGAAACTGGCCTACCGCGATACTACAGAAGGCATATTGGCGGTAGCAAAATCAAAAAATCTTTCCCTTTCAGAATTGAATCTGGGTAAAAATCCATTGATTTTAATTGCTGAATCTCCTGAAAAGCCTGGAAATATTGGCGCTATGCTACGAACTGCCGATGCTGCAAAGCTGGATGCCGTAATCATTGCCAATCCAAAAAGCGATTTATACAATCCCAATATCGTACGTTCCAGCGTTGGATGCCTGTTTACAAACCAGATTGCAACGGGAACTACCGAAGAAATTATTGCTTTCTTAAAAGAAAAAAACATCAGTATTTATTGCGCTACCTTGCAGGATTCAACAGGCTATCATACTCAGAATTATACAACCCCAACTGCATTGGTTGTAGGAACGGAAGCCACAGGATTAACACAGGAATGGCGCGACAATTCAACTCAAAACATCATTATACCAATGCAGGGAGCCATCGATTCGATGAATGTTTCTGTTGCAGCAGCCATCTTGATTTTTGAAGCAAAAAGACAAAGAGGATTTTAATTAATTACGAATTATGAATTTTAAATTAGGTTTCTTAGCTACTTTTTTAATAAGCACCAGCATTTATGCGCAAATCACACCAACTCAAATCGACGAGGTTGTTGAAAAAACCATAAAAACATTTGATGTTCCGGGTATTGCCGTAGCTGTTGTAAAAGACGGAAAGATTGTTCATGCCAAAGGTTATGGCGTAAAGTCAATAATTACGAAGCAAAAAGTGGATGAAAACACACTGTTCGGAATTGCCTCCAACAGTAAGGCATTTACAAGTGCTGCATTGGCAATGCTTGTAGACGAAGGCAAAATCAAATGGGATGACAAAGTCGTCAAATACCTTCCTGATTTCAAAATGTATAACGACTACGTTACCAATGAATTTACGGTTCGGGACCTGTTGACACACCGCAGTGGACTTGGACTTGGGGCAGGCGACTTGATGATATGGCCTGACGGTTCAGATTTCACAGCCGAAGACATTATCGAAAACATCCAGTACCTAAAACCGGTTTCCGGATTCAGGGCAAAATACGATTATGATAATCTTTTATACATCATTGCCGGAGAAGTAGTGCATAAGGCCAGCGGACAAACATGGAATGAATTTGTAGAAAACAGAATCATAAAACCGCTTGGCATGACCAATACGGCTTCTTCATGGGTAAGACTAAAAGACACGTCCAATGTTATTGTCCCTCATGTGCCGATTGATGGAAAACTAAAAGTCATCTCCCGCTATAAAAACCAACTGTTTGATGCCGCAGCAGGTATTTATTCCAGTGTAAACGACATGAGCAAATGGGCAATTATGCAACTGAATAAGGGAAAATATGGCAGCGGGCAGAAAATATTCTCGGAAAAAGAACATGCCGAAATGTGGACGCCACAAACATTGATGCCTAATAAACCCGTTCCTCCTTATAATTCACTTTTTAAAGCCTATGGTTTGGGCTGGCAACTAAATGATGTTAAAGGAAAAATGCAGGTTTCACATACAGGAGGTCTGGAAGGAATCGTAACCCAGGTCACCCTGATACCAGAACTTCAACTTGGAATCATTGTTTTTACCAACCAACAATCAGGAGCCGCTTTTTCAGCCATAACCAATACAATTAAAGACAGTTATCTGGGAATGGAACCTTTTGACCACGTCAAATATTTCAGTGACAGGGAAAAAGCTTCAGGAGAAAAAGCAGACAAAGTTACAGACGAAGTATGGCAAACTGTCGCAAAAAACAAAAACCAGAAAATCGACACCAAAAAGTATATCGGAACCTATAAAGACAATTGGTTTGGCGAAGTTGCCATCACTGAAAAAAAGGGAAAAATGTATTTTGCTTCCAAACGTTCACCTCAACTTAAAGGCGAAATTTTCTTTTATAAAGACAATAATTTCGTAGTAAAATGGGACAATCGCTATTTTCATGCAGATGCCCATATCTTCTTTGAAAAAGACAATGCAGGATTTACCATGAAGCCAATTTCTCCTGCTACAGATTTTAGCTATGATTTTCAGGACCTTAACTTTTTCAGAATAAAATAACGAAGACCTATTCAACTGTTTTTCAGAATATAAAAACCGCCCCATTTGGAGCGGTTTTTGCTTTTATACAAAGAGGCAAAAAAATTGCAAATTCAAAAACTTTATTTTACTTTTAGTCAATAGCTAACAAACATCAGAAACGCCATGGTAGAGATTGATTTAGAACAAGAGAACAAGGCAATTGCGAGGGAATACAAAGAGCTTTTACGAATCAGTTACCAAACATTGTCGGAAGATGACAAAAAACTAATCCGTAAGGCTTTTGATGTGGCTGTAGATGCCCACAAGGACCAACGCAGGAAATCTGGCGAAGCCTACATCTTCCACCCTATTGCCGTGGCTAAAATTGTAGCTTCGGAAATTGGTTTGGGCGCAACTTCTATTGCCGCAGCACTAATGCATGATGTAGTTGAAGATACCGATATTACTGTAGAAGACATTGAAAGAATGTTCAATCCGAAGATTGCAAAAATCGTTGAAGGATTGACCAAAATAGCCCAGGTAAAAACCGATAATGAAATCTCGATGCAGGCGGAAAACTTCCGCAAAATGCTACTCACCCTAAACGATGACGTACGCGTTATCCTTATCAAGATTGCCGACCGTTTGCACAACATGCAAACCATGGAATCAATGGTAGATTATAAGCAGGCAAAAATCGCATCGGAAACCCTCTATATTTATGCACCGCTTGCCCATCGTTTGGGATTATACAACATTAAAAACCAACTGGAAGATTTAGGTTTGAAATATACAGAACCTGAAATCTATAACGATATTGTCAGCAAAATAAAAGAAACCAAAGAGCAACAGGACGAATACATCAAGTCTATTTCTGATGTATTGAAAGAATCGCTTGATGCCGAAGGAATCGACTATATCATCAAAGGCCGTCCAAAATCCATTTTCTCCATCCGGAAAAAAATGCTTGCCCAAGGTGTGAGCTTTGATGAAGTATATGATAAATTCGCTTTGAGAATTATCTATAAGGCTACTCCGAGCGAAGAAAAATTCCTCGCCTGGAAAATATATTCCATCGTAACCGACCATTATCGTCCGAGTCCGAGCCGTTTGCGCGATTGGATTTCCTCTCCGAAATCAACCGGTTACGAAGCTCTTCACATTACAGTAATGGGACCTAAAGGACGTTGGGTAGAAATTCAGGTGCGAAGCGAAAGAATGGACGAAATTGCCGAAAAAGGCTACGCTGCACACTATAAATACAAACAAGGTGGTTCTGAAGAACATGGTTTGGATACCTGGCTGAATCTTTTAAAAGAAGCCCTGGAAAATGCCTCAACCAACGCAGTTGACTTTGTAGAAGATTTCAAACTAAATCTTTATTCTAAAGAAATTTATGTCTTCACTCCAAAAGGTGAAATCAAGTCGCTTCCTAAAGGAGCAACATCGCTGGATTTTGCATTTAGTATTCACTCCGAAATTGGAATCAGAACACGCGGAACCAGAGTTAACGGAAAATTAGTCCCGTTGAACCATGTACTGAACAGTGGCGACCAGATTGAAGTCATTACCTCACCAAACCAAAAACCCACATCACATTGGTTGGATTATGTAACAACATCACGTGCCAAAACCAAAATCAAAAACGTCCTTAACGAGAATACAAAGAAAATTGCAGAAGACGGAAAAGAATTACTGACCCGAAAATTACGTCATTTAAAGGTCAATATGACCGAAACGACTGTAAACGAACTGGTCAATTATTTCAAGCTGAAAACCAGCCTTGACCTTTTCTATCGTGTGGGAATTGGGGCTATTGACAACCAACAGCTCAAAGATTTTGCTGCCCAGAAGAGCAATACGTTTATGAATTTCTTTAAGAACAAAATCAAACGTACGCCTTCCAGCAATCCGGAAACCATCAACAAACCGGAAATCAGCAATAATTACGACATGCTGGTTTTTGGAAAAGAACAGGACAAACTGGATTATAAGCTGGCAACCTGCTGTAATCCGATTCCCGGAGACGAAGTTTTTGGATTTGTAACCATCAATGAAGGAATAAAAGTCCATAAAAAAGACTGTCCCAACGCAATCAGCCTGCAATCGAACTATGCCTACAGAATCATCAAAGCGAAATGGATTGATTCATCACAGCAGGAATTTAAAGCCATATTGAACATTACCGGAATGGATACGCTTGGTTTGACCAACGAACTGACCAAAGTAATTTCCAACAACATGCACGTAAACATCCAGAGCATTTCGCTTAGTGGTGATGCCGGTATTTTTAACGGACAGGTTGTGGTAATCGTACAAAACAATACCATTCTGAAAAAACTGATTGAAAACATCAAAAAGATTGATGGAATCGATAAAGTCACAAGAATTAACAAGAATTAAAAATCGGAATCGGAGCCGTTTACAAATCAAGAAAACAATCGTTTTTCTGCACTAAAAAGTTTTAATATTTTTTTGGTAAAAATCAACAAACGAGAAACTTGATACTTGAAATAAAATGATTTATCTTTGCAGGATATGACACTAATTTCCGTAGATAACAATAAAAATCAAGAGATTGTAAAAAATGTTTTTACAAAATATCTTGAAACAAAAGGACATCGCAAAACTCCTGAGCGCTATGCTATTCTCCAGGAGATTTATGATAATGAGGAGCATTTCGACATCGAATCTCTTTATATCAAGATGAAAAACAAAAATTATCGTGTGAGCAGGGCTACGCTTTACAACACGATTGAACTTTTATTGGACTGTGCCCTGGTAAGAAAACACCAATTCGGACAAAATCAGGCACATTACGAAAAATCCTATTTCGACAAACAGCACGACCATATCATCATGACAGATTCTGGCGAGGTGATAGAGTTTTGCGACCCGCGAATCCAAAGCATCAAAAAAACTATCGAAGAAATTTTTGATATCGAAATTCACAACCACTCCCTTTACCTTTACGGAAACAAAAAGACTACACCTAAAGAATAAATAAACAACTAACAACAAAAAAATGACCGTAGATTTACTACTCGGCTTGCAGTGGGGCGACGAAGGCAAAGGAAAAATTGTTGACGTTCTCACTTCAAAGTACGATATTATTGCCCGTTTTCAAGGCGGACCTAATGCAGGACACACGCTTGAATTTGATGGAATCAAGCACGTTTTGAGAACTATTCCTTCAGGAATTTTTCATAAAAATTCAATCAATATTATTGGAAACGGAGTCGTAATCGACCCGGTTGTTTTCCAAAAAGAATTGGAAGGCCTGGCAAAATTTGATATTGATATCCAGTCGCGATTGATTATCTCAAGAAAAGCACACCTTATTTTACCAACACACCGTTTGCTTGATGCTGCTTCGGAAGCATCGAAAGGCAAAGCAAAAATTGGTTCAACCTTAAAAGGAATCGGCCCTACTTACATGGACAAAACCGGAAGAAACGGTCTTCGTGCGGGCGATATCGAATTGGCTGATTTTAAAGAACGATACAGAGCATTGGCTGACAAACATGAAGCCATGATTGCTTTTTATGATGTTGACCTTCAGTACGACCTAAAAGAATTGGAAGATGAATTTTTCGAATCGATTGAAGTCTTAAAAACGCTACAATTCATCGACAGCGAAGAATATATCAATAAGGCCATGAAAGAAGGCAAATCAATTTTAGCAGAAGGAGCGCAAGGCTCACTTTTAGACATTGATTTCGGAACTTATCCTTTTGTTACTTCTTCAAATACAACAGCAGCAGGAGCTTGCACGGGACTGGGAATCGCTCCTAATCGCGTAAAAGAAGTGTTTGGAATTTTCAAAGCCTATACAACAAGAGTTGGAAGCGGTCCGTTCCCTACCGAACTTTTTGACAAGGACGGTGAAACAATGGCTAAAGTTGGAAACGAATTTGGTTCTGTTACGGGTCGTGCCAGACGATGCGGATGGTTGGATTTGGTAGCCTTGAAATATGCTATACAAGTCAACGGAGTAACTGCTTTGTATATGATGAAAGGCGATGTGTTATCCGGATTTGATACGCTGAAAATCTGTACGGCTTACAATTACAAAGGAACTGAAATTGACCACCTTCCTTACAATATCGAACCGGAAAATGTTTCTCCCATTTATGTGGAGAAAAAAGGATGGAAAGCAGACCTTACCGGAATGACTACCTATAACGAACTTCCTTCAGAATTAAAAGAATACGTCGAATTCATTGAAAATTTTGTAGAAGTGCCAATTAAAGTCATATCCGTTGGTCCTGACAGAAAACAGACAATTTTAAAATAAGAACAACGCCTTGATAATTTCAAGGCGTTTTTTGTTTTTATAGATTTAATAAAATCCTTCCAATGCTTTAATCTGTGGCAGCTTCAAAAAATTATGCCGCAGATTTCGCAGATTCCCACAGATAAATTTCTAAAAAAATCCTTTCAATCCTTTAATCTGTGGTAACTCTAAAAAATTATGCCGCAGATTTCACAGATTTTTACAGATTTATCTCATACAAAGTCATTCAATCCTGACAATGTGAAGCAAATTATAAAAAAATCCGCTTAACCAGATTTACTTTCAATTGATTACACAAATAATTCTTAATTAAAAATCAGATATGGAGATTTTAATTAAATTTGAACCAAAATTCCATCCATTGAAGAAGAACTTTTTATTTCTTGCAAGCTTTTTTATACTACTGAGTTTCAATACGCTGCTGGCACAGGCTCCACCAAAAAAAATCATAGTAGAGAATTCCGACTTTGTCGATATCCAACAGGAAGAAATTCCCGGGGCTATCCGATACAGAGGAAACGTGAGAATCCTGCATGATGGTGTTAGGATGACTTGCAACACAGCCTATTTGTTCCAAAAAGAAAACTATATAAAAGCTTTTGGTGATGTAAAAATGAATCAGGGCGATACCGTATTTATGGACAGCCGTTATGCTGAATACCAGGGTAATATAAAATTTGCCTTCGCTACCGGAAACGTAGTAATGCGTGACCCGAAAATGACACTGACAACTGATACCATTAATTTCGACAGGAGAATCCAACAGGCTTACTATACTACCTACGGAACCATAAAAGACCAGGAAAATACTTTAAGGAGCAAATCCGGAAGATATTACCTTAATGAAAAGAAATTCCAGTTCCTGACCGCTGTTACCATAACAAACCCGAAATATGTAATCAAGTCAAACCATCTCGATTACTATTCCAATTCGGGTCATTCCTATCTGTTTGGCCCTTCAACAATTACCAGCAAGGAAAACTTTATCTATACCGAAAAGGGATTTTATGACACCAAGAAAAATTTTGCCCATTTCGTCAAAAATTCCTATATCAAATACGACAACCGTCTTATAAGAGGAGATAGTTTGTATTATGACCGGAACCGTGAATTTGCTTCGGCAACCAATAATGTTAAGATAACAGATTCGATTAACAAAGGAGTTGTTCGGGGGCATTATGGTGAAGTCTACCGGAATCAGGATTCTTTAGTCATGACCAAAAGAGCCGTCGCCGCTACCCTCATAGAAAAAGATACACTTTATGTTCATGGGAAAAAGCTGATGGTTACCGGAAAACCGGAAAACCGTATTGTTCGTGCTTTTAATAACGTTCGATTTTATAAAATTGACATGAGTGGCAAATGCGATTCCTTACATTCGAATCAAAAAAACGGACTGACACAATTAATTGGAAGACCGGTTATCTGGAATGGAGAAAACCAATTGACGGGAAAGGTAATCCATCTCATCTCAAATCCTGAAACTGAAAAACTGGATTCGCTAAAAGTATTGACGGATGCTTTTATAGCCTCAAAAGACACTTTAGGCACCGGCTATAATCAGGTCAAAGGTGTTAATTTATATGGCAAGTTCCGGGACAACAAATTATATGAAGTCGACCTCGTTAAAAATACAGAAAAGCTTTATTATGGCTATGATAAAGGACAATTGGTTGCTATTGACAAAGGAATCAGCAGCCGTATCCATCTGGAACTGGAAGACAATAAAATTACGACTGTAACCTCTTTTACAAATCCTGAAAGTGAAAGTTATCCTGAAAAAGACCTTCCTGAAAACGCACGGAAACTTAGAGGATTCCTCTGGCGGGGCGATGAAATAATAAAAACCAAAGACGATATATTTCCTCCCGAGGAAAACGAAATCCATGAAAAAATACTAAAACAGAGCAAAATTGACAAAGCCAAGGAAGATACTCCTATGGAAGTCCGCAAAGAAACTCTGGATTACGACAAGAAAAAACCTGAGAAAAAGCTGGAGAAGAAAGCAAAAACTCAGTAATGCCACTACCATAATGCAAATAAAATGAATAAAGATTTTCAAAAATACCAGGCACAAACTTCCCCTTACCCGCTTGGAATGGAAGTTTCTCACGCCATCGGTTCTTATATATACGACACAAACAATAAAAAATATCTTGACTTCGTAGCCGGAGTATCGGCCTGTACATTAGGCCATCAGAACAAAAGAGTCAATGATGCCATAAAAAACCAGCTCGACAAATATTCACATGTCATGGTATATGGCGAATATTCTCAAAATCCAGCTGTTGAGTTTTGCAAATTATTAGCTTCACTCTTACCTAAGCCACTTGAAAAAACCTATCTGGTCAATTCTGGTACAGAAGCCACCGAAGGCGCTTTAAAACTGGCCCGAAGAGTTACAGGACGCAGCCAGCTTATTTCATGCAATAATGCTTATCATGGCAACACGATGGGCTCTATGAGCGTTATGGGATTTGAAGAAAGAAAACGGGCTTTCCGTCCGTTAATTCCGGATGTCGATTTCATTACATTCAACAACGAAGAAGACCTTAAAAAAATCACGACAAAAACGGCCGGAATCATCTTGGAAAGTATTCAGGGCGGTGCCGGATTCATTCAGCCTGAAAATGGTTTTTTGAAAAAAGTAAGAGAGCGATGTACAGAGGTAGGTGCCATGATGATTATCGATGAAATCCAACCGGGTTTTGGAAGAACCGGAAAGCTGTTCGGTTTTGAAAACTATGACGTTGTACCCGATATTATAATTTTAGGTAAAGGAATGGGTGGCGGAATGCCTGTAGGCGCTTTTACGGCTTCGTCAGAAATGATGGATTTATTAAGTGACAATCCAAAACTTGGACATATTACCACCTTTGGAGGACATCCTGTCATAGCGGCCGCAAGCCTTGCAACGCTGCAGGAAATCACAGAAACCGACCTGATTCCGCAAACACTTGAAAAAGAAAAGCTTTTCCGTTTGCTTTTGGTACATCCTTTGATAAAAGAAATAAGAGGACGTGGATTAATGCTGGCGGCAATGACAGAAGATGCTGAAATAACAAACCAAATCATCCTGAAATGCCAGGACAAAGGACTCATTCTATTTTGGCTACTGTTTGAAGGAAAAGCAATCCGGATTACGCCTCCTCTGACCATTTCTGAAGAAGAAATCAAAGAAGGCTGTGCCATTATGCTGGAAGTAATGGATGAAGTGTATTCTGCTCTAAAAAACTAGGATTTAACAATAAAAATCCGTAACTTACAGAGAGGAGTTTTGTTAATTAAATTGTTCACAACAATTTTAGCCCAACCTCGACAAAAGATTTACGTTCCCTAAATTTATTAAGGATAATTTTAAAAACAAAGAGTATGCATTTGAGTCACGATGAAGAAGATTACAATTTATCCTTGTCCAAGTTCGAATCCATGTTGAAAACCAACAAAGTTCTCTTCTTTGATTCGGAAGAATTTGAAGAAATTATTCTTCACTACCTGGATATGGGTAAAGCGTCTCTGGCCAAAAAGGCCTTAAAATTAGCGCTTGAGCAGCACCCTCGTTCTACAGGCTTAAAACTAGTACAAGTAGAAATGTTGGTATATGATGACAAGCTTGAAACTGCTGAAAAGCTTTTAAATGAACTTTACGCCATTGAACCTCAAAACGAAGAAATTTTTATCCAAAAAGCCAATATTTATTCCAAGAGAGACAATCACGAAAAAGCGGTAGAATTATTACAGGAAGCCTTAAAGCTTACGGATGATTATGCTGACGTTTACAACCTGATTGGAATGGAATATCTTTTTATGGACAATCTGGAATTAGCGAAAGAGAATTTTATTAAATGTCTGGAAGAAGATGTGGAAGACCAGGCCGCATTATATAATGTGGTGTATTGTTTTGAATTTTTAGACCAAAACAAGGAAGCTATTGCTTTCCTTGAGAAATATATTGACCGAAATCCTTACAGTGAAATCGCCTGGCATCAAAGCGGAAGACTTTACTACGGATTACAGGATTATGAAAACGCCTTACGTTGCTTCGATTATGCTTCAATGATTGATGACGAATTCATGGGTGCTTTTATGGAAAAAGCAAAATCTTTGGAGCGTCTTAAACGTTATGAAGAAGCGATTGAAAGCTATAACAGGACCATCGAACTGGATGACCCTACATCGTATGCCCTATTGCGAATTGGAAAATGTTATGAGAAATTAGGCAACAAGCCTTTGGCTCTGAAATATTTTCACAAAACCGTACATGAGGACCCGTTGTTAGACAAGGGATGGATTGCGATTACCGATTTCTATGTAAGACAGAAAAACTATCAGAAAGCCTTGTTTTATGTGAACAAAGCTATCGGGATTGACAACGAAAACAGATTATACTGGAAACGTTATGCCACCATCAACAGAGCTTTGGATTTTCTGGAAGAAGCTGAAATGGGATACCGAAAAGCTGTAGAGTTTGGAGATTATGAATTAGACACCTGGCTGTATTGGATTGACATCTTGCAAAATCTGGGCGAATACGATGCTGCTATACATACGTTATTGCAGGCTTCAGAATATTTCCCTGAAGAATTCCAATTGGAATACCGCCTGGCCGGACTGTATTTTGCAGAAGGAGACGAAGCCAAAGGAAAATTCCATCTGAGTAACGGTTTGCGTGTAAGTTTTGAAAATCACACCATTTTGGAGAACCTGTTTCCAGATGTTTGGGCAAGAGAAGATGTCCAGGAAATGATTAATAAGAAGTAGACAATACCAAACATAACTTTTAAAGCCTGACAAAAATGATTAATTTCGCTTTGTCAGGCTTTTAATTTTGGTTATATGGAAATCACTCACTTATTTGGACTTCTTGGAAAAAACATCGCATACTCTTTTTCAAAAGGATATTTTACAGAAAAATTCAAGTCCTTAAATCTGAAAAACTACGATTATGTAAACTTTGACATCCCGTCTATTGAAGAATTTCCAGATATCATTAAGAATAATCCCAACCTAAAAGGGATGAATGTGACGATTCCGTACAAAGAATCCGTACTTCCCTATCTGGATAAGATTTCCAGAAAAGCAGAAAAGATTGGCGCAGTCAACACTATAAAAGTCACTCGAAAAGGAAATTTAAAAGGCTATAATACCGATTACTATGGTTTCAAGAAATCGTTAGAACCTTTATTGGAACCCCACCACAAAAAAGCCTTGATTCTTGGAACAGGAGGCGCCTCAAAAGGCATTGCCTATGCATTAGAAGAACTCGGAATTTTATATACTTTCGTTTCCAGAGAGGCAACAGGCGAAAGTATTGGATATAATCTGGTCAATGCCACCACTTTTGACAACCATCAAATTGTAATCAATTGCACACCGCTTGGCACATCGCCAAATACTGATGCCTTTCCTCCTATTCCTTATGAGTATTTTACGCCAAAACATATTGCTCACGACCTGATTTATAATCCTGCGGAAACTATCTTCCTTAAAAAAGCAAAAAAACAAGGCGCAAAGATTAAAAACGGTTTGGAAATGCTACAGTATCAGGCCGAAAAATCATGGAAAATCTGGAATCGATAATTTTAAAAAAAATAAAAAACAAATCGCCAGAATCTGAAACAGCCCTATTCGCAAAAAAAGAATAACCCGGAAAATCGAGTAAAATATTGGTTTTTCTTTGAATTTTCAGATGCCTTTACTATCTTTCCAAACGAAAGTATTACCAACCATAAACATTTAATGATGTTAGAAGAAAAGAATGATAACCTGCATGAAGCAGATGGAAGTAACGAAAATGAAGCACAAAATGTGTCTCAAAACGAAAATTCGCAAATTGAAGAGCCAACCGAAAACAACGCTGACGCCACAGAAGTAAGTTCAGACGATGCAAATGATGTTGTTTCTGAAACTGCGGATGCCATAGAAATTTCTCCGGAAGAACTGGAAGAAACCGTTGTTGTGAGTGACAACCAAAAAGCTTTGGACGCCATAGCTAACTCCAATGCTGAAGAAAGTGAAGATGAAACCCTAAAAGAGCGTCATGAAATCCCAATGCAGGATTATGAAGCAATGGATATGGAATCGCTTGTAGCAGAACTGGAAAAACTTGTTGCTGTAGAAAAAGTAATGTCTGTGAAAGACCATGTAGAAGAGCTTCGTTCTGCTTTCCTATCAAAATACAACCACTTCATTGAAGAGAAAAGAGAAGAGTTTCTGGCTGAAAATCCGGACACAACAGAAGATTTCCACTACCATCTTCCATTGAAAATCAAATTTGACACACTAATTAATCAATATAGAGACAAGAAAAACACACATTTCAAAAGCCTTCAAAACAATCTAAAGGCAAATCTGGATGTACGTTTGGCTATTGTTGAAGAACTTAAAGAATTAATCAATCCACAGGAAAATATCAAGGACACGCTGAAGCATTTCAATGAATTGCGTGAAAGATGGAAAAATGCCGGTCCTATTCCAAGAGACAAATACAACCACGTTTGGAATAACTATCATTTCCATGTTGAAAATTTCTATGATTACCTGCATCTTGACAGAGAAGCCAGAGATTTGGACTTTAAGCACAACCTTGAGCAAAAGCAAAGAATCATTTCCCGTGTTGAAGAACTTGTGAATGAGCCGGATGTTAACAAGGCATTCCGCGAATTGCAAGACCTTCATAAAATCTGGAAAGAAGATATAGGCCCGGTTTCAAGAGAACACCGTGAAGCAATTTGGAACACATTTAGTGAACTGACTAAAAAAATCCATGATAAAAGAGAATTACTGTTCGAAAAACAAAGAGGTACAGAACAGGAAAATCTTGAGAAGAAAAAAGAGATTATATCAAAAATAGCGGAACTTGCCAAAGAAAAAGTCGAAGCACACTCTTCATGGCAGGCTCAAATTGAAAAAGTTGAAGCTTTACGCAATGAGTTCTTTGCCACCGGAAAAGTTCCTGCTGATGTTAATGAAGAAACCTGGTCTGCCTTTAAAAATGCTGTCCGTGACTTCAATGCACTGAAAAACTCTTTCTATAAGGATATCAAAAAAGACCAGCAGGAAAACCTGAACAAAAAAATGGCTTTGGTGGAAAGAGCCAAATCATTAAAAGACAGTGAAGATTTTGCAGCAACCACTCCTGTAATGAAACAAATTCAGGAAGAATGGAAGCAGATTGGCCATGTTCCAAGAAAATATTCAGACAGTATCTGGAAAGAATTCAAAGAAGCGTGTAATCATTATTTTGACAAACTTCATGCCCAGAGAAATGAAGTAAATTCAGAAGAACTGGAAGCATTTGAGAAAAAGAAAGCTTATCTTGAAACCATCAGGGATTTTGAATTGACAGGCGAACACAAAGCAGATTTAGATGCTATCAAAGCCCATATCGAAACCTGGAAAGGCTTTGGAAAAGTGCCACACGCCAGACGTCATATTGAAGGAAAATTCAATAAGATACTGGATGCTTTGTTCGACAAGCTTAGCCTAAGCAAGAAAGATTCGGAAATGGCGCGATTCAACAGCAGAATTGACCAGCTTTCCAGCTCTGACGATAGCAGAAAATTAGAGAATGAGAAAATCTTCCTGATTCGCAAAATTGAAGAAGTACAACAGGAAATTTTCCAGCTTGAAAATAACATTCAGTTTTTTGCCAATGCGAAAAAAGACAATCCGATGGTGCTTGAAGTAAAGAAAAATATTGAAAGACATAAAGAAAGCCTACAGATGTGGAAAGAAAAGCTGAAACAGGTCAGAAACTTAAAAACAGAATAAAATTTTCAGATAAAAGCCCCGCAATTGTGGGGCTTTTCATTGATTTATAGTATTTAAAAACCGTATTCCTTTTATTCCTCTCGGATAAAAGGTATCTTTGCGCGATGAAATGGATTAAAAACATCACCGTGTTTTTTATTTTCCTGGTTTCTCTCTTTTTTAGTCAAACGGAGGAAGCGAAGGCTTTTGGCGCTACATCCATTCCTCAAAATAAAAAATCAATTGAGCAGGTTGATTTTCTCAAGGCTTCTGCGTTTATCAATCAGGAAATAAGCATAAACTCCATTTCAAACCCAAGAGCAGACCTTCCTACCTATGCCAAATGGTTTGAATTTTACTACGATGTAAGTTTTTCAGGATTCAGCACCTGCAAAGCTACTGCAGCTTTTTTGAAACAAGACATCAACCGATGCCTGAATGTTTCCATCTTATTATTTCCCTTCCATTTTTTCTGGTGATTTTATTCTGTTGAATTAAAATCGAAAGGCTGTAAAGTATTACAGCCCACAATTACTATTTATTAAATTTAAAAAAATGGATACAGCATCTCTAATTATAGGGTTGGTGCTAACATTGATTTGCGCCGTACCTTTAATCTATATTGCCAACAATCAGGCAAAAAACAAAAAGAAAGTAAAAGAAATTTTTAATCATTTCCGTCAGGGAAAATATGATTTTTCAACAAAGGAAACCCATTACAAGAAAATCTATTCACTTGACAAAACCAATAAAGGCTTTTTATTTATTGACCTGAATAAAGAAAATGACAGAGCTTCTTTTGTTGATTTAAGCGAAGTTAATTCTTGCAGGATTGAAGAAACATCTTCTGGGAATAATGATGACAAAATAATATTTACGTTCAAATTAAAGAACGGAAATACAACCACAATCGTACTGTACGATTTAGAAACGGATAAATTAGGAAAAGCCTATTGGCAGGAAAACGAACAAATAGCCAAAAAATGGCAATTGATTGTTGAAAATACTATCTAAAGGTTAGTTGTGTTAATTATAATTCATTTGAAAGGGCTGTCTATTTTTAGGCAGCCTTTTTATTTCTATACAACTCTCATTATTAAAAAGACACATTAATATAACAAATTGTTTATATTTGTAAATATACAAGCCCGATAAATTTTTTAAAAGCCAAATAATCATGAGACGAAAGTTTAAACACCTTTCTTATTTCCTTTCCACTGGAATATTTCTGTTCCTGGGTTGCCAGACTGAAGAAATCCCTGTAACAGAAGACTGGCAGAAGCCTATCCGGCGTGCCACAAAAGTATCTTTTTCTACATTCAAGCAACTGACTGGTCTTTCCGATTTCAACACAACTTTCACTCTTTCCAAAGGCAAGGGTCTGTCTACAAGGCGCACTAATAAAAGTTATACGCCCGAAGAATTTATTGTAGATACGGATCAAATCATCCAAACCATATCAGATGGAAAAACTTCTTATGCCTTCCTAATGACTCCCAAGAATGGAGAAAAGGAAGATAGTCGGTTCTATCTTATTGTATATGACAAAGAAGGAAGCTGGTTGGATATGGTTATTCAATCAGATGTTTTTATAGATGCTGATGGGAATCCAAATGAAACCGGCTTCCGTGAAATTTATGCGAGCGCTGCCAGAGGAACGGGATGCACTACGGTTTTCACATGGGTTATTAAATGCAATCGTAAAGGTAAATGTGCCGATGGCGTGTGTGATCGATGTTCCATATGTCTCAAAGCAGGCAGCGAGAGAATCTGCGGAAATGATAAGGAAGACTATCTCGATGGCGGATGGACAAAACCATTACAGCCAGACACTGGCGGTGGTGGTAGTCCAAATCCGGAAACAGATTCTGATGAGGAAACGGTTGTAAATTTGCCAATACAAACTATAATTCTGAGAAACGATCCTTGTAAGGACTTAAAAGAGAAGTCTGAGAATATTTCATTTAAAGAGAAAATGGAAGAACTAAAGGGAAAAGCCGGCACACAGAATTTTGAATCGGCTTATGCAATGTATCAAAATCCGGCTGATGGGTTATCTTTTTCGCCGGAAGCTACAGGAACTGCAGAAAACTTAGACGTTCAACTTGTGCTGAACGCTTCTTCTACCCAAACACTTACCAATGCAATTGGTTTTATTCATTGCCATTTAGATAATGGAACCACATTTAAGGTATTTTCTTTTACAGATATGATTGCATTGGCCTATGTTGCCAGTGTCTCTACCCGCCCTACCTCTGAATTGGGTATATTTGTGACTACGGCAAGCGGTACTTTTGCTTTAAAAGTTAATGATAGGATTTCTCTTAAGAATAATCTATTATGGATGCAGATGGCACAAAAGAGTTATGAGACCGATTTTGCAGAAGAAGTTAAGATGGATGATTCCATTGATAAACAGACTTTAGGACTGTTAAGATTTATGAAAAAAGCATTCAAAGACAGAATGCTAGGTATTGACTTATATAAGCAGAATTCTGATGAAATTTGGGAAAAACTAGAACTGAGTAATAATGAACAGACGGTGAAATCTAAAAAATGCTGACAATGAAAAACTCTATAATCATACTGCTTTTAACGATATGCCAAAATCTTGCTTCACAGGAACTTCCTGTGTTATCGACTACTTCATTATTCAATGAAGAACAACAATTCGACCATATTGATAGTGGTAATTATGCTAAGGATACACATAACGAGCGTGATCAATACGTAGGTCTATGGCAATATAACCAAAATGGGATATTGTTTATACTAAAGATTGAAAAAATGGATAAGATGATTAACAAGAGAGAATTTCCTGGTTTTCAGGCTCATTATAATTATTTCGATCGACTAGTATTAAGATACCGCCTTGTCAAAAACAATGTTCTCCTTTTTGACAACTTAAACGAAAGCGATATTGATCCTATTGCTAACTATGCAACAAAACTTGGTTTCCGTAATTATGCGAGCGGCAGGATATGGGACCGTACCAGAAATGTGAGAGGATCACACACAATCACCCGACTAGATACTAATCCTCCAAAAATAATTTTTAATTTGGGAAGATCTAATAATACTCTTTTGAATGAACACTCTTTCTATAATGACGGCCAGCCTCTTTATAGCATTCCTGCAGATGGAGTAGAAATGATCAAGATTAATTAAATGGATTTTTACTCTAAGCATTTGAAAGCGAAAACCGTCAAATCCAAAAAATGCTGACCATGAAAACGTATATAATAATGCTTTTTTTAATGATGTGTCAAAATCTTGCCTCGCAAGAATTGCCTGTACTGTCCACTACTTCCCTATACAATGGTGAAGTTTACCATTCAGAAAACGGCAATTATGCAAGAGATACCCATAATGAGCGCAACCAGTATGTCGGCCTTTGGGAATATAATCAAAACGACATATTATTCCTGCTTAAAATTAAAAAGATGGATAAGGTTATAAACAAGAGAGAGTTTCCAGGTTTTGAACCTCATTATAATTATTTTGACCAATTAACATTGAGGTATCGCCTTGTAAAAAACAATGTACTTCTTTTTGACAATCTGAACCAAGACGATGTTGACCCAATTGTTAATTATGCCATAAAACTTGGCTCAGATAATTATGCGAGCGGCAGGATATGGATCGTACCAGAAATGTCAGAGGATCACACACAATCACCCGGCTAGAGACCAATCCTCCTAAAATAATTTTTAATTTAGGAAGATCTAATAATACTCTTTTGAATGAAAGCTCTTTCTACAATGACGGCCAGCCTCTTTATAGTATTCCTGCAGATGGAGTAGAAATGGTAAAGATTAATTAAAAGGATTTTTGCTCTAAGCATTTGAAAGCGAAAACTGTGAAATCTAAAAAATGCTGACAATGAAAAACTCTATAATGATACTTCTTTTAACGATATGCCAAAATCTTGCTTCACAGGAACTTCCTGTGTTATCGACTACTTCACTCTACGATGAAGAACAACAATTCGACCATATTGATAGTGGTAATTATGCTAGGGACACACATAACGAGCGTGACCGATATGTTGGTCTATGGCAATATAACCAAAACGGGATACTGTTCATACTAAAGATTGAAAAGATGGATAAGGTTATAAACAAGAGAGAGTTTCCAGGTTTTGAACCTCATTATAATTATTTTGACCAATTAACATTGAGGTATCGCCTTGTAAAAAACAATGTACTTCTTTTTGACAACCTGAATCAAGACGGTGTTGACCCAATTGCTAATTATGCGACAAAACATGGTTCTAATAATGATGCAAGAGGTAGGATATGGGATCGTACCAGAAATGTTAGGGGTTCGCATACTATCACCCGACTGAATACTAATCCTGCAAAGATAATTTTCAACCTTGAAAGGTTTGATTATACCAAAGTTAATGATTCTTCTTTTTATCAGGATGGGCAGCCTTTGTTTAGCATTCCTCAGAATGGAATTGAGATGGTAAAGATTGATTAAAAATGTTTCTTGTTTCTAATAGTGAAATTGTCAATCAAAAAAATGCTGACCATGAAAACGTTTATAATAATGCTTTTTTTAACGATGTGTCAAAATCTTGTTTCTCAGAAACTTCCTCCCGTATTTTCAACCACTTCATTATATAATGGAGAAGAATACGAATATAACTCAAAAAGAGGCAATTATGCCCTAGACACACACAATGAACGAGACCAATACGTAGGTCTATGGGAATATAATCAAAACGGCATACTCTTCCAACTAAAAATTGAAAAGATGGACAAGGCAATATACAGAAGAGAATATATACCCGAATCAAAAGGCCATTGGGAATATTCTGATATATTGATATTAAGATATTGTCTTGTAAAAAATGATATTCTTCTTTTTGATAACTTAAACGAAAGCGATGTTGACCCAATTGTAAATTATGCCATAAAATTTGGTCTACGCAATTATGCAAATGGCAGGATATGGGATCGCACGAGAAATATTATAGGCTCACATACCATCACGCGATTGGAAACCAATCCTCCAAAAATAATTTTTAAACTGGGAAGGTCGAAAAACATATTTATGAATGAGATTACTTCTTATTATGATAATCAGCCCTTGTATAGTATTCCTACTGATGGAGTAGAAATGCTTAAGATTGATTAAGAATAAAATGTTCAAAAACAATCTTTATCCTATAAAAAGGGCTTTATCAAATTAGAGAAAGCCTTTTATTTTATAGTTTCTTGGCTTCGTTCCAGAAAACATCCATTTCTGCCAATGTCATTTCAGATAATTGTTTGCCTAGTTCGCTCGCTTTATTTTCAAGATATTGAAATCTCTTAATAAATTTCTTATTGGTTCTTTCCAGAGCATCTTCAGGATTAATTTTCAGGAATCGGGCATAATTTATCATGGAAAACAAAACGTCTCCAAATTCAGATTCGATTTTATCCTGGTCTCCGTTTTTGATTTCTTCCTGGAATTCCTGAATCTCCTCCTCTACCTTATCCCAAACCTGATGCGGTTCTTCCCAATCAAATCCCACACCTTTTACCTTATCCTGGATTCTACTTGCCTTTACAAGTGCAGGAAGACTTTTAGGAACACCTTCCAAAACTGATTTTTTACCTTCCTTGAGTTTCAGCTTTTCCCAATTTTGCTTGACTTCGTCTTCATCCGCTACAGTCACATCTCCATAAATATGTGGATGGCGGTAAATCAACTTTTCACAAATCTCATTGCAAACATCAGCAATGTCGAAATCATTGGTTTCGCTCCCTATTTTGGCATAAAAAACAATATGCAGCAAAAGGTCTCCCAATTCTTTTTTAATCTCCTGCAGGTCATTATCCAGAATAGCATCTCCCAATTCATAGGTTTCTTCTATGGTAAGGTGTCTTAAAGTCTGCAAAGTCTGTTTTTTATCCCAGGGACATTTTTCGCGCAAATCGTCCATAATATCTAACAATCTGCCAAAAGCATCAAGTTTCTGCTGTCTTGAATTCATAGGAAAGGTTTTTATAAAGATAAAAAAACAGCCACAGATTGGAGGATTTTCACAGATTTCGGATTATCCTACCTGTGCCAATCTTTTAATCTGTGGCTTAAAGTTTTACAAGAATTAATTCTTGTTTGGAATATTTTTCAGTATTTCCAGAACAAATTTCCAGTATTTTTGAGCCGAAGCGATATCTGCCCTTTCATCAGGAGAATGCGCACCTTTGATGGTAGGACCAAAAGAAATCATGTCCATATCCGGATAATTCGTTCCTAATATTCCGCATTCTAAACCTGCATGGCAGGCCACCACATTCGGTTTGCTTCCGTTTTGCTTCTCATAGATTCCTGTCAATATATCAAGAATTTCCGATTTTGCATTGGGTGTCCATCCCGGATAAGAACCCGTAAACTCTACCTCACAGCCCATCAGTTCAAATGCAGAACGCAAAGCGTTAGCCAGGTCCATTTTTGAAGATTCTACAGATGAGCGGGTAAGACACTGAACAGATAATTTTCCTTCGCCTACAATAACTTTTGCAATATTGTTGGATGTTTCAACCAGGTCGTCAAAATCAGCACTCATTCTATAAACACCATTATGGGCAGTATACATTGCCCTGACGAAATAAAATTGCGCTATAGATGGCATTACCTTTGCCGGAACCGTATCCAGTTTTTCAAACAAGATTTCGAGATTAGGTTCCATCGTCTTGAATTCTGTTTTGATTTCATTTACGATTTCCTGCATATCAAAAACAAAGGCTTCGTCATAAACCTTAGCGATAATCACTTTTGCAACACTCTCGCGCGGAATTGCATTTCTAAGGCTTCCTCCTTTGATTTCAGAAATTTGTAATCCAAAATTATCGAAACCGTCAAATAACAAACGGTTCATAATCTTATTGGCATTACCAAGCCCTTTGTGAATATCCATTCCTGAATGTCCTCCCTGCAAGCCTTTAACGGTAATAGAATAACCTACAGATCCTTCCGGTGTGTCTTCTTCATCATATTCAGCAGTAGCTGTCACATCAATTCCTCCGGCACAACCTATGTCAATTTCATCGTCTTCTTCGGTATCCAGATTCAACAGAATTTCACCGTCCAACAAACCTCCTTTTAATCCCATTGCTCCGGTCATTCCAGTTTCTTCGTCAATAGTAAACAAAGCTTCGATTGCCGGGTGAGGAATATCAGTAGATTCCAAAATAGCCATGATTGTAGCAACACCCAGTCCGTTATCAGCTCCAAGTGTAGTTCCTTTGGCACGAACCCATCCATTATCTACATACATTTCAATGCCCTGAGTATCAAAATCAAAAACGGTATCGTTATTTTTTTGGTGTACCATGTCCAAATGCGACTGCATGACAATGGTCTTCCTATTTTCCATACCAGCAGTTGCCGGTTTTTTGATGATTACGTTTCCTACTTCGTCTTCAATAGTTTCAAGACCAAGTTTTTTGCCAAAATCTTTCATGAAAGCAATGACTCTTTCTTCTTTTTTAGAAGGGCGCGGTACAGCATTCAAGTCGGCAAATTTATTCCAAAGTGCTTTGGGTTCAAGGTTTCTTATTTCCTGACTCATTATTTATTTTGAATTTAGTGTATAGCAAAGTTACAAAATCCCCCAGGCTAAGGCCGGTGTTAGAGGATATGTTTTTCAAATATTTTTTTGGCTTTTTTTACGGAAACTTCTTTTTTCCAGACATCTTTTGGTTGTATACAAACTACCGGAGCCTTTTTGCACATTCCCTGACAGTCCATTTTTGAAACGCAAACCTTATCTTCCAGACCAAATTCAACAATTTTCTTTTTGAGATAATCTTTCGGTTCTTTATTGTACTTACCACACTTTTTTCCGTTACAGAAAAAAATTATCTTCTCATCATTTTTCTTTTTCATAAACCATCAAAGTAAGCTCTTGATTTTGCGTTAAAACCTACTGCAATTTTACGACTAATTATTCTTTCCGAACGGGTCTGTGGTATTAATTTTTGCCTAAAATTTGAGTTCTAAAAAACTTTAAATCGTTCTGTCGTATATTTACGGAAACAAACATTCTTGTTATGAAGAAATTAAAAATTATTTGGAGCATTTTTTTGGTGATTCAGGTAGTTCTGCTCAAGATAGTGTCTTTTTTTCCTGAAGTCATTGAAAAATACTACAGTAATGGCTTCTATCTGAGTGTTTCTAAAATTTCAAGAACCGTTTTTGGCAGCCTTCCATTTTCTGTAGGTGATGTTTTGTATCTGGTTTTGATTATTTTCCTGTTGTATAAACTATATAAGAAAAGAAAAGAAGTCCTTTCATGGAAATCAGACTGGAAATCAAAAACACTTTCTATTCTGGCTTCTATTTCTATTTTTTATTTTTTCTTCAACTGTTTGTGGGGCTTAAATTACCATCGCATACCCTTATATGCCAAAATGGGCATTGATAAAGAATATACCTTGGAAGAATTGGAAGCATTTACCAAAAAGATGATTGTCAAAACCAATGAAATCCATAGCAGGATTGTAAAAAATGATAGCTCACAGGTTGTCAGTCCTTATGATATTAAAACCATATACGTGATGACGCTAAGCGGATATGGCAATCTTGAAAAAAAACATCCCTACTTTGACTACCAAATTCCAAGCATTAAAAAATCTATGGTAAGTCTTCCTCTGACTTATATGGGTTTTGGTGGCTATCTGAATCCTTTTACAAATGAGGCGCAGGTTAATTATAAAATTCCAAAATACAACTTCCCTACAACGGTCTGTCATGAAATGGCGCACCAGATTGGCTATGCTTCAGAAAGCGAGGCCAATTTCATAGGCTATCTTGCATCAATAAATAATAAAGATGATTATTTCCGGTATTCAGGCTATTCTTATGCTTTGAAATACTGCCTGAGCAATCTCGAAAAAATTCAAGAAGGAAAAAGCAAAGAATTCCTGCCGCTTATTCATCGGGGAATACTGAAAGACTTTCAGGAAACAAAAGATTTCTGGAAAAGCTACCAAACACCTGTCGATACCTTTTTCCATTATTTCTATGACCATTTCCTAAAGATAAACCAGCAAAAAGACGGTCTGGAAAGTTATAGCAAATTTGTAGGGCTCATGATTGGTTATTATAAAAACCATCCTCTTTAATCAGATTTCATCAAAAGTAAAACTGGTAAAGCTTTTCTTTTTATAAGGCCTTACTATTAGCCTTCCTTCACGGTCAAAACGGATATAGTTATAGAGCCAGTTTAAAAAGACCACCGCCTTATTTTTAAATCCGATTAGTGAGAAAAGATGAACGAACATCCATACAAACCAGGCAAAAACACCGTGAAAATGATAATTAGGCAAATCGACAACGGCCTTATTTCTTCCAATTGTTGCCATTGACCCTTTATCATTATAATGGAAAGGTTTCATTTCCTGATTTTGGATGAGTTTTATAATATTTTCTCCCAATAATCGGCCTTGCTGCAATGCCGGTTGTGCCACCATAGGGTGACCTTGCGGGTATTCTTCGGTGGGCATCATTGCAATATCTCCAATGGCAAAAATATTAGGGAAACCAATTACCTGATTATATTCATTCACTTTGATTCTTTCAACTTTTTCCATCAGTGAAGAAGCCGGAAGGCCATTAACAATTGCTCCCTGTACTCCGGCTGTCCAAATCAATGTGGCAGTTTCCAAAACAACATCCGTATTGGTAGATATTGTCCTTCCGTCATAACTGGTCACCCTGATGTTTTTTAAAACGTTTACGCCAAGGTTTTTCAGGTATTTTTCTGCAGCAGCAGATGATTTTTCAGACATTGTATTGAGGATTCTGTCTCCGCTTTGGATAAGGTTAATCTGCATTTTGCTGATATCCAAATCCGGATAGTCTTTTTGCAATATGGCATTCTTCATTTCTGCCAAAGCTCCTGCCAGTTCTACGCCTGTAGGACCGCCTCCAACCAGAACAAAATTAATAAGTGCATTCCTCTCATGTTCATCATCAGTCAGAAGTGCCTGTTCAAAATTTTCGAGTATAAGACTACGGATATTAAGCGACTGTGGAATGGTTTTCATAGCAATGCTATTTCTTTCGATTTCCTTATTCCCAAAATAGTTGGTCTTGGAACCTGTTGCAATGACCAGATAATCGTATCGGAGTTCGCCAATATCGGCTATAATTTTATTGTTTTTTGTGTTGATGTCATTGACATGGCACAGTCTGAAATAGAAGTTTTTATATTCGTGCACGACTTTCCGGATCGGATAGGCAATCGAGCCTGCTTCTAAACCGCCAGTAGCCACCTGATACAGGAGTGGCTGGAAAGTATGGTAATTATGCTTATCCAAAAGCACTACCTGCACGGGTTTATTTTTTAATTTCTTGGCCAATGCAATTCCTGCAAAACCGCCACCTACTATAACAATTCTTGGATAATCTGACTGTGGAATATTCATCTTACTTTATTCTTACTGCAAGATACGAAGTTTTCTATCGAAAAATAAGGCTACTCCAGGCCTGCTAAAAATAAAATTTAGCTAACTTGTAACAAAATTGCTTTATACGCTACTAACACAACATGGGTCAAGATTTAGAAAAGTCTTTTGTCAAACAGTTAAAAGAAAACCAGAATATAATCCACAAGATTTGTAGATTATATACGTCTGGTGAAGACGCCCATAATGATCTTTTTCAAGAAATAACAATCCAGCTTTGGAAGGCCTATCCAAAATTCAGAGGTGACTCAAAATTCACCACCTGGGCCTACCGCGTTGCACTAAATACAGCCATTACCTTATACAGGAAAAGCACGCGGTCAATTTCCACAACAGAATTTGACAATACAAAGCACTTCTTTAAGCAGGAGGACTATAATTATGAAGAAGAGGAACAGATAAAATTAATGTATAAAGCCGTATACCAGTTAAACGACATTGAAAAAGCTTTAATTTTCATGTATCTGGAAGATAAGGATTATGAGGAAATATCGGAAACTTTGGGAATCAGCGAAGTGAATGCGAGAGTGAAAATGAACAGGATTAAAGGGAAATTAAAGAAAATATTAAATCCTTGATAAGGAAATAAAAAATATGAAAGAATTAGATTTATTAAAGAAAGACTGGCAGAAGAGGGCAGATTCCTTCCAACAGGTTTCGGAAAAAGATATCTATAAGATGATTCATAAGAGTTCATCTTCAGTAGTGAAATTAATCATGATTATAGGTATTTTCGAATTTTTGTTTTGGATAGGAATCAGTATTTTCTCCAATAATGATGAATATTTTAACAAACTTGATATAAATAACATAGTAGTGTTTTTAAGAGTACTTTCTTATGCCCACTATGCAGTTATCATCTTTTTCATCTATGCGTTTTATAAGAACTACGTGCTTATCTCAACGACAGATTCTACTAAAGTCCTGATGAGAAATATATTGAAAACGCGAAGGACAGTAAATATATATGTATGGTATAATTTGGGAATGATTATTTTCTGTCTGATAATAGGATTCTGTATTGCTTATTTTTATAATCCTGATTTGGCCTTAATGAAGGATAAAATTGAGCATGATGGTATAAAAACCATGGCAATCTTTATTGGCAGTATGCTTATAATGATAATCCTATTTACCTCTGTCTTCTGGCTTTTCTACAAATTGCTATATGGCATCCTGATGCGAAAGCTGTATAAGAACTATGAGGAATTGAAAAAGATTGATCTTTAATGAGATTGAGTCATAAAAAAAGAAGATGGGATTAATAGTCCCATCTTCTTTTTTTATTTAACTCTTCTTCTACTTTTAAGACTTCTTCTAAAACTTCCGGTTGAAGTACTTTTAAAAAGGAAGGATGTTGCTCAATCGCGTATTCCACCTTTTCAACAATTTCTTCAATAGAGTCGTTTTCATAATCAATATCTAGAGGCTCTTTAATAATAAAAGACTGAAGTATTCCTTTTTTCTTCAAACGTAATCCTTTTTTATCAAAAGAACGTCTGAATCCGTCAATAACAATTGGGACAACTATTGGTTTATGCTGCTTAATGATATGGGCAGTACCTTTTCTTACCGGTTTAAAAGATTTTGTAGTTCCTTGTGGAAATGTGATTACCCAACCATCTTCTAAAGCAATTTTAATGTTTTCAGTATCGTTTAGGTTGACTTCACGTTGGATGTCTTTTCCTTTGGCACGCCAGGTTCTTTCAACCGTAATTGCTCCAGCATAGGCCAAAATTCTGGGAAGAAGACCTTCTTTCATTGTTTCTTTCGCAGCAACGTAATAAATATTAAGCTTTGGATTCCAGATATAACCAATATTTTTTATATTGTCTTCTCTACCTTTCAAGCTGGCATTAAAAACATGAAACATAGCCACTACATCGGCAAAATAAGTCTGGTGGTTTGAAATAAACAATACATTCCTATCCGGTAGTGCCCTGATGATTTCAGATCCGTCTATCTGTAATTCATTAAAGCCTCTATAACGCCTGTGCGTGAGTATTCCGAATACCCGGATAAGCCATTTTTTTAAAAAAAGTATATGACCAAAAGGATTTCTTTTAAACAATCCCATAATTAATTCAGCATTTTTAAAACAGAACGGCAAACATACAAAATCATCGCTATTAAAGCACTCTTTTTATCGTTTCTTTAAGCTCATTAAGTATCATAGCGGTTGCTCCCCACACGATGTGACCTTGCAGGTCAAATGCCGGAACCTCAATCTCATCTGCATATGTAGTTTTTAATTGGACATTTGTCAAATTCGTATCGTCCATAAGATCTTCAAGAGGCAATTCAATCATTTTTGCAACTTCATCTGGGCTCGGATCAAAAATTAATTCATTTAGGCATACTCCTAAAAATGGAAAAACTAAAAAACGGCTTGGTGGAATATATACTTCAGAAAAGGCCTTTATAACTTGTATTCTTTCTGGCAGGACACCAATTTCTTCAAAAGTTTCCCGAAGTGCCGTAGTCGCCAGATTTATGTCTTCCGGTTCTACTTTGCCTCCTGGCAAAGCCACCTGTGAAGAATGAATACCTGTAGAAGCATTTCTTAAAATTAAGGCCAGATATGCCTTTGTATTTTTAGGATAGACCAGCATCATGACTGCCGCATTTCGAAGTCCGTCTCTATCGTAGGATTTATCAATTAATGAAGAAATACGGTCTAAAGAAGCCATTTTTACATGGGCTTCTACAGCTGGTAGCGTTTCTTTTTCTATTTTTGGGATATATTTTAAAAATACCGGAAAATCCATTATAAATTTTGCAATGTGATTCAATAAAGGTACGCAAATTAATTCTAATCAAATCTATTTATCCAAATGTATAGTAAGGCGGAAGCACAAATCATAAAAAAAGAATTTTGGGTCAATTTCGCTGAAGAATATCCCAGAAAATGGCTTCTTTACGATACTAAAATAAAAGACTTTTCTTTTAAATTTTATGTTGACAATAAAAAAGCACAAGTACTTATTGATATTGAATCAAAAGACGAAGAGAAAAGAAAAATCTATTATGAAAAAATTGAGTCCTTAAAACAAATTCTTGTGGACGAATATATTCCGGACGTTATTTTTGAAAGAAATTTTCATCTGGAAACAGGGAAAGTGATAAGTAAAATTTGGGTTGAAAAAACAGGTATCAGTCTTTTTAATAAGGCAACCTGGCCAGCCATATTTGATTTCTTCTATGAAAACATGGATGCTTTTGAAAGATTTTTCTATGAATATCAGGATTATATAACCGATTTAGAAATTAATACTTAAATAGCTTTTGCTTTCCGAAAATAAAATAAGCCAATCAAAATTGGCTTATTTTATTTATGGGATTTCCCCAAAAACAAAAAAGGGTTCCCAATCGGGAACCCTTTTCAAAGGAAGGCGGCGACATACTCTCCCACAGGATTGCAGTACCATCTGCGCAGGCGGGCTTAACTTCTCTGTTCGGAATGGGAAGAGGTGAG
>JAESFV010000198.1_pt1 | contig 70736 bp, 64 predicted proteins | sample 9269471 | NCBI WGS metagenome assembly JAESFV01 (sample SAMN14502647, study PRJNA617108) | algae metagenome | isolation source: Symplocastrum torsivum CPER-KK1 and co-occurring heterotrophs from... | place: USA: Central Plains Experimental Range, Colorado | collected 2001-01-01
CGAAGGAGTGGGGGCAACAGCAGCTGCGCTGGTAGACTTATCCACAGTTGCTGGTAACAAAATCAGCAATCCGCCCTGGGTCAAATTTCAATCGGCAGGGTGGGTCAATTTTCCATCAGCGCCAACAGGCCAAGTCAACTACGACACCCACGGTGATCCCTACAACGCACCGCGTGACTTCTACCATGGCTACGGCAAGGGTCGTTTCACCCCGGAAGACAAGGGCGTATTGGAGGCAGCCTTCGACGGCAAGCACGGCTGGTTCTGGCGTAACCGCACTGATAAACCGGTAACCGTGACGCTGCGCACCGAGGGTGAGTACATCGCGATCAAGCGCGTGATCTGACGGTAAAGGGCTGTGCTGGTTTAGCGCAGCCCTCGCCGAAGTCCGCTTTTGGCCGATTCTGTTGAAAAAGTCGGCTTGCGAGAGAGCAGCTCATCAGCAGCTCAAAAAACGCTCGATTTCGGCGTTGCTACGTAAAAACCAAGGCAGCTCAGTCTTTTGAGGGCACCAGATTTCAACGTCGCTCACGCACTTTCATTGGTAAAAATCGCGACGGGACTTTTTCAACAGAATCGGCCGGTTTCTGCCGGCTGGCACTGGTCGCTTCGGGTTGACCTCGACCCTACGGATGAATCAGTTCGTCCCGCAGAATCTGGATCGTCCTAGGCGAATCAATCGAAACGCTCACATTACCGTGCTCCACGCGATTGATCTCGACAGTGATTCCATCACGCAGTAGTTGATAAAGGGCTTGTTCAGGATCGGCCACAGGGGCGACTGTAAGCACGACAGATTGGCCGACACGACGGGTCAGTAGGAGGTGGGACATGACGATACCTTCCTTGGTGGTGAACTAGCCTGAGCATAGTTGTTGACTCAGGAAACGCTCGCCTCCTTGTGCACGCGTACCGAGGCAATTTCCAATTCCTCGACCAGAACCTCCCGCTCATTTTGGCTGGTAATGCGTCCGATCAGTTCCCAGTGCTGATCCAGTTCTTCACTGATGGCCTGCATGCGCTCAATCATTCGCCGCGCTGAGGCTTGTAAAGCCTCGTCCCTGCACCTGAGTTGCTCGAACGCCATGGCTGTAACGGATGCGGTCATATGGGTCATGCTGCGGGCCATAAGCCCCAGCAGTTGGGTTAACTGCTCTTCCCTGGCAGACATAAGTTGCTCCTTTTGAGAGTGACTCTTAGCATAGCTGATTGACCTCCGGTACGAGTTATCCACCGCGTAAGACGAAAACCACAAGCAGGGTACTCCCCCACCTACCCCACCATGAGTCGCGGCGCACTCAGTTGTGCTGGGAACACTCCAACACTTTCGACGTAGCGCAGTGCTGATTGGCTGTCGCTCCAGCCCACGTACAGCATCAGCGCCTTGGTATCCCAGCCACTATGCGTAGCCCAGGTGGCGAACCCTCTACGTAATGAGTGGCTGCTGTATAGCTCAGCGGACAACCCTGCCGATTGCAGCACGGTGCGCAAGATTGGAACGACACTGTTCGGATGTAGGCCTTCATTGCCCAGGTGACCCCAACGGTCGATACTGCGGAACACTGGTCCCCACGCTATGCCGGCCAGACTGATCCAATCGACGTATGCCTGTACCGGGCATAGCTTGGCTAGCGCTGGCGCTTTGAAGGTCTGGCCCTGACTGTCCCGATCACCTTTACTCCAAGGAAGAAATAACTGCATGCCCTCCCCGGCTCGCGCCTGGATGTGCTCTACCTTCAAGCGGCACAACTCATCACTGCGAAATGCCCGCCAGAAGCCGATCAGGATCAGCGTACGATCACGGCAACAGCGCAGCACCTTCGGCCAGTCATCTTCCGCTCTTGCCCTCTCCTCAGCCTGCTCCAACCACTGTACGCATTGCTCGAGCTGGCGCAGCTGCAGCGGCTCGGCCTGCTTTTCCTGACGTGGATGCAGGGTACGGATGCCCTTCAATACCTGGCGAACCAGCGGGGTCTTGGTCGGATCGGGGAAGCCCTGGCTGACATGCCACTGCGCCAGAGCTGCCAGACGTAGCTTCAGGGTGTTGCTGGACAGCGTGGCGGCGTGATCGACCAGGTAGCGCACGATGGCATCGCTGGTCGCCGGCAGAAAGCCGCCCCAAGACACCTCAAAGTGCTCGAGCGCTTGCTGGTAGCTTCGCCGTGTGTTGGCGCGAGTCCCGGCCTGCAGGTACCGCTCGATGTCTTGGCTCATCTAGGCGTATCCCCGATGGTGTACCGGTGAGCGACTACAAAACGTCGAAAATGGCGTCTCACCTTGGATAATTCGTGATTACCCAATTTTAGAACAGAAGCGGAATAGAAAGAAGATTCTTGATAAAGTGCTATGTATCTACATGGTACATACCACAGAACGAAATCGTCAGGAGTCCCACTTATGGCACGCGGTGGAATCAACAAAGCTGTTGTGCAGAAAGCCAGAAATGCCCTCCTCGCCCGCGGCATTCACCCGAGCATTGATGCGGTACGCATTGAGCTGGGTAATACAGGCTCCAAAACCACCATCCATCGCTACCTGAAAGAATTCGAAGACGCTGGCTCCGGGAGGAGCGCTGCCATACTGCCGCTCAGCGAAGAGTTGGCCAATCTGGTGAGCCAGTTGGCGAATCAACTCAGGGAGGACGCGAAGGCCGAGGTGGCGCACGAGCGTGAGCAACTGGCAAGGGAACGACTTGATTACCAGAACCAGGTTCTGCAGGCAGAAAGCCGTACCAAGCAATTGGAAGGTCAGTGCATTGAGCTCATGGAGCAGCTCCAGACTGTCCAGCAAGCGCTACAGCAGGAGCAACAGATGCGCCAGCAGACTGAGGTCGGGACTGCCCGCCTACAGCAAGCCAACCACGACCAAGAAACGCGCCTGCGGGATCGCGAAGAGCAGATTCGCTCGTTGGAAGATAAGCATCAACATGCTCGTGATGCCCTGGAGCATTATCGCCAGGCCAGCAAGGAACAACGTGAGCAGGAGCAGCGCAGGCACGAGTCGCAGATGCAGCAACTGCAATTAGAGCTGAGGCAATTGCAGCAGACCTTGATCGTCAAACAGGACGAGTTGACCCAACTGAACCGCGACAATGCCCGCCTGCTCGCAGAAGCGCGGCAGTTGCAAAAAGAGCAGCATGCGCAGCAACAGCTAATGACGCAGAAGGTTCAGGCCTTGGAGGCTGCCCAGAGTTCGTTAATCGGCGCTGAGCGCGCGAATGAAGCCCTGGAACAGCGCTGCGGCACATTGCAGGAGACGGTGTCCCAACTGAGCGAAACCTCCGCGACTCAGGCGCAGCATGTGCAGAGCCTACAGGAGCGCTTGGCCGAAGCCATCATGCACCTGAAGCTACTCGGTCATACGCCGCTCACTAACTGCGGTAATGAAACAGGTACATGACCCTGTTTTTCTAGCGCGAAGGCCGCCCTCGGCAGGGATCAAACTGGCAGTCCATATTCAATCGCACGAATAGATTGCCGCACAGCGCGCGTACCAAATTCGGTTACAAGTAGCTCGACAGGCGCTTCATTGGACAGCACCACATTCGGCGCCGTTAGCCAGCCGAGCGTACCCCCTAGCCCCCCTCGTGCAGCTCCAATATCGCATCGAGGATCTCGATAAGACGAGAGAACACCTCACCAGCCTGTATAGGCATCACGGTACTGCCGGAGGACGAAGTGATCCACTGCGCGATCAATCCAACTCACTTGCCAAATCGGAGATCAACGAAACCGGCAGGCCCGCCAGCACGGCGACGTGCAGATAGTAGTGGCCTTTCAGCAAACCAAGTTTTTCTTGGAGTCCGCTCATAACCGCCTCCAGAATAATTCGCCTCGTAGCTTCGAGACAGACCAAATGAACACCCTACCTGAAGGCGGCTCGGCAGAGCGAGCTAACTCAAATGACGCAGATGAATGAAGATTTGGAGCAGCAATGTCAGATGCCACGAAGTTAAGCTGAATAGCTCAAACGCGGAAAGTAAATAGCCTGCAGAAGCAGCTAGACGAAGCCTGTGCCAAACTGAAGTCGCTCTCCCATGAAACTCCTATCGGTAATGATGGAGCGTGATCAGCAGCGTAGCACGCGGAAAACTAACACTAATCGACATATAGAGGGCGACAAGAAATCAGAAAATAACCCGCTTAGTGGCCCTATAGTCTCTATTCGGACGTTCTTTAAGATCAGAGATTATCAAAATTGGCCCACCAATCCCGTCACGGAAAACTCGAATGCGGGGTGGCTTTGATCGGCATAGATTTCTGAATGAATACGAGGATTTTTTTAATATCACTCCGGAAGTTTCATTTTGAAACAAATACTTATGCTCTGGGCGGCAAAGTATATAAAAGCTCTGTCCTTCTGATACATAATACTCCAGCTTACCTAAAATCGACAAAAAAACCAGCACGGCATCACGATAGCTAAAGACTTGCTCAGGAGGTCTTAAAGGGAGCTCTAATTTCTCAAGGCCTTCAATGCGAGCCGAGGCACTATCCGAGGACGCCTGAATGCTATAAATATCTTTTGTGCACAATAATATGTACGCAAGAGACACAGGACATAAAAAAATTTCCATTTCTTTTCCATTTGGATAATCCACCATCTGCCTCAGATGGCTCAGGCACAATTGATGCCCCGCCAAGTGTCGATGTAGTAGCTTGTCACATACTACGGATTGAGGCTCAAGGCGCGATCCAATTAAGGAGCTTGATTTCAAACGGCTACGCAAAAATACAAAAGGCTGCTTGTCTTTAGTAGAGCCAGAAAGTGTTTCTGGGCTGTCCAATCCTGTTAGTTGCTCCAGCGGACCAGTCAAGTAATCACGATACACATCATCCACGAGATAGAAATTGCAATAATCCCGTACGGACCAGCCCAATGCGCCAAGAGCCGAATACCACTCTGCTTGTCTGGAGCCATATTTTTTAATCGTCTCTATCAGGCCTGGAGAATGGCGCATTTTGATTTCAGAGAGAATACCTATATCTTGGAATCCGCATACAGCGCACCGAATAGCAGGCTGAAAAATACTGCTGCAGTCATGAAACCCAGCCAGATGCTTTTTGGCGCATAAGGCACAAGCCTCGGTGAGCGGGCACTTGTGCATAGCACAAATACGATGTGAAATAATATTATTGAACACGGAGTGATAGCCAAAACTAACACATTCTTTACAGAAGCGGAACTTGCCGTCGGGTAGTAGTTTTAAGCAGAAACTCGGCGCATAACTCCAAGGCAAATGTTCATAAATTCCATCAACATTACGTTCAAGCCACTTGGAGAGTTTATGCAGAGCCCATTGTTGGTGAGACACAATGCCAAGCGCCCGCCCCAAGCTAGAGAGCTTGATATAGTTCGCATGCGAAATTTTTAGATATATAGAATATATTGACTCATAAGGCATTGGTCCGCAAGCAGGATAGAATAGCTTCCTATTTAGCATAAGGCTTGCTCGTTTTTAAACAAAAGCTTCTGAAGTTGCTCTCATGCACCGCCTCCGCTATCAGCCCCGACGGAACAACTAAATCCTCTCTATCTTCCTGATTCAGGATCACAAATATATACGCAACTGTTTGCGTAACGTGCTCCATTGGTAGGTTATTCACATAATTGCCAGTTGCGACCTTGGACATTTCGCGCCATATATCACCTGAAAGCGCTGCCATTCTGAAACCAACAGAAAAGGCCTTGGGTAGTATGTCGCTCGTATAGCAAATTTCTCCGTCGAAATTTTTTAGTGGCTCATCATATAACCCCAGCACATAAGATAACTGCGTCGCACTTGTTATCCCTGTAAGGGGCCTAATGTCACTGAGAAATCTTCCAATTATATGCCCGTCCTCGCTAGCGCTAAAAAGTGTAATTTTTTTCTCGATAGATGGCATGGCAAAAGATATGATACTAAGGATTACCTTACGAGATCTCAATTTGTTGTATATATCTGTCAGCTGGCTAAAGTCAGCAGCCGATAATCGCTGTAGCTCATCTATTAACATTACAATATGACGAGCATTCACCTGAGCTGCTCTAATCATTAATCGCTCAATCAACATATCCTGGCGCTGGATAAATGGAGTTCTAGGCTTAGGTACGATTTCTTCCAGAGCTAGCATTTGGTGAACAATTGACGAATAGCTCGGCATGTTGACATCAACATTCGCGGCCGGAATCATGAAGACATAAACATTAGGAAATCGTTTGGGTATCTCGTCAATTAACGCTTCACAACATGACGTTTTCCCAACCCTTGGATGCCCTACGAAGACAACACCGGTTTTACGCATCAGGACGTTAAAGCATGCGCTCTGTATGACTGCCAATAAAGTTGGCGTGCTGAGTCTATATTCCTGACCGAGTAGAGTATGAGAATGTTGCATATCAATCACCTCAAAATCGCTAGATTCCTCCACAGCTCGGAAGTACTCACCATCGCAGAGTCTGTTGTAGGCTCCTGCGATTCGGGCCAGTCCGACCAAGTTGCTTTTTGAAGTTCCTCCTGTAACCTCCGTGTTTCACGGTTATTTCTTGCACTGGCATTAGCTCTAATGTGCTTCTGCCAAGCCACGATTGGGTTTTCACCATCCATTATCTGAAACTCTTTTTTTGCAAGAGCCCTATTGATAAGGCGTCGTGTTGTGACACTATGGGGAACATTCCGCCATGCCGCTTCCACAGTCAGAACCCCGAAATACACTCCGCCAGGGAGATAGGCCTTAACCTTTCGATAATCATGTGGATTGATACGCACCGAAAGTAACTGGCCAATTAAATGTGGCGATTCCGCCAAGTCTGGACTCGTATAAATTGCTTGGTCCAGTTTAATTCTTGGCCTTATACCCTTTGCAATACTACCAGTAACCTTGACTGGTCGTACGATGCTACCTAAGGCAATACTATTGATATAGGCTTCGTGCGTGCGCGGTAAGATATAATCTCCTTCCAAACAGTAGCCACGCAAAATGGCTAGCGGACTATTACCCTTGTTGGCCCCTCCCTGGGGAGTGCCATTGTAATTTGCCGTTAGTACATCCATTACTTCCAGCGCGTCATCCACATCAACCTGATAGTGTATAGCTGCTTTTTCAGGCGATTCGGCTCGACCATTCTGAGGGTTGCTTCCTGTAGTGGATACTGTCTGATGGAATACATTAGCGGCAATTCGCTTAAATAGCCCCTCGACCTTGGGTCTCCGCGCAGGCTGTTCTAATGGACCATAGTTTGTGGCAAACCCGAGAGTATGAAGCGCCAGCTCATAAACATTGTTAGCATGATGCTGCATGGCATTGTCTAAGCATACGCTGCCCCACGTGTGATAGCGCAACTGTGGTAATGCATAACAAGGCATGCCGGCAGATTCAGTGTATTTCATGTCTCGCACATTGAGAACTTTCCGCGGCGCCCACTCTCCTGCATAGGCTTCACAAATGAGATCAACTAGATCTTGAGCTCTAATCTCGCTTGAAAAGATAAACTTTATTGCTAGTATTGCATTGCTACGTCTACATACTGCCGCAATCATCCATATCCGACTGATTACATCTTCAGTTTTGACTCTTTTATCGCCGTTAATATAAATAACAAAGAATGCATCCGCATGCCATGAATCAATTTCAATGAAATCATAAACATCAAAATCCTCAAGCAAGGGGATCCAGCCTGTTCCTGCTTTACTATGAGTTAATGCTATTTTTCCTCCAGTGGCCAGGGCCGCCCTTTTGAAGTCGTTCTGAAGGATGGTGTCAATATAAACGCCAATTGTCTTGCGGGCGCCTCGCAACTTGTTTAACGGCCATTCATCAGTATTAACCCCCGCTGCTTTACATAGGTCATAGAAATACCGGCACAATCCTTTTTTGCTGAACTTCGCACCATGCCCATGTTGAAAGTCCCTTCGGAACACTTCCTTTTCAAATTTTTCTGCTACTTCAGGGTGCTTCTCTAACGTATACCCAAGCACCCCTGAAAGCCCACCTTGGGCCTCGGTATGCTTAAACTGCGGAGGTTTTACTCTTTGATATGGTTTAATTCGAAACCCAGGAACTAACGCAGACTCTCCAAAGAAAACCCCGCTTTCATTAAGAGTTGTATATCTCTTGAAAAGCCTAGTCTGTTCGCTTTTATCAACACCTGTTATTCTTTCTATTTCTGATCCTGTACAATTATCAAGCTTTAGCTCTATTGCTTCCTTTCTTCTTAGGTACTTCTCCCTGCTGTCGTTACTCAATAAAGCCGGATCTACTATTTGAAAGCCAACAGATAGAATACGTTCTCGAGAAATTGCGCTACTCATGTTTCCACCACATTGTAGAGCGAGAGAAGAAATTCGATTCAAAATCGACATCTATAGTCCTCTCGGAGTACATCCGACAGAACATTAACAGGCATAGATTTGAGTCAAAATTTGATAGGCTAGAAACAAAACTCCCCAATACACCTCTTCTATTGTTGGAAATATAATTTTCGGCTGCGTCGCGCAGGTGTGGAGGGATATAGACATGCCGCCCTCCATTCAAAAAACTTGCCAACTTTAATAGCGGGAGAATTTTCTCTTTTGCAGGAATCAAATCCTCATCATTGAACTCTATATATTTGTAATTGAAACGTGCAGCATATTTTATTTTGTCTGCATAATCTAACGAATGTCCTTCAGTGCGCAAATAGTGAAGTTCTATCGCGCCGTCCGCAGGCTCAACTTTAAAATGATATTCAATGCCATCTGGCACGTCTGAAAACGTGGACTCCGCACTTGGGCCGAAGCGAAAGCTAATTACTGCGGAAGAGAACTCGAGCCTTAGTAGCCAATGAGCTAACAGCCGATCACTACCCAGCCTCATAGGCTGATTTATTTTCAGGCTGTAGACGGACCAAAGATTGCCGAAATGATTGCCACGCTTGGTGAAATGAGCGGTCTTACTTTTTGCAGGCATAGTCCACCCCCAATATGGGTTGTGGATATGCTGATCCTTATCTCAATTCCTTATGGGTGGGGCATTCCAATGTTTCCATCACAGAAATGCTAGTCGGGATATGTAAATCCGCAAATTCAATGCCTGCTGATTTAAGCTTCGTTTCTCATAAAAACAGGTTGAATTGATAGATTCTGGAATTTAGAAAATTACTTCTTCCTAGCCATCGGCGCTCAGCCGGACTAGACACCAATTATCAAAATTTAATTAACCTTTGCTTGCAGATTAGATGCGTAAACCTATGTTTATTTGAGAAATTTTGATAGCTCAGTAATTTCTATATTCACTTCCGGGTACTGTTTGGAAGCAAAATTTGAAACTTCATCTTCTGTGAATCGACAAATTTGAGACTCCAAGGAGACACCTTCAGGGTATGACACACGGGCCGCGTGGATGCGAACTGCTCTTTGACAGCATTGGAAGGCAATGTGGGGCTCCACCTGTTTGTTGGAAGTCAATTTGGAACTTTGCTCCTGGACTCTTCTATGAATAGTAACGGCTTGAAGTAGAGAAGCCTGAGTCGACGTCCGTATCGTACAGGGTTGCGCTTGCTAGGTAGTGCATTCTCCCCGATCAAACACCCCTCCTTCGGGCTCCTTGTATGCAGTATCTAAGTGACACATGCATACAGCAACTGATCGGCTTTTTAGGCAGCGCCGGGCGCTCTAGAATCTGGTTTATAGTCGATTATAAAGTGATTATAGAGCGATTATAGAATTCGCTTTTGGTGCCTGATTGGGCCTGCTCGAAGCAGTCAGAGTTAACCTCATCATCCCCGTGAGCGTGCCGCGCATTCATTTCGCGTGCAGTACGTTGTTATTTTTCTGCAGACAGAGCCTGCAGCAAGGCTTCCATTGCGCGACCGCCACTGTCAGCATCCACGCGTTGAGTCAAAACCTCACTGACCTGACGCAGTTGCCCCTCGGAAAGGCCGACATTCATACTGATGCGCATATGTGCCCGTAGCTGCGGCTCCGCGCCTGGCAGTACCGAGAGCATGCTCACGGTGGCGACTTCGCGGGTCTGCCAGTCGAGGTTGTCACGTTCAAAGATGTCTCCGAACAGATGAGTCTTAAGGTACTCGTCAATGGTTGGGGCGAACTGAAAAATTGGCCCTGCGACCGGGCCACCGAGCAGCTTGGTTTGGTTGGCCGTACCGGCGACCAGCAACTCTTCCCCTTTAGGGATGGCGCGACTAGGGGAGCTACCTGGCGCATCGTTGATACCCTGTCTCTTGCGCTCTTCTACTACCCTCATTAGCTCACTGAGCGCATTGAGGCTGCGCGGAAAACCGGCGTACGCATAAAGTTGTATCAACACCTCCTTGGCATCACTGACCGTCAGCCCCGAATCCAGCGCCTGATTCAGCGCCACATTCAGCCTGGTTAAGTCGCCTGAGGCGGCCAACGCGGCAATCGGCACGATGCTCTGCTGGCGAACACTCAGGGTCTCAGAGGTACTGAATGCGATCATGTCAGTTGACTCTCTCGGATGGGCTTCCTTCATGCTGGATGCCTGAGTCACTGTGCAGACCAGACTCAGCGTCAACGCCAGAGCGCCGGTTAATACCCCCGCCCCGCTGCGCTCAACGTGCTTCATATTGCTCATCGGTGACCTTCTCCATCCAGTTGACGTTCTTGCCATCGACCGTACCTGTCACCGCCAGGTGAGTCATCGCAGTGCCAGGCATGGCACCATGCCAATGCTTGACGCCTGGAGGACACTCCACCACATCGCCCGGCCTGATTGCCTGCACGGGCTTGCCCCATTCCTGTGTAAACCCTACACCAGAGGTGACAACCAGTCGCTGGCCGGCCGGATGGGTGTGCCACGCAGAGCGAGCACCAGGCTCGAATGTGACTAGCGCGCCAGAGGCATTGAGATCGTCATCGGCGCTCCAGACTGGATCGATGCGCACGCGTCCGCTGAAGTATTCCGATGGTCCCTCAATCGAGTGCTGATCGCCGGCGCGCACGATTTGCTGTGCACCTGCAGAGATGTCCTCCTGTGGTTGTGCGGCCAGCGCCATTGCGGCATGCAGGGTGGACGAACAAAGAACAAGTTTGCAGATCGAGTGCATGGATATCCTTCCCGAAGCTCGGTTAATTGCGGTCTGGTGAATTAATAGGTTCACGAAACTCTATTCGACTGGCCATTAGGTGATAAGCCCGTAAAATCAATACACGGTAGTGCATGGGATTCACCAATGGCCAAAGAGAACCTCAATGATCTGCAAGCTTTTGTGGCCGTAGCCCGCGCGCGCAGCTTCACGCGTGCGGCAGCGCAGCTAGGTATGTCACGCTCGGCGCTCAGCCACGCAATGTCGACATTGGAGGCCCGCTTAGGCATGCGCCTGCTGACGCGTACCACACGCAGTGTCTCCACTACGGAGGCCGGCGCACGGTTACTTGAGGCTGTAGCCCCGCGACTCGATGAAATCGAGCTGGAAATGAATTCGCTCAATGCCTTGCGCGACAAACCTGCCGGCACGGTGCGCATCACAGCTCACGATCACGCTATCACTACCCTCCTCTGGCCTCGTTTATTGCCTTTGCTGCAGCGATATCCCGACGTTCATGTGGAATTCAGCGTCGATTACGCATTCACCGACATCGCCGCGAATCGCTTCGATGCCGGCGTGCGCATCGGCAGCCGGGTAGATAAGGACATGGTTGCGGTTCGCCTCGCCCCCGACCTGCGTATGGCGGTGGTGGCATCGCCCGCTTACCTTGCAGGCAAGGCACTACCTGACCTGCCTGGAGATCTAACTCTGCATCGCTGCATCAACCTACGCTTAGCCACCCATGGCGGGCTGTATGCCTGGGACTTCGAGAAAGAAGGACAAGCGGTCAGCGTGCGCGTCAGCGGCCAGGCAACCTTCAACAACACCTACCTGATGCTGCAGGCAGCCCTAGATGGAATGGGGTTCACTTTCGTACCCTTCGACATCGCGCAACCGCACATCGACGAGGGCCGTTTGGTGGCGGTGCTGGAGGATTGGTCGCCGGTGTTCCCTGGCTACCATCTGTATTACGCGAGCCGCAGGCATGTTTCGTCGGCACTTACCCTGGTTATTGAAGCTTTGCGGTGGCATGAGGAGTCAGCTGGAGACTAACGGCCTTGCTGTCTGGAGCAACCATGCCCTGCGTTTCCCGATGTCGTGCCTGGACATCACTCAAGAGATCGTGGGGTATCTACATCCCGCAGTATGCTTGGGTCATTCAGGGGTAAGTAGCGCACCGTATGCTGATTCGCAGCAATTACTGACTTGGCACCCGTATCCCCGCTCAAGCCCTGTAGAGCAGGCCAGAATCTGCGCCCGAATAGCACTGGATGCCCGGGCCGCCCTTTGAAGGTTGGCACTACAATATGCTCCGGTGAGGCCAGGGCTAGTAGATAACCCAGGCTGTCTGCACCGATCCATGTCATGTCCCCCAGAAACACCGCAATAGCGTTCACCATCGCCACCCGGCTGATGTGCTGCACACCAATGGCCAGGCTGTGTCCCATGCCGAACTGAGATTCAGCGCAGCTTATTACCTGGACCTGCGGCGGGATGCCCAGCGCGGTGCTGTCGTCTTCAGGGGGCAGCACCACCCAGACCTCCTCCAACTGAGCGCAAGGTAGTGCCAAGCTGGCAGCGAGCAAGGTCTGCCCTGAGCTGAGCCGGGCGCAACGTTTGTCGCTACCAAAGCGGCGCGAGAAACCCGCCGCAAGTACCAGCCATACAACCGCCTGGCTTTTAAGTTCAGCGTCTGCGTGCATAGCATTCAACCGCCTATCATCTTCATGACCATGACATCGCCGGAAAAACGCTTGGCCTGCTTATCCGCCAGCGCTCGCTTGGACAACTCGCGAATGTGCAGCAGCGCTTCATCTCTGGGCAGTTCTAGGACATCGCCCAGGTAGTGACTACTGCTTGAGGACAGGCAGCCATGCAGCCAACCGCTAGAACTCAGCCGCGCGCGGCTGCAGCCTGCGCAGAACGGCGCAGTCTCGTTGGCGATGATGCCGAAGCTGCCGCGACCGGTGATGGCAAATCGCTGCGCGGTGGCGTCTGCAGCATTGGTCGTTGGCGTGAACGAGTAGCGCTCGCCAATGCTCGCAAGAATCTCGTCCATGCCGAAGAACTGCTGCACAAACACCTGGCTGTCACGAGCAAGATGGCCCATGCGCATCAGCTCGATGAAACGCAGCTCCACTCCCCTGTCCAAACAATAGTCGAGCATTGGCAGGATCTGCTCATGGTTGTAACCACGTATGGGCACCATGTTGATCTTCACCTGCAGGCCGGCGGCGAGCGCCTGGTCGATACCCGTCAACACCTCCGTCAGTTCACCGCCGCGGGCGATGCGGCGAAATGCCAGGGCATCCAGTGAATCAAGGGAAACGTTGATGCGCTTGATACCGGCCGCGACTAGCACAGGTAGCTTGCGCGACAGCAGTTGGCCATTGCTGGTCAGCGACACGTCTTCGAAATCGAAGTACTCCAGGGCGCCCACGAAGTCGTCGAACAGCGGGCTGATCAGCGGCTCACCACCGGTGATGCGTAGGGTGCGTAGATCATTGACCTGCTTGAGGTAATCCACCGCCAGCAGCAGTTTAGCCAGCGGCAGAGCGTTCTTATCCGGGTGCAGGCGCTTGCCGTCTGGCACGCAGTAGACGCAGGCATAGTTACAGGCAGTGGTCAGGCTCACGCGCAGGTTACGCAGTCGCCGGCCTTGAGCATCGACGATCTGGCTGGACTGCGCTCTCGGCGCCTCGGCCTCAGAGTGCATCGCGTGGCCGGCCCCGGTAGACGCGGACGATATCGGCGATGGTTGCCAGGGCGATCTCGGCCGGCGTCTTGCTTCCCAGCGCCAAGCCTACGGGCATGTGCAGGCGTGCGACTTCGGCTTCGCTCAGGCCGCCTACACGGCGCAGGCGTTCGGCACGTGCTGCCGAGGTACGCTGAGAGCCCATCACGCCAATGTAGAAGGCTGGCGTTCGCACGGCCTCGATCATCGCCAAGTCATCGATGCGGGGATCATGGGTCAGCGCCACCACCGCGGTGGCGCGGTGGCAGCCATCGGCTGCGATGAACTGTGAAGGCAACTCCTTGCGTAGCTCGACGCCGGGCAGGTCGAACCCGCCGTAGGCCTCCTCACGCGGATCGCAGACGATGACCTCGAAACCCAGGGTGCGGGCGAACTCCGCACAGATCACCGCAACCGGCGAGATGCCGGCAATGATCAGTCGCGCCGCCGGGCCGACGCGAATCTGCAGCGAGCGCCCGTCTTCCGCCTCGACCACGCGCGGGCCCAGGCCATCGTCCTCGTGTAAGGTTGCTTTCCCATCGCGTAGGTCGATACTGCGCAGCAGATGCTGCTGGCCGCGCAAGGTCGCATGCAGGCGTTCCAGCTGTGCCCAGGTAGCGGAATCCGCGGGCAGACGCTCAATCAGAACCTTGAGAATACCGCCGCAGGGCAGCGCTCTACGTGAGCCCTGTGGCCCATTCGGGTCGCCATAGCGCAGGACAGTGACTGCTTGCTCGAACTCACCTTCTCGCAGGCGTTCAAGAAAATCCTCCTCGACGCAACCGCCAGACAGTGAGCCTACATGACTGCCGTCGCGCCGCGCGGCCAGCAGAGAACCGGGTTCGCGTGGCGACGAGCCGAAGGTGGCGAGCACCGTGCACAACCATACGGTCTCCCCTGCCCGCAACCAGGTCAGAGACTGCTCGATAACCTGTAGATCCAGATGCTGCATCGTCAATCGCCCCATGTCTGATCAGCGGGTATCTGCTCAATTGCCGCTGGTTTGCTACTGGTAACGCCCACCTAGGTGGGTACACCACTGCCACGACTGATACTGAATCTACGCACGACAGCAGCTGCCCTATGGCCTGCTGTAACGCAGTGCATCCAAGACCAAGCTAAATGCCGGCGATGGCTGTCGGCGGCTCGGGTAGTACAGGTAGTAACCGGGAAATGGCTGGCACCAATCCTCCAGCACGCGCACCAACCTGCCCTCTTCAATGTGCAAGCCGAATTCTTCTTCAGGTAGCCAGGCAACACCCAACCCTGCCAAAGCGGCATCCACGATATTGGGTGAAGTATTCAAGATGAGCTGTCCATCCACACGTACGTTCAACTGCTTGTCCTTGCGCTGGAAATCCCAGACGTAGAGTCCTCCTCCAGACTGCATGCGCATGTTGATGCAGTTGTGGTCGATCAGGTCTCGAGGCTTCTTAGGTTTCGGGTGCTTCGCAAAGTACGCCGGGGATGCCACCACCGCCATGCGCAACTGCGGCCCAACTGGAATGGCGATCATGTCCTTGTCGATGGTGTCGCCCATGCGCACCCCGGCATCGAAACGATCAGCCACGATGTCGCGAAAGCCGTAGTTGATGTCGAACTCGACCTTGATGTCCGGATATTCCAGCAGCAAGGGCGTGAGCTTGGGCAGCAGCACTGTGCGCTGGATGTGATCTCCACAGGTGATGCGCACCGTGCCGCTTGGCTTGTCGCGCAGTGCCGACAACTCGTCCAGTTCCGCCTCGATCTCGTCGAAGCGATTGCCAATGGCGTTCAGCAGGCGTTCTCCCGCCGCAGTGGGCGAGACGCTACGCGTCGTTCGGGTGAGCAAGCGGATCTGCAGCCTTGCCTCCAGGCCGCTTATCGCCTGGCTCAATGCCGACTGCGTTACGCCCAGTTGGGCGGCGGCGCGAGTGAAGGTGCCCTCGCGCGCGACAGTGACGAAGGACAGCAGGTCGTTGAGGTTACGTTTGATCATGGCCTAAGTTTCCCACGAATCATTGATTAGCAGAGCTTATATCGTTTTTAAGAATTGATTAGCTAGTAACAGCTGGTCGCATGCCCGAACATTCACTGCGAATAATCAACTTTGTTCCCCTTGGGAGTAGCCATCCCAAGCCGCCCTGCCCTCATCGCATCGGTAGCTTTCATTCTTCGTCGAATCTCAGAAACCCAGGTTTTGCATGACAGTCAGCACAATCAACACCCTCAACGAAGCCCCCGAGCAGCCGGGCTCCTGGAGTGGCGTTCTGGCCATTTCGGTTTGCGCCTTCGCGCTGGTCGCATCGGAGTTCCTGCCGGTCAGCCTGTTGACGCCCATCGCCGATGACCTGGGTGTCACCGAAGGCATGGCCGGCCAGGGCATTGCCATCTCGGGTGCCTTCGCCGTGCTCACCAGCCTGTTCATTTCAGCGCTTGCCGGCAGCCTGAATCGCAAGACACTGCTGCTGGGACTGACGGCGGCCATGGGCGTATCCGGCGCCATCGTCGCCCTGGCGCCAAACTACGTAACCTACATGCTCGGTCGGGCACTGATCGGCGTGGTGGTGGGCGGTTTCTGGTCGATGTCGGCAGCCACGGCGATACGCCTGGTACCAAGCCGTGATGTGCCGCGGGCACTGGCACTGGTCAATGGGGGCAACGCACTGGCCACAGTGGTTGCCGCGCCGCTGGGCGCTTGGCTGGGGACTTTTATCGGTTGGCGCGGTGCCTTTCTCTGCCTGGTGCCAATCGCCCTGGTCGCACTGGCCTGGCAATGGAAAGCGCTGCCATCCATGCAGGCCGCCGCGCGCAGTTCCGGCTTGGGCAGTGCGTTCAAGGTATTCACCCTACTCAAGCGCCCCACCGTCATGATCGGCATGTTGGCCAGCAGCCTGTTCTTCATGGGGCAGTTCTCCTTGTTCACCTATGTGCGGCCGTTCCTGGAGACGGTCACAGACGTGCATAGCACCGACATTTCACTGGTGCTGCTGGTGATCGGTGCGGCTGGCTTCATCGGCACCCTGCTGATCGGTCGGGTGCTGCAGCGACGCTTCTTCCAGACGCTGATAGTCATGCCATTGCTGATGGCTTTGATTGCCGTGGCCCTGACAGCCTTCGGTCACTGGACCGCCATCGTTGTCGCCCTGCTGGGTCTGTGGGGACTGATCGGTACCTCGGCCCCTGTCGGCTGGTGGTCCTGGATCGCCATGGTATTTCCCAAGGATGCCGAAGCAGGGGGCGGTCTGTTCGTTGCTGTGGTGCAACTCTCCATCGCTATGGGTTCTACCCTCGGCGGTCTGCTGTTCGACCACAGTGGCTATCAGGCGACCTTCTTCGCCAGTGCGTCCATGCTGTTGTTAGCGGCCTTTCTCGCTTTTCTCACCTCGCGCTCGCCAATGCGGCAAGCGAACTGAGCCAACTGCCACGCCCGGAGGGTCTATGGCCACGAGCCTCGTTATCTCCCGTAGCAGCCACTGTCGAGTGCACATTGGAGGCCGCTCCGCACGAAGCCTGCGTGCCCTGCGCGTGCTGGGCCTGCTGTCCAGCCTGTTCATCCTTGGCGGGAGCGGAGAGGCGTTGGCCGCTCCCAGCGCCATCTCGACTCATGCAGCAACGGCAACTGTTCAATCGGAGGAATTTCGTATGTGGATGACCGTCGGCGAACGTCGCTTCGCCATTACCTTGGCCGACACCGAAGCTGCTCGCGCCTTTGCCGCCATGCTGCCGCTCACGATCGATATGCCCGATCTGAACAGCAACGAGAAGCACGCCAAACTGCCGAAGGCATTACCTACGAGCACCATTCGGCCCGGCACGATCCACAACGGCGATCTCATGCTCTACGGGGCGCAGACACTGGTTGTCTTCTACCTGACATTCGATTCGAGCTACTCGTACACGCGCCTGGGGCGTATCGACGACCCTGCAGATTTGGCGCAGGTGCTTGGCAGGGGAAGCGCGCGAATCACCTTCTCAAGGGATTAATTTTCCTTCAGCGAGGCATTCCTTCATTAGCCCCCCCCAACACCCAATGCGACAGACCGGCAGCCTACCGTTGACCTGCGAAGGTGATAACGAACGGTTCTGCGCATTTGCACCAATCATCAACTACGCGAAGGAAAATACGATGAACGAAGCAACCCTGAATCTGACGAGCATCAAACCGCGCAGAACCCTCCGGGACTTTTTCCATGGCTCCCTCCTTGTCGGCCTGGCTGCGGCCTTCGGCGGCGAGATGGCGCAGGCGCAAACATCCTCGGCAATGGTCGAGATGGACGGTCTGCAACTGACGCAAGAATGGGACAAGGTGTTTGCCAAGAGCGCGAAGGTCGATCATCAGAAAGTAGCCTTCAAGAACCGCTACGGCATCACCCTCGCGGGCGACCTGTATCTGCCGAAGAACCGAGGCAACCAGCGGTTGGCGGCGCTCGTCGTCGGCGGCCCCTTCGGTGCGGTGAAGGAGCAATCCTCGGGCCTTTATGCGCAAACCATGGCCGAGCGCGGCTTCGTCACGCTGGCTTTCGACGGCTCCTATACCGGGGAAAGCGGCGGTGAGCCGCGCAACGTCGCTTCGCCGGATATCAACACCGAAGATTTCATGGCTGCAGTGGATTTCATCGGCCTGCAATCTTACGTTGATCGTGAGCGCATAGGCGTCATTGGCATCTGCGGCTGGGGCGGTATGGCCTTGAACGCCGTGGCGGCCGACAAGCGCGTCAAGGCCGTCGTCGCCAGCACCATGTACGACATGACCCGCGTCATGTCCAAGGGTTACAACGACAGCGTGACCGCCGAGCAGCGTGCGCAGACCCTGGAGCAACTGAGTCGGCAGCGCTGGGACGATGCGCAGAACGGTCAACCAGCCTACCAGCCGGACTACAACAAGCTGAAGGGCGGCGAGCCGCAGTTCCTGGTCGACTATGCCGACTACTACATGACGCCGCGTGGCTACCACCCGCGAGCGGTCAACTCGGGTAACGCCTGGACGATGACGACGCCACTGTCGTTCATGAACATGCCGATCCTGACCTACATCAAGGAAATTTCGCCGCGTCCCATCCTGTTCGTTCACGGTGAGAACGCTCACTCGCGCTACTTCGCCGAAACCGCCTATGCGGCTGCAGCAGAACCCAAGGAACTGGTGATTGTTCCGGGAGCCAACCATGTCGACTTGTACGACCGAATGGACAAGATTCCCTTCGAGAAAATGGCAGCCTTCTTCACCGAGCATCTGAAGTCAGACGCAGGTAAGTAAATAGCCATCCCCCGGCTTGGCTGGGGGATATTTACCATCCAACAGGAGCACAGAAACCATGAACACTCAGCGCTTGCCCCTGCTCACAGGACTTACGAGGTTTGCCGCGTTCAGCCTGGCTTTGCTGTCGGCAACTCCAGCGTTCGCGCATCATGGCTGGGCAGCCTTCGAGACGGATCGCCTCGTCTACATTTCTGGGACAGTGTCATCGCAGGGTGTTTGGGGCAATCCGCACTCGCTCTTCGAGGTGACCCTCGATCAGAAGCTGCCTGCCCACACGCCCTCACTGGCGATTCCCGAGCAGTTGCAGGATCCCGAGGACAGCGTTCGGGTCAATGCCGCGCCCTCGTACAAAGGCCCTCATCAGAAATTAGAGGTTGTCATTGCCCCTCCTGCCTGGTCAGGCCGGTGGGGTTTAGGACGTGCGCTGCAGATCGGCGAGCGCTTCCAGGGAGTCGGCTACATCAACCGTACAGACGATGCTTTGTTTCGGCCGGTTGTATTCTGGTACGGGGATGATGCGGTACCGGTGAACCAAGTACTCGGTAATACGCTTCCGGTTCGTGCTCCATTGCCTGACTCCGAAAGGAATTGAGAAGGTGCTTATGCCGGACTGGCTCAACGCGTGGCTGACCCTGCTGCAGGACTCATCGCTGGGCGAGGCGGTAAGGAATGCCCAATTTCTTTATCCCGTTCTTGAGTCCGTACATATCCTTGGGATCGCGCTACTAGTGGGGCCGGCTTTCACTTTCGATCTTCGACTGCTGGGGGCTGGTCACCGCGTCGTGCCAGTAACCACCGCCGCGCGTTATCTACTCCCCCTCTCCCACATTGGTCTAGGAATTGTCGCGATAACGGGTATCGCACTGCTCAGCGCACAGGCAACAGTGGTTGCCGCTGCCTATGCAGCGCCATGGAAGCTCGGACTTATCGTTCTTGCCGGCATCAATGTTCTGGTGTTCCACAAGGGCATTTACCGGACGGTGAGGTCTTGGGACTTAGACGCCCCAGCCCCACTGCCTGCGAAGGTTTCTGCATTGATCTCAGCTTTTGCATGGACGGGAGTCATCGTCGCAGGGCGTTTCCTGGCGTACTGATTTTGAGACCGTCAAAGCCATTCCCCTACAACCGAAAATCAACTCGAAGGCGTTCACCAGGTCATAGCGGACTATTGCGCAGTAGCAGCGAGACAAGCAGCACATTCGCTATGAAAAAGACCTACCGGGATCTGCTTGGCCAACCGCGTGTGCGCCAAGCGCATGAAGCTCGTGTGATCGCAACTCAGGTGCTCTCTGCATGAAAAGATTCTGGCTTCGTTTCTTCGCGGTTCTCATAAGCATGGCCAGCCTCGGCGTAGTAGGTGTCATCGGCTACCTACAGCACCCCGTATTCGGAGCGCTTCCCAGCGGGGAACGGATGGCACGCATCGAGCGCTCACCCAACCACGCTAATGGCTCGTTTCACAACCAGATCGATACGCCTATGCGTACGACTGATCAGTCCGAATGGTCGATGTGGATGCAAAACCTCTTCGGCGAAAAAGGCCAGCCTCGCCCACCGGGCACGATCCCGGCGGTCAAGACTGATCTGCGAGCACTCGCCCGCACGCAGGACGTTGTGATCTGGCTGGGACATTCCTCCTACTTCGTGCAATTGGGTGGGCAGCGCATTTTGATCGACCCAGTGTTCAGCACCAATGCCGCACCCATCCCCATGGTGAATAGAGCATTTGACGGTACCAGCCTCTACACGGCCGATGACTTACCCGAAATCGATGCGCTGCTGATCAGCCACGACCATTACGATCACCTCGATTATCCGAGCATCCGAACGCTCATGCCTAAGGTCAGACAAGTGATCGTAGGGCTGGGTGTTGGTGCACATTTCGAGGCTTGGGGCTATGACCCGAGTCGCGTGCGTGAGATCGACTGGAACGAGAGTGTCGAGCTGGAATCGCACGTACAGATTCACGCTACACCTGCCCGCCACTATTCCGGGCGTACCTTCGAGCGCGACCAGTCACTGTGGGTTGGCTACGCCCTGATCTCGGCCGAGCGTCGCCTCTTTTTCAGCGGTGACACCGGCTACGGGCCTCACTTCAGCGAAATCGGCCAGCGGCTGGGTCCGTTCGATTGGGTAGCACTCGACATGGGTCAGTACGACCCACGCTGGGCTAATGTCCACATGACTCCCGAGCAGGCTGCACAGGCTGCCGAAGATCTGCGGGCTAACGTGCTGACGCCCGCACATGCTGGCCGATTTTCGATCTCACCTCATGATTGGGACGACCCGTTCAAGCGCATCAGTGTCGCCAGCCAGGGGCGTGCTTTTTCGCTGTGGACACCGGAGATCGGCCGTCCCATCTATCTGGACGGACGCGAGCAGACCTTCACTGCGTGGTGGACAGCCAGTACAGGCAGCGCACCCCGGCTCGCGGCTGCAGCCGAGGAACCATAGCATTCGCCTGCCGTCATCACAGGGTTCCTACTCGGAGTGCTGCCAGCCTAAGGCAGAAGTCATCGAACCACGGTGACGACCGGCAATATAAAACACCTCAATATTAATTAGTGAAACGCTACCCTCAAGATGCTTCTTGTTATTGTTGTCATAGGCATATCGAAAGGTCTCTCCGGTAGGGTCAATCAACGAAAGCTCACGAATTGCAGGCTCTACTAGTGAGACCACCTCTTTATATCGAGGATCACACTGCTCAGATGCAGTCACATACATTTCCCATAATGCACCGAGATCATGAGTTCTCATCAGCTTTGGATCAGATACAGTGATATGCCCTCTGACTCTTTCAATTAACCTGATTTGCATCTTCAGAAAGAGTTCTACTCTATGCCGAGCGCAGAATACGATCGGATATACTACTTCGTCCGGGCCAAATCCCCTGGATATGGTATCTCGGCACACTGTGTGAACGGCGCTGTCAAATCCATTTGCATAGTAATTTGTTCCAGGCCAGCCATTCCTGCCTACGCATGCATTCAGCTGTGTATTCTCACCGCTCGCGAATAAATTCATGTAAATATTCCCTTTATGCTGATTGCCCATAGCGTCCCGCACGTCAATGCAACTACAGTACGCGCGACAGATAATTTACTCGCGCTACTGAACCTCTTTGCTTTCGATCAGACTTTAAATTAATCGCGCCTGACTTTGCTCACCAATTTGCAGAATAAGGGGACGGATTTATTTCTAGCCCCGGCTGACCGCTTCTGGCCGATTGCTGCCCTTACCCTAAGGCCGCTATCGGCCGATAGCAGTTATCCTGGAGTAAAGGTGACAAACTTAATTTCTCGCAAAGTAACTATTAACTGCCCCCCTTTAGGCACCGTATTAGTGTCTAAGTATCACACTATGCACATGTAAGTTTTTGCAGTCCCTGCCGGCGCGCCTGAATCATAAACGTCCACTTGGTAGCTACATCCAACAGTACTCAATGCCTTTCCGTCTCCGACTTCGTATACGGTTGCCCCTGATGAGTCGGCGTGGATCACGTAGCCTCCCCTTTTTGCAGCAACCGCCGCAGGATTCACTTCAATACTGGCAGATATCAATACATGGAAATCCAAGCCACCGCCTGAAAACATAAGCGCAGGTTTGCAAGCATGCTCAGCGCATATTTCCAACCCCAGCCTCAAACCTTCCTTGAGCGGAATTGGCGCGCTGGTTCCCGGAACGAAAATAAGGTCGGTCCAATCGGACTGATTATCCGGTTCTTCCAGACCATAGAGCCCGATGTTTTCAAAGCGTTTATGCTGGGTTACGACCTGATCCCCCATACAAACAAATGCAGTGTTGCGCGCCATATGCCGTTCTGGAGAAGGGCCCCCTAAGGTCCATTGGTCAATGACACTGAACACCTGATTTCGGTACTTCTGGTACTGCCGCTGTGCTGATTGCGGAGCAAACCTCAGCCCAAAATCTGTTGGCTTACGGTGCTTTGAGAAATCCCGCGGAGTGGTCTTCTCCTCCTCAGTACCGCGTCTAAACTTACGACCTTCGGGTCTAATCATGGACTTTGCCCACAGCACTGTGCCAGGGATCAAAATCAATTTGCTGTTGGAGCTCGCCAAAGCGGTACTACAGGCTCGGACTATTTCCTTGTCCATCTCATTGATGTAGGGGCGTGGAGCCGATTTAGCGAACAAATACTCGGGCGCAACAAAGAGGTGTAGATCGAAATCTGCAGGAGACAGGCCAGCTTGGTTTGGTAAGGATTCAAGCCAACTATGGTATGACGGCCATGCCTGCTCGGCCTGACCAATCATTCCTTCAATACAGGCCATCCGATTTTGAATTTTTACCTGCAGCGTCTGGTCATCAGAAAGCCGACACTGCGTTTCTTTCGTATTGCGCTCCCAAATTGTCACCAAGACGTTTTTCGCCATCACCGATTCCCCCATACGCCGTTAATGATCGAATGCGCCGCCATACAGGTGTAGTGTCCGTGCGGATATGGCGAGTGGAATGGCGATGCATCCGTGCAGAGATCAGCGTAGATCAATACGCTGCCAACTCGAGAAATTCTGCGGGCCTTTTATTGATTTCTGTTCGTCTGATAACGATGCTTTGGAGGAGAGTGCAATCTGAACTGCCCATTTCTTTTTGAAGCCCAATCAGCAATGCGCCGCATTAGGTCTTTACTCAACCAACTCGAAAAAGGGGACGTATTTATTTAAAGGCCAGACCGTCCGCTTCTGGCCGGTTGCTGCCTGATCCGACCGGCCACTAGAGGTCGACCTTTGCCGGTCACAACCGGCATAAACCGCTTCGCTAGGCATCGGCCAACTCGAATCGAAGCAGTAGTCAGCGGCAATGCACTTGGGTGATGAGTGCGAGCAGCTATGCAGCATTCAGGCAAGGGGGCATAACCTATTGCGGAGTAGTACATAGCTTGGCTAGTGCCTAGCTGACCTTGGCGGTCAGCTAGGTACCTTAACTTACGCCACTGTTCGAACCGGCAGGCTACGCACACGCTTGCCGGTAGCAGCAAAAATAGCGTTGCACAGTGCAGGCGCCACTGGTGGTACCGGCGGTTCACCGACACCGCCGGGTGGCAGATTGTGGTCGTCGTTAACCAAATGGGTACGGATCACACGCGGCGACACGTTATGACGCAGCACTTCGTAATCATGGAAGTTGCTCTGAACCACCCGTCCCTTGGCGAATGTAATCTCGCTGCTTAGTGCCAGGCTCAGGCCCATGATTGCGCCCCCTTCGAGTTGTGCGCGGATACGCTCTGGATTGATCTGTGGGCCGCAGTCAATCGCCATGTCCACGCTCACCACGCGCACTGTCCCCTTCTCGTCCACCGCCACCTCGACCACAGCAGCCGTGTAGCTGAGGAAGCTGTAGCAGAATGCCAGCCCGAGACCATGACCCGCTGGCAGTTCACGCCCCCACCCTGCTCCCTCGCACGCAGCGTTAATCACGCCACGCAGGCGACCGGTATCGTAAGGGTAACGCTCGGGCGACTCGCTGTAGTTCCAAGTGTCGGCCATCGTGCCCGGATCGATCTGGCGCGCTGGGCCGATCAGGTCGAGAGCGAACTGTCGATGATCCTTGCCTGCGCGATGAGCCAGTTCGGCGATGAAGCACTGCGCCGCAAAGGCATGCGGGATGTTGGCCACCGAGCGGAACCAGCCGATACGGGCATGAGCGGGAACCTCGGAGGTCTCCACACGTACATTCGGTATGCGGTAAGGCATGTTGATTGCAGACATCGCTGATTCGAAGATCCGCTGTCCCATAGCCCCGGCTGTAAATAGCGAGGCAATCGTAGGCGCGGCACTACGATGCAACCAGGAACTGACCTGACCCTGGCTATCGATTACAGCTTCTAGTCGCTCGACCGAGACGGTATGCAGGTAGTCATGCTGAATATCGTCTTCGCGGGTCCATACCAGCTTGACCGGAGTGCCTTTGGGCATAGCCAGCGCGACGATCGCAGCCTCGTCGACGAAGTCGGGCTTAGACTTGCGACCAAAACCACCGCCCAGAAGCAACACATTGACTCGGACGTTCTCAGGCTCGAGTTTCAGGCGTGCCGCTACCGCAGCACGCGCTGCGACCGGATTCTGCACCGAAGTCCAGACCTCGGCCTTGCCATTCTGGATCTGCACGGTAGCCACCGGGGGCTCCATCGAGGCATGGGCCAGGTGCGGCACGTGGTACTCCGCGACCAACCTTTCTGCCTCAGGCGCCCTGCTCCAGACCTGCGCAACGTCGCCCTGGTCGCGCACTATCTTGCCAGACTTGCGCGCTGCACTCTCCAGCTCCTGGCGGTACTCAACGGAGTCGTAGCCGGCATTGGCGCCGTCATCCCATTCGATCTGTAGCACGGCCCGCCCTTGGCGCGCCGCCCAGGTATTGCGTGCGACGACCGCCACACCGCCTAGAGGCTGGAATCCCGGAGCACCGCTCATATCAGGTATTTCCACTACCTTGATAACACCTGGTATAGCCATGGTTTGGCTGGGGTCGTATCGGCGCAACTTTCCGCCAACCACGGGCGGACGAGCCACTACGGCATAGACCATGCCCGGTAGACGCATATCCATACCGTAAGTGGCCTGGCCCTTACCAATCGCCTCTAGGTCGACCAGACGTACGCGATCCTTGCCGATATAGCGAAAATCTTCCCGAGCCTTGAGCTTGAGTGCGTCGGCATTGGGCACCGGTTGCTTGGCCGCGTCCACCGCCAGTTCGCCGTAACCCAGGCGCCGACCGGTACCCTCGTGTACGACCTCGTGCTGAATAGCTTTAACCTCGGACACAGGCACAGACCAGCGCGCTGCGGCGGCCGCTTCGAGCATCTGCCGCGCAGCGGCACCGACACGCCGCATGGGCATCAGGAAATGGCGCACGCTACGCGAGCCATCCACATTCTGATTGCCGTAGCGCGTTTCGTCGGCCTCAGCCTGTACGATCTTGACCTGCTCCCAACGTGCTTCCATCTCGTCAGCCACCACCATCGGCAGACTGGTGCGCACGCCTGTACCCATTTCTGCACGGTGCGCAACGATAGTGACCGTGCCGTCTTCAGCAATGGAAACGAAGATCAGCGGATCGTCCACCGTGCCGCCGGGCATGCTATCGGCACCGAATTTCTTGGTGCCGTCATCGGCCCAGGCGGCGGTGACCAGTCCCTTGGCCGTCACGGCCAGCGTTAGCGCAGCTAGGCTGCCTTGCAGAAAGACACGTCGGGAGAGTCCCGATTTGATGGTCATAGTAGGCCTCCCTGCGCCAGTTGGTTGGCAGCCTGCTGGATCGCTGCGCGGATGCGCGGGTAGGTGCCGCAGCGGCAAATATTGCCGCTCATGGCCTGATCGATCTGCTGCTCGCTGGGCTTCGGCGTGCTCTTGAGCAGACTCACCGCCGTCATGATCTGCCCTGCCTGGCAGTAACCGCACTGGGCAACGTTGTTCTCGATCCAGGCCTGTTGCACGACTTGCCCGACGCGATCCGCCTCCATCCCCTCGATGGTCGAGATCGCACGCCCGGCCACCGCCGATATTGGGGTGACGCACGAGCGAATGGCCGCGCCGTCCATATGCACGGTACAGGCACCGCACATGGCCATACCGCAGCCGAACTTGGTTCCGGTCATACCGAGTTCATCGCGCAGCGCCCATAGCAACGGTATGTCGTCGGGGCCTTCAACGTCCTTGGTTTGGCCGTTGATTTGAAGTCTTGTCATGGGCGAACTCCTGTGAGGGGCAACCGCGGGGACAATGCGCTGCAAGCGCTGGGATGGCTACCGAAATCAGTCTAGAAACTCTACAGAAAAAGATCGCCCCATATTCATTAGCTGTACTAATAGAGGTATTCAGCCCTCACGGCCATCAGAGCCTGTCCGAAGTGTCGCTACAACTGCGTGCGTATGATTCTTTCGAATTCAACACTGCGGCTGCTGTGCTCCTGCAACTGCTGCCGAAACTGCGGTGACAGCTGCTCCGCGAGCACTTGCTCGAAACCGTGGCGAATTTGTTTTTCGGTGCGCAGCGCCGCGCGCAAACGGGCGCGGCCGCGCTCAGGTAACAGCGAGGTGGTCACGCTGTTCCAGGCATGGCGAAGCATGCCGAACAGACTTGGATGCTGTGTCGGTCGGCCGCCATAGGTAACGATCTGATTGTGCAGGCAGGCCATCAGCGCCGAGCACTGCTGTTCGCGCTCGCGAAATAACCGCTGCTGCTCGGATGTACTCGCGCTGCCTGCAAGACGTCGATAGCTCAAGCTGGCGTCGTGGCAAGTCATCAGAAGGTGGTTGAGCTGGGCAATGGTCTTGTCCAACGTCGGCATGCGCTACGCCTCCCCTGCGCGCTCGGATGCAAAGAACTGACACCGGGTGCGCGCAGTATCGCGGCACCCGGTAGACGGATCAGCTCTTGGCACGAGCCACGTCACGCATCGCTCTGACTTCATCGTGATTGCGCAGCACGCCCTGGTACTGACGCTCCACCATGCTGCGGATTTCTGGGGGCAGATTCTTGGTCAGCGCTTCGCTGTAGCGCTCCTTGGCCACGTCTTCGCCGCGCTCGGCTTCGTTGAGAATGGCCTCTTCGTCCTTGCCGGTGACCAGTGATTTCAGGTCGACCCAGCGGCGGTGCAGGTCTGCCCCCACGCTGGTGCTGTCCTCTGGCTCGCCGCCCAATTCCAGGACCGTCCGTTGCAGTTCTTCCGCCGCTCCGGCGCATTGCCGCGAGCGTTGCGAGAAGAGCTGCTTCATGTCGGGGCGCTTGACGTCTTCGGCGCAGACCTTGAAGCCTGCCTCGCCGTCCTTGCAGGTTTCGATCAGCTTGTTGAGGGTGCGTACCAGGTCTTTACGATCGTCGGTGAGATCCATGAGTCGTCTCCGGGCCGGCTAAACGGCCATTGCTTGGTGGTATGTCCCCTAGCGGGGTGTACATGGATTCCGACGCTCAGGCTGCGCTGATCGTTCAGGGAATATTCCAAGCGGCAAGCTGAGCCGGCTTCAGGTATGCACGCACCAGTTGACTGCCTCGGCCGGCATGCCGAGGCAGTCTTCACGGTGAATCACACCGGCTGCCAGTGCCTCGGAGACGTTGAGAATGCGCGGTGCAGACATGAGGCATTCGAGCACGTTGAGGGGCGCTTCGGCGCCAGCGGTGCACTCGGCGACGATGCTGGCGTAAAGCTGCAGATCGTAGTCCAGGCTCATGGCGTACTCGGACATGCGCGCGTGGTCCACGGCGCCGTTGACCGTCCAGTGAAAGGGATGAAACAGGAACTTGCTATGCGGGCAGGCCGTGCGTGTTTCGCCGGCAAGAAAGATGATGTTGCCCATGGATTCGACGGTGCCGAGGTTGTGCGTCTTCACGGGCACCGGGAGCGAGACGAGGAAGTTGTAGAGGGAGAAGCCATAGCTGCACTCCCCACCCATGGTGGCGATCTTCAGCACCAGCTCATCGGCGCCCTGATGGATGGCCTGGCTGCATTTGTCGATCAACTGACCGCAGGTGTAGGAGTTGATCGGTGCGGTGAAATGCACGACGTGGGTTCTCATGACGGTCTCCTCTGCAATCAAATGCCTTTGCGCGGCCTTCTTTTGCAGTGAGTGAAAACGCACGGGAGGGTTTCAATTTTCTGCGCCTCGATGGCTGTGCTGATCATCACAAGCCCGGCAAAAAGCTTGAACGCAAGCCAGCCAGTGGAACTCTGTCTATTTCAGGGGAGCTTTGTCAGGGGCCATTTCGTGACCTGGCAGGCGCAATTGCGCCAAATCGAACGAGCATCTTGCTTCCCCAGGGCCGCCGCACCGTCTCCTCCTTCTCCTTGCGGCGGTTCCTTCTTTTCTGACTGGAGACGATCCTGGCCCGCTCTGGAGAGTGGCCGAACTCAGACACCATCAGGCAGTCACAACGTCGTGGCCTGCCCCACCAGGGCCACGTGCTCGCAACGAACGGACGCATGGGAGAGCATCGATGCCACTGCTCAAACTGCTGCATTTCATGGCGCTGATCGGCTGGTGCGGCGCGCTGCTGTACCTGCCCGCGATGATCGCTGCCGGCACGCGCAGCAGTGACGAGATGTTCTATCGCGACCATGCCCACCTCACCCGCACCGTCTTCAACCTGATCGCCACGCCAGCCGCTCTGCTGGCCATTGGTTCGGGCACCGCGCTGTTTTTACGTGAGTCGATTTTCGACCCATGGTTGATCGTCAAGCTCACCACGGTCGCGGGGATGGTGCTCTGTCACGCCCTGTGCGGCGTGCTCATCCTGCGTATCGAACATGCCGCCGAACCTGCGCTGCGCCGCGACTGCCTGTTGATCGCTTTGCTGCTGAGCGCCCTGATCGGCGCCACGCTGTGGCTGGTGCTGGCCAAACCCTTCTGATCATGGAGTATTCGAGAATATGCCCGGCCTGCCTCGCTCTCTCTACCGTCCAGTAGCTGGCAAGCCGGAGCCGATTGGTTCAGCGTGTATCGACGCCCACGCCGTGCTCGTACACCAGGCGCCCGCCCAGATAAGCAGCCAGGCCAATCAGCGCTGCTGTGAGCAGCGACAGATACAGGCCCCAGCGCTCCATGCCCTGCTCCGGCCCGGCGTAGCGCAGCAACCAGTTCAGCGATGCCAACGACAGCATCATCACCGCGATGATGGCGTGGCACCAGGCGGTGATCTTGCGCCGGATGCTGCCAACCGTAAGCAGATCGACCAGCCCCGCCATGCTCGCCACCCAGCCACCGAAGGCGCCGACGCCCGCCAGCCAGAGACTGGCGCGTGCCCAGAACGGATCGGCCAGCAGCAGATAGGCGATATCGGTCGCCACCAGGCCCAGCAGCGCGGCTACCGGAAAGTGGATCATCATCGGGTGCAGCGGATGCCCGGCGATGGCGGCGCGACTGACGATAACTTCCTTTATTTCGGCCATCCCGGCCTCCCTGTACAGGTGAATGATGAGGTGAAACGGGCGCGTCATTGGCTGACGCCCTGTTTCAAGTTGACCACGCTGACGCTGGCAGTTCCGTTTCTCGTTGCCTGCGAGGGGCCGCAATCGGCGCTCGATCCGGCCGGACCGATGGCGCGCGAGGTGGCAATGCTGTGGTGGGCAATGTGCGCCTTCGCCACCCTGGTGCTGATCTTGGTGACGGCCCTGTGGGTGCATGCCATGCGCCGCAACAGCCCACAGATGGACGCCGCACGGGCACGCCAGCTGACGCTGCGCTGGCTGGTCGGTGGCGGGCTGTTGTTGCCGACCTTGAGCGTGCTGCTCCTGTTGCTGTTCGGCATACCCATCGGCCATCGCATGCTGCCCTTGCCCCTGGCGGGCGAGCAGCCCATGCGTATTGAGGTGGTCGGCCATCAATGGTGGTGGGAGGTGCGCTACCCGGACAGCGGCGTGGTTACCGCCAATCAGCTGCATATGCCGGTAGGCCGGCCGGTGGACCTCGACGTCACCAGCGCCGATGTCATCCATTCCTTCTGGGTGCCGCGCCTGGGCGGCAAGATCGACATGATCCCCGGCCGGGAAAATCGCATCCGCCTGCAGGCCGATCAGGCCGGTATCTTTCGCGGCCAGTGCTCGGAGTTCTGTGGCACCCAGCACACGCACATGATTCTCGATGTGCAGGCTCACGAGGAGGAAGACTTCGCCAATTGGCTACAGGCACGCAGCGAACAGCAGGTCAGCGCCCTGCCCGGCCCTGCTGGCGACGTGTTCGCCGCGCGTTGCGGTCAGTGTCATCGCGTGGCGGGCGTCAGCGAAGGCAATCGCGCGCCGGACCTGAGCGATGTCGGCGCGCGATCAGTGCTCGGCGCCGGCGTGCTGAGCAATCAACCGGGCGCGCTATTGCGCTGGCTGCAGGAGCACCAGCGGCTCAAACCCGGCAACGCCATGCCGCTGCACGACGATCTTGACCCCGACCACCTCAGCACCATCGCCGATTGGCTGGAGACCCTGCGCCCGTGACTACGCCAAGCAACGAACAGGTTGCCGCCCAGGAACAACTGCACGATCAGTTCAACGATGTTTGGGGTAACCCGCGCGGCTGGAAGTCGCTGACCATCGTCAATCACACCACCGTCGGCATTCGCTTCATGCTCACCGGGCTCGGGTTCTTCCTGTTCGGTGGCCTGCTGGCAATGCTGGTGCGCACGCAGCTGGCGATACCCGGCTATGACTTTCTCGAACCGGACGTTTACAACCAGGTCTTCACCATGCATGGCACGGTGATGATGTTTCTCTTCGCCGTACCGATGATGGAAGGCCTGGCGGTCTACCTGATTCCGAAGATGCTCGGCGCACGTGACCTGGTGTTTCCGCGCCTGTCGGCGCTGGGCTACTGGTGCTACCTGTTCGGAGGGCTGATTCTGTGCGCCAGTCTGCTGCTGGGTATCGCGCCCAAGGCCGGCTGGTTCATGTACACGCCGCTGTCCAGCGCCGTGCATACGCCGGGGCCGAACTCGGATTTCTGGCTGATCGGCATCACCTTCGTGGAGATCTCGGCGGTGTCGGCCGGTGTCGAGCTGGTGGTGTCGATCCTGCGCACCCGCGCCGAAGGCATGTCGCTGAACAAGATGCCGATCTATGCCTGGTACATCCTGGTGATGGCCATGATGATCGTGGTCGGCTTCCCGCCGCTGATCCTCGGCAGCATCCTGCTGGAGCTCGAGCGCGCGGTTGGCCTGCCGTTCTTCGAGGTGGCGCGCGGCGGTGACCCGATTCTCTGGCAGCACCTGTTCTGGCTGTTCGGCCATCCCGAGGTGTACATCATCTTCCTGCCGGCGGCTGGCATCGTCTCGACCCTGTTGCCGGTGTTCTGCCAGCGGCCGCTGGTGGGCTACCGCTGGGTGGTGCTGGCGATCCTCACCACCGGCTTCATCAGCTTCGGCCTGTGGGTGCACCACATGTTCACCGTGGGTATTCCGCAGTTGGCGCAGGCGTTCTTTTCCGCGGCGAGCATGCTGGTGGCGATACCGACCGGTATCCAGGTGTTCGCCTGGATCGCCACGTTGTGGGTCGGCCGGCCGTTGTATCACGTGCCGATGCTGTGGCTGGTGGGTTTTCTGGTGATCTTCGTCTGCGGCGGGCTGACCGGCGTGATGCTGGCGCTGGTGCTCTTCGACTGGCAGGTGCATGACACCCACTTCGTGGTCGCGCACATGCACTACGTGCTGGTGGGTGGCATGTTCTTCCCGCTGCTGGCCGGCATCTATTACTGGCTGCCGCATTTTTCCGGGCGCATGCCGTCGGTACGTCTCGGCAAATGGGGCTTCTGGCTGGTATTCATCGGCTTCAACCTGACCTTCCTGATCATGCATTGGACCGGCCTGATGGGCATGCCGCGGCGCATCTACACCTACCAGTCCGGCCTCGGCTGGGACCTGCCCAACCTGATCTCGTCGATCGGCAGTTTCATCATGGCCATCGGCATCGCCACAGTGCTGCTGGATATCGTCCTGCACTTTCGCTTCGGCCAGAAGGCCACAAAGAACCCCTGGAACGCGGACACGCTGGAGTGGAGCACCCATCTGCCACCGAGTCCCTACAACTTCGTCAGCCTGCCGCCGGTACGCACCCGCCATCCGATGTGGGAGCTGCCCGACCTGGAGGAGCGCATCGACCGTGGAGAGTTCGCCCTGACCGTGATCGACCATGGCCGGCGAGAAACCTGGGGTATCGAGCCGCTGACCGGCAAAGTACGCGAGATCATCCATCTGCCGGGCAATAGCTGGTGGCCTTTCATCGCCTCGCTGTTCATCGCTTTCACCTGCCTGGGGCTGCTGAGCAAGTTCTACTGGGTCGCCCTAGTGGCCAGCATCGTCGCCGTGCTGGTGCTGCTGCGCTGGAGCTGGGAGAACGGCGCGCACCCGCTGGCGGCGCCGGATGCGCGAGTGCAACCTGGCGAGCCGCCGCTGCATTCACGCACCTGTGATGGCCCGGGGCTGTGGGGCATGGGCGTGACCCTACTAGCCAACGGCGCCCTGTACCTGGCGCTGCTGTTCGGCTGGTTCTATCTGTGGACGGTCTCGCCGAACTGGCTAGTGCCGGACGATGCGGTAATCGATCAGCGCTTGCTGCTGGCCAGCGCCGTATTGCTGAGCATTGCCGTGTTGTGGCAGCGACCGGTATTGCGCCGTCTGCGTCAGGGCCAGGGTGAACCCGCTGCGTTGATCACCTGCTTTGTCGGGGCGGCGCTGCTGGGCGCGTTGCACACCGGGCTGCTGCTCTGGGCCCTGCTGGCTGGAGAGCTGGCGCCGCGCGCCACTGCGCATGATGCGGTGATCGTGGTGATGCTCGTCTACAGCCTCGCGCACGGGGCGCTGGCGACCATTCTCAGCGCGTTGCAGGCCCTGCGTGTGCATCATGGCTATGTATGCAAGCGCACGCCCTACGAGCCCTTGGTGGTCGAGCAATTCTGGCAATACAGCCTGGCCGTGATGTGGATTACCTATTGCAGCGTGGTGCTGTTCCCGCCCACCTTCGGAGGTGTGTGATGCAGCCGTTACGCTCCCCCTACAATCCGATCCACATCCCCCTCGGGCTGGTGCTCTGGAGTATCTGGTTCGTCGCGCTTTATGGTGGTTTATCGGTTGGTTGCGCACTGGCACCGCCTGACCCTGCTCAGGGGCAATGGACCTGGCTGAACGGCCTGCTCGCTCTGCTGAGTCTGCTCACCATGGCGGCCCTGCTGGGTTTGGCCTGGCTGTTTCAGCGCGCTGCCAGGGACCAGCGCGAGGGCCAGACCGCGCGCTTCGTAGCCCGCCTCGCGGCAGGCGTGAACCTGATCGGCGCCATTGCCACCGTTTTCGTCGCCCTGCCAACGCTGAGCCTGCCGCCATGCCTGTGATCGTCCTCGTCCTCGCCCTCCTCCTTCTGCCTGGCACGGCCGCCGCCCATGGTCTGCTCGATGCCCATCTGCATCTGAACGAACGCGTACCGCTGCTGCTTAGCGCTCTGCTGCTCGGCGCGGCCTGGCTGCTGTACATCCTGGGTTGCCGCAAGGTGCGCCCGCACGGGCGCGAAGCCTTGTGGATGCACCTGGCCATGGTCCTCACGGTACTCGCCGTATTCGGCCCCATCGATGACTGGGCAGAGACCAGCACCAGCCTGCACATGGTCCAGCACATGCTGTTCATGATCGTCATCGCACCACTCTGGGCGCTGGCTCGGCCGTTGCCGCAATGGCGAGCAGTGCTCGGTGGCTGGATGGCGCCGGTGTCCAACGCCATTCTGCGCAGCGGCCGCTATCCGGTAGCCCTGGCCATGTTGCACGGCGCGACGATCTGGGTCTGGCACACCCCCAGCCTGTACATGCTGGCGCTGGACAACACCTGGTGGCACGCCATCGAACATGCCTGCTTCCTGTTCAGCGCCTGGCTGTTCTGGTGGTCGTGCCTGCGCGCCAATCCACGGCAGGTGCCACACGCACTGATGGCCATTCTCCTGACGCTGATGCACACCGGCCTGCTCGGCGCCCTGCTCACCTTCGGCAACACGACCTTCTATGGCGAGTCCCGCGACCTGGCCGACCAGCAACTGGCTGGCTTGTTGATGTGGGTACCAGGCAGCCTGGTCTACCTCGCTGCTGCCGGCTGGATCAGCTGGCGTTGGCTGACACGGATCTGGCGTCGGCAGGCACGAGAAAGTGCGGAGAATTCCCTGTAGCGCAGATTTCAGGCGCGCCAACCTCTTGTACAACTTAGATTCAGGTTTTTCGCTGACGATCAGCGCTTCGCCGAAACCATGTTGCAGATTTGGTTCAGAGTATTTTTTCTGTCAGTGCGAAGCAGTTGGCTTACTCCCGGCCGCAAGGTGCTGTGCTCTAACAATAAAGTCTTGAGTGCGGCAATCGTGTCGCGAACATCTTCCTGCAATCAACTTTGCCCAGGTTACTTTGTATAACTCCGGTAGATGATGTCACTTTGAGTTTTCTTTTTACCAATCGTCCCAACCGTTGGTATGCATTGAATACATGGTTATGGTTGATGAGTGCTATCAAGGAGAAGCTCATGAAACACGACCTGGAAAGTATCAGATCAGCGTTATCCATTTACCAAGTTGACATGACACCGAGACCGGACGGCAGTGTTGTGCTTACCGTCGCTCATGAAGAACGTCAGCTCGTTCGTGTTCTCGATGGAAGTTGTTCGACGCAAGAAGTCATCCGCCTGATTCATTTCGACATGGCTCTGAACGAAGATGCCGAGTCAATCAACGAGGCGGTCAAACACTGCAGCACCACCCAATTACCCACCTACTCGCGCGAGCCGCTTTTCCGCACGCGCTCCTCTCGCTTATGGGCCATGAGAAAGCTCGAAAAGAAATGAGGAGATACGCAAGTGCCCAGATGCAACGATTCAAGGACGGCTCGAAACCAGCCGGAAGATCTGTTGGGACGAATCAGACGGCATATGCCCTATCGGCACCAGTTGATGTACGAGTGGCCCTGCGTGGCCGGCTCTACATGCCTGGTGGTGCTGCTGGTATGGCAGCCCTTTCAACCGTCTGCATTGGCGGTGATGCTGTCCCAGCCTCAACCGAAGGCCCAGACGATGCAGCGCTCTTTGCAGGAGATCGACTCGAACTGCTATCAGGTTCACAGAGAAGATCTGAACGACCCGCACTGCGAAGACTGCAGCAAAGACACTGCCGCTACCGCGCGGCCTGACCCAGAGTTCGAGTTCAGCCGCTCTATTCTGACCTGCACAGACATACGCCGTGACTCGCTGCACGACAGCGACACGGACAGACCTGACAACATGATGATCGAAGTGATCAAGTCCAATCACTCCTTCTAGCCGCCCTTGAGGCACTCGGCTGGTATTTCCGGCCTTTATCCTACCTTCACTGTTTCCCGCATCCCGATTATCTGAGCGAATGATCGGGGTGGCTGTCGACATGCATGGACCTTATTGAAAGGAGGCATGTCATGCCGGATTCAGTCATTTACTTTTCCATTACAATTGCCGCCCTCATCGTTCTGCTACACCTGTGGGCGGTTATCAGTGTATTTCGTAGCGACAAGCATGTCGGGACGAAAACCCTTTGGGCCCTGCTTATCTGGATATTCCCGATTATCGGGCTGGTTATCTGGGGTATTGCCGGCCCGCGTGGCCATGCTGATGGGCCAACTTCTCCTGAGCACAGCAAATGATCGAAATGATCTTTTTTAATGCCTATAGGAAGTTACTCGGCGCGCGAGTTACGGCAAAGTAAAACCACCATTTGTTGGCGCTCGTGATTATTTTCTACAGTACTTATACAGCAAGGCATCAATATGTCAGAAGCGTATAACTATCTCGATCACATTACCGCTTACAGCAGTTGTGCCAATGCCTGCGAGTGCTGTGCCTCGGTCTGCCTGAGCGAGGGCAATGCCGGGCATTATCGCTGCGTCGAGCGATGCCGTGATTGCGCCGACCTGTGCCGTCTGACGGCAACGCTGATGCTGCGCAACAGCCCCTATGTCGCGGTAGCCAGCCAGCTGTGCAGGATCGCCTGCCTGGCCTGCGCCGAGGAATGCGTGCAGCACGTCAGCGAGCATTGTCAGGAGTGTGCGCGAAGCTGCCAGGTGTGTGCAGAAGAGCCGTTACTGGAGCCAGCATGAAATCGGACAAAACCACGAGAACGCCAGTGGCGCGTTCCAGCGAGGCGCTACTGGACGACCCCGGTAACGAAGACCCCGGCTCGCAGCTCGATGCGCCAGTGCCGCTGCGCCCATCGACCAGGACGCAGCGCAAGAAAAGACCCCGGCCCAGCGACGAAAAACCGTGCTAGGCCGGACGTCGGTTCAGGCAGGAATGCTCTTGGCGCGCATCTCCCGCGCCCAGATACGATGTTGCTTCAGCGCAGTCTCGAAACGCATGTACAGCGGATCGAAGCTATCGCCGCACAGCATGCCATCGTCCTCCTCCAGCCCCAGCATCGCCGCAAGCTGAGCGGCATCACCGCTGAGCGCCACAGGTTTGAGGTGCTTGTAGGCCTCCAGCAAGTAATGCTTGGCAACGCCATCGTCCTGCAGGGTCTTGAGCACGTACTCACCACCCGGCACGAACACCGCGTCGACGGTAATCGATGGCTCCGAAGCGAAGCTGCCATCGGGCTGCATGGGCTGACCGTCGGAGTCCTTCAACGCCGCTGCGGAAGGCGCCAGGAGCTTGGCCACGGCACCGGCTGCTTCGAGCATCTTCTTCAGACTGCCGACCTCGTCAGCCTTGCAGCCGGGGGTAAGCAGGATAGCCACGCGCCGTCCGCGAATATCGCCAGGCAGCAGATTCATCTGGCTCAGCGCCGGGGAATCCTGGAGCTTGCCCTCCATAGGCGAGGTCGAGGTGCTGTCCAGATCGATACCCAGGTTCTCTGCTACGCGCAACGCCAACAGCGGATCGATGTGGGCGAGGATTTCCTTGACCTGGCGCTCGCGAATGTACAGACGCTCGACTTTCGACAGCTCGAAGCTGTAGGCATCGACGATATGCTGCTGCTCGGCCTCGCTCATGCTGCGCCAGAACAGCGTGGCCTGAGAGAAGTGATCGGCGAAGCTGGCCGAGCGAACCCGCACCTTGTGCCCCTGCAGTGGCTCGGGATAAGAGCTGTAGCCACCCCCGCTGGGTGCTGGCGGTGTCTCGCGCGGCCAGTTGCCGTCGATCGAATTGGGCTCGTAAGAGGCGCGGCCGCGATTGATCTGCTGACGATGCGGCGCGTCACGCTGATTGTTGTGGAACGGACATAGCGGCCGATTGATCGGGATTTCGTTGAAATTGGGGCCGCCCAGACGCAGCAACTGGGTATCGGTGTAGGAAAACAGGCGCCCCTGCAGCAATGGGTCATTGCTGAAATCGATGCCAGGCACCACATGCCCGACGTGAAAGGCCGCCTGCTCGGTCTCGGCGAAAAAGTTGTCCGGGTTGCGATTGAGCACCATGCGCCCGACCACGCGCACCGGCACCAGCTCTTCGGGTACCAGCTTGGTCGGGTCGAGCAGGTCGAAACCAAAGCTCAGCGCGTCCTCCTCGTCCATCACCTGCAGGCCCAGCTCCCATTCCGGGTAAAGGCCGCGCTCGATATCTTCCCACAGGCCGCGTCGGTGAAAGTCCGGATCCTTGCCCGCGAGTTTCTGCGCCTCGTCCCATACCAGCGAGCAAACCCCGGCCTTGGGTCGCCAGTGAAACTTCACCAGCTTGCTCTGACCCTCGCCGTTGACCAGGCGAAAGCTGTGTACACCAAAGCCCTGCATCGAGCGATAGGCGATGGGAATGGCGCGGTCGGACATGGTCCACAGCACCATGTGCGCCGATTCCGGGGTCAGCGAGACGAAGTCCCAGAAGGTGTCGTGGGCTGACGCGCCGGTGGGAATCTCGTTGTGCGGCTCGGGTTTGACCGCATGGACGAAGTCGGGGAACTTGATCGCATCCTGGATGAAGAACACCGGCATGTTGTTACCGACCAGGTCGAAGTTGCCCTCCTCGGTGTAGAACTTCACCGCGAAACCGCGCACGTCACGCACGGTATCGGCCGAGCCGCGCGGCCCCTGCACGGTGGAAAAGCGCACGAACACCGGCGTGCGCTTGCCGGCTTCGCCGAGAAAAGCCGCGCAGGTCAGGTCGCTGGCCGGCGCGGTCACCTCGAAATAGCCATGCGCTGCCGCGCCTCGGGCATGCACCACGCGCTCGGGAATGCGCTCGTGATCGAAGTGGGTGATCTTCTCGCGCATGATGAAATCTTCCATCAGCGTCGGGCCACGTTCGCCGCCGCGCAGGCTGTTCTGGTTGTCGGCGATGCGCGTGCCGGTGTTGGTGGTCAGCGCCTCCCCGGTGGCGTCCTCGCGAAAGCGCTCGAGTTGTTCGAGCTTGGCGTTGCTGTTGCTGCGGTCGAGCGTATCGCTGCCCGCCATCTGGCTGTTTTCGGCGGTTTTCGGTTGCTTGCTCATGGGCTACTCCTGGTTATTGGAGGCGTGCGTATCGCGCGCTCGGTTATTCAGTGGCCATGTCGAACATGGCGGCCACGCAAGCGACGGGAAAGTCGCTCCGGGTAGTTTTTGAGACGGGCTGCGGCTGTTCCGTTCGACCTGAATTTTTCCCGAGAGACCGGTGATGGCGGGCCGTTGCGCTTGGCGTAGCGCGGCAAATTTGTCCTGAACTTCGTCCTGGCCTGGCCCTTCTACCCCTGTGAACGCACATCCCAGGAGGAATGCACCATGCATCCATTGAAAACGCTGACCCTATTGGCCGCAGCAGCCTTCACCCTCTGCGCCGTCACCAGCCTGCAGGCTGCCAGCCAGACGGAATCGATAAGCAGCGAAGACTTCGTCGAAGAGGCATCGGCGAAAGGCGTAGCCGAGATCGAAACGGCCAAACTGGCCCTGGAGAAATCACAGAACGAGGCGGTCAAGGGCTTCGCGCAGATGATGATCGACGACCATCGTCGGGCGAATCAGCAGCTGGCCGAACTGGCCAAGAGCAAGGACCTGGAGGTCTCCGACGATGCCGAACTGATCAACCAGGCCAAGGCCCTGGTGCTCAAACTGCGCAGCGAAGACAGCTTCGACAAGGCCTACATGAACAATCAGGTGGTCGCTCACCGCGAGACCATCGAGTTGTTCCGTCGCGCCGTGAATGTCGATGACGAGGAGCTCGCCAGCTTCGCCCGCGAGACGCTGCCCAAGCTGGAGCAGCATCTGCAACGCGCTGAGCAGTTGAACGGTCAGTTGCCGGAAGAATGATCGCTCGGCTTGCCGGGCTGCTGATGCAGCTCGGCAGCGCCTCGCCAATCAGCCTTGACGCAGTCGTTCGTAGTAGTAAGGCAACTGCATCAGGGCGTAGCGTGCCGCTTGCTCACGTACCTGGTTGCGGCCTCCGCTGAACTTCACCGTTTCGCTGACGATGCCCTGGTGCTGCTCCAGGCGAATGGCACAGGCGATGCACTGCACGCCGTCCATCTCTCCCTCTGCCTCGGCCAGGCCAGTGTTGGCCAGCACGATATCGGCGTCGCTGCGCAGCAATGCGCCCAGTGCCATCTCCCGCGCTACCTCTTCGCTGGTCAGGCCGAAACGTTCGATGGTATCGGCGCTGACGCCAAGGCAGCGCTGCTTGGCCTGCGGCGAATAGGTGACGAACGCGCAATCGAGCACCTTGCCACTACCGGGCACATCCGCCACTAGCGAGCTGATCAGCCCCGCTGTGCAGGACTCGGCGGTGGCCAGGCGCAGTTTGTACTTGCTGAGAAAATTCACCACCTGTTCGACGTTTTGCATTTGTCATTTCCTCGCAACGGTCTGATTGCTCTGTGAAAGCGGCCGAAAGGGCTGCGTTCAACTTTTTGCGGTGCCTTTGCCCAGTGAAAAAAAGGTCGAACCTTTGTTCGCTTCGCCCCGTCAGCTCAAGGGTAAGGGGGAGATCGCGCAATCGTTCACCGCACTCCTCCACAGGTCCTCGCCCACAAGGCGAGTCGTCCTCAGGTCCAACCCCCTATGGAGAGAGACATGGCAAGCGCTGCAGCCTCCGCACACATCCAAGCCACACCCACCCTTTGCGCCGCAGCCAAGCCTCCCTTGCAGATGCACAGCGAGCATCCGCAGCGCAAGCGGGTGCTGTTCGTCACCTCGGAGTTCGCTGATCTGATCAAGTGCGGCGGGCTCGGCGATGTCTCTGCCGCATTACCCCGCGCGCTGTCGCCGCAACACGACATTCGCCTGCTGATCCCCGGCTACCGGCAAGTGGTGGAAAGCGGCCGACCGATCCGCATCGTCGGGCAGTTGCCTGGCCTGGCCGCGTTGCCACCTTGTCAGATCGGGCGTATGGATCTGGCCGATGGATTGATCGTCTACGTATTGCTCAACCCGGCGCTGTACGAACGTGATGGCTCACCTTATGTCGATGATCAAGGCCGCGACTGGGCCGACAACCACATTCGCTTCGCCCGCCTTGGCCTGGCCGCCGCGGAAATCGCCACGGGGGATGCCGGCATCCAGTGGCGTCCGGAGCTGGTGCACGCCAATGACTGGCCAGCCGCCATGGCGCCGGCCTACATGGCCTGGCGTCAAGCCAGTACGCCGTCCCTGCTGACCATCCATAACCTGGCCTATCAGGGCCTGTGCGACATGCGCTGCGCCAGCGAGCTGGCGATACCGGAGTCAGCTTGCGACGTCGATGGCCTGGAGTTCTACGGCCAGTTGTCGTTTCTCAAGGCGGGTATCGCCTACGCGCAGCATGTAACCACCGTGAGCCGCCGCTATGCCCGTGAAATCACCACGCCGGAACAAGGTTGCGGCCTCGATGGCCTGTTGCGGGCCAAGGTGCAGATCGATCAGCTCAGCGGTATCGCCAATGGCATCGACGAAAGCTGGCACCCCGAGAGCGATCCGCACCTGCTGCAGGGTTTCAGCGCCGGCGACTGGGCGGGCAAGCGAGCCAACGCCGAGTATGTCCAGCAATGGCTGGGCCTCGATGACGACGGGCCGCTGTTCGCCGTGGTATCGCGTCTGGTGCAGCAGAAAGGTATAGATCTGACCCTGCAGGTTGCCGAGCACATCGTCGCGCGTGGCGGCCGCATCGGTGTGATCGGCCAGGGCGAGCCGGCGCTGGAGGCCGCCATGGCGGAGCTGGGGCGACGCCATCCGGGGCGCATTGGCGTACATATTGGTTTCGATGAAAGCGATGCTAGGCGCCTGTATGCCGGTAGCGACTTCCTGCTCATGCCTTCGCGCTTCGAACCCTGTGGCCTGAGCCAGATGTACGCCCAGCGCTACGCCTCGCTACCCATCGCCCGTTGCACGGGCGGTCTGGCCGACACCATCGAGGATGGCGTCAACGGTTTTCTCTTCGACGCCCCCAGGGCCGACGCCTATCGCCAGGCCATCGACCGCGCGCTGCAGGTCTTCGACCATCCCGAACTGCTGGAAGCCATGCGCTGCCAGGCCATGAGCGCCCCGCTCTACTGGCGCCAGTCGGTACAACCGTATGACCGCCTTTTTCAACGTCTGCTGAGCCAGACCAATGCCCACCGAGCGCTGCGTTGATGTACAGCCATGGAGCCCGGCCAATGGCCGATGGACGTGTGCGCTTCGCCCTCTGGGCCCCCAGCAGCAGCCAGGTGGAACTGGAACTGCAGGACGGTGGCTTGCATCCGATGCAGGCGCAGGAGGAAGGCTGGTTCGTTGCGCTGATCGAGTGCCCGGCCGACACCGCCTATCGCTACCGTATCGACGGCCAGTGGCCAGTGCCGGACCCGGCCTCGCGCCGCCAGGTCGAGGACGTACATGGCTTCAGCCAGGTCATCGATCACTCGGCCTATATCTGGCATCACCGCGACTGGAACGGCCGGCCCTGGCACGAGACGGTGCTGTACGAGCTGCACGTCGGTCTGTTCGGTGGTTTCCAGCAGGTCATCGAGCACCTGCCGCACCTGGCCGATCTGGGCGTCACTGCCTTGCAGCTGATGCCGCTCAATGCCTTTTCCGGGACGCGCAACTGGGGCTATGACGGCGTGCTGCCGTTTGCCCCGGCCAACGCCTACGGCACGCCCGATGAACTCAAGCAACTGATCGACAGCGCCCATGCCTATGGCCTGATGGTGTTCGTCGATGTGGTCTACAACCACTTCGGCCCTGACGGCAATTATCTGGGCGTGTACGCGCGGCAATTCTTCCACGAAGAGCGCATCACCCCATGGGGCGCAGCCATCGATTTCAGACGCCCACAGGTGCGCGACTTCTTCTGCGAAAACGCGCTGATGTGGTTGCTGGACTATCGTGTCGACGGTTTGCGTCTGGACGCCGTGCACGCCATCGACGATGACGACTTTCTCAAGGAGCTGGCGGCGCGGGTGCGCTCGGCGCTGCCGCAACAACGCCAGGTGCACCTGGTGCTGGAGAACGAGCACAACGCCGCGCACCTGCTACGTGATGGCTTCGATGCGCAGTGGAACGACGACGGCCACAACACCCTGCATGCGCTGCTCACCTTCGAGAACGAAAGCTACTACGCCGACTACGCCCAGGCGCCAACGCGCAAGCTGGCCACCTGCCTGGAGCAGGGCTTCGTCTATCAGGGCCAGGCCAACCGGCACGGCCAGCCACGGGGCGAGCCCAGCGCCGATCTGCCGCCGCACGCCTTCGTATTGTTTCTGCAGAACCATGACCAGGTGGGCAACCGTGCCTTTGGCGAGCGCCTGACACTGCTGGCCGACGTTGACGCGCTGAAAGCCGCTACCGTGCTCCTGCTGCTGTGTCCGATGGTGCCGCTGCTGTTCATGGGGGAGGAATGGGGCAGCAAGCGGCCGTTTCTGTTCTTCACCGATTACCACGACGAGCTGGCCAATGCCGTGCGCGAAGGCCGGCGCAACGAGTTCGCCGATTTTTCCCAGTTCAACTCGGCGCACAGCCGCGAGGCCATCGCCGACCCCAATGCCGAGGCCAGCTTCCTGCGCTCGCAACCGGATCTGGCGCCGGCCCTGGAACCCGAGCAGCGCGAGTGGCTGGCCTTTTATCGCGGTTTGTTGCAGGTGCGCCACAGCCGCCTGCTGCAGGGTTTGCAGGAGGCACGCAGCCTCGGTGCGCAAGTGCTCGGCGACGGTGCCGTATTGGCGCGCTGGCGACTGGGTAACGGCCCGGCGCTGAGCATCGCCATCAACCTGGGCACCAGCGCCGTTTTCCTGCCTGCTGAGGCCATCCACGGCGAACGCCTGTACACCTTGCGTATCGACGACGCCGACCTGCGCCAGGCGCAATTGCCGCCGCGCAGCGCCCTGGTCACCCTGGAGCCCGCCCGATGAGTGATCAATTACTGGCCGAACTGACGCAAGCGGCGGATCTGAGCATCGACTGGACCGATGCCTATGGCCAGCCACAGAGCGTAACGCCGGAAGCGCAGCGCAACCTGTTGGAGGCGCTGGGTTATCCCGCGCAAAGCCCGGAACAGATACGCGAAAGCCTGATCTCGCTGGTGCACCGTCAGCATGTGCCGGAAGATTCCGCCCTGCTCCTGCAGGACCAGCACCAACCACTGGCCTTGACCCTCTACCCGACCGAGAGCCCCTATCGGTTGACCGATGAGCACGGCAATGTCAGCGAGGGGCGACTCGACCACGACGGCCATTTGCCGGCGCAACAGCAGCCTGGCTATTGCCAGCTGGAGATTCGCGATACCCAGCATGCGCTCGCCGTGGCTCCCTCCGCCTGCATGTCGGTGCAGGAGCTATGTGGCAAGCCGCGCATCTGGGGGCTGACTGCCCAGCTCTACGGCTTGCGCCGCACCGGCGACGGCGGCCTGGGCGATACCCTGGCGGTGGCCGACCTGGCTCGGCATGCCGCCAATCACGGCGCCGATGCCATCGGCCTGAGCCCGGTGCACGCCCAGTTCAGCGCCGACTTGTGCAGCTACGGCCCCTACTCGCCGTCCAGCCGGCTGTTTTTCAATACCCTGTACGCCGCCCCCGTCACCCTGCTCGGCGAGGACCGCGTCAAGCGCGCCATTCAGGCTGCCGGGCTGCACAGCGAGATGACCCGACTGGAGTCGCTGGAGCTGATCGACTGGCCGGCCGTGGCCGCAACTCGGCAGCGCCTGATGCGCCAGTTGTACGCGGATTTCTGCAATGACTCCGGCCAGTTGCAGGCGCGTTTCGACGCCTTTCGCACTGCCGGCGGCGATGCGCTGCAGCAGCATTGCTGCTTCGAGGCCATCCATGCACAGCGCCTGCGCGAAGGGGCCAGCAGCGACTGGCGCACCTGGCCAGAGGCCCTGCGCAGCCCGAATCAGGGCGCCGTGACCCGCTTCGCCATCGAACATGTCGATGAACTGCGCTTTCACGCCTTCTGCCAATGGCTGATCGCCCATGGTCTGGAAACGGCGCAGGCCACTGCCAGCGGCGCCGGCATGGGCATCGGCCTGATCGCCGATCTGGCGGTAGGCGCAGACTGCGCCGGCAGTCAGGCCTGGTCGCGCCAGGACGAACTGCTGCCACGGGTCACCGTCGGTGCGCCGCCGGATGTGCTCAATCGTCAGGGGCAGAACTGGGGTGTCGCCGCCTTCTCGCCGCAGGGCCTGCGTCAGCACGGCTTTCGCGCCTACATCGAGATGCTCCAGGCCAACCTGGCGCATGCCGGCGGCATTCGCATCGACCATGTGATGGGCCTGCAGCGCCTGTGGGTGATCCCACAGGGCGCGGAGTCGCAACACGGCGCCTACCTGCGCTACCCGCTTGATGACCTGCTGCGCCTGTTGGCTCTGGAGTCGCATCGCCATCGTGCCCTGGTGATCGGCGAAGACCTTGGCACCGTACCCGAGGGGCTGCGCGACAAGCTCGCCGCACGCAATATTCTCGGCACCCGCGTGCTGCTGTTCGAGCAGGACGACCTCGGTTTCGTGCCGGCCGAGCGCTGGCCCGGCAATGCCCTGGCGACCACCACCACCCATGACCTGCCGACGATCAAAGGCTGGCTCGCCGGCCGCGATCTGGAATGGCGGGTACGCGCCGGTCAGCGCGACGCCGAGCTGCTGGAGGGCGATCACGCCGAGCGTGCCGGTGAGCGCGTGGCGCTGCGCCAACTGCTGGAACGTCAAGGCATGGTGAGCGGCGGTGATGACGATGCCTGTCTGCAGGCCTGCATCGAACACGTCGGCCGTACCCCGGCGCCACTGGCGCTGCTGCCACTTGAGGACGCCTGCGGCCTGGAGCAGCAGCCCAACCTGCCCGGTCCGGGCGATATTCACCCGAACTGGCGACGGCGCTACCCGCTGGCGGTCAGCGAACTGCTGGAACAGCCCGCCACCAGCGAGCGTCTGACTACCCTGGACGGCGCACGCCGGGAGGCTGGCCATGACTGAGCTGCGCGCCACGCTGCGTCTGCAGCTGCACAAGGACTTCACCCTGCGCGACGCGGCAGCCCAGGTGCCCTACCTGGCGCAGCTGGGCATCAGCCACCTGTACGCCTCGCCAATTCTTACCGCCCGCCCCGGCTCGCAACATGGCTACGACGTGATCGATCCGAGCAGGATCAACCCCGAGCTGGGCGGCGAAGAAGCCCTGGTGCGACTGGTGAACATCCTGCGCGCCCATGACATGGGGCTGATCCTGGATATCGTGCCCAACCACATGGCCGTGGGCGGCGACGGCAACCCCTGGTGGTTGGACGTACTGGAATGGGGGCAAGAAAGCCCTTATGCAGACTTCTTCGACATCCAGTGGCAATCCCATGATCCCCTGCTCAGCGGCCAGCTACTGGTGCCCTTCCTGCGCAGCGACTACGGCGAGGCGCTGCGTGACGGCACGCTGGAATTGGTGTTCGATGCCGAGCGCGGGCGCTTTCACGTCCAGCACTTCGAACACCGCCTGCCGCTGACGCCACCCAGCTACGCCAGCATCCTGCGCAGCAGTGACCATGCCGCGCTGCGCGAACTCGGCCAGCGCTTCGCCCGCCTGGGCAGCGCTGGCGACAGCCGTACACAAGCCGAGCAGCTGTGCGCCGAACTGGCCGCTCAGGCACACAAGGTACGGCCCCTGCTTGCCAGCTTTCAGGGCCGTGACGAAGCGGCGCAAAAGCGCCTGCATGCGCTGCTCGAACGCCAGCATTACCGTGTGGCCAGTTGGCGCACCGCAGCGGATGACATCAACTGGCGACGGTTTTTCGATATCAACGAACTGGGAGCGCTGCGTGTCGAGCACAGCCAGGTGTTCGAGCAGACCCACGCCAAGGTCTTCGAGCTGATCGAGCGCGGCCTGATCGACGGCCTGCGCATCGACCATATCGACGGTCTGGCCAATCCGCGCGCCTATTGCAGCCGGCTGCGACGACGCATCCGGCAACTGCGTGGTGACGCGCCCTTCCCCATTTTCGTGGAGAAGATTCTCGGCGCGGGCGAACGCTTGCCGCAGGAGTGGCCGGTGGACGGCAGTACCGGCTACGAATTCATGAACCAGGTGTCGCTGCTGCAACACGATCCGCACGGCGAGCTGCCGCTGAGCGAACTGTGGCAAGCGCTCAGCGGCCGGCCGACGGCGTTCGAGGACGAGACTCAGCAGGCGCGCCGTCTGGTGCTGGAAGGCTCGCTGGCCGGTGATCTGGAGGAAGTTGCCCAGCGCCTGCTGCACGTCGCCCGCCATGACATCGCCACGCGCGACCTGACCCTCGGCGCGATCCGCCGGGCGCTGCGCGAGCTGATCGTGCGCTTTCCGGTGTACCGCACCTATGCCCAGGCCTGTGGTCGATCACAGCAGGATCGGCGCTTCTTCCAGCAGGCGCTGGACGGTGCGCGGCAAACCCTGGCCGAGGCTGACTGGCCCCTGCTGCCACATTTCGACGACTGGCTTGGCGGTGCCTTCCTGCGTGCACTGCCGCCCGGCCGTGCGCGGCGTCTGCGTGCCCAGGCGCTGACGCGCTTCCAGCAGCTGACTTCGCCAGTGGCTGCCAAGGCCGTGGAAGACACCGCGCTGTATCGCGCCGGCGTGCTGCTGTCGCGCTATGACGTGGGCTTCGATGCCGAGCATTTCAGTGCCAGCATCGAGCGTTTTCACCAGGCCTGCGCCGAGCGTGCGGACCACCACCCGCTCAACCTGCTGGCCACCGCCACCCATGACCACAAGCGCGGCGAAGACTGCCGCGCGCGTCTGGCGGTGCTGAGCGAGCGCGCCACCTGGTACGCCGAGCGTGTCCGGCATTGGCAGCACCTCGCTCAACCGCTGCGCAGTAGTCAGCTGCAACAGGCGCCGGACGGTGGTGAAGAGGCGATTCTCTATCAGGCGCTGCTCGGCAGCTGGCCGCTGGGGTTGCAGGCGGACGATGAGGTCGCCCTGGATGCCTACCTGCAACGCCTGCTCGGCTGGCAACGCAAGGCGCTGCGCGAGGCCAAGCTCAACAGCGCCTGGAGTGCGCCGAACGACGCACACGAGGCCGCCTGCGCCGACTTTCTGCGGCGCCTGCTGTGTGAGCCAGCGGGGATGGCCTTGCGCACCGAACTGGCTGCGAGCGGCGCGGCAATAGCCCCTGCCGGCGCCTTGAACAGCCTGGTGCAATGTCTGCTGCGCATGACCACACCAGGCGTGCCCGATCTGTACCAGGGTTGCGAGTTCTGGGATTTCAGCCTGGTCGACCCGGATAACCGCCGCCCGGTGGACTTCGCCGCGCGACAGGCCGCATTACAGGCCGGGGATGCCCCAGCGGCGATGCTGGCCAGCTGGCAGGACGGGCGTATCAAACAATGGCTGATCCAGCAGGTGCTGGCGATTCGTGCGGCGCATTCCTCGCTGTTCAGCCAGGGCAGTTACCAGCCCCTGGCTGTCACAGGCAGACACGCCGCCCAGGTGCTCGCCTTCCTGCGTAGTCACGGTGACGAGCACCTGCTGGTGATCGTGCCGCGCCTGGCCGCCGGCCTGCTCGCAGAACACGACCGGCCCCATGTACCCGCACAGCGCTGGGGCGACACTACCGTGGTGCTGCCGGGCGAACTGAACGACGGCCATGTCACTGGTCTGCTCACCCCCTGCCAGGTCGCAACGCGCAAGGGCGTGCCACTTGCCGACGCGCTGGCCGAGTTGCCGGTCAACCTGCTTCGCCTTACCCCTTGATCACAGGAGTCACGCCATGAATGTCGATGAGCAGCGCATACGCGAGTTTGCCTTTCAGATCTGGGAATCCGAAGGCCGCCCCCATGGCCAGCACGAGCGCCACTGGAAGATGGCCAGCAAGCTGGCTGAAGCCGAGGCTCAAGCCACAGCCAAGCCGCGGCGCATCAGCAAACCCAAGACAGTGCCGCTGAGCGAAGCCGAGCAGCCGGCATTGCTGAAGAAGCCCCGTGCCCCGCGCACGCCCAAGACGCCGAAAGCCTGAGGTCACCATCATGCGCAAACAACAGCGCTCACGCGTTACCGAAGGCACGCCGTTTCCGCTGGGCGCCAGTTGGGATGGGCTCGGGGTCAACTTCGCCCTGTTCTCGGCGCACGCCACGCGGGTCGAACTGTGCCTGTTCGACGAGCGTGGCGAAACCGAAATCGAACGCATCGAACTGCCGGAATACACCGACGAGATCTGGCACGGCTACCTGCCGGACGCCCGTCCTGGCCAGGTCTACGGCTACCGTGTGTACGGTCCCTATGAGCCCGAAGCCGGGCACCGTTTCAACCCCAACAAGCTGCTGATCGATCCCTACGCCAAGCAGTTGGTGGGCAAGCTGCAGTGGTCGGAGGCGCTGTTCGGCTACACCATCGGCGACCCGGCCGGTGACCTGAGCTTCGATGAGCGTGACAGCGCGCCGTTCGTGCCCAAGTGCAAGGTCATCGACCCCGCCTTCACCTGGGGCGAACAGCCCAGCCTGCGCACGCCCTGGGATCGCACGGTGATCTACGAAACGCATCTGCGCGGCATCAGCATGCGTCATCCGGCGGTGCCCGAGCGCCAGCGCGGCACCTGCGCCGGGCTGACCAACCCCGAACTGTTGCGGCATATCCGCGAGCTGGGCGTCTCCAGCGTCGAGTTGCTGCCGGTGCATGCCTTCGTCAACGACCAGCATCTGCTGGAAAAGGGCATGAACAACTACTGGGGTTACAACAGCATCGGCTTCTTCGCCCCGCACCCGGCGTACCTCGCCAGCGGTCGTATCAGCGAATTCAAGGAAATGGTCGCGCACCTGCACAAGGCCGGCCTGGAGCTGATTCTCGATGTGGTCTACAACCACACCGCCGAGGGCAACGAGCGCGGCCCGACGCTGTCCATGCGCGGCATCGACAACGCCAGCTACTACCGTCTGCTGCCGGACGAGCGCCGCTACTACATCAACGATTCCGGTACCGGCAATACGCTGGATCTGAGTCATCCCTGCGTACTGCAGATGGTCACCGACTCGCTGCGCTACTGGGCGACCGAAATGCGCGTGGATGGCTTTCGCTTCGACCTGGCGACCATTCTCGGGCGCTACGCCGATGGTTTCAACGAGCGCCACAGCTTTCTCGTCGCCTGCCGTCAGGACCCGGTGCTGAGCAAGGTCAAGCTGATCGCCGAGCCCTGGGACTGCGGCCCCGGCGGCTATCAGGTCGGTGGCTTTGCGCCGGGCTGGGCCGAATGGAACGACAAGTTTCGCGACAACGTGCGCGCCTACTGGAAGGGCGATCGCGGTGAGCTCGGCGAACTGGCAAGACGCTTGACCGCCTCCGGCGATCTGTACAACCAGCGTGGGCGCCGGCCCTTTGCCTCGGTCAACTTCATCACCGCGCATGACGGCTTCACCCTGCGCGACGTGGTGTCCTACGACCACAAGCACAACGAGGCCAACGACGAGAACAACCAGGACGGCACCGACCGCAACCTCTCCTGGAACCACGGCTACGAGGGTGCCACCGACGACCCGTCGATCCGCCGCCTGCGCCTGCAGCAGATGCGCAATATGCTGGCCACCCTGCTGTTCGCCCAGGGCACACCGATGCTGGTGGCCGGCGACGAGTTCGGCCGCACCCAGCACGGCAACAACAACGCCTACTGCCAGGACAACGAGCTGAGCTGGGTGGACTGGACGCTCGACGACGAAGGCCGCGAGCTGCTCGCCTTCTGCCAGCACCTGATCGCCCTGCGCCGGAGCTACCCGATCCTGCGCCGCCAGCGCTTTCTGGTCGGGCATTACAACGAGGAGCTGGACGTCAAGGACGTCACCTGGCTGGCCCCGGACGGCAGCGAGATGACCGAGGAGCACTGGCACGACGAGGAAGCGCGCTGCATGGGCATGCTCATGGACGGCCGCGCGCAACCCTCGGGTGTCAAACGCAGCGGTGCCGATGCCACCCTGCTCCTGCTGCTCAATGCCGATCACCAGCCGTGCGAGTTCCAGCTGCCCGAAGTGCGCGGCGGGCGCCAGTGGCTGTGCCTGGTCGATACGCATACTGCGCAGACGGTGCCAAGGCCCGTGCAGCAGGACGCCGTGGAACTGCTCGGGCGCTCGCTGCAGTTGTTGGAGTTACTGCGCTAAAGGCCACCGCGAAAAAAAGCCTGAACCCTGCTTCCGTCTGCCAACTCGAAAAATACAGATGCTGGGACAACCCATGACGCCGCTCGAGCGTAACGCCGGCTTTCGGCGCGCGTGGTGCTTCGCGTCAGTCCCCAGCAAACAATCACCTACGCCGGCCAGTTGGCCGGCCTCGGGAGAGATTCATGAAAGCAGTGGTTTTCCATGACATTGGCGACATTCGCCTGGACGACGTAGCGGAGCCGGAGGTGCAGGCGAGTACCGATGCGGTCATCCGCATTACCGCCTCGGCCATCTGCGGCACCGACCTGCATTTCGTGCGCGGCACCGTGAGTGGCATGCGCAAGGGCACCATCCTCGGTCATGAGGCGGTAGGTATCGTCGAGGCGCTGGGCAGCGATGTGCGCAACCTCAACATCGGTGATCGCGTCGTGGTGCCCTCCACCATCGCCTGTGGCAACTGCAGCTATTGCCGCGCCGGTTACTACGCCCAGTGCGACGAGGCCAACCCCAACGGCAAGCAGGCCGGCACCTCCTTTTACGGCGGGCCGGAAATCACCGGGGCCTTCCATGGCCTGCAGGCGGAGATGGCGCGTATCCCCTTCGCCAATATCGGCCTGGTGAAACTGCCCAGCGAGATCAGCGACGATCAGGCCATCCTGCTCTCCGATATCTTCCCCACCGGTTATTTCGGCGCGAAGCTGGCCGAAGTCGGCAGCGGTGATACCGTCGCCGTTTTCGGCGCCGGGCCGGTCGGCCAGTTCGCCATCGCCAGCGCCAAGCTGCTTGGTGCCGCGCGTGTATTCGCCATCGACCACCTCGACGACCGTCTGGACATGGCACGCCGTCAAGGCGCCGAGGTCATCAACTTCGACCGTGAAGACCCGGTCGACACCCTGCGCCGACTGACCAACGGCATCGGCGTGGACCGCGCCATCGATGCCGTGGGCGTCGATGCGCAGTGCCCTGCTCATTGCCACTCGCCACGCCAGCCCGAAGGCCAAGAGTGGCAACCGGGCGACGCCCCCGAGCAGGCCTTGCAGTGGGCCGTCGACGCCCTGGCCAAGGCAGGCACGCTGGGCATCATCGGCGTTTATCCGCACCAGGCGCGCGAGTTTCCCATCGGCCAGGCGATGAACAAGAACCTCAGCGTCAACATGGGCAACTGCAACCATCGTCGCTACATCCCGCAACTGATCGAGATGGTCCAGGCCGGGCGCATCGACCCGGCGAAGATACTCACCCAGGTCAAGCCCATGAGTGACGTCATCGAAGCCTTCAAGGCCTTCGACCGGCGTGACAGCGGCTGGATCAAGGTGCAGTTGCAGCCGGCGAAGAACGACGCCAGCCACGGCAGCGAGGAGCAGGTGCACGGCGGTGCCATTCTCGACCGCGCCATCGCCGAGGCCGATCCGCTCGGTGAGTCGCGCTCGAAAAAGCCCGGCAGCCTGTGAGCGAGCGTGGCCGAGCATGAACAACACCATCGCCAAACCGGAGGTGATCATCGACCGCGTGACGCCGGTCAAGCGCCTGCGCGTGCTGACGATCAACACGCACAAGGGCTTCACCGCTCTCAACCGTCGCTTCATCCTGCCGGAGCTGCGTAGCGCCGTGCAGGCTACCGGGTCGGACTTGGTATTCCTGCAGGAGGTGCTCGGCAACCATGCCCTGCACGCCAAGCGTTTCCATGACTGGCCCAGCGTGCCGCAGTACGAATTTCTCGCCGACAGCATGTGGCCGCAGTTCGCCTACGGGCGCAACGCCGTGTACCCGGCTGGTGATCACGGCAACGCCCTGCTCTCGCGCTTTCCCATCCTCGAGTATCACAACCTCGACGTGACGGTCAGCGGCACCGAGCAGCGCGGCCTGCTGCATTGTCGCCTCGATGTACCCGGGCAGGACGCCGTGCATGCAGTGTGCGTGCACCTGGGTTTGCGTGAGGCGCATCGTCGTCAGCAGATGGGCTTGTTGCTGGATTTGCTGGCGACCTTCGAACCCGGTGCGCCGGTAATCGTCGCCGGCGATTTCAACGACTGGCGTCTACGCGCAGACGATCTGTTGGCGCCGCATGGCCTGCGCGAGGCGTTCGAGCATCGCCACGGCAAGCCCGCGCGCAGTTTTCCAGCGCGCATGCCGCTGCTGCGCCTGGATCGCATCTACACCCGCAATGCCACGGCACACGAGCCGCAGGTGTTGTCCACCCGGCCCTGGTCGCACCTCTCCGACCACGCGCCACTGGCAGCGGAGATTCACCTGTGAGCGGCATATGGCGGGACGGCAACCAGCTGCGCCTGCTGATCAATGGCGAAGACTATTACCCGCGGGTGTTCGAATGCATTCGCGCGGCGCGCATCGAAGTGCTGCTGGAAACCTTCATCATTCGTGAGGACAAGGTCGGCCTCGAACTGCAACAGGTGCTGATCGAGGCCGCGCGGCGTGGTGTGCGCGTGGTCATCGCCGTGGACGGCTACGGCACCGCCGACCTGCAGCATGAGTACGTCGCAGCGCTGACCCGCGAGGGGGTAAAGATCCATGTCTTCGATCCCAGCCCACGGCGCTTTGGCATGCGTACCAACCTGTTCCGCCGCCTTCATCGCAAGCTGGTGGTGATCGACGGCCAGTGCGCCTTTGTCGGCGGCATCAACTATTCGGCCGATCACCTCGGCGACTTCGGCGAGATGGCCAAGCAGGACTATGCCGTCGAGGTGAGCGGCCCGATCGTCAGCGACCTGCACGTGGCCATGCTGCGCCTGCTACGCCCGGCGTTCAGCGAGCCGAGCCCGGCGCAGCCCTCCAGAGAGCCGGTGGGCGATGCGCGGGTGATGCTGCTGGAGCGCGACAACGAGCGCCACACCACCGATATCGAAGACGAACACCTGCGCGCCTTCGAATCGGCGCGCAAGCACCTGGTGATCGCCAACGCCTATTTCTTCCCCGGCTACCGTGTGCTGCGCGCCTTGCGCAACGCGGCGGAACGCGGCGTGCAGGTGACCCTGATCCTGCAGGGCCAACCGGACATGCGCTGGGTCCAGGCCTTTTCCCGCCTGCTCTACAACTACCTGCTACGCCACGGTGTGGTGATCTACGAATACTGCCAGCGCCCGCTGCACGGCAAGGTGGCACTGGTGGATGACGAATGGTCCACGGTCGGTTCGAGCAATCTCGACCCACTGAGCCTGGCATTGAATCTGGAGGCCAATCTGGTGATCCGTGACCGGGCCTTCAACCACTACCTGCATGAGCACCTGCTCGCGCTTTCTGCCGAACACTGCAAGCGCATCGAACTGGAGCGGGTGATACGCGGCTACTGGTGGCGCGCACCGCTGGTGTTCCTGTGCTTTCACTTTCTGCGCCGCTTCCCGGCCATCGCCGGCTGGCTGCCGGCGCACCGCAAGAACCTGAAGCCGCTGGAGCCAATTGACAAGGCCCGCGGTTACGAAGAGGAAAAGACTGGATGAATGTCGCTCCCAACAACCCCTGGATGCGCTGGGGCAAACGCGCACTCACCCTGTTCTTTCTCCTGGCCGTACCAGCCCTGCTGTACATGCTGGCGCGCAACCTGGACTGGGGCGAAGTGCGCCAGGCGCTCAGCGATTACAGCGCACAGACCCTGCTGGTGGGCGCGCTGATCGCCTGCGCCAGCTATCTGGTATTTGGCTGCTACGACCTGCTGGGCCGCCATTACAGTCGCCACCACTTGCCCGCGCGTCAGGTCCTGCCGGTGGCGATGGTCTGCTACGCCTTCAACCTCAACTTCACCACCTGGATCGGCGGTGTGGCCATGCGCTACCGCCTGTACATGCGCCTGGGCCTTAGCGCCTCGACGGTAACGCGCATCCTCAGCCTCAGCCTGCTGACCAACTGGACGGGCTACATGGCGCTGGCTGGGGTGATCTTCTCCCTGCGCCTGGTGCAACTGCCCGACAACTGGGGGCTGGGCATGACCGGGCTGCAGCTGCTGGGCTTTGCCCTGTTGGGTGTGGTCAGCGCCTATGTCGGTATCTGCGCCTTTTCCCGTCAGCGCGTATGGCACCTGCGCGAGCGTTCGATCACCCTACCTTCGTTGCGCATGGCGGTGATGCAGATAGTCCTGGGCGCGAGCAACTGGTCGCTGATGGCTGCCCTGATCTACTGGCTATTGCCGGAAGGCGCCGCCTACACCTCGGTGCTCGGGGTGCTGCTGATCAGCTGCATGGCGGCGGTGGTGGCGCACATACCCGCCGGGCTGGGCGTGCTCGAGGCGGTGTTTCTCGCCCTGCTGCAGCATCAATACAGCCAGGCCAGCCTGATCGCCGCCCTGCTCGCCTATCGCGTGCTCTATTACCTGCTGCCGCTGCTGCTGGCCAGCGCTACCTACCTGGTGCTGGAAAAGCGTGCGAAAACGCTACGCAAGCGTGGCGAACAAGGTGTCGAGACCCAGCCCGGCTAACGAGGCCAAACAACCTACTGACGCGGGGTGCGCCGTGCGCACCGCCTACACAAGGCATCGGGGCCGGTGCACGGCAACCACCCGGCGGATGGCGGGAACTCACGAGCGCGCTACGCAGGTCTATCTCACATCATTCAGCAAAACCGGAGGCATACCATGGCCAAGCCACTGCATCTGATCAGCTACATCCTGCACAACCAGCCGCACAGCGTCGAAGTCGAGTCCGACCGCGAGCAGCTCACGCCCCACCAGGCGCGCTTCTATCTCAGCGCCCTGCACACCTTCGAGTGGCCCAACGAGTTCACCGACGTGCAGGTCACGCGCATCCTGCATCCGAAGAAAGGCGGCAGTACGCCGGCACACCGCGTACAGCGCTGAGAGTCTGTTCAACCTCTTGCAGTGTTTCGCTGCAAGAGGTTGAACAGGCCGAGACATTAGTCCCCTTCACGCGGCGGCAGCGGCACCTGCCAGATATCCCGGGCGTATTCGGCGATGGTGCGATCGGATGAGAACCAGCCCATCCGTGCGGTATTCAGTACCGCCGAACGCCACCACTGCTCAGGCCGCTGCCAGCGTTGATCGACCTGGCGCTGCGCCTTCCAATAGGCATCGAAATCGGCGCAGACCATGAAATGGTCCTGGTACAGCAGCGAATCCACCAGGCCCACGTAGCGCGCCGGATCGTCCGGCGAGAACACTCCGCCGCGGATGGCGCCGAGCGCGGCCTCCAGACGTTCCGAATCCGCCACCACGTCGTTCATCTCCAGGCCCAGGCGCTGCCGGGCGGCAACCTGCTGGGCGGTCATGCCGAAGATGAACATGTGGTCTTCGCCGACCCGCTCGCACATCTCCACATTGGCGCCGTCCAGCGTACCGATGGTCAATGCGCCATTGAGGGCGAACTTCATATTGCTGGTGCCGGAAGCTTCCAGCCCAGCGGTGGAGATCTGCTCGGAAAGGTCGGCGGCGGGAATGATGGTTTCGGCCAGGCTGACGTTGTAATTGGGGATGAATACCACCTTGAGCAGCCCACGTACGGTCGGGTCACCATTGATGGTGCGGCTGATGTCGTTGGCCAGCTTGATGATCAGCTTGGCCTGGCGATAACTGGCCGCCGCCTTGCCGGCGAAGATCTTCACCCGAGGTACCCAGTCGGTGGTCGGGTCGTTGCGGATGGCCTGATACAGCGCCACGGTATGCAACAGGTTGAGCAACTGACGCTTGTATTCATGGATGCGTTTGACGTGCACATCGAAGATGGCCGTGGTGTCGAGGCTGATCCCCAGCACGAGCCTGACTCGCTCGGCCAGCAGCTCCTTGTTGCGCTGGCGGCAGAGCGCATATTCGTCGCGGAAATCCTGGCGCTCGGCGAAGGCTTCGAGCGCCTGCAGATGATCCTCGGGGCGATGCAGAACCTGCTCACCGAGAGCGTCGACCAGCAGATGCGTCAGCCCCGGATTGACCTGAAACAGCCAGCGGCGGAAGGTCACGCCATTGGTCTTGTTGTTCACCCGGTCCGGGTACAGCCGGTGCAGATCGCGAAATACCGTGTCGCGCATCAGTCGCGTATGCAGCGCGGAAACGCCGTTGATGCTGTGCGCGCCGAGAAACGCCAGGTTGCCCATACGCACGCGGCGGCCGTGGTCTTCCTCGATCAGCGACACCGCGCGCAGCAGGCGAAAGTCGTGGATGTCCTTGGCACGCAGCGCATCGATATGCTCGGCGTTGATCAGGTAGATGATTTGCAGGTGCCGCGGCAGCAGACGCTCCATCAGCGCTACCGGCCAGGACTCCAGCGCTTCGGGCAGCAGCGTGTGGTTGGTGTAGGAGGTGGTGGCGACCGTCAGTTGCCAGGCTTGCGCCCAGGGCAGGCGATGCTCGTCCACCAGCAGGCGCATCAGCTCGACCACAGCGATGGCCGGATGAGTGTCGTTGAGCTGAATCGCCACCTGCTGCGGCAGGCACTGCAGACCGTCATGCAGACGCAGATGACGCTCGAGCAGATCCTGTAGCGACGCGGAGACCAGAAAATACTCCTGGCGCAGACGCAGCTCCTGGCCGGCCTCGGTATCGTCGGCGGGATAGAGCACGCGTGAGATGCTTTCGGCACGCACCTCGCCGGCCACTGCGCCGAAGTGATCGCCGGCATTGAAGCGGTCCAGCTGCAGGTTTTCCTCGGCGCGTGCACGCCACAGCCGCAGCGTATTGACCGAGGCGCCGCGCCAGCCCACCACTGGTGTGTCATAGGCGATGGCACGTACCCTCTCCTGCGGATACCAGTGCTGGCGCGTGCCGCCTGTGCCGTCGTCCAGGGTTTCCACACCACCGCCGAAGCCTATGCGATACGCCACCTCAGGCCGCTCGAACTCCCAGGGGTTGCCGAAATCCAGCCAGGTCTCGGTCTGCTCGGCCTGCCAGCCGTCGACGATTGCCTGGCGGAACAGGCCATGCTCGTAGCGGATGCCGTAACCATGGGCGGCCAGGCGCAGGGTCGCCATGCTCTCCATGAAACAGGCGGCCAGACGCCCTAGCCCACCATTGCCAAGCGCTGCATCGGGTTCGACCTCACGGATGCGTTCGAGCTCGACACCGAGTTCGGCCATGGCCTGGCGCGCCACATCGAGCAAGCCAAGGTTGCTCAGGTTATCCACCAGCAAACGGCCGATCAGAAATTCCAGGGACAGGTAATAGACGCGTTTGGCGCCCCGCCGCTCGACCTGGGCGGATGACTCTTCCCAGCGGTCGATCATATGGTCGCGTGTGGCCAGCGCCAGCGCCTCGAACCAGTCATGATCGAAGGCGGTACTCGGGTCCTTGCCCACGGCGTAGCGCAGCTTGGCCAGGATGGCCGCCTTGAACTGGGCTACGGCACTCTCGGCCTCGCTGTGCGATTCGCTCATATCGATCCCCTCACGCGCGCGTCGATTGCAGCCGAAACGATGGGTTCGGCTTTTTCTTTGGGGCCTTCGCAACGGCGATGAGTTCAGGGTTTTTCTGCCCTTTGCCCCCTCTGATCAAAAAGCCTGAACTTCGACTTGGCGGCTCCCCTCACAACTTGAGAACGCCATTGTCGAGGAGAAAATCATGCGAGCCATCATTCCCGGCCTTCTGGTCGGCGCGCTGGCAGCCGGCGACGCACTGGCGGAAGCCTGCTACGTCAGCGCCCGCACTTCCAGCGATGCCATTGCCGAGGTCGCACAGGAGTTCTGCTACGAATTCACCGGCATGGACGAGGGTGCCATCGACTGGTCGTGCCATAACGAATCCGATGACATGCTCAACACCGATCAACGCAAGGTAGCCAGTTGCGCCGAGGCCAAGCTGGGCACATGCGAAGCCGCACTGACCCAGGAAACCCTGGCCAACTACCGCTCCGGCGACGACGATCAGGGCGAGCCGCGCCCGTCCGTGCCCAACGAGGCCAAGGTGGTCACTCACTATTATCAGGCGGGCGACCTCAAGCAGGTACGCATCGACTGTGAAAGTGCCGGCGGCACCTGGCGGGATCGATGATGGGCGTTTACCAAGGCCTGCTTCTGCTACCTGGCACCGCTCAGCACATGGCCCATGAGCGGATGGTGCAACGCCAGCTCGGCGAGAAACTCGCCGAGCTGCTCGGTTGCCCCTTCCTCGGCCCTTGTCAGCCGGGCACGCAGATCCGCGGACGCCACTACTACCTGCCTGAAGACACCTTGGTCGGCGATGTCAGCTCGCTGGGCATCGACGGGCCGGACGATTTCTTTGGTGGCCAGGTCGAGCATGCCTTTCTGGCCACCAAGGCCATCAGTCACCCTGCCCTCGATGCACCGCGCCACTTGCCTGTGGGTTGGTCCGAGCGTTTCGCCCTGCAGATCGAAAGCGTCACCTTGCGGGGCTTCAGCGTCTTTGATCTGGAGGACGCTACCGAAGCAGGTAAACGCCTGTTGCGCGACGGGCCGATTCGCCTGAAGCCGGTTGCTGGCACCGGCGGCCGAGGCCAGCAGGTGGTGCGCTCCCATCCTGAGCTGGAAAGCGCGCTGGCGGCGCTCGATGAACAATGTGTGCGGCAGCAGGGCCTGGTGCTGGAGGAAGACCTGCAGCAGCCCGCTACCTACAGCGTCGGCCAGATTCGAGTGGCAGGCGTCACCCTCAGTTACCACGGTACCCAGCAACTGACTGACGATGGTCACGGCAATCAGGTCTACGGCGGCTCGCGCCTGACGCTGGTGCGCGGCGACTACCTGGCCTTGATGACCCTCGATCTGCCGCGCGCCGTGCGCCTGGCCGTGCAGCAGGCGCGCATCTTCGAACTGGCGGCGCTGGAGGTCTATCCCTCCATCCAGGCATCACGGCGCAATTACGACGTGGCGCAAGGGCTGAACGCGCGAGGCAAGTCGCGCAGTGGCGTACTCGAGCAATCCTGGCGCGTCGGCGGGGCCAGTGCGGCGGAAATCTTCGCCCTGGAAGCGTTCATCAAGGACCCGCAGCTGCAAACGCTGCAGGCCTCGACTCATGAATGCTATCGGGACGCACCACCGCCACCAGGCTCCATCTGCCTGTACCAGGGTCAGGACAGCGAAGACGGCCCGCTTGCCAAGTACGTCAAGGTCGGGCCGCTATGAGTGCGAGCAGCCAGAGCCTGGACATTCTGGTGGATGGCCAGCATATCGCCGGCACCCTGCTGACCCCACCGAACAAGGTTCCCGGCGTGCTGTTTGTGCACGGGTGGGGCGGCAGCCAGCAACGCGACCTGGCCCGTGCCCGTGGTATCGCCGGGCTGGGCTGCGTGTGCCTGACCTTCGACCTGCGCGGGCACGAACGCAACGTCGAGGCGCAGGAGCGCGTATCGCGCGAAGACAACCTGGCCGACATCCTCGCCGCCTACGACCTGCTGGCCGCGCACGAAACGGTCGACCCCGAATGCATCGCAGTGATCGGCACCAGCTATGGCGGCTACCTGGCCACCCTGCTCAGCGTGCGGCGCCCGGTGCGCTGGCTGGCCCTGCGCGTGCCGGCGCTGTACTGGGACGAACAATGGCAGTTGCCCAAGCGCCAACTCGACGTTGCACGGCTGGCCGAGTACCGCCGCACGCCGCTGCGCGCGCAGGACAATCTGGCGCTAGGCGCCTGCTCCGAGTTTCGCGGCGACGTGCTGCTGGTGGAGTCCGAGCATGACGACTTCGTCCCGCACACCACGCTGATGAGCTACCGCAATGCCTTCGACAAGGCCCATTCACTGAGCCATCGCACCATGGCCGGTGCCGACCACGGGCTCAGCGAGGACCGCCACCAGCAAGCCTATACGCGCATCCTGATCGATTGGGTCAGTGAGATGGTGGTCGGCGCACGGATAGGCGACTACCCGCACCACCTGGTGCGTTATTCCTGAATCGCTGCACCTCGATGCTGCGGTTCGCCCTGGGCATCTGCCCACCTAACCTGCAACAGGAGATCGACGATGAAAATCAGCAAGCTTATGACCCGCAACGTCCGCACCCTGGAGCCAGAGCGCAGCATTCGTGAGGCCGCCACGCTGATGGCCGATATCGACAGCGGTGCGCTGCTGATCAACGAAGGTGACCGCCTGATCGGCATGATCACCGACCGCGACATTGCCGTACGTGCCGTTGCTGCGGGCCTGGACGGCAACACGCCGGTACGTCAGGTGATGAGCAGCAACGTGCGCTATTGCTTCGACGACGAAGATGTCGAGCATGTGGCTGCCAACATGGCCGATATCCAGGTGCGTCGGCTGCCCGTGCTCAACCGCGAGAAGCGCCTGGTGGGTGTGGTTTCGCTGGGCAATATCGCCTCCGGCCACAGCCGGATGGCCAACGACACCGTGCTGCGCGGCGTGACCTCCGCCCACTGACCCAACCCTCTGTGGGAGGGGCTTTCGCCGCGATTGGCTTAAACCCCCTCCCACTATGAGTCCGGCGCCTTATTGGCCGGAGCAGAATCATCACTCCCAAGGCACACCTCGCCCTTTGTGGGAGGCGCTTCAGCGGCGACGCTTATTGCGCCGGTCGCAGAATCAGCGCACCCAGAGGAGGCAACTGCAAATTCAGCGAATCGGATTGGCCGTGAGCGGTCATCTGCTCGCTGTGCAGCTCACCCTCGCTGCCGGCGCCTGAGCCGCTCCAGCAACGGTCATCGGTATTGAGCAGCACCTGCCAGCGGCCCACGTGCGGCACTCCGACCCGGTAGCCGTCGAGCACCTGCGGGGTGAAATTGTGCACCACCAGCAACGGCGCACTGCCTTCGCCGCCCTTGCGCAGCCAGGCGAATACGCTGTTGCGCGCGTCATCGCCTACCAGCCACTGAAAACCGCTGTCCTGGTCGTCGAGGCGGTGCAACGCCGGCTCTTTGCGGTACAGACGATTCAGCTCGCGTACCAGCGCCTGGGCAGCAGCATGCTCGGGGTACTGCAGCAGGTACCAGTCCAGTTGCTGATCGTGGTCCCATTCGCGCCACTGGCCGAACTCGCAGCCCATGAACAGCAGCTTCTTGCCCGGGTGACTCCACATCAGGGCGAGGAACAGGCGCAGGTTGGCGAATTGCTGCCAGCGATCACCGGGCATGCGCCCGAGCAGCGAGCGTTTGCCGTGCACCACTTCGTCATGGGAGATCGGCAGGATGAAACGCTCGGAGAAGGCGTAATGCAGGCCAAAGGTGATCTGGTGGTGATGGTGCAGGCGGTACATCGGGTCCTGCTGGATGTAGCTCAGGCTGTCGTTCATCCAGCCCATGTTCCACTTGTGGCTGAAGCCCAGGCCGCCCTGCTGCACCGGCCGACTGACGCCAGGCCAGGCGGTAGATTCCTCGGCGATCATCAGCGCGCCGGGCACTTCGCTGCGCACCACCTCGTTGAGATGCTGGAGAAATTCGATGGCCTCCAGGTTCTCGCGGCCACCGTGGCGGTTGGGAATCCACTGCCCTGCTTCGCGTGAATAATCGCGGTAGAGCATCGACGCCACTGCATCCACGCGCAGGCCGTCGACGTGGTATTCGCGCAGCCAGTACAGCGCGCTGGCCAGCATGAAGCCGTGTACCTCAGTGCGGCCGAGGTTGTAGATGCAGGTATTCCAGTCCGGGTGAAATCCCTCGAACGGGTGCGCATACTCGTACAGCGCGGTGCCGTCGAATTCGGCCAGACCGTGAGCGTCGTTGGGAAAATGCCCCGGCACCCAGTCGAGAATCACGCCGATGCCGGCGCGGTGGCAGCGATCGACGAAAGCGGCGAAGCGCTGCGGGCTGCCGAAGCGTGAGGTGGGTGCAAACATCGACAGCGGCTGGTAGCCCCAGGAACCGCCGAACGGGTGCTCCATGATCGGCATCAGCTCGATATGGGTGAACCCCAGGTCCTGTACGTAGGGAATCAGCCGTTCGGCCAACTCGTCCCAGTCCGGTGCGTGATCGTCCTGCCATTGCCAGGAGCCTGCGTGCAGCTCGTAGATCGCCAGCGGTGCCTGCGAAGCATGGCGCTGCTCGCGCTCACTCATCCACTGCTGGTCCTGCCAGGCGAAGGCCTCGTCCTGTGGCACCCGTGAAGCGGTCGCCGGCGGCGTCTCGGTGGCTTGCGCCATGGGGTCGGCGCGCAGCGGCAACACGCCGTGCGGGCCGAGAATTTCGTACTTATAGCACTCGCCCGGCTGCAGCCGCGGGATGAACAGTTCCCACACCCCCGCCGGGTAGCGCAGACGCATGGGGTGGCGGCGGCCGTCCCAGCTGTTGAAGTCACCGACCACCGACACCCGCCGCGCATTGGGCGCCCAGACGGCGAAACTTACGCCAGGCACGCCTTCATGTTCTACCGGTGCCGAGCCCAGGCAGCGCCATAACTGGCGGTGGTTGCCTTCGGCGAACAGGTAGAGGTCGGTGTCACCCAGCAGCGGGCCGAAGGCATAGGGATCTTCCATCTCCTGCACGCTGCCCGGCCAGTGGATACGCAGGCGGTAGCGCTGCGCCTGGGGCAGCTGCAATTCGAACAGACCCTGCGGGTCGCTGCAGTGCATGCGCCCCATCGGCGAGCCGTCGCTGGCCAGCAGCTCCACCGCGTCGGCACCTGGCAGCCAGACCCGTACCAGGGTTTCGTCGCCTTGCGCATGAGGGCCGAGGAAGCTGAACGGATCACCGTCTTCGGCACGCTGCAGGCGTTGCACTCTGTTCTGATTCAAGGTCGCACTCCTGGCAATTGGTTAGCGAGATCCACCAGCCCCTGCAACGGGACATCGATCCAGTCGGGGCGGTGGCCGCTTTCGTAGACGATTTCATAGACAGCCTTTTCCAGGCAGAACAGGTCGAGGGCTGCGCCTTCGCCGTCGCGTTCATGCCATTCGTGGGGCAAGCCGCTGGCGGCCAGACGATAAGCATCGAGAAAGGCACTGCACGATTGCTCGCGGTAGCGCGATACCACGCCGCGTACCAGCTGCTGGGCATCCACGGCGCCTTCCACGCCACCGGCGTTGCGTTGTGCCACGGCGGCCGCGTAGTCGAAGGAGCGCAGCATCCCGGCGACGTCCTTGAACGGGCTGTGGCGCTGGCGGCGCTCTTCCAGCGAGCGGTTGGGCTCGCCCTCGAAGTCGATGATGTAGGCATCGCCCTGCACCACCAGGACCTGGCCCAGGTGCAGGTCGCCATGCACCCGTATGCGCAGGCCACCTGCCGCCTGCGTTGCCAGGCGGGTGACGGCTTCCAGCAAGGATTTTTCCCTGGCCAGCAGCCAGTCGGCCTGCTTGGCGGTCGCCGGGCTCAGGGCATCACGCTGACGGGCCAGGGCCTGCAAGGCTTCCCGCAGCTGCGCGGTGATGGATTTGGCCCAGCGGGCGCAGTCGCGCTCGCCGCTGAGCTGATAACCGAAGTCCGGATTCTCTACCGGCCGCGCCAGTACCGCGTGCATCTCGCCGACGCGTTTGCCGAGCACGCCGGCGAACTGCTGCAGTTCGCCCAGTGCGTCGACATCGGGAGCGGCGGTGCCGCCGACCAGTTCATCGCGGATGGCACGGTCGAGGGTATTGAGCGTCCACTGCCAGGCATCGCCCTGATTGTCCAGATAACGCTGCATCACCATCAGGGTATGGGGCTGGCCGTCCTCGTCGACCCGCACCACCTCACCGAGAAACGGCGCGACATTGGCGTAGCCGTGATCGGTCAGGAAACGGCCCATTTCCACCTCCGGGTGGATACCGGGGAAGCCGCGGCGCAACAGCTTGAGCAACAGCTGCTCGCCAATCAGCACCGAGCTGTTGGACTGCTCGGCCGAAAGCAGCTTGAAGTCGTTCTCGTCGACACTGTCGAGTGCCAGTAGCGCCGCCTCGGCGCGGAACTGCAATTCGCCGGCAGCGCTGCGCAGCACCGCCTGTTCACGCAGTAGGCGCAGGACCTGCTGGCTGAATTGCGGCAGGCTGAAGGCGTCGGTCAACAGCTCCACATGGCGCCCCCGGCGCAGCCGGGCCAGCGCCAGTTGCTGCGGCAGATCGTTGCCCTCGGCACGTTCCGGCACTGCGGCCAGCGGCAGGCGGTAATGCTCGACGCCGGCTGCCCCCGTCACCTGAACCTCGGCCAGCAGCGGCGCATTGGCATCGTCGCCAAGCGGCATCACGTACAGCACGTTAGCAGCCGGGCGCTGTTCACCCGCGAACCAGCGGCGCTTGGGCAGATACAGCGGCAGCGACTCGCGCTCCAGCGTCTGCCGCGCGCGCCCATCCATCACTTCGCTCAGGGCGCGGCCCAGCACCAGGGTCTGCAGCTCCGGCATGCGCTCCACCGGTTTCAGGTGCCAGCTGGGCATCTGCGAGGCGTCGGCCAGGTAGAACCAGTAGAAACCGTACGGCGGCAAGGTCAGCAGGTAGGTGAGCTGGCCAATGGGCGGGAACGAGGCGCCACCGATCATCTCCACCGGTACCCGGTCGCGGTACTCAGCCAGTTCCAGCTCGACGGCCTGGGCCGCGCTGGACAGGTTGGCCACGCAGAGGATCTGCTGCTCGCTGCCATCCTCGCCTCGATGCATGCGCAGGTAGGCCAGGATGCGCCGGTTGCTCGGCGCCAGCATCGTCAGCGAGCCACGGCCGAAGGCCTTGTGCTGGTTGCGGATGGCGAGCATGCGCCGCGTCCAGTTGAGCAGCGAATGCGGGTCGCGCGCCTGCGCCTCGACGTTGATGGTCTGGTAGCCGTACAGCGGGTCCATGATCGGCGGCAGCACCAGACTGGCCGGATCGGCACGGGAAAAGCCACCGTTGCGGTCCACCGACCACTGCATCGGCGTGCGCACACCGTCGCGGTCGCCGAGGTAGATATTGTCGCCCATGCCGATCTCGTCGCCGTAGTACAGCGTCGGCGTGCCGGGCATCGACAGCAGCAGGCTGTTGAGCAGCTCGATGCGTCGCCGGTCGCGCCCCACCAAGGGCGCCAGACGCCGGCGAATGCCGAGGTTGATGCGTGCACGACTGTCGGCGGCGTAGTAGTTCCACAGGTAGTCGCGCTCGTCGTCAGTGACCATTTCCAGGGTCAGCTCATCATGGTTGCGCAGGAAGATCGCCCACTGGCAATTGGGCGGAATCTCCGGCGTCTGGCGCAGGATATCGGTGATCGGGAAGCGGTCTTCCTGGGCGATGGCCATGTACATGCGCGGCATCAGCGGGAAGTGGAACGCCATATGGCATTCGTCGCCTTCGCCATGCTCTTCACCACCAAAATAGGGCCGGGTATCTTCCGGCCACTGGTTGGCCTCGGCCAGTAGCAGGCGATCCGGATAGCGCGCATCCAGTTCGGCGCGGATGCGCTTGAGCACGGCGTGGGTCTCCGGCAGGTTCTCGCTGCTTGTACCGTCACGCTCGATCAGGTACGGGATGGCGTCCAGGCGCAGGCCATCGACGCCCATGTCGAGCCAGAAGCGCATGACCCCGAGCACGGCTTCGAGCACCTTGGGGTTGTCGAAGTTGAGGTCCGGCTGGTGCGAGTAGAAGCGGTGCCAGAAGTACTGGCCGGCCACGGCGTCCCAGGTCCAGTTGGACTTCTCGCTGTCGATGAAGATGATCCGTGTGCCGGCGTATTTCTCGTCGCTGTCGGACCAGACGTAATAGTCGCGCGCCTTGGAGCCCTTCTTCGCCCGGCGCGCGCGCTGGAACCAGGGGTGCTGATCGGAGGTGTGGTTGATCACCAGCTCGGTGATCACGCGCAGGCCGCGCCGGTGCGCCTCGGCAATGAAGCGCCGGGCATCGCTCAGCGAGCCGTAGTCCGGGTGCACGTCGTTGTACTTGGCGATGTCATAGCCGTCGTCGCGCCGTGGCGAGGGGTAGAACGGCAGCAGCCAGAGGGTGTTCACGCCCAGTTCGGCGATGTAGTCGAGCTTGTCGATCAGGCCCTGGAAGTCGCCGATACCGTCGTTGTTGGCATCGAAGAACGACTTCACGTGGACCTGATAGATCACCGCGTCCTTGTACCACTGCGGGTCGTTGAGAAATGTCTTGCCGACGCTGCGCTTGGCCATGGTGTTACTCCGTTGTTCAGCGGGCGGTCTGGATTCGCCAGATGCCGAAAGGCAGGTGCCAGGGTTCGATGCGCATCCACTGCACCTTGCCGTGCCAGGTCCAGCGGTGGCCGTTCATCAAGTCTTCGCCGGCCAGCGAGGCATCGTCAGGCAGGCCCAGCTCCCACAGCGGCAGCTCGAAGTGCGCTTCCTGGGCGTGATGCGGATCGAGGCTGACGGCGACCAGGATGAAGTTGCTCAGATCAGCCGTGCGCTTGCCGAAGTAGAGGATGTTGTCATTCCACGCGGTGTAGGCCTGGAAGCCCAGATGGGTCTGCAGCGCCGGGTTCTCGCGGCGGATCTGGTTGAGCCGGGTAATCTCGGCGTTGATGTTGCCCGGCGCCTGGTAGTCGCGCGGGCGCAGCTGGTACTTCTCCGAATCGAAGTACTCCTCCTTGCCTGGTACCGGCTCGGCCTCGCACAGCTCGAAGCCTGAATACATGCCCCACAAGCCGGAGCCCATGGTCGCCAGCGCGGCGCGAATGAGAAAGCCGGGCCTGCCGCTGCGCTGCAGGAAATAGGGGTTGATGTCGGGCGTGTTGACGAAGAAGTTCGGCCGATAGCAGTCGCGCCAGGGCGCCTGGTTAAGCTCCTCGAAGTAGGCCTGCAGCTCGGCCTTGGTGTTGCGCCAGGTGAAGTAGGTGTAGCTCTGGCTGAAGCCGAGCTTGCCCAGGCGCGCCATCATCGCCGGGCGGGTGAAGGCCTCGGAGAGGAAGATCACCTGCGGATGGCGCTCACGCACATCGGCGATCAGCCATTCCCAGAACGGCATCGGCTTGGTGTGCGGGTTGTCGACGCGAAACAGCGTCACGCCCTGCTCCACCCAGCCCAGTACCACGTCGCGCAACGCCAGCCACAGATCGGGCATGGCCGCTTCGGCGTAGAACTCGACGTTGACGATGTCCTCGTACTTCTTCGGCGGGTTCTCGGCATGGCGGATGCTGCCGTCCGGGCGCCAACTGAACCAGCCGGGGTGCTGCTTGAGCCAAGGGTGATCCGGCGAGCACTGCACGGCAAAATCCAGCGCCACTTCCAGACCGTGCTCACGCGCCACACGCACCAGTTGGCGAAAGTCCTCGAGGCTGCCGAGCTGCGGGTGCACGGCGTCGTGACCACCCTCCTCGCTGCCAATGGCATAGGGACTGCCGGGGTCGTCCGGGCCGGCCTTGAGGCTGTTGTTCGGCCCCTTGCGGTGCGCTCGGCCGATGGGATGAATCGGCGGAAAATACAGCACATCGAAGCCCATCCGGGCGATCTCGGGGATGCGCGCGTGCACGTCGGCGAAGCTGCCGTGGCGCTGCTCGTCGCCCAGCGAGCGGGGAAACAGCTCATACCAGCTGGCGAATTCGGCCAGGCTGCGCTCGACGTCCAGCGGATAGTTCGGCGTACGCAGCAGATGCGGACGGTATTCGGCACGGCGCATCAGTTCATTGACGGAGGGATCGATCAGCACCGCTTCGCGTTCGGCCTGCGATTGCGAGGCCTCCATGCGTTCGATCAGCGCCGCCAGCTCGCCGCGTAATTCTTCCGGGGCCTGGGCGGCGATGCGCCGAACCAGCTGCGCGCCCTCCTGCAGTTCGAGTTCCACCGGCACGCTGGCGCCGAGCTTCTTCACCAGTTCCTGGCGGAAGCTGGCGTAAACGTCCAGCCAGGCTTCGACGGCGAATTCGCCTCGGCCCTGCTGATCAATGCGCAGCGCGGCGCTCCAGCGATCATTGCCCAGGGCCTGCATCGGCGTGCGCTGCCAGGTGGCCTCGCCATTGGCGCGCCACAGCAGATCGGCGGCCAGTTGCTCGTGGCCATCGCTGAAGATCACCGCCGTGACCGGAAACTCCCGACCACACAGGCATTTGCTGGCGAAGCGGCCACCTTCAATGATCGGTTGTACTGCTTCGATGGCCAGCCGAGGCTGGGCGATGGCATGGATGACGGTCTGATCGGCATATTGCGGGGACGGCATCGTTCCTGGCTCCTCTACGCCTGGCAGACGTGTTTGAAGGGGTTGGCGGGCAGGTTTGCGACAGCGCGCGAAGCGCTGCACCTGTCAGAAATTCCGAGGTGGAGGCAGAGGTAAAAGTTCAGGCAGTTTTTGCCCGTTCACCGGGCTAACGGGCTATTGCCTGTCGCTCGGCTTTTCATCGGCCTGGTCGTCCGGCTTGGTCCTGGCGCCCGGATCGACCAGCAGCGGCATGAGGTGCAGCACCACCAGCACGATCACGGTGGACAGTACGGCGGTGGCCTCGCGCCCGAGCCCGACCGCCACGCCGATGGCGGCCGAGGCCCACAGACCAGCGGCAGTGGTCAGGCCTTTGACGTCGGAGATGTTCTGGCCTTTGAGGATGGTGCCGGCGCCGAGAAAACCGACACCCGCGGCGATGCCCTGGATCACCCGGCTCATGGCGTCGGCTTCGGCGCCGTCCTGCTCCAGCGCCATGACGAAGATCGCCGCGCCGAGACAGACCAGCATATGCGTGCGCATGCCGGCGGCCTTGCCCATGACCTCGCGCTCGTAGCCGAGCAGGCCGCCGAGGACCATGGCCAGAATCAGGCGCAACGTGGCGCGGGTGATGTGCTCCACCTGGCCAAGGTCGGAAAACTCCTGCACCAGGGTCGTGAGAATTCGTTCGAGTACGTCCATCGTCGTTCAATCTCCAGGGATGCTTTGCATCTGAGCGAATCCGGCACGCAGAGGTTCGGATCATCGTCGCCGCCGGTTATCCGAAACTGGGAACCTATGCCCATCGATGCATTCCTTTCCCTTACGAACCCAAAACCAACCGCAACCGGGAGAACGCTCATGCCCCGTGGCAGCAAAGACAAATACACCGCCAAGCAGAAGCGTAAGGCCGAGCACATCGAGGGCAGCTACAAGGCCCGCGGTGTACCCGAGGACGAGGCCGAAGCGCGTGCCTGGGCCACGGTCAACAAGCAGTCCGGCGGTGGCGACAAGGCTGGCGGCTCCGGGCAGAAGACCAGCGCAGCCAGCAAGGAGGCTGCACGCAAGTCCTCGGCAAGGCGGGCGGCAGCGACCCGTGAAGGCACACCCCGTCCCGGTCAGCGCCTGGAGGCGATGAACAAGACCGAGCTGATGGAGCTGGCGCGCAAGCGGGATATCGCCGGGCGCTCTCGCATGCGCAAGGAAGAACTGCTGCAGGCGCTGCGCAAGGCAAGTGCCTGAGAGAGGCTGCTTCACGCGATCAGTGCCCTCGGCCCTCTCCCCCAGCCCCTCTCCCATGAATGTGAGAGGGGAGCAAACGCGTGCCTCCAGTGAACAGCATTAGCGCCTAGGGAGCCTGTTCGCGCTCACGCTCCATGCGCTCGCCGCAATCGCAGCCTGGGCTGTGGCACGGGACCATGCCCTTGGGATGACGCTGCATGCAGGCTTCGCAGCAGTAGAGCAGATCATCTCCCGCGACTTCGTGCACCCACTCAGGGATTAGGAGGACAGTCAAGAGTAAATCTATGCTAGGAATCCTATTGCTAGCGCGCCTCAGCATAGCTATAGCCCAGCCAGGCGATCTACGTGACAGCAGAGCAGCCATACTGCACCCATATCGGCAGCACCCCAGCCCCCTGAATTTTATACAGAGACCCGTATGAAAACCGAAAAAATAGTACTGGCAGGCGGTTGCTTTTGGTGTCTTGAACCAGTCTTCAAGAGAATCAAGGGCGTTCAGTCTGTGAAATGTGGCTACACGGGGGGAACCCTCAACGCACCAACATATGATGATATATGCACTGGCAAAACAGGCCATGTTGCCGCTGACCGAAAACTGACCCAGTAGAGGCTGTTCTGCCGACTGAAAACTGACCCAGGTGTTCAACTGCTTCTGCTCAATTTTTGAGCAGGAGAACACAGGGTGATCAGTATGGAAATGATG